>Ga0116187_1001085_pt1 | contig 30012 bp, 24 predicted proteins | sample AD_JPNNA6_MetaG_FD_89755 | JGI IMG/M metagenome (GOLD analysis project Ga0116187, IMG submission 89755) | Active sludge microbial communities of municipal wastewater-treating anaerobic digesters from Japan - AD_JPNNA6_MetaG | ecosystem: Engineered > Bioreactor > Anaerobic > Digestate | place... | reverse complement strand
TATCCTTTAGCAATGGACAGTGGGGTGCGTAATTGATGAGATGCAATAGACAGAAACTCTGTTTTTTGACGATCTAATTCCTGTAAGCGTAAGTTAGCTCGTTCTAAGGAGTGGGTTAGTTGTGTCAAACGCGAATTAGATTTTTTTAAGGATTTAGATAATCGTGTTAATTGTTCTTTTTGTTTTATTTCTTTTCTAACACTGTTAATAAGTAATATCCCAAAAAAAGAAACCAAAATAAACACTACAATTGTAAATACTAAAGCAACAGTATTTTGAGCAATTATTATTTCAAAAAAAGTAATAACTGATAAACCAAATGCTAATAATTCAGTTCTTACTACTTTTGTATCTAATAATCCACGACGAATAATAGCGTAAGAAGAAAAAATAATAAAAGGCAAAATAAAAACCATACCATAAGGAATAAACTGAGGTATTCCAAAAACAGATGGTAAAATAAAATTAAAAGGTAATAACAAAGAAAAAGTTAAAATTGTACCTAATAAAATTAAACATAAATTAGTTCTTTGCTTTTTTTCAATTTTTAATATTTTTTTAATAAGTATAGAAATTGCTCCAATAACAAAAATAAAAACTACTAAAGCAAACAAACCCATACCTGGTCCATTAGCAATCTTTTCAATTCTTCCATCTGGGAGATATTCTTCTACTCTAACTAAAGCTAATGGAGTTAAAGTAATAATAGAAGTAACAAGGGCTAAAGGTAATAATAAAAATTTATATATTTTATTAAAATTAAATTCAATATTTGGATAAACATAAAAAAATTGAAAAATACCAAAAGCATGCCAAGTACCAAAAAAATAGTTAATCTAGTTAACCATAAAGCCATTGTTGGTTCATGAACCTGATAATTAGAATAATTAACCCAACCCCAAATTATTGTTATGCAAGCGAAAAACAAAAAAGCTTGATTGGTAAAACTTTTCCTATTATTAAAATAAACTATAAAAGCTAAAAAACCAATCGCAGCTGTTGTTAAACCTACTGATAGTAAATCAAAATTACTTAAAAAATTCATAAAAATTTTAAATCAAACTAAGACAAGAAAGTAATATTTGGTTCCAATCTTGAAGAATAACCACTTGATTTTCCACCATCACCAATTTTAAAAGTAATAGTAATTTCACCTTCGTTTATTCCTAAATTATCTTTTATTTCAAAATAAGCTTTTTTCAATAAATCTACATGCACATCAGAAAACGCTTCATTTTTATTTTCATTTATACTCATCATCATAAAAACAACACCAGTCACAGGATGTAAACTTAAACCAAGTTGAGTTGCTTTCAGCCAAATTCTTTGCATTATCATCCCAGCTTTTATATATGATTCTGGTGAACCATCTTTCATAATTATAGCCCCAATTGTGCCTGTACCATAACCTTTAGCATTTTCTTTAGCAATAAATTTAGCAATTCCTAATTTACATAATATTTTATTTATTCTCCAATGACTTAAAATTTTAAATACTGCTAATTCTGGTGGTTTCAATTCCATTGTTTTAGCATATAATCCAGTCTTATGCTCTCTTTCTTGTTCGTCTGTCCATCTTACATCATTAAAAAAATACTTATGTAAAAATTTATTTTCTAACATTACTACCTCATTTATAGAAAAAGCTTTACCAAGTTTTTCCACTTTATTTTTATCTTCAATCAAGATAATTTTTCCATTATCAATTTCTTTTAAATCATCAAATATAAATTTTTTTTCCTCATCTGTAAGTAACTTATCTTTATAATGCTTTCTATTTATTGCTCTTTTAAAAATAAATTCAAAAAGAGGATCTTTTTTTATTGATTGATCAGGTAAAAGATCAATTTCAGCTATAAAATCAGATGATGTACCTTGTGGAAATAAATTTACTTTTACATTCATTCCATTTTCCTTAGCAGCAATAATTATATTTTCAATTAAAGCTCCATGTGCAATATGAGATCCTCTTTGTTTATAATTAAATATAGGATTATCTTTCTCTGGTAAATTATAAATTTTAATATTATTATTATTACTTACTTCAAAACGCCATGGCTGTGAATTATCTCCAGACGGTGCTCTTACCGCTGCTTTTAAAATATTTAAAATAATTTCTTTTTTCATAATAAATATAAATTATAAATTAATAATTTTTAAAAATGTATCTATTTTTTGATTTCTAATTTTTACTACTTCACTATCATTATAATTAGCTTGAAAAATGGCATCTAAATTAACTTCCTTTTTACCAGATACTAAAGATTCTCCTAATAAAATTCTTTTTACAACATAAGAAAGAGATACTCCAGCCAAAGTTGCAGCATTACCCATTTGTGGCCAAGAATAAATAGATTTACCTACCTCAAGTAAAGAATCTTGCATTCTAGCTGTAATTAATCTTGGTCCAGCAATTTTTGTAGCCAAACGAGGAAGTTCTTGAGGTGAAAAGTTTTTAAACTCTTCTATTGTAACTTTTCCAATTGCCCCATTAAACAATTCTAAATCTTTTTCTTCATCATAACGCTCTATATCAACTATCACATTATCACCATTATCTGTTGCCATCACAACTGGTACAGAATTTTTTTTGGCAGCTAAACGCGAGCTTATTTTTACTTCTAAATTATCCACTTCTTCAATTAAAACTTGAATTTTTTGAGGTTGATTAATAAATGCTTCAATATTTTCTTCATTTACCCCATTTGCATAAATTTCTATTTCAAGATATGGATTAATCTGATAAATTTGTCTAGCTATAAATTCACATTTATTAACACCAAAACTTGTAATATCAGCACGAATTCTATTTAAATTAGAAGCAGAAATAGTATCTGGATCAGCTAATTTAATTCTTTTTCCAATTCCCATCATAATTAAAGTTAATACTACATGACTACCAACGCTTAAACCTAAAAAACCTAAAGTTGAATTATATAATTTTTCCTGTTCTTCTTTAGTTATTATATTTCTATTTCTAGCAGTTCTTAATTCTTGATGTTCCATTTCTGGTAAATAATGAACTAAATTTTTTGACCATGGAAAATAAAACCAGTTTCCTTTTTCTTCAATTTTTTCTCCATTCAAATAATCATTTAAAAAATTTAACCAATCTGATTGATAATTTGATTCAAAACGAAAATGAGGATTACGAATTAAAAACAATTCTTTTAATTGTTCTTCAAAAGAATCAAAAACTTCATTAACCAAAAAGCGTTTTTTAAAATCAGCAATTTTTTCCTCCTTTATATTTAATTTTATAGGTTTATCCATCATACTATTTTAATTATTTATTTTTTAATCCATTTTTGTTTAATTCCTGGTTTAAAATAATCAGACTCTCCATTATTCCATAAAGTTATACGAGGATAAGCTTTTTCACCAATATGATCTTTTAATTCTTTGTATTCAGAACTATATTTATATAAAAAATCAACAATAGAATTACAAATCATATTTTTTAAATGATCCTGAATTATTGCTCCTTTTTTTAATTCAATATGTAAATCTAAAAATTGATTTTGTTGATCATCAAAATTAGTAGATAAAGTAAATTTACCAGTTACATATTTTTGTAAATCTTCATGTAATAAAGAATCTCTTATCAGCTGAGGATAAATATTAATTCCATATAAAGTAGTACTCATGTCTATTCTTTCATAAACATAAACAAAAGGTAATTTACTAATAAATTTTTCAATACCAACTTTTTTAGCTTCTTCCCAAATATTTATTCTATGATTTAATAATTTCTTTTCTATTTCATCAAAAGTATAAACTCCTCCTCTATCACCAATAGCATATCTTATTAAAGGCATATTATTATTTCCAGATAAAACAATTTCACCATTTACCTCTTCAAAATTAACAAAAGTCGGATCAAATTGTGCCAAAGTAGGAAATTTATTTAAATCACCAAAAATATCTTTAAATAATTCTTTATTTTCTAAACACAATCTTTTTATTAATACACCTGTTGGCATTTCTGCTGCCATTGAACCAATATCGGCACTTCCATAAACATGCAAAAAATTTCTATATAAATTACCATTACCTGAATTTTTAATTAAATAATCTCTAAAACCTTCCGTAAAAGTTTCTGCAGCACAAACAAACTTTATATTTAATTTATCAATTTCAATCTTTTCATATCTTGCTTCATCTAATAAATCTTTTACAAATGGCGGATAACCTACAATAACAATATTTTTAAAATTTGGCGCTAAATTTCTTAAAGCGTAAAATAATTCTTTTTTATTTACTCCAGGAGCTAAAATTGAAATAGGATAATTATTGCGTAAAGCTAATTGTTCAAAAGCTTGAAAAGTGATCAAACCACCAATCCACACTCCCATACCAAAAGCAATCAACACTAATGTTGGTTCAACTTTACCATTATTTTCTAAAGAATATTTTACAAAAAATTCATGAAAAATTGAAGATTGCCAACTAACTTGTGGACTACGAGAAAAATAAAATGGTTCGCCAGTAGTACCAGAAGTAGAAGTAAAAATATTTAATCCATCAATCATTCCATTGTAATATAACATTTCGCGTGGATATTTTTTTAAATAATCATTTTTATTTATAAACGGTATGGTTTGAAAATCTTTCCATGATTTTATTTTTTTATGATCAATTGAATTCTTTTTAAGAAAATCTTTGTAAGCTGGAACTTCTTCAGCAGCTTTGTGAAAAAAAATGCAAGATATTTTCTTGACCTTGTTTAGTCCAAAAATCACTATCTTTATTAAGAAAATCTTCAATAACTCTTTCACTTTTTGTATTTTTTAAATTCATAAATTCATGCTAAATTAATTATTCAAAAATTTTATTATTTTTAATTCTTTATTAAAAAAATTTATTTTATTTTAATTATTTAAATTATCATTTTTATGCAACTTTTTTATATTTAAAAACAAACCCACATCCAATCCAAAAATCAAAATTGTTAAAAAAGCTGATAACATACAATAAGGACAAATAGCATGTAAAATACCAAGTTGAACATAAACTAAGTAAACAGAAAACAAAACACCGAAAGTACTAACAGCAAAATTAAATTTTATAATTTTATTTCTATATTTACTAAAAAATAAATAAATTGTAGAAAGAAAAATATATGAATAATAAAAAACCCCCAAAAGAGCAATTGGTATACCCATTAAGCGTGAATATACGCTAGTATTTACTTTGAGACAATCAACCATACTTCCCATAGCGGGACAAGTCATATTCTCAAATTCATTATAATGTTCATAAGTTAAATAAGAAGCATTTACCACACCAATAAAAGATAAAAAAATAATTCCAATTAAAATAATTTTGGAAATTTTTACTTTTTCCCCAACTTTTTCTTTTAAAGAAAGAAAAGAATTATTATCCCTATAGATAAATATTTTATAAATAAAATTTTTACATCTCTTCCACTGTTTTAATTGTTAATATTTTCAAAGCATCTTCAATAACACGCCTTACTGCTAAACACAAAGCTAATCTAGCTTTGGTTACTTCCAAATCATCATTTTTCAAAATACTAAACTTATTATAATAATTATTAAATTCTTTTGACAAATCAAAACAATATTTTACCAATACTGAAGGATTGTAATTCGCTAAAGCTTTTTTTATTATAGCACTATAATTCGCAATAAACAATAATAAATTCTTTTCTTCATTATTATCCAAAAGTTGAAAATTAATTTTCTTTTTATTTATTTTCAATCCTGATTTACGCTCCATGCTATTGATCCGAGCTACAGTATAGAGAATATAAAGCGCATTATAACCTTCCATATTCGTAGCTTCTTTTATATCAAAAGAAATTGTTTTTTCTGCTTCATGTTTGAGTAAAGTAAATTTTAATACTGCTTGAGTTAAAATCTGAGTTACTTCTTTTAACTTTTTTTCATTCCACTCTTCATGTCTATTTTTAGTTTCTTGAAAAAGTTTTTCAAAAATTTCATTTTTCAAATCATCATACAAAATCACATTACCTAAACGAGAAGACATCTTGCCATCAGAACGATTAACTAAACCATAACCAATATGAGTCATTTTATTATGAAAACCTTCTAACTCTAAAATTTTAAATAATTGTTTAAAATAAAAATTTTGCTCTGTTCCAGTTATATTAATACTTTGATCTACTTTTATTCTTTTAAATTTTTCTTTAGCAAGCGCCAAGTCAGAAGTTAAATAAACTCCCGAACCACTAGACTTGCGTAAAAGAGCAACATCTAAATTGTAAGGTTGTAAATCTATTATAATTGCTCCACCTTCACCAACAGTAGCAATTTTCTTTTCTAATAATTCATCAACTATTTTTTGACCTTTATTTTTTATCTTACTTTCAAAAAAAACTTTTTCATGTCTTACTCCTAACTCTTCATGAATTTTATTAAATCCTTCAATACTCCATTGTCTAGTAAGCTGAAACAATTTCATAATTTTTGGATCACGAGCTTCAAATCTTTTTTGATATTCAACCAATTCCTGTTTAACTTCTTTATGTTTTGCAATATATTTATTAGCTTCAGCATAAATCATACCTAACCATTTTTGTTTATTTTTTATTAAAAATGATGTTTCTATTCTAGGATCTTCAGTTTTTTCTAAATACCAAAGACATTTTACTACATGAGAACCAAAATCATTAATATAATTGACTGGCACTACTCGATAACCACTCTTTTCCATAAGTCCAACTAAACTATTACCAATACAAACATTGCGTAAATGTCCAATATGAAATTCTTTATGAGTATTTTGAGAAGGATATTCAATCATCACTTTCTGTCCATTTCCTAAATTATTTCCCCCATAATTTTTTTGATCTATTTTAGTTAAAACAATTTCTGCTAATTTTTTATTATTTAAAATAACATTGACATAAGGACCAGAAGCTCGAAAATCTAATACTAAATCTGTTTTAGCTCTTTTTACAAAATGAAATCTACCAACAATTTCTTTGGCAAATTCTACTGGATCTTTTTTTTCTTTTTTTGCTAATTCAAAACAAGCAAAACATAAGTCTCCCAACTCTGGATTTGGAGGTAAAGAAAAATCTGTATCTTTTGTTACTCCAATACTTGTTATACATTCAAAAATATCTGGCTTTATTAAATCAAACATATTTAATCTAAAAATAAACTATTTTAATAATAATACATAAATAAAAAAATATCAAGAATTATAAAAATAATTTAATAAACAATTTTCAATAAATTGATTTTAATTAACAAAAATGATAAGCTATTCACAATATGACCACTACTCGCAATATTGCTCACAATACAGCTTATCAATTAGCAGGAAAAATTCTTTCCACTTTTTTAGGTGTTTTAGCTTTAGGCATGATGACTCGTTATTTAGGCACAGAAAAATTTGGTTGGTATGTTACTACTATTTCTTTTTTACAATTTGTAGGTATTTTAATTGATTTTGGTTTGATTCCAGTTACAGCTCAAATGATGAGTGAACCAAAGTATGATAAAACTAAACTTTTCCAAAATCTTCTTGGCTTTCGTTTTGTTACGGCAATTATTTTTTTAGGAATAGCGCCTTTTATTGCTTTGTTTTTTCCTTATCCTCCTGAAGTAAAAATTGCTATTGCTCTCAGTACTATTTCATTTTTGGCAGTAGCCATGAATCAAATTTTTATTGGTTTTTACCAAACAAAAATGAAAATGCATATTCAAGCTATTGGTGAAAATATTGGCAGATTAGTAATGGTGGTGGGTCTTTGGTTATTATTTCATCAACAAGCTTCTTTTTTGCCAATCATGTGTGTAGTAATTTTAAATAGTGTTGCCTATACAATATTTATGTGGTGTATGGCCACAAAATATGATAAACCAAAATTAGCTTTTGATTGGCAAATTTGGAAAAAAATTATAATTAAAATGTGGCCAATTGCTATTTCCATTATCTGCAATGTTGTTTATTTAAAAGGTGATACTCTATTACTAAGTATTTTTCGTAGTCAAACTGAAGTTGGTTTATATGGAGCAGCTTATCGTGTGATTGATATTTTATCTCAAATGGCAATGATGATTATGGGTATAATGCTACCACTTTTAGCTTATCATTGGAGTAGAAATTTAAAAAAAGAATTTAAAAAATATTATCAACAATCATTTGATATTATTATGCTTCTTGCTTTACCTATGACCTTAGGAATAATTATGACTGCTCCTCAAATAATGGAAATTGTTGGCGGTAAAGAATTTATTAGTTCAGGACGACCTTTACAAATATTGGCTGTTGCGGTTTTGGGAGTTTATTTAGGAGCAATTTTTGGTCACACAGCAGTAAGTATCAATCGGCAAAAACAAACAATTTGGATTTATCTTAGCAGTGCTTTATTTACTTTAATTGGTTATCTGATTTTCATTCCTAAATTTGGTATGTATGGCGCAGCCTGGTTAGCAGTTTTTTCTGAACTTTATGTTAGTTTAATGTTATTCTTAACTGTTAGATATTACACTCAAGAAAAATTAGCTCTAAAAACTTTTAGTAAAATAATTTTTTCTACTTTAATAATGACTGTGGTTTTATTTTTCACGAAAAATTATCATCTTTTTATTCAAATTGTTTTCGCTGTCTTGATTTATACAACAATGATTTTATTAACCAAAGCAATTTCACGAGAAACTATCAAAGAAATAATTTCCTTAAAAAAACATGTTTAATTTAATTATTCTAACAATTTTTATTATTCTTTTTTCTTGTTTTACTTGGTCAAAATTCTCCAATGGTTTGATTATTTTTTTTCTACTCTTACCCAGTTATTTAATTAGATTCCGGATCGGACTATTGCCTACTACTCTCTTAGAAATAATGTTCTTAATAATTTTTATAATTTGGATCATAAAATATCGTCAATCAATTATTAATAATTTAATACTAATTATAAAAAATAATAAAATATTATTTACTGCGATATTTTTTTTCCTCTTAGCAACAATTATTTCTATTTTTACTTCAATAAATATTCAATCCGCTTTAGGAGAAGGAAAAGCTTTTTATCTAGAACCAGTTATTATGTTTGTTATATTGATCACTACTATTAAAGAAAAAAAACAAATAAATAATATTTTATTAGCTTTAATTATTTCTGGTTTAATAACTGCCATTTTGGCTATTTATCAACATTTTACTGGTTGGTTGGTACCAGAAGCTTTTTGGTCCAATCGTCAAACCTATCGAGTTACTGCTTGGTATGGTTTTCCTAATGGCGTAGGTTTATTTTTAGCGCCACTTATTCCTTTTGCTATTTATTTAATGAAAGAAACTTGGCCTGTTATAAAAAAATACAAAACACAAAAAATAAATAAACTCTCAATCACAAACTCTCAATCACAAACTACACAATTTAAAAATTGGTTATTATTTTTATCTAGTATTTTTTATCTCATCTTAGCTCCCTTAGCAATAATTTTTTCCAAAGGCACTGGTCCTCTTCTTGGAATTATTGGTGGAATTAGTTTATTATTTTTAATAAATAAAAAAACTCGCTGGTTAATAATCTTAGTTGGTTTAATAAGTTTAATTAGTTTATTATTTTTACCACAATTATCTAATATAAAACAAGAAATCACTTTCCAAGATAGATCCGGACAAATTCGTCTAGCTATTTACAAAGAAACTTGGAATTTTTTAAAAGACAATCCTCTGGTTGGCGCAGGATTAGCTTCTTATAGTAAAAAAATTGCTCCCTACCACACTACTGTAAACAACGAAAACATAGAAATTTTCCATCATCCTCATAATGCTTTTCTTACCATGTGGGTAAATTTAGGAATTTTGGGTTTATTAAGTTTTATTATTATAAAATTTTATTCTTTATGTTTTATTCCTTATTCTGTTTATAAGCAAAAAAAACAATTACTTCCTTTAACTCTCTTTACTATTTCATCTTTATTTATTATCTTGATCATGGGTCTAGTAGATAGTCCTTATATCAAGAATGATCTAGCAATGTTTTTTTGGTTATTAATAGCTTTAATTTTAAGTAGTAAATATCACTTGGAAAACACTTCAACTAAAGAAAATTAACTGGAATTTTCTTTTTTCTTATTTATCCAACAAAAATCCCCAACGAAGTTGGGGATTTTTGTTTATTTAATTATTTTTTTTAAATACTTTCCTGTCCAACTCTTATCCACTTTCATCACCTCTCTCGGAGTTCCTTGCGCTATAACCTCTCCTCCACCTTTACCACCTTCTGGGCCCATATCAATAATCCAATCCGCACATTTAATTACATCCAAATTATGTTCAATAATTAAAACTGTATTGCCTTTTTCTACTAATTGATTCAAAACTTGTAACAATCTCTTAATATCTTCAAAATGCAATCCAGTTGTCGGTTCATCCAAAATATATAATGTCCGACCAGTCGCACGACGCGCTAATTCTGTAGCTAATTTTACTCGTTGCGCTTCTCCACCAGACAAAGTAGTTGCTGGTTGTCCCAAATGAACATAACCTAAACCAACATCGCGTAAAATTTGCAATTTTTCTGCCAAAGCTGGTATATCATGAAAAAATTTATAAGCTTCTTCTACTGTCATACCAAGTACATCAGCAATATCTTTATTACGATAATGAATCTCTAAAGCTTCTTTATTATATCTTTTACCTTCACATTCAGCACATTCTACAAATACATCTGATAAAAATTGCATAGGAATTCTCACATAACCTTCACCTGCGCAAGCTTCACAACGACCGCCACCTTTAACATTAAAACTAAATTTACCAGCATCATAGCCTCTCATTTTTGCTTCTGGTACAGCCGTAAATAAATCGCGAATTAAACTAAACAAACCAGTGTAAGTCGCTGGATTGGATCTAGGAGTCCGACCGATTGGAGTTTGATCAATAGAAATTACTTTATCAATATTTGTTAAACCTTTTATTTTTTTATGTTCACCCGGTTCAGCTTTGGCACGATAAAAATGTTTACTCAAAGCTTTACTCAAAATATCACTAATTAAAGTTGATTTGCCTGAACCAGAAACCCCAGTCACGCAAACCAATTTTGCCAAAGGAATATCTACATCAATATTTTTTAAATTAAAAGCCTTAGCTCCAATAATACTGATATTTTTTCCATTTCCAATATGTAATTTTTTTGGTAAAGAAATTTTATCTTTACCGCTTAAATAATTACCGGTAATAGATTTTTTATTATTTTTAATTTGTGTTAAATTGCCTGCCGCTATAATTTCTCCACCATATTCACCTGCTCCTGGCCCAACATCAATAATATAATCAGCCGCTTCCATCATAGCTTCATCATGTTCAACTACAATAACTGAATTACCTTGATCTCGCAAACCGCGTAAAGTATCAATCAATTTATCATTATCTCTAGGATGTAATCCTATAGAGGGTTCATCTAAAATATAAATTACTCCTGTTAAACCAGTTGACAATTGTGTAGACAAACGAACTCGTTGCGCTTCTCCGCCAGCCAAAGTATTGATTGATCTATCCAAAGATAAATAATACAAACCTACTTTTAATAAATTATCTAAACGTTTATTTATTTCTCTTATCACTGGTAAAGCAATTTTTAAATCCGTAGTATTTAAAGATTGGTAAAATTTATTTTTTGTATTATTAAATTGTGTAAAAAACTGCTGTGCTTCTTGAATACTCATTTCCACTATATCAGAAATTGAAAAATCATTTATTTTTATCATCAAAGATTCCTGTTTCAGACGCTTACCATTACAAACTGAACAAGTTTTTTCTTTCATATAATTTTCAATTTCTTTACGCACATAATCTGAATCAGTTTCCATGTGTCTCTTGGTCAAATTACATATCACTCCTTCAAAATTAACTTTTTTCCCATCTACTAAATATTTTTCTCCATCTGTACCATAAAAAATAATATTCATAATCTGATTAGACAATTCTTCAACTGGAACATCTACTGAAAAATTATAACTCTCAGCAACAACTTCTAATAATTTTTGATAATAATTTTGATTACCTACAATACGAGTCCAAGGTTGAATTGCTCCTTCTGCCAAAGTCAAACGAGAATTTGGTATCACTAATTCTGGATCCACTTCTAATGTTTTTCCTAAACCCATACAACGCTGACAAGCTCCATAAGGACTATTAAAACTAAAACTTCTGGGCTCAATTGAATCAAAAATACGACCACATTGAACACACTTAGCTTTTAAAGAAAAAAAATATTCTTCACCACTATCTTCATCTACAACTAAACAAGAACCATTAGATAAATCAATTGCTTTATCTATCATTTTAGTAAGATCTTGTTTTTTTATATTAGTTATTCTACCAATCACTAAATCAATACTATATTTTTTTTCTTTATCAAACTTATATTTACTAAATTCCAAAAGTTTCATAATTATTCCATTCAATCTAACTACTTCAAAACCACTTTGTTCTAAATTTAATAAAAGTTCTTTTGTTTTTATTTCTTTTTCTACCACGATCGGAGATAAAATTAAAACACTACTAGATTTTCGCGCTAATTTTCTTGTTTCTTCTACAATTGAACCCAAAGTAAAAGCTTTAACCGGTTTTTTACAATCTGGACAATATTGCACTCCGATTCTAGAAAATAAAAGACGAAGATAATCATAAATCTCTGTGCTAGTACCCACAGTAGAACGAGGATTTTGTGCGATTGTCTTTTGGTCAATAGCAATAGTAGGTGAAAGACCTTGAATTTCATCTACCTCTGGTTTGTCCTGTACATCCATAAATTGTCTAGCATAAGCATTAAGACTTTCTGCATATCTTCTTTGTCCTTCTGCATATATTGTATCAAAAGCTAAAGAAGATTTTCCTGAACCAGAAAGTCCTGTTATTACTACCAATTTATTTTTAGGAATTTCTAGAGAAACATTTTTTAAATTATGTACTCGGGAATTAATAATTTTTATTTTATCCATATAATATTAATTTGTATCACCCTTAACCTCTTTAACTACAATATTCAACTGAAATTTTTGATTTGTATTACTAATAAAATAATTTACTGGAATCAAAAAATCTCCAGCATCATAATCTTGAGCCATAAAATTTATTTTTTCATTATTTGCTAATTTTTTAAAAAAATCTGTATATTTGCCACCTAAATCTACTGCTTTTGATTCGTCTGTTTTAATATTAGGTCTTCTACCTAACCAATGAGGCTCATCAAACCAATTAAAATCAAAACCCGTACCACCCTTTAAAAGACCAGCTTTAGCAATTTTACCTACTCTTTTATCAAAATCTGGATACAAAAGAAACCCAGCTGTTTTTTCTGGTCCACCACATTTACTCATAGCACTTTTTATATTATCACTTGTTGCAGTTACTACATAAGCTCCTTGTTTGTCATTTTGATCCTTAAAAATTTTATAACCACTTCCTGGAACTTCTTTTCTTTCACCATTATTACAAACTGCATAAAAATCAATATCATTAACTGCATTATCATCCCAAATACCAAATAATTGATCCAATAAATCACCTGGATGAATTTTGCCACTCAATACACCTAATTGACATTGATAGCTTTTTTTATCAGGCATTGCTATACAAACTGAATTTTCATCACAAATAGAACCTCGACAAATAGATTTATCAGTTGGAGCGCTAGAATAAATATATTGATTACCACATGTAAATGAATCATTATACTCTAAATCAAAATTACCAGCCTTATATTTTGAAGAAATTACTCCTTCATCCAATTTATCATTTGGTCCACCTATTAATTTAAATGCTTCCTTATCGTTATAATCTGGAATTTGATGACAAAATTCTATACCCATTAAAGATTTATTAATTATCCAAGTTTGAGGTAAACGAAAATTTACTAAATAAGGATTAATAAAATTTAAAATAGTATAAGATAAAGCTAAAATCAATAAACCTACTATTGCCCCAATAATTCTTTTTTTAGCTGCTCCAATTTTATCTTGATTACCAGCAGAAGATAGCCATTGTATGCCAGCTACCATAATCATAAATACTGCCAAAACTCCTGCAACCAAAAATCCATATTGATAAATAAATTTTACAAATTCTCCAAAATTAGCAAAAGTTTTTACTGTACCAAAACTAATAGCTGTTTTTACTTCAGTATAAGGAGAGCAAAAACCCATTACTTCTCCACCACGCATTTTTCCACAAGCAGCTTCGGCATCACTATGATCTTCCGCAGAATAAAATCCAGCCAAAGCATCATTGTCATCAAGAACCTTTAAAGCTTTTTTTCTATATTCTACGCAATCAGTTTTAGTCCAACAGCGCGCATCACTGGGAGTAAAACCAGAAGTAGATTTATCTGATTTAGACTTACTTGATCTGGGAGCAGAATTATCAACTGATACTACTTCTTGACAAACACCATTAACACAATTTGGCTTACTATAATCATAATATTTTTTTATACAATGATTATTATGTTTACATTCTACACATTTTAAATTATCACCACAAAAAGGAAAATCAGGAACACACTGAGTATCAACAAGACAATCAGCACCAACATCAACTGCCAAAGATTCATTAAAAACAAAAATACTTAAAAATAAAACTATCACTAAAAAACCTATTATTTTAATTTTTTTAATATATTAAAATTAAGAATACTAATAGTATAGCATATTTTTACAAAAGTCAACATCGCAAATTTATTTTTAAATAATCTGTTCTCTTTTAACGAATTTCCATCTTCCTACAGGCAAAACACCCAGTCCAACTTTTCCTATTCTTATTCTTTTCAAAGAAATAATCTGATAACCCAACCGACCAAACATTTTACGAATTTGTCGATTTTTACCTTCTTTCAAAATAACTGTAACAATTGTTCTGCGACCCTTATTAAAAACTTTTTTTACCTTCACACCTTGAACATATTCTCCCTCACCAATATCCATACCATATTCCAAAACTTTTATAGCCGCTTTTTCTAATTGTTTATTAATTGTTACTTCATATTCTTTTTCATGTGCAAAACTAGGATGTGTAAGTTTATTAGCCAAATCTCCATCATTAGTCAAAAGTATCAAACCTTCAGAATCTTTATCCAATCTGCCTACTGAATAAACTCTTTCTTTTATATCTCTTCCTCTTGGTTTCCAATAATTTTCTTTAGTTAATAATTCTAAAACTGAAGAACCTTGTTCAACTGAATTTGAACAAATATAATCAACTGGTTTATTCAAAATAATATAAATTTTAGCATCATTAAGATTTTTTATTTTTTCAATCTTTTTATTATTTATCATAATTTGATTATTTTCATCAACCGTCATACCAATTTTTGCTATCTTACCATCCACTTTTACTTGTCCAGCCAAAATCATTTCCTCAGCCTTACGACGAGAACAAATCCCTTGATCTGCCATATATTTTTGAAGACGCATTGCCGTCATAATTTAATTATTTTTATTTTTAATACTTTGTCTATCATAATTTATTTTAACTATTTTTTCAATAGTTAAATTAATTAATCTATTTTAATAAACATAAATTCTTAAAACTATTAAAATAACAAGAATTTTAAATAAAAATAAAACACTTTTTAAAAAAGTGTTTTTTATTTATAACTAAAACTTATTAACAATTATTTAATACCTATAATGTTCTTCTTTATATGGCCCTTGATCACTTATACCTAAATAATTAGCTTGAGCTTTGGTAAGTTTTGTAAGTTTTACTCCAATCTTCTCTAAATGTAATCTAGCAACTTCTTCATCTAAATATTTTGGTAAACGATAAACTCCAACTTCATATTTATTTTTCCAAAGATCTAATTGAGCCAAAACTTGATTGGAAAAACTATTACTCATTACAAAACTTGGATGACCGGTAGCACAACCTAAATTTACCAATCTACCTTCTGCTAACATAAAAATTTCATGCTTATCTGGAAAAATATATTTATCCACTTGTGGTTTTATATTAACTTTTTTAATACCTTTTAATTTATTAAGTCTTTCCACTTGAATTTCATTATCAAAATGACCAATATTACAAACAATCGCTTGATCTTTCATTTTCTTTAAATGTTCCAAAGTAATCACATCTAAATTACCCGTAGCTGTTACATAAATATCTGCCAATCCTAAAGTATCTTCTACAGTTTTTACTTCATAACCTTCCATCGCTGCTTGTAAAGCGCAAATAGGATCAATTTCAGTAATAATTACTCGACAACCTTGACCACGAAGCGCTTGAGCACAACCCTTACCTACATCACCAAAACCACAAACTACAGCTGTCTTTCCACCCAACATTACGTCCATCGCTCGATTCAACCCATCAACAATAGAATGACGACAACCATAAATATTATCAAATTTAGATTTAGTTACTGAATCATTAACATTAATTGCAGGAAATAAAAGTTTTTTTTGTTTAGCCATTTGATAAAGACGATGAACACCAGTTGTAGTTTCTTCAGAAACTCCGCGAACATTTTTTGCTACTTGAGTCCAACGATTTTTATTTTGTGAATATTCTTTTTTTAATAAATTCATCAATTCTCTAAAATCTTCTCCTTCTTTTGTATAATTTTTTTTCAAAATTTTTGGATCCTTTTCAATTTCTACTCCTTTATGAATCATCAAAGTAGCATCTCCACCATCATCTACAATTAGATCTGGTCCTTTGCCATTTCCAAAATCCAAAGCGCGACTAGTACACCACCAATATTCTGGCAAAGTCTCTCCTTTCCAAGCAAACACTGGTACTCCAGCTTTGACAATTGCAGCTGCTGCTTGATCTTGAGTAGAATAAATATTACAACTACACCATCGCACTTTAGCGCCAAGAGCTACTAAAGTTTCAATTAAAACTGCAGTTTGAATTGTCATATGAAGTGAACCAGTAATTCGTACATTCTTTAATGGCTTCTTGATAGAATATTTTTTTCTAATTGCCATAAGTCCGGGCATTTCTTTTTCAGCAATAGAAATTTCCTTGCGTCCCCAATCAGCTAATTTTATATCTTTGATCTTGTATTCCATATTTCTAACCACGATTAATTAAATAAAAAGTATAAGCTATATATAATAATAAAAACATTACTCCTTGCCAACGATTTAATTTTCTCTTTGTACCAATAAACATAAATATAAATAATAAAACAGTTGCACCAATTCCAACTAAAACATCAATATTTACATTTGGATTAAAAGGCATTTGCAACATAGTACCAGTTAAACCCAAGATCCAAAAAACATTAAAAATATTTGAACCTACAATATTTCCAATTGCAATATCATCATGTTTATGATAAGCAGCTACTACTGAAGTAGCCAATTCTGGTAAAGAAGTTCCTATTGCTACTATGGTCAAACCAATCAAAGCTTCGGACAAGCCAGCCAAACGAGCCAAAATAATTGCATTATCAACTAATAATTGTCCTCCTAAAACTAACAAAGCTAAACCTGCTATAGTAAATAAAATTGATTTTGGCCAAGAATAAACTTTTACTTCCTCTTCTTCTACTTCGCCTTTTTTGGCTAAACCAAAAATATAAAACAAAAAAATTATAAAAATTGCCATTAAAGAAAAACCATCTGTTCTAGTAATAGCATTAAAACCAGTGCCATCAAAAAACATATCATTACCCATTGTAAAAACCAAAATCATTCCTAATAAAGCAAAAGGAATTTCTCTAGTAACTGTACTTTTCTTTACTGACAAAGGATAAACAATTGCTGAAATACCTAAAATTAATAAAATATTAGAAATATTACTTCCCACAATATTTCCAATCGCAATATCTGTAGAACCACGAACAGCTGAAAACATATTTACTACTAATTCTGGTGTAGAAGTACCAAAAGCTACTATTGTCAAACCAATCACCAAAGAAGACACGCCCCATTTTTTGGCCATAGAAGCTGAACCGCGTACCAAACCTTCTGCTCCAAGAATTAAAATTCCCAAACCCAAAATAATTAATAAAATTGGAATTAGCATAAAAAATAATTTAAAAAATAATTAAAAACAGACTAAGTATAGCCTGTTTTTATTTAAAAATCAAATAACAATTATCCACCAAAAGTTTCTTGATATCTCTGATTAAATTCCTCTTTAGTAAAATGATGATTTTGTGTGCCATAATTTTCTATAGCATAAGTTGCGGCTACTGCTCCCCTCTGTGCGCAAGTTTTCCAATCTAAACCTTGAACATAAGCTGAAAAAAATCCTGCTCGATAAGCATCTCCAGCTCCAGTTGGATCATCTACAGAATTAGCCGGACAAATACCCACAGTAATTGTTTCTTTTGTAGTTACCACCATTGAACCTTTTTCTCCTAAAGTAATAATAACTGCTTCCACACATTTTAAAATATCTTCCATTTTCCAACCAGTTTTTTCTTGAATTAATTTAATTTCATAATCATTACCAATCAAAAATTTTGCCTGACTAATTATAGTTTTTAACTCTTGAGCTGTTAAAGCTGTTATTTGTTGACCTGGATCAAAACAAAAAGGGATTTTTTGTTCATAACATTCCTTAGCATGTTTGATCATTGCTTCTTTTTGAGTTGGAGAAATTAAAGCAAATTCAATTTTATCTTTTATTTCACTAACTGAAAGATTTATTGCCTCTGCCAAAGCTCCATTATAAAAAGCTGTTATCTGATTATCTTCTTTGTCAGTCGTAATATGAGCAGAAGAAGTCAACTTTTCTTTAGAAAATTTAATATAATCTACATTTAAATTATGTTTTTTTAAATAAGCAAAATAATCTTGACCATCACTACCTAAAGGAGAAAGAATTATTGGCTCGCCACCAAGTAAATTCATAGTATAAGCAATATTTCCTGCTACTCCACCAAAATTCCTCTTAAGAGAATCTACTACAAAACAAACATTCAAAATATGAATTTGATCTGGCAAAATATGATTCCGAAAACTATCTGGAAAATTCATAATATAATCATAAGCCAAAGAACCAGAAATAAGCACTGCCATAAAAATTAATTTAAAATAAATAAAAAATAATTTAATACACTCGCAAAACTAACCCACAAAAAATAAGGGACCAATAACCAACCAGCCTCTTTTTTAATTTTATAAAAAACTATAATATTTCCCACAATCAAAACAAGTAAAAAAGTAATATTTACTAATCCTGCCAAAGGATTTCTAAAAAAGAAAAAAGAATATGACCACAAAACATTAAAAAATAATTGTGCTCCAAAAACTCCCCAAGCTAAATTATTTTCTCTTTTATTTAATTTTTCTTTCTCTTGCCAAACTAAATATAAAGCAATTCCCATTAAAATAAAAAGTATTGTCCAGACTGGACCAAAAATCCAACCCGGTGGATTGAAACTTGGTTTATTAATATTTAAATACCAAGAATTCAAAGAAGTAAAATTTGCAATAATTCCAAGTAAACCAGCTAATTGAGGAATTAATAAAGAAATTATTAATTTCCGATAATTTATTTTTTTCATAGAATTTAAGATAATTTTATTATAATTATACACTAAAAAATCAAAAATAAAAAATTAATTGCTTACTATATTAAATAAACCTAAAACAAAAAGCAATGACATTATTTATCATTGCTTTTATTTAACCTTTTTTATTAACCATTAAGTTCTTGTAATTCTTCAAACGAAATAATTTTTGAAGCAGATTCTTCCTTTTTATATTCATATTCATCTTTAATAACCATACAGCTATTTTCATCAACTATATAATCAATTCTCCATCCATCTTCTATTTGACCTTTGCGTCTTTTTACTTTTACTTTTATTTTCTCTCCTCTTTGAAGAGCTTTTTCAATATTTTCAAAAGTAAATTTTCCATCAACATTTTCCTTAGATAATAATTCTTCAACCTTTTTTCTTAATCCTTCAGTTCTGGTAATCACATTAATACCAAATTTACCTTCTCTAACTTTTTCTATTCTATCTATTAAATCATTTGAATCATAAAAAATATCAGAACTTTGTAATCCACCAATTTCTTCCAAAATTTTATATAATTCAGAAAAATTATTAGCCTTGTTAATATTTTCTTTTTTTTCTATTCCTACTTCTCTCTCTCTGGTGAGAAAGGATGTGGTGATTCAAATTTCATAAATTTAATATTAATAATTAAAATTAATTTTATTAACTATAATTATATTTTACCAAATGTAAAAAATTCTATCAAATAATATGTTAATAAACATTACATTACTTTCTATATCTCCTCTAACACTTTCTCAATTTTCCCCTCCATTATCTCAATTAATCGCTTGTTAGCATCAATAATCTTTTGCTCCTCTTCCGCTTCGGCGATCATTTTCTGTTGAATTTCTAGAGATGGAAGAGGGATTTTAATAGAAGAAAGTACTTTAACAGAAGCTACGTTTTTAATTGCTACACCCTCAACATTTTCAAAAACAGATTTTTGAAAATATTTTCCATCCATCCAATACTTTAAATATCTTACATCTAATTTTTCAGTCACTTTTAATTTTAAAAGAGCCTGATTGATTATTCCTCTTGGCGCATTTTTTGGAATTATAGCTGTTTTACCGATGGTCCCTGAGCAACTCATTATTAAATCATTGGGTTTAACCTCAAACCTTTTCATTTCTTCAAACTTATCTGGTGTTATAAAATATCTAAAATTTGTAAAGTTTCCATAAATAGCATGCTGTTGTTCAAAAACAGCAAATCCTTCTGTTACAAATATTTCCTTCTTTAAACTTCCACCAAACGGACCTCTCACAAATTCACACACCTCCCCCAACTCCACCCACTCAATCCCTTCTATTCTTCTAAGGCTTTCACCAAAATACGCTCTCTCTCTCTCTAAATTGCGGATAACTTCCTTAGCGGCGTCAATCGCTTTTTGTTTGACTTCAATTTTTTCCACAATTTCTTTTTGAACGGAGAGAGGTGGAAGAGAGATTTTAAATAAAGATAAAGAGCTCCTTATAATTTGTGGTTGTGCTGAACCCGATACAACAGAAGATAGATTTTTATTTTTTAAAAAATAAAACAAAAATTTCTTAAGCAATATATTACTATTTTTTGGACGAACAACCATTGCATTGCCTGTTACCCAACATTTATGCTCTGACAAATTTACAGTTCCACAAGTTGCACCTCGACATGTAACTAAAACCTCTGGATACTCCTCATTATACGAATGATAATATCCAATTGCTCCATTTGCTCCAAAAACTTTATACCAACCTTTTTTATATTCTTTATTAATTTCTTTAGATGTAACTGTTTTTGGCTGATATATTTCGCACACCTCCCCCAACTCCACCATCGGCCATTTTTGATTTGTAAAAGTTTCAACTTCCCTGTATCTCTCCCCCGTCAAATTATAATCTCCGCTTTCGGCAATTTTTTCTTTGGCGACCACTTGCGCCATTTCTTTTTCCGCTTCGGTAAAATTTTCATCGCTTTGTGTCTCGCGATATTTTTTGATAATTTCCAAAGCCGTCGGCAAATCGTTTTTATCAATCTCTCTTCTTTGCGCACCCAAATCAAAACCGTCGTTGGTTATTTTGACAAACAATAAATTGTCGGCTCTTTTGGCAATTTCATTGTCAAAAAGAAGAATACTGGTTTTTACTCCGGAGTAAGGATTAAACACTCCCGACGGCAAAGAAATCACCGCAACCAGTCCGTCTTCCACCAATTTTTTTCTCAAAGCTTTGTATGCATTGGCGGTTTGAAAAATAATTCCCTCGGGAACAATAATGCCCGCACGTCCCTTTAAGTTTAAGTGATTAATAATATAGTCCACAAAAAGTACTTCGGCACGATTGGCTTGAATGGAAAATCTTTTATGCGGTCTAATACCACCCTTTGGTGTCATAAACGGAGGATTAGCAAGAATCACATCAAAAGTTTCATCCCAACGATTTTCACTAGAAAGCGTGTCATATTCATAAATTTTGGGATTAGGTGATCCGTGTAAATACATATTCACCAGTGCTAATTTCACCATATCTGGAGAAATATCATAGCCTGCAAGATTATTCATCAACTTCAATTTTTCATCTGGTGTGAGTGGCTTTTTTTTGTTGGTTTCCAAAATATGTTTGTAAGCTGCAATCAAAAACCCACCCGTACCACAAGCCGGATCAAGAACGGTTTCGTTTTTCCTTGTGTCAACTACTTCCACAATAAAATCAATAATATGGCGTGGTGTGCGAAATTGTCCCGCGTCGCCTTGACTACCAAGAACAGAAAGTAGGTATTCAAAAGCGTCGCCTAAATCTTCACTGTGATCATAAGAAAACTCATTGATCTCTTTTAAAAACAACGAAAGTGTACGAGGGTCGTTATATGGTAAAAATGCACCTTTGAAAATATCACGAAACAATTGTGGAATATGTGGATTTTTTGACATATTTGCAATTGCTTGAGTGTATAAATCAAGACGTTCTTGTCCTGAAAGTTTATTATTTAAAAGTTCTGTCCAGGAAAACTTTTTCCAATCATCAATAAAGAATTGAGCTTTTAAGCCAACCTCTTCATTTTCTTTGTCCATATCGTCCATAAACTTATAGATCAAAGCATTGGTGATCTGGTCCACTTGTTGTTTGGGATCGGGAACTTTACCGACTAAAATATTCCGTGCAGAATCAATTTTTCTTTTGGTTTCTTGATCTAGCATAGTTTTTTTAAATTTTATTGGTGATATTATATAATTTATAGTCTCATATTTTATATTTTATGAGACTATACTTTTTAATAGTCTAATACATGATACTATAATTTTTAGCTTCATTCTTAGCGTTATTTAACAATATCAAGTAGTTTTTTGAAAAAATATAGCTTATTTTTGTGTTTTTTATTAGAAGAAATAACCCCGTTTTTCTCTAAAATTCCAATATATCTAAACGCACTTGCCTTTGGAATTTTAGAAATTCTAATAAAATCTTGGCTTTTAAAAATTGGCATAACAAAAAGAGCGTCAAGAATTTTAATAGCAAACTGAGACTTAGTGAGTTCGGTTATTTTTTGTTTCTTTTGCTCGTAAAGAGTCATTATTTTTTTAGCTTTAGTAATATTGTTTTTTGACTGCTCTATAACTGAATTCAAGAAAAATGATATCCAATCATCCCAATTATTATTTTCGGAAATATTCAACAAAGTCTTATAATATTCATCTCTATGAGCTTCTAAGTATTCACTCAAATAGAATGAAGGATAAGTAATCACATTTTTAAAATGTAAGAATAGAGGTATTATCATCCGCCCCACACGACCATTACCATCCATAAAAGGATGAATCATTTCAAATTGCGCATGAACGATTGCTAATTGAACAATTGTATCTTTTTCTTTAGAATGAATATATTTTTCCAAATTAGACATTAAATCATCAACTTTTTCAGCAGATGGTGGAATATAAATTGCTTGTTCAATATTTGTTCCAGGTCTTCCAATAAATACTTGTTGTTGTCTAAAATTCCCCCTATTTTTATTTTCGCCTCGCACTCCTTGAAGTAATATTTCATGCGATTTTTTAATAACTCTTGTTGAAAGTGATAATTTTTTCATTTCATCAATCGCTGTCTTTAATGCCTTTCTATAATTTACAATTTCTTGAATGTCTTCATATTTATTTGTGTTCTTTTGTGGATTAGCTTCAAATTCTAAAACTTCTTTTAGAGTTGCTTGTGTACCTTCAATACGGGAAGATAAAACCGCTTCATTAGTAATTAATGGAGTTAAAAGAATATCAGGGTTTGGGATGTTTTGCAGTAAAGCATCAAATTTTCCAATCTCCATATTAGCTTTACCTAAAAGATGAATAAAAGATTCCCATTTTATATTTTGAATTGGTAAATATTTTGGTGTATAACTATTTTTCATATTTTTATTATTTCATATATTGATTGATTGAGACATAGTATTTCACATACTCAGGCACTATTTCACGATAACCGTTTAATGCTTTATACTCAGCCATTGTAAAGCCAGCATATTCTCGTGGGAATCGCTGATTATTTATTTCATTACGAAAATACTCGTCAGCAATATATGCTTTCAAATAATTTTTGATATGCAGAACATATTTGCTTTCTGGTTTGTAAATTGAAATAAATTTTTCACATTCTTCTTCCAGTTTTTCGTCTTTGGATTTAAAAACATCAATTAAACCGAAAGCTCTTTCCAAAAATTCACGCCAAGAAATACGGCGATCAAGATTTTCGCTCTTGCGGATTTTTTCAAGATTAAGGAATAGTTGTGGTTTATCTTCATATTTGTCGCGCATAATTTGCACGGCTTTATCCCATTGTTCGTTTTTAACAGCTGATTTTACTTCTATATCTTTTTGTAGTTCTTCGCGGGCTTTTTCAAAAAGTTTACGATCAACCTTCATTCCTTCAATTCCAACAGGTGTTTCAGTAATTGTTTTAACTTTATCTGGATCAAAGATTTCTATTTCGTCTACATCTACTCCAAGACCATCACCACCATCACCTCCTCCACTTGATTTCGTAATTGGCAATTTTAAGACTTCATCATAATTAAACTTTTTTTCAAAATATTCACAATTAGCAAAAAAGTCAAAAAATTTAAAATTTTCTTTCTCTTTTCTGTGTTTCTCATTGTGTTCGTCTTCATATTCGAAAGTGTATTTTCTAGTACCACGTCCTTTTATTTGTATAAAATCAGTAGGTGAAAAAATTGGGCGCATGAGAGCAAGGTTTAGAACATCTTGGCAGTCATAGCCCGTAGTCATCATTCCCACAGTAACACAAACTCTTGTTTTGCTAGATTTGTAATTTTCTAAAAACTTAGTGTGTCCGTTTAAGTTATTATTTGCAAAATTTATTGTAAATTGTTGTGCATCAGAAATGTTAGAGGTAACTTGTACTGCAAAATCAGAATTGTATTTGTCAGGCCAAATTTTGCTTGCCATTTGATTGAGTGTTTGAGTTATTTTTGAAGCATGTTTTTGACTAACACAAAATATAATACTTTTACCAATTTCACCACTTAGCGGATCCCTAAGAGCATTTTTTATAAACGTTTGACAAAAAACTTGATTAGTCTTTTCTGAAAAGAATCTCTTTTCAAAATCTTTTTGGAAAAAAGTTTCTTCACTTTCTCCACCTTCTTCATTTTCAACCATAACCGCATAACCTTTTTCCGACAATAATTCTGTAGTGATTTCAGTCCTAGCGTCTGAAACAATAGGATTAATCAAAAAACCTTCTTTTACTCCGTCAAGCAAGTTGAAGCAAAAAGTAGGTTCGCCATTTTTACAGCCAAAAGTCGTATAAGTATCTAAAAGTTGTCGTCTTTCCCAAGCTCGTGGGTCTTTTTGTGAGATTTTTTGAGGATCAATATTTTTCAAATAATTTTTTGGTGTAGCAGTTAATCCAAGTTTGTAGCCAATAAAATACTCAAAGACTGCACGGGAATTTCCTCCAATTGAGCGATGAGTTTCATCAGAAATAATTAAATCAAAATCTGTCGGAGAAAAAAGTTTTTTATATTTATCTTGACTTGATAAGCTTTGAACCGTAGAAATAACAATTTCCGCCTTTTTCCAGTCATCACGATTTTGCTTGTAAATAACGGAAGAAAAATCATTGCTCAAATAACGGACAAAGTTTTTGTAAGCTTGGTCTTCCAATTCCAAACGATCAACCAAAAACAAAATTCTTTTCGCGTTACCTGTTCGCAAAAATAGCTTGATAACGGCGGCGGAAATAAGGGTTTTTCCTGTACCTGTCGCCATTTCAAAGAGAAAGCGGTCATTTCCTGCTTCGGCTGATTTTTGCAAAGCGTGAATTGCTTTGAGTTGATAAGGTCGCAAAATTCGTAAATTTTCGTCTCGAAGGTATTGTTCTCTGGTTGCTTCTTTTTGATAACGAGGATCATCTTTAAAGTTTGGGTTTTGTGTGAGAGCAATATAATCATCATTAACCTCTTCATTTGCTAAACGCTGATTATCTGGTTTGAAATCCTGTCTATGCTTTAATGATTCTTGTGTTGGAAATTCTGTGATAATTTCCGGATTTTCCCTCTCTAAATCCCAAAAATAATGCAAATTGCCGTTTGAGAGAATTACAAAACGAACATTTTCGGTATGGGCATATTTTCTAGCTTGCTCTTTTCCATCTAACGGATTTTTATCTTCTTTTTTAGCTTCTAAAACTACAAGCGGAAAACCTTTTTCATCAAGTAATAAAAAATCAATAAAACCATTTTTTGTAGATTCAAAATCTTCACCAAACGCATCAATATCTTTTTGGGTAATTTTTATATTTGGCTCAAGCGAAATGTTTGCTTGCCCTTTTTCGTTATCAAAAAACCGCCAACCTGCTTCTTCAAGCAGTTTATTTATTTTTATTCTAGCTTTTGCTTCTTTAGTATTTCCCATATTTTTATTTCATTAAATTATCAAACTATACTTCATCATTTACTTATAAAAAGTTCAATAATCACATAAGCCAACCAAAAAACTGCCATCACCACTCCTTCCTTTTTAGTAATTATTCTGTCCGAATGCATAAATTTTAATAATATAACTGATGCTATAACCATAAATATTCCTGTAACATAAATAATTTTTACTGGAAAATAAAAAGGACTAATAAGCGCAATAATTCCCACAACAATAGTTGCATCTGCTAATACCGAACCCATAATATCACCAATTGCTAACTCATCATCACCTTTTTTAACTGCTTTAAGTGAATAAAATAATTCTGGCATAATCGTTCCAAAACTAACAACAAACATACCAATCAAAATCGGATTAATGCGCAATGCTTGCGCCAAAGCAGTGGCTGAAATTACTGTAAAATGTGAACCAGTCAACAAGAGAGCCATCGCAAAAAGTAAAAAGAAAACATTTTTATATCTCTTGCGTTCTTTAGAAAAAACTTTTGCTGGTTTAGACCCATTTCTAAAAATTAAATAATAAAAAATTACTCCTGAAACAATTAAAATCAAACCTTCAATTCGTGAAAAATGTCCGTTTAATCCAAAAATAAGAGGAATAAGAAGAAATAATGGATATATACGAACATTTTTTAATACTTTACTTTTTATTTTTATTCCTCGTCCAGCATAAAAAATCAATATTGTAAATACTAACGAAAGATCAGCTACATTAGAACCAAATAATGTTCCTAAACCAAATTCTGGAATTCCTTTTAAAGCCGAATTTATTGAAATAATCATTTCAGGTAAAATGGAAATAAAAGCCACCACTACAAAACCAATAATATATCTAGAAACATGAAAATTTTCTGCAAGCTTAGCAGAATATTTTGTCGCCAAAGTCGCACCTTTTACAACAAGAAATAAAGAAAAAATTAAAATTAAAAGATTTTCTATCATAAATTATTCAATAAATCATTAATCTTGATTTATATCAATCATTTTATACTAAAATAAACATAAAATCAACATTTTATTTTTAAAAAAAATTCCCTTATTTTTTACAAAAATAAACTCCAATATAATAATTAAATTTTTATAAAAACTCTACTAAAATCTTTATGATCAATTTTAAACAAACTTATTTTAAACTAAAAAATAATCCAAATTACGAATTATTATTTTAGCGGAGAGGAAGAGATTTGAACTCTTGATAGTTTTTCAACTATATTGGTGTTCGAGACCAACGCTTTAAACCACTCAGCCACCTCTCCTTTTTATATCAACCAATCTTATATCAACAACAAAATTAAATCAAGAAAAAACACTTTCATTTTTGAAAGTGTTTTTTAATTTTATTTTTTTACCTCTTCTACTTTTTCTTCAGTTGAAACTTCTACTACAGGTTCTACTTCTACTTCCATTTCTTTATGAGTCAATTCATTTTCTACTTTTTCTACTTTAGTTTTACCAGCCTTATCGCGTTTAATTTCTTTTAATTTCTTTTTATAAGTACGAATATAATTTGGTTTAGCTTGACGAACTCTCATCTCACGAACCAATTCAATCTTAGCTACTACTGGAGAATGAATAGGAAAAATTTTCTCTACTCCTACTCCATCAGAAATTTTACGAACAGTTACTGTTGCACCAGCTTCTTTACCATGTTTAACAGCAATTACCATACCTTCAAAAATTTGGATACGCTCTTTTTCCTCTCCTTTGGCATTAGTTTCTTTAATTTTTTGATGAACTTTTACGATCATGCCGGAACGTAAATTGTTTCTAATATCATCTGACATATTTTTAATATTATGGAGAGGTTGATACAAGAATAACCAACATCGCAAATAAATTATTTAATAGTGGCATCATTTTACTATATTTTTATTTAACTGTCAAGAGTCTTAATAGAATTTAAAATTTCTCTTATTTTGCTTACTGTTTCTTCAAATTTACCATCAACATTAACTATTTGATAATCATAAAGAACTGATTTATTTATTTCTTTTTGAGCAATCTCCAATCTTTCTTTAATTTTTTCTTCATCAAGACCGCCCCGATTACGAATTCTTTTAGCTAAAATTTCTAAATTCTCTGGTAAAAGAAAAATAGAAATATTAGGTATATTTTGTTCATCCAAATGCTGTTTTCCATTTACCTCAATCTGAGTAAATACCCATTCATTATTTTCCAAAGCTAAAATTAAATTCTTTTTTTCTATACCATAATAATTACCAGCATAATTATTATATTCTACCATTTCTTCATTTTGAATTTTATTTTCAAATTCAGTTTGAGAAACAAAATAATAATCTATACCATTTTGATTGCCTGGTCGAGGTTCACGCGAAGTTGTAGTAATCAAGCGTGTTGAATTAGGTATTATTTTGAGTAAAGCGCTAATTATTGAATCTTTACCTCCGCCAGAAGGTGAAGAAATAATTACTAACTTTCCTTTATTCATAATTTTATTCTAAATTTTCTAAATAATTTAATAATTCTTTTGGTAAAGGACTTTTACATTCAATTTCTTTTTGATTCAAATCACGAAATACTAATTTATGTGCGTGTAAAAATAAACGATCAAGTTTTTTTTCATTTTTTTTAATCAATTTTAAATTTTGATAAAGAGTATCTCCTACCACTGGATGATTCATAGCAAACATATGAACACGAATTTGATGCATTCTTCCAGTATAAATTCTAACTCTTAATAAAGAAAAGCGTCCAATTTCTCTTTCTACCCAATATTCAGTCAAAGCTTCTTTACCGGGTTGAATTTTTCCAATATTTTTCAATTTTAATTTATCTATTTTTGGTCGAGCTACCATTCGACCTCCTTGTCCACGATCAATTTCAAAATCTATTAAACCATGTTGATTAGCAAAATGTCCATAAACCAAAACATAATATTCTTTTTCTACTTCCCGATTTTTAAATTGTTCTTTCAAATTTTTAAACATTTTAGCATTACGAGCAATTACCAACAACCCAGAAGTCTCTCGATCCAAACGATGAACAATTCCTGGACGTTTAAAATTTTCTCCAACATCTTTTATTTCTGGAAACTGTTCTATCAATAAATCTGCTAAAGTATTTTGTTCAGCTGCTTCTGTCTTATGTACCAATAAACCAGCAGGTTTATTAACTACTAAATAATCAGGAGTTTCTTTAATAATTTTTATTTTTACTTTCTGCGTTTTATTTTTTAAAGAAATTTTCTTTTTTGTAACTGATTTTTTTTCTACTAAACTAATCACATCCCCTAAAAACAATTTTTCACCAAATTTTTTTGGTGAAACATTATTTACAAAAATCATTCCCTTTTTTATCATTTTTTGAATTTGAGAACGAGTTATACCAAGTTCATTAGTTAAAAAAACATCCAAACGCTGTCCAGTTTGTTCTGAAGTAATTTTAATTTTTTTAGGAAGAACTATCATAGTGCGTCTGGATGGATTTGAACCATCGACATCCACCTTATAAGGGTGGTGCTCTAACCACTGAGCTACAGACGCATTTAGTTTTTTTAATTGTAAGGGTGGTGCTCCCCGCCCGAACGACTGAAGTCATTCAGTCGGGCAGGTAACCACTGAGCTACAGACGCATTTAGTTTTTTT
>Ga0116187_1001082_pt1 | contig 30053 bp, 14 predicted proteins | sample AD_JPNNA6_MetaG_FD_89755 | JGI IMG/M metagenome (GOLD analysis project Ga0116187, IMG submission 89755) | Active sludge microbial communities of municipal wastewater-treating anaerobic digesters from Japan - AD_JPNNA6_MetaG | ecosystem: Engineered > Bioreactor > Anaerobic > Digestate | place... | reverse complement strand
CTGATCGGCGCCGAGCCGAGGCTGGAAGACCCCAAACCGGGCCAGAAAGCGACCACCAAGGACAACCCCGTCCAGGACGAGAAGCTGGTGGAAAAGAAGAAGATCGAGGGGGGTGGGAAGGGCTCGAGCAACAATACGCCATCCAATGACGACGACGATGTCATTTACTGCGCGGCAACGGATTCACTTGCAATCTTATCCAAAGAGCAGAAAGCCTCACTAGCCGTCGACGAAGAAATCAATAAGGCTTTCAAGCCATGGCTTGCTTTCGTTTTGTCGCACAAAGACAACAAGGCGAAAGATGGCGAACGGATGACCGACGACGAGATTGCAGCGCGCGTCCAAGCTGTTTACAGATGTTTGGCAACCGTCTCAGGAATCAAGGATGACCAAAAGGCGCGAGCCTACTGTTCATCGCTATCCGGGAAAATCTCCGAAGCAGAAAAACAAATCCTTGCGGACATCAAGACTCAAAAGGGCTCGCTTAGCGCTGGACATAAAATGAATTCAGGCAATGTGAAGGAGATCCTAAGGGTCGGAACCAAGCGTGCAGTCTGGGCCAGAAATGCTTATTGGGACGATGGGGTCAAATGGCAACCTCGCGACCAAGTCATCAGGCAAATCAGAGAAGAGCGAGCGAAAGCCAAGCAGGAGGCAAAAGCTCCAAAAGGCCCTGAGAAAGAGCTCGAAGTCAAGATCTTCGAGAAGAAACTGTTCGAACCAATCGACAACAGCCTTATCCCCGCTGTCGATAAGTTTTTCCAAGACCACTGCGTGAACCTTCTGCACGGCTCCAAAAATTTCGACGCAAGCCTGTCCGCTTCTGTCTTCAGATACACCGCCGAGTCTGCGTTCGGCGCGACCATGAATTGGAAGGAACAGCGGACCATCAAGATTGGAGCAAAGGCAGAGGGAAGCTTCTCCATCGCCCAAGCATCAGGAACCACTTCGGTACATTTTCCAAACAAGGATGGTGGAGATCTCCTCGGAGTTCTCCGAGCAGTCAGCCCCAGTTTAGTCAAATCATCCGCCGAACCTCTGCCATTCAAACTCGTTCTCGAAATAAAAGGAAACGCCTTCGTCGGTGCTTGTGCATCCGCCTCGCTTGAAGGAGGCGTTTCACTGAAGCAAAACCCGGACGGAGGATTGAATGCCGGCGTAGAACTGTTTGCAGGCGCAAAAGCCAATGCGGAAGCATCTCTGACGACCATGGTACGGTTGCTGTCGGACGAAGATCGCAAAAAAGGATTGAAGCCTCATCAAGTCGACTGGGCCGAGCTAACCAAGGCGACCTTCGGTGTTTGGGCCGCCGCAGGATTCGGATTGGAAGCAGCCTTCAAGCTTGGGTACTTCGACAAAAAATGGGTTTACCAAGTCAAGGCTGGAATTGTCGTAAAAGGCGGGTGCGGAGCACATATCAAAGGAGCCCTTGACGCCCAATTGATGGCGAAAATGGCTTTTCATATGGCAAATTCTGTCGACTGGAAGGGCGTCGGCGACTTGTTCGATCAAGCCGCATCCATCGCATTTGAAGCCATTCTTTACCAATGTTTCACTACCGGACAAACGATCCGTCAGGCAGCAAGGGAACTGTCTGACCTGAATGACCAGGCACTTTCCAACATCGTTCATACAGCTTCACGAAGCCTAAACGAATTGAAACGCGTCGACGACTACCTTGACCATGCAATCCCTGGGTATTCTGGATACAAGAAGTTCCAAGCACCGTTCTTACTCCTAAAAGGAGCTCGAACTTGGGCACAAAGTCTCAGTACGGAAATGACAGCGAAAGAAAGAGCAATCTACACCGTCGAGAACGCGAACAAAAATCATCTATGGCTATACGCCACATGGAAAACAAAAGCGAACTTGATCTTCGAAATGAAGCTTGGTGGCGCTGGCCTTCTCGGGTTCGGCGAAGAACGGAAAGAGGAAGCGATCATCTCAGTCCTCAATACGATTCGACATCGCGACGAATTCAAGAAGATCCAGGACAGTCTACAAGGCAGAGGGGTCACGATCGACTCACTTGTAGATGGAGCCGAACAAGACCGGTTGGATGCGATTCGGAGGAAATTCGGACTATGAGCAAAAAAGCAACATTCGTCCTCGCCGTCGCGGCGCTAGCCGGCTCTTGCACTTCCGCCCGACAAGATCCGACTGCGACAATCATCCAATGCACCTACCAGCCCGATTCCGCATGCGTGGAAGCGGCGAAGAAGGCCATCAATGGCGGCGCAAATGTTTCATTTGTCGATGAGCAGGGGCTCTCGCTGTTTTTACTCGCCTCTCGCGGAATCGACCCTGCGGTTGCAGAAACACGTAAAGAGGAAGGTCGACCATTGCGGGCAAACGATGAAAGGGACCAAGAGGCATCCATCGCCCTTCTAAAAGCCCTGGTTTCGGCAAAAGCGGATATTTTCGCGACCGACAAGGAAGGCATGACCGCACTGCATCATGCCGCTCAGATGGGGCGAGCCAAAGTCGCATCCTACTTGATCTCGCAAGGCTTGTCCGTAAATGCCCTCGACAAGCTATCGGCCCCACCGCTAATGTACGGCATCACATCAAACGACACAGGCACTGTCAGCACATTGCTGAGGTCAGGAGCCAAAACCTCTTTTAGTGTCAACACAGGCTCCGGAACGATGCTCGGACTCGACTTTTACCTGGACCAGTCGCAAAGCCTTGAAATGAAGACTTTGTTCCGAAATCGACGTTGATCCGCCTATCTTGCCTGACATCCCGCATGCCGGATGACCGTCAGCCGACCTTGCTCACACCTGTCTCTGGATGCCAGTCGTCTGCGTCGTAGCGAATTCGGACTCGTAACTGATCAACGGGAGAAAAAGGAACACCCTTGCGGCAAGACCAAACCCGAATTCATTCCGCCATCCGCTCGCAACAAAGGCGTCTTCTCGGCGAATTCGCCAAGGCGATGTTCGCTTTCGCTTGCATCGTTCTTGTCGGCTGGAGCTTCAGCCGCTGGACAGTGACGATCTTCAGCCTGTCGAATTCCGCACTTCAACTCGGCAGAGGTTCGCCGATCGTCCAAGGCTGGACCTTCGTCGAAAAAACCGCCGGAACATCCAGGATTTCTTCTCCTCCAGAAATTGTTCACTGGAAACACCCAGACGGATCGAAGGTCGAGGTCGCCTCGTTCGGTTCCGCTCACGAGAACCCTCCGATGTGCACCGATGCTCCATTGGAGTGCGCAAAACTGGAACTTATGGCTGGAATCCGAAGCTTCGATTCCGAATTCGGATCGTCGGTGGTCTCAACAAGATCCGTTGTTTCCGACGGATTCGAAGCCTTTGAGACGCACTGGAAATCCGGAGCCAGCACGATCCACCTGCGCTCCGGGCCCGACCTGCTCAGATTCGCATCTCCCGAATCAGCATCCTTCGAATCCACCCTCCATCGACTCTCCAATGCAGGCATCGTCAGCCAACTTACCGATCCGCAATCCCTGCTTGCGCAATTCAGCATGCGAAAGACCATGCTGGTCGCCGCTTTTGCAGCTTTCGGCGGCATCTTGTGGGTGCTCCAGATTCTCACCTCCGGAACCCGCGCGGCACGCCTTCCCGCTTCGACGGATCCATCCAACCAGGATGTCGTCGCCGAAGGATTGCGCACGCTGGTCGGAGCGCATCCCGCGCTGGAAGTGACGGAATCCCCCGACGGACGTTGGTCGCTGGTCGTCCATGGCGACATCCAGGGCCGACATCTTCTGTCAAACGAAGCGTCGAACTACCGGCACGAATTCCGGATCCGGCTGCGGGGACACGATGCGGTCGTGGTGGAATCAGTGAAGGCGAAGACCCGTTCCTCCGACGGCAATTCGGTGGCGCGCGGAAAGGAACACAGCCGCATTGCCCCCATGATCGACATCCCCGGCGGAACCCCGCCCATCGCGCCAAGCGCCCAGGGATTCCGTGTCGTCCTCGACTCCTTCGATCCGAGCGACCTCCGCTACGCCCTGGCCTACTACTTCCAGCTCCACGGCTGGGGCTGGGAGCCGCGGTTGTTTTGAAAGCCCCCCCCAGGAGCTTTCCAGCCCACGGCTGCGAGCCTTGGGGCTTCCAGATTTTGACCGTTCGCCCTTTGGCATCCTTACCTACAGGATGAAGCATGCACCCTTGATACGCGCATCAACCTGACTCGCGAATTGCAACACGAGCCATTGGGATCGCTGGCCGATCAAGGGGAAACAAACACCCTTTGGGTTCCACCTGGAAGATGAGCAAACCAAATCCCTGGGCGCAATCCCCGTGTGGAGATGGAGCGTCCATCCTGATCGAACCGGGTGGCCAGGGTTTTGGTCGCGCCAGTCGCATCGGTCAGGCGCAGGGAGGTTTCCGTGTAGCCTTGCAACCGCAAGAGCCCGGAACCCGCCAGGACGCGCACGGTTGGCGGGGCGCGCCTTGCGTCGACTCCGGTGGTGAGCTGGAAGGCGCCACCCTTGGCCTTTGGGGTCCAGACCCACGACACAGGTGTCGCGGCGAGCGTGTCGCCACCCGAAATACCCACCGCCCAGAGGTCGATCTGGTAATAGGCGGAGGAATTGTTCTTCCAGGGGATCGAGATGACGGTGTCGGTGGGGAGAATTGTCTGGACGTCCGACGGCTGGATGGCCACCTTGGATTCCCTGGCAAAGATGACCCCAAGCGAATCCACGCTGCGATCGAAAACCTGGATTTTGGCGACCGCCATGGCATCCAGGCGCCCGGCCTCCGAGGTGATCGAGACCGGTAGGTGCAGGAGCGAACGGCTGGCATCGAACACGGGAAGTCCTCGGGCCCGCAAACGAACCGGAACGTGCGAGCCCAATGCGCCCGAAGGGCCGATGGCCCCGCGGTGTCCGGCCACCGGGCCGACGCCCAATGCGCGGGTCCGGTGGCGCTCCACCGTCGAGTCGAGCACCAGGAAACCCGGCGAATTCGGATCGAGGGAGACAAAATCGCAGAAATGGCAGACCCAGTTCGCGCGAGCATTGACCGAGATCGAATCCTGCCCAAGATACCCAACCAAGGCGGCGCTGTCGCTTGTGAGTATGGAATTCCAGCCTTGGTATAGATTGGAAACCCAGATGGTGCGGAGAATACTGTCAGGCCCCATGATCTGGACTTGCCTGCGGGAGTCCGAGAACGCATTGAGCGACCAGGGGCTCTCAAAAAACACAGTGGTGTCTGGTGGCGACAGTTTGACATAACAGCCAGTGCCGCAATGCAGCGTACCCGGAACCGTATCGTATACGATGCGTTCGACGAGCTTTCCGCCCACGAGTTCGACGACGGTGTCCCGCGGGATTGCGATCCGGCCGGGGTACTGGATAGTCGAGTCCGAAATGCTCGTGGCCTTCAAGATGATGCCTTCTCCGGGCATGTGTGACAGAATGGTGTTGTGCCAGACATGGTTGCCGCTTCCCACGTAGTCGTCGAGACCATCGTTCGAGGTGCCAAACAATTGCCGCCCGCCCAGTGAATCCATTGCATGCACGACGTTGTTCGACCAAAGCGCGGTCCCGGAGATCCGGTACATGTCGTAGCCATAGGCCAGCGCGTTGCCGTGGATGGTATTGTGCGTCACCACGTGGGCGGGCATGAGAGCGTCCTTGGAGTACAGGAAGCCCCGTAGTCTTCGCTCCTGTACAGCATCGCGGTGAGCGGCGAGACCGTGTTGGTTGGATTGCGCACCACCTGGTTTGCGTTGTTCCAAGCCAGGTTCTCCCGGATCGTGCTGCCTTGGTCCCATTCCGTTTGGCTGTAGACGGCCCACCAATTGGTGTGGATGCGGTTGCGCTCGATCAGATGCCCGCCCATGGTTCCACACGCCGACCAGGGATTCGCGCCGGTGTCGGAGCGGCCGATCATGTTCTTCCAGGCCTGGCAGGAAGGGTTGCGGTTGTTGATGTAGAAGCCGGTCCAGAAGTTGCGGATTTCGCAGGCCCTGATGTCAACGGCAAGGCTGCGGATCAGGCTGATGCCGATCGACCCGAAGTTGAGATCGTGCAAGCCGTCCCAAACGTCAAGGTTCTGGAACGCCGCGGGCTTCCGTCCGTCGACGACCAGGTTCTCCAGGTGGATGCGTTTGGAGTTCTTGACCAGGATCATCGCGGCGTGCTGGTACCCGGTGGTAGAAAAGGAAATGGACGAGTCGGACGCCGTCCCGACCCCCGACTTGTACGCGTAGGGCCACATCAGCCACCCCTTGGGAAGCCGGGGACGCCCTGCACCCGTGGGCGGGGTGAGCTGGAATAAAGTCGCCCGTCTGGCGGAATCGGCGACCAGCAGCGGTTCGTCCCAGATCAAGACGGGTTTTGTCGCGCCGGTGCCCACGATCCTGAGATCGCTTTTCCCCTCGATCCACAGCACGTTGGTCATGGGGTAGAGGGCGTCGGGGAGCTCGATGACGCATCCCGTCGAGGGGCAAGCGTCGATGGCGCTCTGGAGTCGTTCGGTGGCTCCCACGCCACCGGTGATGGGGGTGCCGGAAATCGAGAGGATGGCCAGTGCGAGGGGAAATGGCATCTGAAATGTCTCCAGTGGATCGGCTGACGGAGGAATTGGAATGGACTGCGCGAAGCTGTCGTCAAAACTTATCCTCCCGAAAGGGATGACTGCAAGGTGTACCCCTCCACGGGCACACCCGCTGTGATTTTGATCACAAGATCTTCCCGGCACCGGAGATGAAAGGAGAACCACATCTCCCCATTCGCGCAGTCAGGTCATATGGTGTCGAGCCCGGATCATCGATCCGCGCCAGCACCTCGTGACTGTCGTACCCTTGACGATGGAACTCGCGCGTAAAGAGGATGTTGGCGAGTTTGCCCTCTCCGCCGTAGGCTGTTTGCGGTTGGTATGGACGCTCGTGGCCTGAGGTCATCGAGATCGAAGGAGCCGCCGTGGAAGTTGGCCGCGAAGCTTGCGGTTCGGGGGCATGTCACCCTAAACTCTCAATCCACCAACCTCGGATCGATTCGAAGAGGCTGGAACGGGCCGATCTCGATGCGAGCGAAGTCCGGGTGGTCGGGATTGAGCAGGTAGTTGGTTTCCACCAGATCGAAGGGGATGCCTTGGAACGCCGCGCTCGGGATCCGGAGCACCGCGGAGGATTTGCCTCGCAACCAGACGTCGCCGATGGCCTGGGCCTCCAAAGGGGCCGGGAATTCGGCCCAGTCGAGCGGAAGCGAATCGACAGGAAACGTCTGGACCAGGGACTTGGGGAACGTCACCGAATAGAATCCGTACGAATCCAGCAGAGTGGCGTCTTCGAGATGCATGAGGATCTCGAGCACAGCAAGCGAGAGCGTGCTCGATGTGTACACGGCCAACCTCCCCTTGCTGGACCATCTCCCCCCTGCCCTGCGCGCACCTTCGCCGCTGAATGCGTCGTCCTTGCGCTTGGCCTTGACCACGCGGTAGGCGGTCAGGATCAAGAGAAGATGCCTTCCTCGAGCCGTTCGATCAGGTCTTCGACCTCCTGGGCACCCAGGTATGTCTGGGAATATCTGAGAGGGGTGGCACCGCCCAACGCCAGGGCGGGCCGATGGAGCCAAGCTCGCGCGGCATCCCGATCGCCCTCGAACAGTTGGATGGCCTTGGCCACGATCTGTCCCAGGCGAAGGAGCCTGTCGGATTCGTCGGGCTGGAGCTTGCCCTCCTTCTTGCGACGCAGGAGCGTGCTTTCAGAAATGTGGAGGGTCTCGGCGATCTCGTAGGGAGTGGACTTCAATGCGTCGCTCAGGACCTGCAGCTTGTCGAAGCCGATCCCCCGCTCCACCGCACCGGACAACAACAAGCCGGTGAGAGGGAGCCCGAGCAGCGCCGCTCCGGCGTAGCGCGAAGGTGCTGCCATGAATGCCGGTGCGGATCCCACAGGCTTTCGCGAGACGCGATGCGCGACAATGGACACCGGTTCGGCGGCTTCCAGCTCGCCGGAAGGCGTCGCATTGGCTCGCCGGCTTCGCGTCGTGCTCTTGCCTGCAATTTTAGTCATATGGCGAAATTTATCCTCCAAATGACGATGTCGCAACCACGAAAGCTGCCCCCCCCACGGACAGGTATCTTTCCCGCCCGATGCCGGAGCAGAGGCCCGCCCGGTTTAGGCCTGACGCGCTCCAACCAATGGCGGCGCGAACGGCAGCGAATCCTTCCCGGGCCCCGGACGCGACCGCTTTCATGATCCTCACCACCATCGATCTGCTCGGAACCTTGGCCTTCGCCCTCACCGGAGCGTTCCGGGCGGTCAAGTACGAACTGGACTGGCTGGGCGTGGCGGCGCTCGCCTGCATGACAGGAATCGGCGGCGGCATGGCGCGCGACGTCCTTCTGGGAAGCACGCCTCCCGTGGCGCTGCAACAGCCCGTCTACCTGCTGGTGTGCCTGGCCGGAGCGGCCTTGACGATCGTCGCCAAGCGCAGGATCGCCACATTGTGGAACTGGGTGATGATCGCCGACGCGCTGGGCCTGGGGTTCTTCGCGGCGATCGGCGCCGCGCGCGCCGAAGCCGCCGGAGCCAACCCCATGGTGGTCGTGCTGTTGGCCGGACTCACGGCGGTCGGCGGAGGTGTCATCCGCGACGTGTTGGTGAGCGAGATCCCGCAGGTGCTCAAGAGCGACTTCTACGCGACGGCCGCCCTGATCGGCGGAGGCGTGTTCTGGGCTTGCGGGCTGGGAGGCCTGGCCGACACGCCTCGCCTGTTGATCACCACCGCGTTGGTGTTCGGGCTGCGCATCTTCGCGATGCGCCGACGCCTGGAGCTGCCCAAGATCCGGCGCCTGCCCGCCAATCCAACGCGGATCGCGAACCCTTCGCGGGAGAACGAATCGCGCTGAGGCTGCGGAACGGGAACGCCCGAAGACAGAAAATACCCCCGATCGACCTGTTGAGCGTCGTCGATCGGTTCTGGGCAAAACGATGAAGACGGGAATTTTCCGTGCCCTCGGAACCTTCGGTACGCACCGCCGTTCGGGCGCGCACCTGCTGCATCAGTTGGGCAGATAGATCCGCTTCATGCCTGCCGCATCGTCCGTGGTACCGTCTCCGTACCTTCCATTGTTGTAGCCGGAGGCCCAGAGGGCTCCATTGCTCTTGATGTAAAGGTTCGTGGCGCCATCCGTCGCGAAGTCGCGAATCTGGTTGGAAACCAACGTCCAATCCGTAGCTGGCGAACCGCCATTTCCCAAGTGGTACAACCAGCCGTGATTTTCCAATGCATACAGGGAACGACCAGCCGGGATCGCTTTCACGACGTCAGTCCGAATCGAAGTCCAAACCGGCCCAGATGTGGTGGTAATCAACTGCATCAGCTCGCCAGTAGACTTCAACAAAGTGTTTTGCTCAGGATAGCTGCCCTGGAAAAAATCAGCCCATGCAGCCGTCGAAGTATAGCCCGCCCCAGGAACCTGGGTCGGTAATGACGGATCAGTCTGGGTCACGCCGATGTTGCGCCCGCAACCGTAGGCGCTCCCGGAATTCGTCACGTAGAAAGTTCTGCAGTACGACGAACCTTTCGCTGACATGCAACCGACACCGACATCCTTGACACCGCTCGCGACGAGCTTCGGCGAGGCAACGTCCGACATGTCGCCAGTGCATAACTGCCCGTTGCGATTCTGCCCCATCACGAACAGCCCACCCTTCGAGTCCACAAGCATGGCCGAGGGCTCTGCACCTGCCGAGATCTTCACGATGCCCGATGCAATGGGATTCATGCTGGTGGACGTGCTTCCGTAGCGGCCGCCATAGGACATGACATCGCCTGCGGTCGTCAGGATCAATCCGTTCGAAACCGACTTGACCCCTTCCAGGATCTTCTCGAAGCTGTTTCTGTCGTTTACGGATCCATCCGCAAGACTCGCGGCCCTTCCGGTGGTCCAAAGCGAGCCATCCGCACGGACAACCTTGCTTCCGCCTTCACCCACGTACACCATGATCGGAATGTTCGCGTTGAACTTGCCCGTGACCACGTCGCTGCTGCTCCAACCGGCCTTGCTCGCGACCACCTTCAGGGTCCGAATGGAATCGACATCGATTCCGGAGGTAGTGGAAGCGGACACGCCTGCGATCGGAGTCGATCCATCGGTGGTGTAGTAGAACGTTGCTCCCGCAGTGGGAGATGTCAGCTTGACCGTGAAAATCGAATCCGTCGTGGTCCCCGATGCGACGGAAAAGACCGGAGGATCGGCCTTCAAGGTGAAGACCCGGCTCAGGACCGCGGTGGGATTGTGCCCGGTAGCTGTGGCCATCACCTTGAGCGTGCGGCTCTGGCTAATGAGGATGGTCCCCCCGAGCGAATAGGTAAGGCCATTGGTCGGGCTCGGATTGCTTCCGTCGACCGTGTATTTCACCACCGCGTCGGGCACCGAAGAAGAGATGGACACGTGAAGGACCGAATCATGCGTTCCCTCGGGGTGCGAGAAGGTCAGCACCGGGCTCGCCCCCAGAACCCTGGTGACCACCACGGTGTCGAACGTGACATTTCCTGCGCTGTCGCTCGCCTCCAGGACCACCTTGGTCTCTCCCATGGGCAGGTTCGACAAGGTGAGGCTGTACACCCCGTCGCTTCCCGTCACGACGTTCCGGTCGATGCGGACGGTTTCCAATTTACGGTCGTCCGTGACGGTCCAGCCGATCTTCAGGGTTGCCGCGGGGTCGTCGATGGTGATGTTCTTCTTCAGGCCTTCCAGCAGGAGTGCGACAGGAGGCGTCGAATCTTCGGGAACGGGGCCACCCGACGGGGGCTTGCGAGTGACTCGCACGGTTTGGCGAGAAACGTTCCCGAGCGAATCGAACGCGGCGATTTCCACCGCGGTGGCGGCCCCGGAGGTGTCCAGAACCACGCTCCGATGCCAATTCCCGTCCGAATTCTTGCTGGCGGCCCCTCCTCCGATGACCACCGAATCGACTCCCGACGGATCCATCGCGGACACGATCACGTCGTAGCGCTCCACCACATGCTCGACGGTCGTGTCGGAAACCGGCGAAACGAGGCCGACAACCGGCCCTTGTTCGTCCTTGGGCTCCGTCGGATCCGCAGGCTTGGTTTCACGACGCACCGTCAAGGAAGTGTCGGCCAGGTTGGCCTTGCCGTCGCGAACCAGTACGGAAATCGCATGGTCGGCTCCCGTGGCGGGAACCTCGACTTCCAGCACCCAGGTGGTGTCGGACTTCGCTGCCGGGCGCCCCCCGATCCAAACGGAATCGATCCCGGAGGCGTCCTTCGCGACGATCCGTACCAGGAGCATGGGCTGGGAGTAGGGCAGAATTCGTCCAGAAGAAGGCTCCAGGATCGAGACCTTCGGAGGAGCCGCGTCCACGGTGGCGGGCAGGCGCACCACCTCGACCACTGCCGCCGAGCGGTTCCCCTTGGTGTCGCGCGCGTGGACCTCGATTCCCCGCGGCATCCCAGTGGCCGACACCTCGACGTCTTCGATCACCCAAAAGCTGTCGGATTTCGAGGCGAGTCGTCCATCGATCCAGACCGAATCGACGCCGGACGCGTCCGTCGCACGGACCTTCACCCTGGTCGTGGGCTGGTCGAAGGAAAGAACCTTGCCGTTGGTCGGTTCTAGAATGGAGACCAAGGGGGGCGTTTTGTCCGTGGGAGGCGGAAAGACCTTCGATGTATCCGAAACGACGCCCGACACGACGAGGATCCGGATCTGGATCCGAATCGCGGCAGAATCCATGCCGGCCTTCACCGCGCCAGCGACGGCTTCGGCGAACGGGGCTCCTTGGGCCACGATTTCCAAGGCCACCAGCCTGGACACCTTCGCGGTATCCAACCCCTTCGGCGCCCCCGCCGGATGGGGAGTCCCGTCGAAGAGTGAATCGCGCTCCACCAGCGCCTTGGCGTAGGCGGCGGCAAAGCTGTCGGGGTCGGGGTCGGCGCCAAGTTCGGCAAGCAAGGCGACCGCGACCTTGTTTTCGCTCTTGCTCTTGTAGACCATTCCCGAGGTATAGGTGAGCGTCAGATAGTTGACTCCCGCCTTCCACAAGTCCAGGTAGACGGAATCCTGTGGAGCCGAAGCCATCTTCACTTCGACATCGACCGTGTTCCCGTGGATCGATCGGATGGATGCAACGCCTTGGCTCCCGCCCTTGACGCGCCATTCGACCGAAGTCGGCTGTTTCCCCGGTTCGGCATCGAGTTGGATCGAATAGGTCTTTTCTCTCGATTCTGGCTCGTTCGAAACGGATTGGCAGGACCAGAAGACCCCGGAACAGATCGTTAGACCTATTGCGCCCAAGTTGGACCATGTTCGACGACGAAGGCGCTTGGCTAAAGGGGTCATGAGAGGAGTCGACCTTTCGAGGAGTAAAGGGGGAGGCTCCAACGAGCCGACTTCGAAAGGTACTCATCCCGCCCCAGCCCCTCAAAAACAGAAGCGCCCCCCGGAAAACTTGTCAGCCGAAAACGCCCACCCAACAGAATTCTGCGAGGTGGATCCCACACCAGCGACCAACACGCACAGACTTGGCAGCCTTCCACTCTGGGGGGGATTCCACGGCAAACGAAAAACGACACCGCGAACGCTTTGGATTCTACAGCATCCAAAACCGCAACCTTTTTCCGTCATTGCGCGACATATTCCGGAGCACACACCCGACGTCACGGATGTCTCCGTGGCCACAATCGTAATGGAGTACGCCTATGCGTCGCGCCCTTCGCGCTGGCTTGTTCGTTGTCGTTGCCTTGGCTGGAATCGCGCAGGCCGGAATCGTCTCTTCCCACGGCGCCCTCAAGGTCAAAGGAAACAAGATCGTCAACGCCGCGGGAAACCCCATCCAGGTGGCCGGCATGAGCCTCTTCTGGAGCGGCTGGATGAGCAAGTATTGGAACACGGGCGTGGTGAACACCCTGGCCAAGGACTGGAACTCGTCCCTGATTCGCGCCGCCATGGGCGTCGAGGGAACGGGAATGTACCTGGTCGCCCGCGAAACGAACAAACAGATGGTCAAGACCATCGTCGATGCCGCCATCGCCAATGACATCTACGTGATCATCGACTGGCACGACCACGACGCGGTCGCCCATTCCTCCGACGCGGTGGCGTTCTTCGACGAGATGTCCAGGCTCTACGGGAAAAACCCGCACGTGATCTTCGAAATCTTCAACGAACCGCTCAAGGTTTCCTGGAGCAGCATCAAGAACTATGCCCAGACGGTGACAGCCGCCATCCGGAAGAACTCCGACAACCTGATCCTGGTGGGCACGCCCAACTGGTCCCAGGACGTGGATGCGGCCGCGAACGATCCTGTCGCCGATCCCAATACCGCCTACGTCCTTCACTTCTATGCCGGTACCCACGGCGCCTCGCTGCGTTCCAAAGCCGATGCGGCCTTGAACAAAGGGGTGGCCCTATTCATTTCGGAATGGGGGACCTCCGTCGCCAACGGCGGAACAACCGGGACCCCACCCGTCAGCGACAACACGGTCTACACATCGCAATCCGACACCTGGCTCGCCTGGGCGAAGGAACGCGGGCTGAGCTGGGCCAACTGGTCCATCGCAGACAAGAATGAAAGCTCCGCGGCACTCAAGCCAGGAGCACCTTCCAACGGAGGCTGGAACGACGGGCACCTCTCGCCTGCAGGGATCTACGTCCGTGGCAAGATCCGCGAAGTGACCGCCGCGCTCGGGACCGGAACCACCCCACCACCTCCTCCTCCACCGCCGCCCCAAGTGGACACGCTCAACCTACCTGGCCAAATCGAAGCGGAAAAGGCTTCCACACTCTCTTCAGGAATCCAGATCGAATCCACCACCGACGCGGGCGGTGGATCGGCCCTCGGGTACACCAGCAATGGGTCGGCCGAATACACCGTGAAGATCGACAAGACCGGCAGCTACACCCTGCGCGCCCGGGTGGCCACCGCCGAATCGGGAACCATGACCTTCAAGCTCAACAACAACCAAGTCGCCACGATCTCGGTCGGAAACACCGGCGGATGGCAGTCCTGGCAGACCAAGGAGACCCAGATCCAGCTCAACAACACCGGACTCGCGAAATTGCAGGTCCAGTGGAACGGAGCCGTGAACCTGAACTGGCTGGAAGTCGCCTCGGGGACGGCGGTCGTCCCGAAATCGGTTTCCGAGAAAAGGCTTCGCGTCGTTTCCAGCCCGCAAGGCTGGCGCGTCGATCTTCCGCAAGGCGCGCGTGAAATGGTCGTGACCGACCTGCATGGCCGGATCCTGCTGCGCGAAACCGTGAGCGGCATGCAGGAAGCCCGGATCCCGGGATCGGCCAGCACCCGCATGGTTCGGATCGATGGCGTCCACGGGACCCACTCGACCTTGGTCGCCCCGGGGCGCTGAACAAGGGCTGCGTCGCAGCCACCAGATCCAATCCCCCCGATCTGAACGCCTCCCTTTGGAGGCGTTTTTGATCTGGCTGGTTTCCGGAACATCCTCGCTCCTGGATGCCACCCATGAAAGCGGAAAACCGCCCCAGGACTCGAACCCGACGCTCGGAATGCGCGACAAACAGCACAAGTCACCTGCGATGCTGTCGCCTGCGGGCCAGAATCGCTCTCCAGAAGGGTTTCCACCATGCGTCGTGCCATTCGAACCTGTCTCCTGTCGCTGCTGGCGATCGCAGGCGTCTCCCAAGCCGGCATCGTGTCCAGCCACGGTGCGCTGAAGGTCAAGGACAGCCTGATCGTCAACGCTTCGGGCGAGCCGATCCAGCTTGCCGGCATGAGCATGTTCTGGTCGGGCTGGATGTCCGGATTCTATCGCACTTCGGTGGTCAACACCCTGGCCCGCGACTGGAAATCCTCCATCATCCGCGCCGCGATGGGTGTGGAAGGCTCGAGCAACTACCTCATGAGTCCCGATGCGAACAAGAAGTCCGTGAACACGATCGTCAACGGCGCCATCGCCAACGACATCTACGTCATCATCGACTGGCACGACCACAACGCGAACATCAACATCGCCGAAGCCAAGGCCTTCTTTTCGGAAATGGCCCAGCTCTACAAGAACACCCCCAACGTGATCTGGGAGATCTGGAACGAACCCGACAACAAAAGCGGTTCCGTGAGCGGACGCGACAGCTGGAGCCGCGACATCCGCCCGTACGCGGAAGAAGTCATCGCGGAAATCCGCAAGTATTCGTCCAATCTCGTGATCGTAGGAACCCCCAACTGGTCTCAGGATGTGGATAGCGCCGCGAAAAACCCGGTGACCGACACCAACACGGCCTACGCGTTGCACTTCTACGCGGGCTCCCACTCCGGCGCGTTCCGGACCAAGGCCAACAACGCCATGAGAAACGGCGCCGCGGTCTTCATCACCGAATGGGGAACATCGATGGCCAACGGTGGAACAACCGGAAACCCTCCCGTGAACGACAACTACATCGACACTCTGGAATCCAACGACTGGCTGGACTGGGCAAAGGAAAGAAACATCAGCTGGTGCAACTGGTCGGTGTCGAACAAGGACGAATCGTCGGCGGCGCTCAAGCCTGGAGCCTCCTACAATGGCGGTTGGCCCGATTCGATGCTCACTCCGTCGGGGCTTTACGTTCGCCGCAAGATCCGCGAAGTGACCGAACGCATTCCGGTGAGCGTCGCGCCACGGTCGCGTTCGATCGGGCCCGCGCGAGTGATGGCCACCACCCAGGGATGGCGCGTCCAGCTTCCCAAGAACGCCACGGAAGTCCGGGTCTCCGACCTCCAGGGCCGCATTCTTTCTCGCCACCAGGTTCCGGGTCGCACCGAACTCCTGCTCCCTTCGTCGAGCACGCCCATGTTCGTGCTGGTGGAATCGCCCGAAGGACTCCGCTCCACGCTGGTCACTCCAGCACGCTGAGCTTCGCGGTCATCGAATCCTGGAAGGCGGCCTCGCAGGTCGCCTTTTTTGTTTTTGCGCAAATGAGAAACACTTTCTTGGCCGTTCCAACCGTTTTCCTGTGGACAAGTCGTCCCCGGGCAGCGAAACCACCCGCGCCATACACCTGAACCTTACCCCGGAAGAATCCTACTCAGATTCAACAGAAGAACCGCCGGCTCATTCCCGACCCGGCAACCTCAGACCACCCATGAGCCATCATGCCGGGAGACACGCCATGAAACGTGCCACAGCCATCAGCCTCGGGCTCGCCGCTCTGCTGGGAGCCAACGCGCACAGCGCGACCATCGTCGAAACCCACGGAGCCATGAGGGTCGCCGGCAACCAGATCGTGAACAAGGACAGCATCCCGTTCCAGGTGGCCGGCATGAGCTTCTTCTGGTCGGCCTGGATGAGCAAGTACTGGAACACCGATGTCGTGAACACGCTGGTCACCGACTGGAACTGCGGGCTGGTGCGCGCCGCCATGGGGATCGAAGGCACCGGCATGTATCTGCTGGCTCCCGCCGCCAACAAGGCCATGGTCAAGACGGTCGTCGACGCCGCCATCGCCAAGGGCGTGTACGTGATCATCGACTGGCACGACCACAGCGCCAATCTGCACGTGGACGAAGCCAAGGCGTTCTTCGATGAAATGGCCCAGCTCTACAAGAACACCCCCAACGTGATCTGGGAGATCTGGAACGAACCCGACAACAAGGATGGCACAGGCACCAACGGCAGGGACGACTGGGCCAAGGACATCAAGCCCTACGCGGAACAGATCATCCCCGTGATCCGCAAACACAGCCAGAACCTGATCGTGGTGGGCACACCCACCTGGTCGCAGGACGTGGACATCGCCGCCCGGGATCCCATCACCAGCTACGACAACATCGCATACACCCTGCATTTCTACGCAGGCACGCACGGCGACGCCCTGATCCGGAAGGCCAACGCGGCCAGGGCAGCTGGCGTTGCGCTGTTCATCACCGAGTGGGGCACTTCCGTGGCCAACGGCGGCACCACCGGCACCCCACCGGTCAACGACAACAAGGTGTGGGAGGTGTACTCGGATGTCTGGCTCGACTGGGCCAAGCAAGCCAAGATCAGCTGGGCCAACTGGTCGTTGGCCGACAAGGACGAATCCTCCGCGGCGCTCAAGCCCGGAGCCCCCGGCAACGGGAACTGGACCGACGCGAACCTGTCCAAGTCGGGGCTGTACGTTCGCCGGAAGATCCGCGAAGTCGCGACCTACGAATTCACCGGCGTGGCTCCGCGTCGGACCACGCTGACCGGATTCTCCGCCCGCTCGATCGCCGGCGATCTGCGGGTTTCCTTGCCCGCCCAGGCCTCGGAGCTTCTGGTCCGCGACCTGAACGGACGCACCCTGGCACGACACGTCTTGTCTGGCGAAAAGGAGCTGAATCTGCAGGCCCCGCAGGAGGGCGTCGTGCTGGTCCAGGTGGTCGCGGCATCGGGAACCCAGGCGATCCCGGTGGCCGTCGCGCGCTGACCCTCCCGCGCTCCCGGAACCCACGACCGGCCCGGCAACACGCCCGGGCCGTTTTCGTTGGTGCCGCGCAAGAAGCGCCGGCGACGCGTCAGATCCTGGCGGCCACCTTGCGCAGACCTTCGACGGCCAGGTCGGCCTGTTCCGCGGTCAACACCAGCGGAGGCAACAACCGCAGCACAGCACCTGCCCGGTACACGATCAATCCTTCTTCCCGCGCGGCATCGATGATGGCGCCTGGATCGCAGGACACCTCGATGCCGATGAGCATTCCCCGGCCGCGCAGGGCGCCGAACGGCCCGATCCCGTTCAACGAGGCCAGCCCCTCGCGCAGATGCTTGGCCACCGCGTTCACCCCGTCCAGGAATCCCGGGCGCGCCAGGCGATCGAGCACGACCAGACCGGCGGCCACCGCCACGGGATTGCCTCCGAACGTGGTCCCGTGGTCGCCCGGCTTCAGGCAATCGGCGATGCGTTGCTTCAGCAGGACCGCCCCCAAGGGCAATCCACCTCCCAGCGGCTTGGCCAGGGAGATCAGGTCGGGCTCCAACCCGGTGCCCTGGAACCCGAACCAGTTCCCCGTGCGGCCCAGGCCGGTCTGGATCTCGTCGCAGACCAGCAGGAATCCGTGCTTGGCCTTGAGTTCCATGAGCGTCTTGACGAATTCCGGCGACGGCTCGATCACGCCGCCTTCGGCCAGGATGGGCTCCAGGATCACGCCCGCGGTGTGGGCTCCGATGTTTTCCAGCAGCGATTCGGGGGTCAGGTCGGCCCAGACGAACCCAGGCAGCATGGGGCCGAACCCGGCCTGGATCTTCTCCTGCCCGGTAGCGGCCATGGCCCCGAAGGTGCGCCCGTGGAACGAACTGCGGAACGACACGATCTCGTGGCGCCAGGCCGATCCGTTCCCGTGCCAGAATTTGCGCACGAACTTGATCGCGCCCTCGTTGGCTTCGGTGCCCGAGTTGCAGAAGAACGCCTTGTCCATGCCCGAACGCTCGCACAGGATGCGGGCCATGCGGCCGTGCAGCTCGGTGAAGTAGAGATTGGATGCGTGCGCGATGCGGGATGCCTGTTCGTGGATGGCGGCCACCACCGCCGGATCGGCATGTCCCAGCGCGTTCACCGCGATGCCGGAGGTCAGGTCCAGATAGCGCTTGCCGTCCAGATCCCACATCCAAGCGCCCTCGCCGTGCGAAAGGTGCAACGGCTGGCGCGCGTAGGTGCCCAGCACCCAGCGTGCGTCGTTTTCGCGGATCTGTTCCGGCGTCATGGCGATTGGCCTCCGATTGATTGTGTCCTTGGACCTGGCTTTCTCCAAATGGAGAAAAAATCGCCCCCGCATCATGCGGGCGTCCGGTTTTTCCCAACAAAAAACCCCGTCCGCCAGGCAAAGGCGAACGGGGCGGAACGAATCCGGATCGATGCCGATCTACGCCAAGTTGTGCTGCGGGGTCAGTTCTTCCAGCGAACGCGTGTGGAAGATGCGGAAGCTGTCGGCCGGCGCGTCGGGATCTTCCACCAGTTCGATGGTCACGCCGAAGCTTTCCAGGCGATGGAACGCCGCCGAGTGTTCCGCAAGCAGGAAGTCGATGATGCGCGAATGCAGCACCAGCGTGATTTCCTTGGGTCCGTTGCGGCTCTGGCTGCGGCGCACCCAACGCTCCAGCGCGGCCACCACCGAGCTGGGCAAAAGGACGTGTCCTGTGCCTTCGCAGTGGCTGCAGGGCTCGGAAACGGTCTTGACCAGGGCTTCGCGCACGCGCTTGCGGGTCATTTCCAGCAAGCCGAACTGCGAGATGTTGTGCGCCACCGTGATGGGCGCGCGATCGCCGCGCAGGGCCTTCTTGAACTCCTTGACCAGGCGTTCGCGGTCGTCTTCCGACTCCATGTCGATGAAGTCGACCACGATGATCCCGCCCAGGTCGCGCAGGCGCAACTGCTTGGCGATCTCCTTGGCGGCCGTGATGTTGGTGTCCAGGATGGTGGCGGCCTGGTCGTCCTTGCCCACGTTGCGTCCGGTGTTGACGTCGATCGTGGTCATGGCCTCGGTGGTCTGGATCACCAGGTGCGAACCCTTGCGGATCCAGACCTTTTCGCCGTACACCTTCTGCACGTCGGGTTCGATCTCGAAGACGTCGAACATCGGCGTCTTCTCGTCGTACAGGTGGACGCGGCTCACCAGATCCGGCGACAGCTGGCGGATGTACGCCTTGGTCTTCTGGAAGAAGTCCTTGTCGTCGACCACGACCTTGTCGACCTTCTCGGAGAAGTAGTCGCGCAGGATCCCCACGGCGGCTTCGTTCTCTTCCAGCACCAGGCGCGGCGCCTCGCATTCGCTGGCCACCGACTTGATGAAGGCCCACTTCTCTTCCAGGATCCCCATCTCGACGCGGAATTCGTCTTCGCTCTCGTTCAGGCCGTTGGTGCGCACGATGTAGCCCACGTCGGGCGAACGGCGCAGATCCTGCACCAGGCGCTTGAGCTTGCGGCGGGAACCGTGGTCGCGGCTCTTCTTGGACACGCCGATGAACGCCGTGTTGGGCATGCAGACCAGGAAGCGCCCCGCGATGGACAGATACCCGGTGACCTTGGCGCCCTTGGTGCTGATCGGCTCCTTGACCACCTGCACCAGGATCTCCTGGCCTTCGCGCAGAAGCTGGTCGATGGGCTTTTCGGCGCGGTCGCGGCGACGAGGATCGACATCGTCGTCGGCGTCGTCGTCGAAGTCGCCTTCGTCGGCCACGGCGACATCCGCCGCGTGCAGGAAAGCGGCCTTCTCCAGGCCGATGTCGACGAACGCGGCCTGCATGCCGGGAAGCACGGAAACCACGCGTCCCTTGTAGATGTTGCCGACGATGCGCTGGTTGTCGGGCTTGTCGACGACAAGCTCGGTGAGTCTTCCGTCTTCGAGCAGTGCGATGCGCTTCTCGAACGGAGAAACGTTGATGAAGATGTCTCTACGCAAGGATTGACCTCAAAATCTGTACTGGAGGGATGCCAGGATGGAGATGTCGTGGACCACGGTCTCCTCCTGCAGGTCTGTGAGCGATCTACTGGCCGTCTGCTGGTATTTCGCATCGAATTGAGCGACCAGCTTGGACGTGAAGTTGTAGGACGCGTTGGACCCACCGTAAACGGTAGTAACGTCTTTGGTCCGCTGGGTGGGCGCGGGCTCGTTCGTGGTGGGATCGACCTCGTCGTGGTCGGTCCATTGGCGGGTCCAGCCGCCCCGGAAGGTCACCACCAGGTCGTTGTCGAGCTTCACGAACCACCTGAGGATCTGGATGCCCTTGCGGGTCTGGATCCGGTAGGTGGCCGTGCCTTCGTCGCCCAGGTCCCAGGTCCGTTCCTGGCTGTTGCCCTTGAGCTCGAAGCATCGCGCCAAGGCGACCGTGGTGTCGGAATAGAACATGGGCAGCCCCATGGATTCGGGGCAGACGCCGTCGCCGTTCAAGGCCACCTTGGTGCGCTGCAGGGAGCGGGTGTAGCTGGTCTTGAACCGGTTGTCGAAGCTCCAGTTCCCCTTGGTCTTGGCTTGGATGCCCACCAGCGGGTCCAGCCGGATGGTCTTGTTGTCGGAATTCGACGTCTGGCGGTAGGGGTAGATCTTCTGGTTGCGCTCCCAGGTGGTCGTGTTGCTGGCGGTCATGCTTTCCAGCCAGCCCTTGAGGAACGGAATCCGTCCCGCGAAGTTGGGGAACGACGTGTTGACGGAAATCTGCGGCCAGGTCACCGAGGTGTCGACGCTCCAGGGCTCCCTCCAGCGCTCGTCCCAGGCGATCTGGTAGGAAAGGCTGGGTTCCACCCGCATGAGCAGTCCCGGGACGGTCACCTCGGTGGATCCCGAAAGCCGGTAGGAGCGCGTGTTGACCTGGCTGGCGCGATCGGCCCCGGATTCGGTGGCCAAGGTGTCGGTCAAGCCCGGGTACCGTCGCGGATCGTCCAGACGGGCGGGGTCGTACTGGCCGAACGCCGATTTGGAACGGCTGCCGGTGACCCAATCCACAGGCGTGCGCATTCCCGTCTCGTCGCCCAGGCCGGTCTGCCAGCGCCACAGGCCCCAGGCGTCCATGCCTTCGCGGAAGGCCATGTAGTCCAGGGTCTGGCGCACGCCCGAGGTCCGATTGTCCATCGAGTATTCCAACCCGATCCCGCTCCAGCGCCAGCGATCCAGCGTCTGCTTGGCCGATTCCACAGGCTTGTTCCACGAATCCGGGCCCAGCGCCTGGATGGTCCGGAACACCGCCGGGACGTCCAGACGCACGCTGCCCCGGAAATTGTCGGAGTGGTCGTGGCGCCAGAACTGCATGGATGACGTGTCCTTGCTGCCCACCGAACCGGTGACCAGCATGGTGGCGGCTTCGCGTGTGGCCGAAGCGTTGGCCTGGTAGCCGCTCGTGGTGGTGAACCAAGGCAGGATCCTGGGCGAAAAATCCATCGCGAACCCGACCTGGCGCCCGTCTTCGTTGCGCAGGAAGCCGAACTCCTGGCGCGCCTTGCCGTCGCCCAAGGCACCGGGGATCCGCACCCGCGTCGTGTCCCAATCGAAGATCAGCGGGAGGGCGTCGACCAGCCCGGACGCGGGATCGAACCGCTTGGCTTCGTCGTACTGGCTCCATTTGCGGTTGGATCGGACGTTTCCCGTCCAGCGCAGGAAGTCCAGGACCTGCCACTCGGTGTTCAGACCGTGGTTCAGACCGGCCTGCCGCTCGAGCGTGCGCGACTTGAGGCTGTCCTTGTCCTCGTCCAGCACGGAATGCGTCCCGTCGATGTAGTCCAGGTCGCCCAGCGTGGCGGCCACGACCGACGGCCAGGGCTGGATGGTCAGGTTCTGCACCAAGGTCGGCACCCACTTGCTGGTGGACGAGCTGAACGGCCTCCATTGCGGCGGTGCCACGGGCGAGAAATCGTAGTCGAACCGGATGGAGTGGGACGACGTGGAATCGCGGCGGGCGGGAGCGAGGGTTCCCTGCTCGGTGTAGGTCCACGACAATTTGGGCCTCGCGAAGAACGTGTTCACCAGGAACGGCGCCACACCCTTGCCTTCGTCGCGGGATCGCGACCAGGACGAGGACAGCGTGCGGGAAACGGTCATGGTCTGGTAGGCCTTGGCGTTGCGGACCGCCAGGTCCGACGAATCGCGGCGCATGTCGCCGTCCCACCAGTCGGATGCGATCTCGGAAAGACCGTCGCGCGTCAAGGACTGGTCGGCCTTCGCCCACGGGCGATCGACCCCGGCGCTCACCGTGTAGTTGACGGGAAGCCGCGCCTGCCACGATTCGGGCAGGAATCGTTCCAGGTTCAGGGCGGCGGTGCCGCTGGCGTGGGCGGTGGATTTCTGGTTGGAAAGCTCGGGCCGTTTTTGTCCCATGGGCACGAAATCGCCGCCCTGGTAGTCCGAACTCGCCGACAGGTCGAGCAGATCCGAGAAGTTCATCTGGGCGCTGCCGCGCACCGCGGTCCCGATGCCGTCGTAGGGGTCGTCGAGCTTGAGGTCGTTGATCCAGACTTCGCCGGAAACCGTCTTGGAAGTGGACGACTGGTTGGGACTGATCCAGACGCGCATCCAGGTGATGGCCGAAAGCGTCGGATCGCCCTTGATGGACAGCGTGTCTTCCCGATCCAATCCACCGACCGCGGCGCCCAACCCATAGCGCTCCTGGAACAAGGAATCCTTGGAGACGCCCGCGTTCTGGCGGCGGGTCTTGAGGGAGGTGAGCGCCGACAACGGGATGTGGATCTGGTTGTCCTGCCAGGAGCGGATCATGCTCGCCACGCGTTCGTCCGGTGTCGCGGTGCAGCTCGCCTCGCCGATGGGACAGGTGGCCGGCGCGGGGTTGTAGGAATACTCGTAGTAGGGCGCGTTGGCCATGTCGGACACCCCGGAGCCGAACTGGATTCCCACGCGCACCGGTTTGCGATCGGTGCTGGTCCCGATGCCTTGGACCTGGTGGTACAGCAGAAGCCCCAGGTTGCGGTACAGCGTGAAGTCGCGAGCGTTCTCGAACAGGCGGATCGCCGTGCCCGAATCGTTCTTGATCCTGGAGGTGGCGTCGAACGCGCGATACAGGTTCTTGTAGACCAGCCGCAGCGACTGTTCCTTGAGACGGGCTCCCGACGACGCATCTTCCGTGTTCGGGACCCCCCAGGCCCTGTAGACGGCGTTGTCGTCCTGGTTGTTGATCACCGAAGCCGACAAGCGCGCCGTGTCGGGCAGGATGATCTTGGTCGTGGAGGTCCAATCCTCGGTGGCGGTGGAATCGACCACGTAGGTGCTGTCGTTCTTGGCCATACGGCCCACCGACTTCCACTGGTTCCCCACCAGCGACATGCGGGCGATCTGCACGCGCTGTTCGAACAGGTTCGCCCCGTTCTTGGTACTGAGTCCATGAAAACTGATGCGCACGTACCGGAGGGCGGTCCAATCGGCCCCGCTTCCCTTCTTGAGGGTGATTTCTTCCAGCGGGATGCGGTAGAGCTTCCAGCCGCCCCGGAGCTTCTGGGCCGGGCTCGCGTTGCGGCCACCCAGACGGATGGTGTAGCGGTTGAACGAATTCGTGCGATCCAGCGAACTGTTGCGGTCCAGGTCTTCGGTGTCCCACCAGGTGTTGGATCCGTTGTCCATCGAAGCATTGTTGCCTTCGGTGCCGTTCACCTGCGCCGAAGGATCGTTGTTGGAAAAGTCCGCCTTGTAGTCGTCCTCGGCCAGGTCGTTCACTTCGTTGGTGGAATCCAGGGCCGAAAAGGTCTGGCTCACGCAATTCCTGCCGTAGCAGCTCCAACGCTGGATGCGTTCCTGCGTGCTGGGAACTCCATCCAGACCGTGGTCGTTCTGGACCCGTCCGGTGGATGCCCTGCTCGAATCCAGGTTCTCGCCGTTCAGCGAATCGTTGGGTGCGAATCCTCCGATCGACAGATCTTCGCTGATCTGGCCGAAGTCGAAGGAAAGCTCGCCACCGCCGCCGTTGACGACCACTTCCAGGTACCGCGCCGAACTGTTGTCCCTCCAGGAACTGGGGAAGGCGCGCATGATGCCGCCCCACGAATGCCCGGCTCCCGTCAATTCGTTGGGACGCAGCTTGAGCTGCAGGATCGAGGTTCCCTGGGGGGCCGCGTCGCCGTCGTCGTAGTCGTTGTAGATGTTGCGCAGAAGTTCGGTGGAATTGGACGACCACACGAACGATCCCTTGTGCCGGAAATCCAGAGAATCTTCGTAGGGGCCCCAGCCATTCCTGTTGTCGTCGGGAACGCCGCCCGGAGGGCTGGCCTGGAACCACGACTGCGCGTACACCGGCAGATCGTTGTCCTGCCGCGCGCTCTCGAAGTCGTCGACCAGCGCGTAGCCTTCGTAGTTGGGATTGTTCCAGCTCTGCGCGCCTTCCAGCTCGATGCGCCACTTGGAATCGCCCTTGGCCCGCACGAACGGGATCCGGCTCGTGATGTCGGTGAGCATTTCCGATTCGCCGGACAGGCGCAGGTTCGCGCCCCACAGCATGGCCCGGTTGGGCTCGCGCTGCAGTTGGGGCCGCGGATCGGTGACGGATTCCGCGCGGTACAGGAAGGTGCCGCCCAGCACCGATTCCTTGCCGATCCAGGGCATCTGGTACTCCAGTCGCGCGCCGGCCACGGTCCGCGTCTCCAGCGAAAAGAACGGTCGGCAGGAAAAATCCACCTGGATGTCGGCCGACGCGTCGCGGGCCCGGTCGGAAAGGAGCGTGATCGTGCCGGTCTGGTACTGGACGGCGTAGTCGATGCCTCGTTCCAGTCGCGTGGAACCGTTCAGCGTGAGCACCTCCGACCCCTCGATGATGTCCACGCAGTTGGAACCCGATACGCTCGCCATGTCGCGGCTTCCGATCTTGATCGAATCGGACGAGGTCTTGGAGGTGATCTCGATCGCGAACCGGGGACTCAGCTGCGACAGCACGGTCTTGCCGGTGTCGTAGATCGCCCCGCGGTCGAACTTCCGGAACGGCTCCAACTCGGGGAAGATGATGGCCCGGTTGGTCCAGTCGAAGATGGTCGGGTCTTCGTAACGGACCTTGCCCGTGGCGTCCACCAGCCCGAACACCTTGGCCCACTCGATGCCCGCGTCGTTGACGCTCTTGTCCGATGCGCTGGAATTGCGGTCCAGGATCCGCACCTTCATGCTCGCGCGATCGCCTTCGGCCACCCATCCCAGCCGGTAGTAGCGGTTGCGCAGCTGCACCAGTCGCAGATCCGGATCGTTCTGGCGGTCGTCGTCGTACAACAACACCAGATCCGTCACGCTGGAAACGCCGTTCACCTTGCCGCGTTCGACCCTGCTTCCCTCTTTCCAGGCGACCGCCACGGCCGTCCCCGCCACGCCGCTCCTCAAGCGCAGCACGCCCCGGTCCCAATCCCACTCCAGAGAAGACAGTTCCCGCCAATATCCGTCCGGGGTCGCGGAGCTCTCCTTGAGGTTCATGAAGCTGTCCCGGGCCACGGCTCGGCCCCGGTAGAACGGCTTCCAGTCGGGACGATTGGTCCGATCCTGGTCCTTGACCCGGGTGAACACGCGCAACTCCGTCGGCGGACTGCTCAACACAACGGTGTTGCCCTGGTTTTCGATCCAGCGCCGACGATGCTCGTAACTCGGGAAAAAGTCGCGCCCGATGTCCATGTCGCGATCGTTGATGGGAGTGCTCACGACCTCCTTGGCCACGCGCCCGATCTTCTGTTTTTGCGTCTGGCCCTGCTCGCTGCCGCCCACCACGGTCAGATCCACGTCGCCAAAGCGCATCTTGGCGCGGATGCCCACCAGTCCCGATGCCGCCTCGGAATACCCCGTCAAGCTGGTTCCCGGCAAGGCCAACTGGATCTCGCCGAATTCCGCTTCCTGCAGGATGTCGTCTTCCGTGTCTTCCGGTTTTTCGCCGGCGTACTTCAAGTGCAGCGCCTGGCTCTGGCTCGCCCCGAACCCGTCCTGGTTCCAGGTGAGCGTCATGGAAACGAACTTCCCGATATTGCCGGTCAGGTTGACGTTGGGGATCTGTTCAGGAGAAAAGTCGGGGAACTTGTTGGCCGTCCCGGCCTTTTCCTGCAGGTTGCTCCAGTTGGAATTGGCCTTGATCTGGGCGGTATAGCTGCCGTTGAACGACAGCGCCGGCTTGGCCAACCCCAGGCGCCGGGCCCACTCGGGGATCCTCACGGGCAGTTCGTAGCGGTTCTCCTGCTTGGCCGAATCGGTGAACCGGGCATGCCCCACCAGCTCGCGCCGCATGGCATCGCGGCGTCCGGCCGCCAGTGCGTCCTCCAGGTAGTCCGACAGTTCGGCGTAGTGGCTCTGCCAAAGATTGACCGAATCGATCCCCAAGGCCGAGTCCGTCTTCACGTACTCCTTGATGTCCACCGCCCGGGTGTCGAACCCGATCTGATGCTCGCTCTGGCGCATGGTGTTCGGGGTCTTGAGCAGAGCCTTGGGGGATTCCACCGGATCGAACGGCCGCGCGGCTTCGGGCAGCAGACTGTACCGGGGCGGGTCGGCCCAGGCCAGCACGGACAACCCTGCAAGGGCGACGGCCCCTGCCAAGCGATTGCGCATCGAACGTTTATGGTTTGGCGGTTGGGGCCGAGTCATGTATGGATCAGAGGACAAAGTACCCTTCTGTCCACCAACCAGTCACTCCCCCAGCCAGGTTTTCTCGCAGGCATACGGAATTATGACACCGGGGGCTCGGACTGAAGTCCCTCGCCAAGCCAACGCCGCCTACGGCGGCAAGGAGCTACATCCCACAGCCCACCCCTTCATCAAACGCCCAACCCTCCCTCAACCCAGCATTCACCCAACGCAGCGGCCAGGGTCGCCCCTCCTTCCGCTCCGCTCCGTCAGGCCAAGACGCTCCGCTACAGGAGGGCCAACCCCGTCCGATTACGCTAACCTCCGCAACCCAAACCACCCACCGGCCAGCGAAGCGTAGCCGGGCAAAGCGTACAGACTCACCCCAACGCAGCCGGCCAGGGTCGCCCCTCCTTCCGCTCCGCTCCGTCGATGCCTAGACGCTCCGCTACAGTAAGGCCAACCCCGACCGACTACGCAATTCTCCGCAGCTCCAAACCACCCCCCGGCCAGCGAAGCGTAGCCGGGCAAAGCGTCCAAAAAGCAACTCCAAACCCGCGTTCGCTTTTTTTGCCTGGATGGTAGATGCAGCCGAAGGGACTTGAGCCCGAAGCCGTACGCCTGGTACGGCGAGCGGCGAAAGTCACGAGGATGCGCCGCCAGACAGGCAAAAAAAAGGGCGGCGAGGTAAACCTCGCCGCCAAAGGATGTCGCCGCCAATTCCCCGCGCAAAACGGCGAGCATCCGTTGCTTAAGTTACGCTTAAGAACAACGTAAGTCAAGCGTAACGAAGAAGAATTTTTCCTGAATTCAGCGAAAAAATCTCGTCAGGTCTGCGGCCGAAATCCGAGTCACCGTCGGGTGTCCGGAGGGGGTCTGCCACGGTTCCGCGCAAGCAAAGAGTTCATCGGCCAAAGCCGATCTTTCTTGAGCGTTCAGTTCCCGATCTCGGCGCAACGCCGTGGCTTTGGCGTAGGCGGCCGCGAACGCCTTGTGAAGACGTTCCCGGGTGGGCTCTTCTTCCGAGACCGCCTCGAGGATATCCTGGAGGAGCTGTTCACCCTGTTCCTGGGTCACCGAACTGGGGATGCCGCGCAGCAACAAGGCCGCCCCACCGAACGGTTCCAGGTCAAAGGAAAGCGCCCTGAGCGCGTCCAGGTTGGACAAGGCGGTATGATGCTCGCGCAACGGAAGCTCCACCGGCCGGGGGAACAGGAGCTGCTGGGAGGGCAGCGCCCCGTCCCGATCCAGGCTTTCCAGCGCCTGCTCGAACAACACCCGCTCGTGGGCGGCGCGCTGATCAATGCACAGAAGCCCCGACTGGAGCGGGCAGAGCAGATAGCCTTCCACCTGCAGGAAGGCCACGCCCGACTCGGCGAACGCCCGCGGGGCCTCGGTCGGCTTTTCAGCCGGGCGATTCCCCGGGAATGCCACCAGATTGGGGTTCTTGGCGGCGAACAGATCACCTTGGCCCAGGTCGGGCGGCGGTGGCACGACCTCGATCGCCTGGGGCAACAACTCGCCCAGCTCCATGGGCGGCGCGAAATCGGGTAGGGACGGAGCTTCGTCGCCCATGGAAAGACTCGCGGGCTCCGGATAGAACAACGGCAAGCTGGCTCGCTGATCCAGGGCAGTGGCAGCAGCGTCGGCCACGGCGTGGAACACGACCGATTCCCCCTGGAACCGCACTTCTTTCTTCTGGGGGTGCACGTTCACATCCACTTGTTCCAGCGGCAGGGTCACGTCCAGCACGCACACCGGGTGACGCCCGGCAGGCAGCCCCAACCCCTTGGCCACGGCGCGCACCAAAGCCCCCGCCTGGATCGGGCGACGATTCACCGAGATGTGGACCTGGTCGGGCCGACCGCGATCCGACCCGGGCGACCCCACGTAGCCGCTCACCGAAATGATCCCGTCGGTCCATTCCACTGATTCCATGCCTTCGGCCAGACTGCCCAGCAAGTCGTGGCACCGCTGCCTCCGGTCCGACGCGTGGACATGCAACAGCTCCCGCGTCCCGTGGGTCATGCGGAATTCGATCTCGGGTCGGGTGATGGCTTGGCGGATCACCACGCCCAGCACCCGTTGAGCTTCGGACTGGGCCGACCCCAAGAACCGTCGCCGCACCGGAATCCCCGCGAACAGCCCGCGCACTTCGATTTTTGTCCCGCGCGGCCAGCCGCTGGGCATGTCCGACACCAAGTTGCCGCCGTGGACAACAATTGCCCGCCCCTCGGGCTCGCTCATGTGCCGCGTGTCGATGCGCAGTTCCGCCACCGACGCCAACGAACTCAACGCTTCGCCCCGGAATCCGTAGGTCCCCATGGCCCCCAGGTCTTCGAACTTCACCATCTTGGAAGTCGCGTGGCGCAGCCAGCACAGCCGCAGGTCTTCCACGACCATCCCCGCGCCGTCGTCTTCCACCGCGATCAGGTCCAAGCCGCCGCCTTCCAATCGCACCTTGATGCGCCTCGCCCCGGCGTCCAGGGCGTTCTCGATCAGCTCCTTCACGGCGCTCGATGGGCGATCGACCACTTCGCCCGCGGCGATGCGGTTGATGACCAGTTCGTCCAGAAGACGGATCATGGCAAGCAATCATCGTGGGGTTCGACTCCGCTCACCCCACGGCGCGAATTTCCCGATAATTCCACCCAGACAAACCCCACCAAGCCAAGCGGTGGGTGAGCGGAGTCGAACCCCCGCCTGGCGCGGACGTTGTCTGTTACAGGCACAGCGCCTCGACGGTCGACACGGTCTGTTCGCCGGTGGCCAGGTCCTTGACTTCCACCTGGTCGGCGGCCACGCGGTCGGATCCCACGAACACGGCGCGCTTGGCGCCGTTCTCCTGGGCGGCCTGCATCTGCTTGCCCAGCTTGCCACCGCCGAACGCGAATCCCACTTCCTTGCCCGCGGCCCGCAGCTTCGCGGCCACGGCGGCTTGACGGATTTCGTCGCCGTCCACGCTCACCAGCCACAGGTCGGGGCCGGGGATCCCGGTGGGTAACAAGCCCTTGTCCTTGAGCAGCTCGGCGATCACCACGTCGCCCATGCCGAACCCCACGGCGGGCATGCGCTCGCCGCCCATCTTGGAAAGCAGGTCGTCGTAGCGGCCACCG
>Ga0116187_1001077_pt1 | contig 30155 bp, 17 predicted proteins | sample AD_JPNNA6_MetaG_FD_89755 | JGI IMG/M metagenome (GOLD analysis project Ga0116187, IMG submission 89755) | Active sludge microbial communities of municipal wastewater-treating anaerobic digesters from Japan - AD_JPNNA6_MetaG | ecosystem: Engineered > Bioreactor > Anaerobic > Digestate | place... | reverse complement strand
GCAAGCCGCTTGACCTCGGGCGTGAGTTCCGTGCTCGCATACTCCGAATAAAACCGTTCGTGGGGAATGGTGCGGATGCGCGTTTTCAAGTGCGGCTCGAGGGCTTCGCTCGTATCTTCGCCCCGGATGTCAATCAACAAGCTGTCTCGCATCGCCCGTGCCGCCCGCACCATGCGCATCCCGTCTTTGACCGCATCGAAATCGTCCGAGGAGCTGATCATATACACGCCCGGTTTGCGGTGCATCGGCCGAATGTGGTCCACAAGCAGAACACCCACCGTCGCCACTGCGATCGAGGGTACCCCCGTTTCGTCGATGATGCGCGTCACGTGCCTCCAATGGCTCTTCTTGAACGCGGTCAGGAGCAGGCCGTCGGGCGGCTCTTGTTTGACGTTCGCGATGAACGCGGAAACGCTCGCTTCCTCGTCAAGCGGAACCGCATCGATGTCCACGCGCATGCCCAGTTCGCGGGCGATGGACTCGACCTGCTGCGTGTGGGTGCGTTGCCGCCCCTCGGCATCGAATGAAGCGCCTGGCCAGCTGTAGTACCCTTCCTGGCGGAGCTTCTCGGTCGGGGGATAGAGGAACGCGGCCCGGATGCGCGCTTCACCCTTCTGGCGCGGTTGGACGGGCGCGCCGCCGGTCTGCTGTGCGGCAGCCAGTTTCGCCCCGAGCGTGGCGCCCGCCGTTGCGGTTCCCACGGCCTGCAGGAACGTGCGCCGCGAGAGATCGACATGGTATCCCGAACAGCATTCGTGCATGATTACCGCCCCTCCTCGTGATGCCAGTGTTTCAGTAATCCGATGTTCTTCAACCCCGGATTTACTATAGTCCCGACGCTTCGAAGCGTCAAGAACCCGAATCTCCCGGAGCGCCGGGTAAGCGCCGCCCAAACGAGCTACGGTGCCATGCGATTCGCGGGTCCCGACCGGTCGGGATTCTTCGGCGCCAACGCCGCGAGACGTGCGCACAGGCTAGGGTTTTCCCCTCTTGCGCGCGAATGGTGCGAGACGTGCGCACAGGCTAGGGCTTTCCCCTCTTGCGCGCGAGGGGCGGCGGCACGGGATCTCCGGAGCGCCGAAGGCGTGAAACGTGCATGCAGGTTACGGTTTTCTCGTCTTCAGCGCCGAAGGCGCGTCACATACCAGCCTGGCCTGAAGGGCCAGGGTCAGGGTTCAAAACGAGAAAGAGGGCTGAAGGCCCGAAACATATTGGGGATTGAACGGCCGCGCGACGTGACGTGCCGGGCCTTCAGCCCGGTGTCTTTTTTGGGGGGGCGGTTTCCTTGGCCTTCAGCCAAGGCTGGTATGTGACGCGCCTTCGGCGCTCAAGAGGAGACAACGGTATCGCAGGGGGTATATTTCACGCCGTTGGCATTGACGAGGAGACAGCGGCATCGTAGAGGGTATATTCCGCGCCGTTGGCGTTTAGGCGGGACACGTGCGCGGTTGTCTTGCCTGGGCTGGCATGTTTGGCGCCGTTGGCGCTGAACCGGGACACGTGCGCGGTGGTCTCATTTGACTGATGGGTGTGTCGAAATCAAACCCGCTACCCCAAATGCCAACGTGTCTGCATTGACGAGTCCGCGCAATGTAGTTCTCATGGAACCGCGTTTTGCAGGATTACACCGAAGCGGTGCCGTTTGACGGCCTTGGGCACGGCGGCCGTAAGGTCCATTTGCGCGCAGTAAGAGATGTCGGCTTCGAGGCCCACGCGGCGCAGTTTTTCGGCGTGAGGCGCGCTTTGAAACAGGGCCTCGAGCCCTTCAGCCTCGATACGTTTCCGCCAGGCATCGAACGCGGCGGCGCCCTGGCCAATTGCATGTCCTGAACGCATCGCGACCGCCGCAGCCGCGGTCCAGTCCTCCTGCGCGTTGAAGAAGGGGTCGGACACCAGTCCGGCGGGGATGAGCACGACGTCTTTTTCATGGCTTGCGGCGGCGCGGACGACGGCAGCGGCGTTCACGGTCGAGCCCATATACGCGGCCTCGGCGCCCCAGCAGTCCAGCAGCCGGCCCGCGCCGGTTGTGGTGGTGAAGATGACCCGGCGGCCGCGCGCCGCCTCGACCGTTCGCGGACTGTTCCCGAAGTCGAACCCTTCCGGCGGCAGCCCGCCGCGCTCACCGTAGAGAAGGGCGCCGCTGAAACCGGGGCGTGCGGCGTGGGCGTCGGATACTTCGCGGACGGCCAGGATCTCCGTGGCTCCGGCGTCGAACAACATCGCGGCGGTGGCGCTGGCGCGGAGGGCATCGACCACGACGGCCACAAGGCCGCGCTCCCGGGCATAGGCGCACCCCGCGGCGCCTTCGATGATATGCCACCGGATATGCGGCACAGGCGGCATTGCTAACCTTCCTTCCGGTAGGTGAGGAGTGCGGCCCCGGGTGCGCCGGGGATCGATACAGGAGCGCCGCCGGACATGAGTTCCGCGCCGGTGAGTGTGACGGTTGCGGCCGTGTCGCGGTCAATGAGGCGATAGCGGTCGTTCGGGTCGAGTCCGTGGAGCGGATAGGTCTGAGTCTCGTCTTTGCACTCCGGTCTGCGGAATGCCTGAAGCATCCCTTCGCCAATGTCGGGCCGGTCGAATTGCCAGGCGACCCACTGAGCATGTTCGATGCTGTACGGAGTGAGCGGATAGAAATCGCCGAAGAGGTACGGCCGGACCGACACGTATTCCTGCAGGAGTTTGCGGAGCAGGTCGATGTCTATGGTGGACCATCGGCCGGCGAGGTTGGCGACCGGCGTCATCGGCCACCCGACCAACATGGCCGGACAGTACGCGCTGCGAAACGCATAGGGGTTCAGACTCGAAACGGGCGCCGCACCGCCGCACAGGGGGATCCAGTGGAACAGGCCATAGTTGAATCCCTGGTTCGACACGGGGTCAAAATCGCCCGAGGCCTGGCAGTCGCTGCGCCACAGAACGATGCTGCGGCGGATGGTCTCGATGTCGATCTTTCGCCCGCCTTCGGCGCAATTGTCGATGAGAAGGCCGGGATGCCTCCCCAGCAGCGCGTCCCAGAAGTCGTAGAACCCTTCGATGTACTTGGTGCGGTTCATGCCTTGGCGGTCGGGGTCTCTATCTTCGGGCCAGAGGTTACCGCCGTCTTGCCGGAAGACGTCGACGCCGAAATCGCCGACAACCTGGCTGAAATGCGCGATCATCCAGTTGTTGACGTCGGGTTTGCCATGGTCGAGGCCGTAAAAGACCATGCCTCCATAGTCTTTGTGAGTGAACGGTTCGCCGAGCCACTCGGGACGCTCCTTGCCAATGCCCACGGCGGGGTGAACGCTGCCCGGCACCATCCAGAGAAGGAACTTCATGCCTCGGCTGTGCGCGGCCTCGGCAAGCGGCTTCATCCCGTTCGGGAAGAGGTCTTTGTTGGGCGTCTGGTGCGACTGATGGGCCTCCCATCCCTGGCTCATATCGGTCCAGCCGGCGTCGACCCAATAGCACTCCATGGGCAGATTGTGGCCGTTCCACCAGGCGATTTCTTCGAGGTGCCGTTCGGCGTTCATCCACGAGCCCCAGTTGGCATCGGCAAGCAGCCCGGTGAACGGTTTTCCGCCGGGCGTGGGCGAATAATAGTCGAGGAGAAGCCGCCGCCACAGATTATGGGCGCGCAGGCGGCCCTCCTGCCAGAACAGCATTACGATGCGCGCGGTGCGAATGTGTTCTCCCGGCATCAACTTTGCGCGTATGGGTTCCGTGCCGGCCTGGAGCGCGAGTTCGTTTGGGGCCGTTTGTTCGAAGCGGGCCTCCCACGGAGCGCTCCATCCCAGCGCGAACAGAATGCCGCTATCGGCGGTTTCGACGTTGAAGAAGGGCATGGCTTCGACGGAAGGGAGGCCGCCGCGGTCGCCTCCTCTGCCGTGCGAGTTGAGGGCGAGACTCCCGCCGGGAGCAAGTGTGTCCGCCAACGGTGCGAAATCGGTGTAGGCGCAGTCGCTGCCCCTCGCATGGTGTATGACGGCGGCCGCTCCGGCGCCGATTGGCACGCTCACGTCAAGCGCGCGCACGTTTTCGAGAATGGGCGTATCGGCCGAACCAGCGTTCTGAAACGATACCAGCCAGTCGATGGCGGGATAGTTGGCGTAGCTGACGGCCTCGCAATGCACCTGAAACCCGGCGGCGTTCGACCAGACAAGACGGCGGACTTGGCGCCCCTCGAGGATCTCCTGGGTATGTTCGAGTCTCCAATCAGCGAGAAGTTCGGGGGAACCGGCGCCGCCGTACGTGAACGAGAACGGAGGGCGCGGTTCCGCGGAGTCGAACCATCGTTCGAGCCACGCGCGGGCCTCGGCCATCTCCGCGTCCGTTGCGAGCCGGGAATGGGGTACCGGAAATGGGACGGAATTCTCCGCGTTGGCCGATGGCGTTGCGGCGATTATGAGAGCCGAAAACGCGAAACATCGTAAGAAAGCCATATGTGCCTGTCTCCCTGCCTTTGCTGGTTGCGCCACCCTACGGTGCTGGTCCGGCATCTGTCAAGAGATAAAGAGGACAGAAGCGGCCAAAGGGGCGAAGAGAGGGCAAAGGATCCGCCGACGAAGTCCTGGAGCTAATAATTGAATTGCGAGAGGCACGAACGAACCATGTTTCCAGCGCTGCAAGAGGCGGTAGATAATGGGCCAGCGCGTCACGCGGCCAGGCGTGACGCGCTGGGAACCGACGCCTCCCTAACCCCAAATCGTAAAAAGACAGTTGAGGAGACCATCGGGCACGACATCCCTGGATTTCCGACCGCGTTTCGATTCATTTTCAGATTTCTCTGGTATTCCTGGGCGTCGCCCCATGTTATTCTAAATCAGCTCCTTCGGGGGCGAACTGCGGACGGCTCCCAAGAGTCTCTTGGGACCCGCAGTGTCGAAGATCGTTCCGAATGGAGACGATTGCACATGACCCTCAAGTGAGTGCTATTCAAGGCGGTTAACTATTTGGATTGCCGGCGCTGCGTTCGCCGTCTTGGTAGCAAGGCATTGGATGCTGTACAATCGCTATGAAGCTAAGCACAGGGAACTATCAAGAGGAGATGTTCCCATTTATGCTGTTTGACCCAGTGAGTGGGCCATTCGTAGCGGCAATGTTTACGGGGAGCTTTGATGGGTGTTGAAGTCCAGACTCTTCGCCTCCTTTTGTTGGCAAAGAGAGCGGGCGTCGGCTTCAATGCCACAATCTCGCTAGGTCACCAAGATATCCTGGTGACATCGAATCGGCTTCGTGATGTGTTTGCGGCATTCGATATGCAAATATCTGAAGCGGAAGCCGTACTTATGACTACGAGCAGCAATCGATTTTGTGACGAATTGTTCGCGAGATTGGGTGCGACACAGATAGACTCCGTTGATGCCTCTGGATTTGAGGAAGCCACCATTTTGCATGACCTGAATCAACCTTTTCCTTCGCATCTCGTAAACCGATACAGCCTGGCTTTCGATGGCGGCACATTAGAGCACGTATTCGATCTTCCGAGAGCCCTAAGGAATTTCATGGAGTTGCCGTCGATCGGCGGTCACATAATCATGGTTTCCCCCGCAAACAACCATATGGGGCACGGTTTCTACCAGTTCAGCCCGGAACTTTTCTATAGGGTATTCTCGGAAGAAAACGGATACAGGCTACGTGCACTTTATCTTGCTCGACTTTTTTCGGATAGCGACTGGTTCAGAGTTATGGACCCCGCCATTGTTCAGAGTCGAGTTGGGTATAATTCCACGCTTAGTGCCTTCAGCTTATTGGCGATAGCCCGACGAGTGAGTCTTGCACCCATTTTCAAAAATCCGCCGCAACAGAGTGACTATGTATCAGAGTGGAAGAATCGACCGAATAAGACAGAGACTGGAAATCGGTTGAGCTTCTTTGAAAGGGCGGTGAATCAAGAGACACGGCAAACGCACGGGTTTGCGAAAGTCAAGTCTCTGATAAAGAAGGCGGTCCCCCATCGAACCAAGGAACGTCTGCGCGCGTGGCGGGCGTGGGCTGAACCTAATCCGAAGCATTTTGAGCGATGCTTCTCTTTAGCGGCCGAGCAGCGTCGTTTAGAGCACGAAGGGACAGAATAGGTGACGGCTCTCCCTCTTGCTGCGTTGCGGGTGGCGGGGGCATTGCGCTAGCATGCGGTCTTCCGACCACTATAACCAGGGAGGTGGACTGCGATGTTGTTTGAGGTGGCGCTTTCGATGTGGGTACTGACTGCGGCCGAAGGGGAAGGGGCGGAGCAGCCCGTTCTCATTCCGTTGCCGGCGCAAATGGAGGCCAAACCGGGCCGGTTCGGCATTAACGCGGAGACGGCAATTGTATACGACGCGAATGCTGCGGGGGCGGAAGCGGCGGCGGGCGCATTGGCGGAGTACCTGCGTCCCCCAATGCAACTCCCATTGCCGGTGCGTGCAGGGGAAAGCCCTGCTGCCAGCACGATCTTCTTTGGGAGCGGCGAGGGGCTTGAACAGGCGGACGGCGAGGGCTACCGTCTCACGGTAACGCCCGAGGGCGTGGTCGTTCATGCGCGTGCAGCGGCGGGGCTGTTTTACGGCGCGCAGACGCTGCGCCAGCTGTTGCCGCCGCAGGCATTTGCGCGTGAAGCGGCAAGTTCCCCGGCATGGTCCGCGCCGTGCGTCGAGATCATGGACCGCCCCCGGTTCGCGTGGCGTGGAATGATGGTCGACACGGCCCGGCACTTCATGCCGAAGGAGTTTCTCAAGAAGTACATTGACGTGATGGCCATGCACAAGTTCAACCGTCTTCACCTGCATTTGACCGATGACCAGGGGTGGCGCGTCGAGATCAAGAAATATCCCAAACTTACCGAGGTGGGAGCCTGGCGCGCAGAGACGCAGGTGGGGAAACCCCGCGGGGGCGAGTACACGTTCGATGGGATAAGGCACGGCGGATTCTACACGCAGGACGATATCCGCGAGCTTGTGGCTTACGCCGCGGCACGGCACGTTACGCTCGTGCCTGAAATCGAGATGCCCGGGCACGCTCAGGCCGCCATCGCGTCGTATCCCGAGCTTGGCTGCACCGGCGAACAGCTTCCCGTGCGTACGCGTTGGGGCGTAAACGAAAACGTGTTCAATGTCGAAGAGAGCACTATACTGTTCTTGCAGGACGTGCTGAGCGAGGTGCTCGAGCTCTTCCCGGGCGAGTTCATTCATATTGGCGGGGATGAGTGTCCGAAGAAGCAATGGAAAGAGAGTCCGCGCGTGCAGGAGCGCATGCGCGAGTTGGGAATAGAAACCGAAAACGCGATGCAGAGCTGGTTTATCGGGCGCATGGACGCGTTTCTCACGGAGCGCGGGCGGCGGCTTATCGGTTGGGATGAAATCCTCGAAGGAGGCCTTGCGCCAGGCGCGACAGTGATGTCGTGGCGCGGCATCGACGGCGGGATTGCCGCGGCCAAAGCCAACCATGACGTCGTAATGGCCCCAACAACGCACACCTATTTCGATTATTACCAGTCCAAGAACGAGTCGGAGCCGCTGGCGATTGGGGGATTCCTGCCAATCGAGCGGGTATACGAGTTCGAGCCCGTGCCCAGCCAGCTTTCCGAGATGGAGGCCCGGCATATCCTTGGCGCGCAGGCGCAGATGTGGACGGAATACATCAAGACCCCCGAGTATCTGGAGTACATGGCATTCCCTCGTGAGTGCGCTATGGCAGAGGTGGTGTGGACGCTCCGGGAACGCAGGGAGTTCGGCGGGTTTATGCAGCGCCTGCGCATACACCTGGAACGCCTCGCAGCCCTAGGCGTAAACTACCGTCCCCTGGATTGACGCAGGCGGAAGGGAACTTCGGGAACGGCGTTCCCATGCGCATTGGCGGCCAGACAACGAAGCCGTCGCAGGCAACGAGCCGGACGGCTGCGGCCATTCGAGGTTCATGGCGCGGGAATCATTCCTTGTTGTTGATGCGGGTGACCTCGCAGTCTTCGCCAATGAACCAGTCCTCGGGCTGATTGCCCGAGAACGCGCAGTCCTTGACCGTGCCGCGGCCGGCTTCGTATGCGCGCACGCCATAGCGGCGGTTTTTCGCGATGGTGCAGCCTCGCACGGTGGGGTTGCCTGCGGTGGCGATAGAGATGCCCGCAAGGGCGTTCTGCGAGATGTCGCACGACTCGATGATGCCGGCGCCGCCTTCGTTAACGAAAATGCCGCTGCCCTTGCTTTGCCGGATCTTGCATTGGCGCACCGTCGGATTGGCGCCGGATTTAATCTGTATGCCCGCGAGACCGTTGCCCGCGATCTCGCAATTCTCGACGATGCCTTGTGCTCCGCCGTAGAAGAAGATGCCTGCCTGCGTGCTGTCGTGGATGTTGCAGCCGCGAATGGTGGGGACCGTGCTCGCGCCATTGACGGCGACAGCGGACAGCGAATCGGTGGCGATATCGCAGTACTCGATGAGGAGACGTCCCTGAGCGCAATAGACGGTGTAGACGCCCCGGTTGTCGAAGCTCGAGGAACTGCGGAGGGTCAGACCGTGCACTACGGCCTGGCTGGTCTCGATAGTGATGCAATCGGCGTTGGTGCTTTCGATGCGAATCTCGCTTACTGCGCCGTCGCCGATGAGCGCAACCGGTTTATCGATAACGACGGCCTCCTTGTATACCCCCGGCTTGATAAAAATGGGGGTATCAGGTGCGACGGCCCCGATTGCCGCTCCGATGGTTGCATAGCCGCCGGCGCCATCGGGCGACACGACAACTCCCTTTTCGCGGAGTTTTGCCACGAATTCCTGCCGTTTAGCGCTCTGTGCCGCGGCGGCTGCGTCGTCGTATTTGCCGCGGGCCTGCTCGAACAACTCGGCTGCTTTCGCTGGGTCGTGCTGCGCGGATTGCGTGGCGAGGTCGAACAGCGCGTCTGCTTCGGCGGCTTGCTGTTGAGCATACTGCCGAATCTCGTCCGTGATCCGGCTTTGCGCCTCCTGGGCGCGGGCTTGGGCCGCCGCAAGGCGCTCTTGCGCTTTGGCGGAAGTCTTCTCGGGCTCGGAAGCGCGTTGGGCGGCCACGCGCAGAGCCTTGGCGTACTCTTCCTGGGCCAGTTCATACAGCGCCTTGGCCTGCTCGGGGGCGTCGTCCGCGTCTTCGGCGGCGTTCCATGCCGTGTCGCCCGCGACGGCCTCTTTCTGGGCGAGGGTACGTACCTCTTGCGTGACCTGGTTCCGGATTTCCAAGGCCGCTGCCTTTGCTTTTGCGGCAGCCTCTTCGGCCTCTGTCATTGCCTCTGTCTTTTTGGCAGCCTCGCCGTAGAGCTCCGCCGCGAGTTCGTAGGAGGCCTTGGCATCGTCGGGGGCGGAGACTTCCATCTCGGCAGCGTCGGCCATGTGCTTACTGGCGGCCTCGAGGGTGGTCTGCGCGACCTGCAGCGTGCGCCTGGTTGTCGCCTGGTCGCGCGCAGCTTCCGCGCGCAGCTTTGCCTGCAGCACATCTTCCCGGGGGCTGCCCTGAGGTTCCTCGGGAACCGGGGTGGCGGCTGGCGGCGTTTCTTCTGGAGGCGGGGCTTCACTCACGGTCTCGGTCGGCTCGACCACTGCCACCACGGGCGGGGCCGGAGGGGCGGCCGCGGCGGGAGCCTCTGTTCCGGTTGTCGCGGCCTGTTCGGCAGGCGTTGGCGCGAGCGCTTCCGTGGTTGGAGGTTCCGCGGCCGGCGCCTCCTCGGACTGGGCGCTCTCGAGCAGGGGCTCCTTGTTTTCCGCGAGGGCTTGCTGCGCGGCCAACCTTGCTTCCACAAAGAGCGACTCAGCCTTGCCGAATTCCGCGCGGGCTTCCTCGGTCTTGCCCTCGGACAACAGCTTCTCGGCCGCGTCGAGGGCTTCTTGCCCCCGGGCGAACGGCTCCGGTGCGCGCTCGCCGGCCCCCACCGTGCGGGCCTCTTCAAGGGCCTTTTGCGCCGGGGCGCGCAGGGCCGCGCGTTCTTCATCAGAGGGCCGGACCATCGGCTCGATTTCCGACACCGTCGTAACACGTTCCGAGGGTATTGCGGGCCGCGCGGGCGGCCCTTGTTCGGACGCAGCATGTGACGGCGTAGGTTCTCCCTGCGCAGCGTGTTCTTCGGGAGATGGTCTGGAACACCCCGAAACCGCTGCTGTTACTGCGGCACACAGGGCCGCGAGACAGATAACCGTCGCGATGGTGGATGATTTGATGGGCGAACGTCGTTTGATTCCGGATGAGCGAGACACGGCAAGTACTCCCCTGAAAGACAATGTCCCCACAACTTGTATCCAACCGTGATTAAAATGGCTTAATTGCCCGGCGGGCCGGCGAGGCTATTCGCCCTCTTTTGTCCAGATGGGCCGTTCGATAAGCCCGATGTATTCCGACCAGTCCTGTCCCCGGCCTTTGGCTTCCTCGACGATCCGGCTGAATGCATCGATCTGGGCATCGAGGTTATCGAGATGGTGCAACGCCATGGCCTCAACGGTCTTGGGTACCACCGGCGAGCCGTTTACCAGCTCGCCATGGTGGGAGAGCACGCAGTGAAGCACCTGCAGCCGTAAGGATTCTGGGAAACCCTCGATAGCGCGGATGCGCTCCTGAACCATATCCGCGCCGATCACCAGGTGCCCGAGCAACTTGCCCGGCGTGGTGTAATCGACGTACATGCCGTGCGACATTTCCGCAATCTTGCCCACGTCATGGACCAGGATTCCCGTCAGGAGCACATCCCGGTCGATGTTGGGAAACACTGCGCACAGGGCATTCGCCAGCCGGGCCAATTCAAGACAATGCTGTGCCAGGCCGCCGGTGTAGGCGTGATGCCACTTCTTGCCCGCGGCGGCTTCCGAAAAAGCGGCCATGAAGGCTTCGTCGCCGAGAAAAGCCTCGACGAGCTTGGCCAGCCACTCGTCTTTCACGGTCCGCATGACGGCGGTGAATTCCGCCACGGTCTTGTCGAGCGCTTCCGGCACGTACGACAAATCGCTCAGGTCGTATTCTCCGTCGCGCAGGGGAAGTACTTGGTCGACCCTGATCTGTAGACGGCCCTGGTAACTGGTAACCGAGCCCTGCACATTGACCACGTCGCCCACCTCGAACAATTTGGCAACCGCGACGGCGTTGTTCCAGAGAATGCCGCCGATTTCGCCGGTCTTGTCCTTGAACACCATGCCGAGGAACTTGCCGCCGTTGCGCTGGTCTCGGATATCTTTCCGGACAGCGAGGAAGTAGTCGTTGATACGGTCGCCCTCCTGGAGGGCTTCTACGAACTGCCGTTTCATGAGTTCTCCTTTGTTTGCAGCCGCACGAGTGTGCGAAAAGGGTTTGATGGAGGCCCTTTGCGCCGTCTCGAATGCCTAGAGTATCGTGCAGACACTCCGCCTTGCAAATGACCGGTGCCGGCGTTACCCTAGGTCATCGGTCTTGTCGGGGGAAGGAGGATAGCATGCCGAAGCCGCGAACCGTGGTGCTGCTTACGCGCGAGATGCAGCATAAGGTGTTTTCAGAACAGCACTTGGCTCGTCTCGGCGAGCTTGTAGCGCTGGTTCCTGCCGACCGCGATGAAATCACGCCGGACTGGCAGCAATCGGCCATGGGGGGCGCGGAAATCATCATCACGGGGTGGGGAAGTCACGCCATTAGCGACGCCATGCTCGATGCCGCCCCCGGATTGCAGCTGATGTGCCATTCGGCGGGGTCCATCAAGCATCTGGTATCGGAGACATTTGCCGCGCGGGGCATCCGGGTGACTTCGGCGGCCCCCGCACTGGCGGTGGGCGTCGCGGAATACGCGTTCGGGCTGATGCTGATGTCGATGAAAGCGGTTTGGGCCTGTGTCGCGGCGACGAACCGGGGCGAATGGGAGCGTGAAGCGGTAATCGATTGGATTTGCGAGCCGTATGGCGCCACGGTGGGCATCGTTGCGGCGAGCAACGTGGGGCGCGAACTGATCCGCCTCTGCAAAACGCTTTCTCTTGAGAGCATTCTGCTTTATGACCCGTTTGTGAGCGAGGAGGAGGCGCAGCGGCTCGGCGTGGAGAGGGTGCCGCTCGAGGAACTCATGCGGCGCTCGGACGTGGTGCAGCTGTGCGCGCCCAATATTCCCGCGACGCACCACATGATCAACGCGGAGATGCTGGCGCTGCTGCGGGATAAGGCGGTATTCATCAACACCTCGCGGGGCGCGGTGGTCGACGAGGCGGCGCTGGTCGCGGAACTCGAGAAGGGACGCCTTCTGGCGTGCCTGGACGTGACGGACCCCGAGCCGCCGGAAACGGGAAGCCCGTTGTACAGGCTTCCGAACTGCATACTCACGCCTCATATCGCGGGAGCGGTGAAACAGAACATCCGGCGGCAAGGGGAGTCGGTTGTCGAGCAAATCGAGGCATTTGCCGCGGGCAGACCTATGCCGTGCGAAGTGGCGCTCGAACGGCTGGATGTTCTGGCGTAACCGCTCCTCCAGTTTGCGTAGAGGCTTGGGGTAAGAGGCGCGTAACAGACGGAACCGGGCGGGAGAAGCGTATATGACAAGCATTTCGTTGCTGGCGGCAGTATTGGTCTGTTCCGGCCAGGTGCACTGGGAACATCCCGCCGGGATCGTCACGGCCGAGACCGTGTCGGAGGTGCGGGAGCGCATCCAGACCATGGACTGGGCCGCCGGGATGGTGGCGTCGCGCAAAGAGACGCTTCAGCGGTGGCTCGATATCCCGTCCGAGGAACTGGCGCGTGTCTTTCCGAAAACGTGCGGCAACGTCTACCACAACTTCTCGTGTCCGGACGACCGCCACCGGCTCACGTTTGACCCGTTCGAGCCGGACACGTACACGTGCCCCTCGTGCGGCAAGACCTATCCCGCGGACACCGATGCGGGCATTTATGCGAAAGAGGACCGGTACAACGGGACCATGCGGGACGGCTGGGAATGTCTGTTTTACGAGCAGGCGGGCGCGGTGGCGGCAACCCTGGGCCTGTTGGGGCGGCTTGAGCCGGACGGACCGCGGTATTCCGGGCGCGGCGTCGAGATCCTGATGCTCTATGCGCAGACCATCGAGGGCCTGAAAACGGACGTTGCCGACGAACCCCAGCATTCTCGGATTCTGACCTATCATCGCGAGGGAGACAACAAGGTCTTGAACGACCTGGCCTGCGCCTACGAGCTCTTGCGGGACGCCATGACGCCCGAGCAGCGTGCGCGGTTCGAGACAGTGGCTTTGAAGCGCATGCTGGACGATATCATGCTCGAGCCGGTCTACCGGTATAACCACAACAACATCTACCAGTGGTACCGGACCGTGCTGCAGACCGCGCTGTGCCTGGAACGCGAAGACCTTATCGACTGGAGTTTCGGGTACGGTCCCTACGCGCCCGAGACGCAGCCGGAGCACGTGAGCATCCGGCGCATCATTGAGACGCATTTCAAGCCCGACGGCGCGTTCTGGGAGCTGTGTTCGGGGTATCACCTGTACCCGATGCACTCGTTTTGCGAAATGGCGGTGTTAACGCGGAACCTGTCGCGCATGGATCCTGAGCGGTTTCCGCCGGACCGGTACGACCTCACGCAGCCGGACAGCCCCGGGGGCAGAGTCATCAAGAACGCGCTCGAGTGGTTCGTGTCGATGGCGATGCCGGACCGCACCATGCCGGTGGTCGGAGATTCGACCATCTCGCGGTCGGATATGGCGGATTATTACACTACCGCCGAGGTGGGATACCGGTTTTTCAACGTGCTCGCGGTGGGCGACTATGCGAGGCTGCGCGAGAAGCAGCGCAGTTGGGACGCGCTGCTCTACGGCGCGCCGCAGATCGTTCAACACGATACGCCGTTCACGAGTTCGTTCCTGTCGAGCGGGTGGGTATCGCTTCGCAACGAATGGCAGGGGAACCGCGTGTGGGCAGGTCTGAATGCTTTGATCCAGGGCGGCGGCCATCAACATGCCGACCGGCTTACGCTGGTGACCTATTCGCAGGGAGAGCTGCTCGCGCTCGAAAAGGCTACGCCATACAACGAGAGCACGACGAGGGTTCTCGGGCGGCTGACGCCGTCGCACAACACCGTCACCGTTGACATGACCTCCTCGGTAATGGGCCATGCTCTTACGCCCGAGCAGACGCCTGTCGTGGCGCATTTTTTCCCGGCGCAAACGGCGAAATTCGCCCAGCTCCACGGAGACCGCCTGTATGCGCAATGCAGCGTGTACCGGCGGGCGGTGGCTATCGTGGAAGACGTGATCGTGGATTGCTTCGACGTGCAGGGAGGGATTACCCACGACTGGATGGTCCATCACGCGGGGCCTGCTCCCGTATTCTCGGCCGAGATGGCGGGGGGGCAGTTCGAGCCCAGGGACTGGCTCTACAACGGCACGGCCAATATCCGCCAGGGGGCGGGCGATACGCTGTGGGATGCCCGCTGGAGCGTGGACGGCGTGACGTCCCGGCTCGCCATGTTGCCCGCCGAAGGAACCGAGGTCTTTGCGCTCGAAACCTATCCGACGGACAACGCTTTGATCACGGAGAAGGATCCGCCGTGCCAGACGCTATGTGCCCGGCGGAAGAGTGATGCGCCATTTGTGGCCGTGTGGGATGCCTGGAAGGAGGCGCCAAACCTGACCTCCGTATCGCCGGGAAGCGGGCCGAAATCCGTGAGAATCCAGACCTTATCGAATGTGTATTACTTCGTATTCGGGGGAGAAGCGCAGTTTCCCGACGGCGTGAGCATCACAACCGATGGGGTCTTTGCAGTCTATCGGCCTTCCGGAGGACTGATGTTTGCGGGGGGAACCCGCGCGGCGGTTTCGACGCCGGCCGGCTCGCTTCGTGTCAGTTCAAACGCTGTGGCATCGGTCGCCGTCGAATTTGCCAGCGGCGAGGCTGCCGTGGAAATTTCGGGCGATATCCAGTACGACACGTACGGCGGGGTGGACCATTACCGCGAACCTCCGGACGTTACGGTCGCGGTCGAGGGTGACCTTTGGCGGGTCGAGCGCACGGTGCGCCGCGTCTTGTAAGGAAACCGTATGAGCGTTGTCATGCGTAAGGAGGGACCATGAAAAAGCTGCAGTTTGTACTTGTCTTAACCGCGGCGTTCCTCGGCGGAATGGTCTCGGCCAAGTTGCCGGGCGCGGTGCATGCCGCGGTCGACCATGACGCACAAAAACTGGATACTCTCGAGGTCCGGGTCTTGAAGGTGGTTGATAAAGAAGGCAGGACCCGGGCCTGGCTCGGCATGGAGGAGGGGGTGCCGCTGTTCGTGATGGAAGACAAGAACGGCGAGCCGCGCGTGGCGTTGGGCGCGAGCGATGCAGGCGCAAGTCTCTCGTTGATAGGCGGCGAGAACAAGACGGGGATAGCCATATTTGAGGCTGCGGACAAGCGGGTCGTGTGGCGGGCGCCAGAGACGCTCCAAATTCCTTCGGACAAGTGACGGGCATCCAGCCGGCGAATCGAACTGGTTGCTTCCCGCCGCTTGAGCGCAGGGCGTTTTCCATGTTACGGGCGGGATGTGGAATATTCTGGCGGCTCCGCCCCGCGGAGAGGTTACCCGGCAAAATCGCTTCGCCATTGGACTCCGCGGGGTTTAGCGGTAAACTGGTTGTTGGAATGTCTTGGCGCGTTGAACTTCAGGGGCATCCGGGAGGATTGCAGCATGTGCAAATGTTGTGGCGCGAACATGAATCGGAGAACGTTTCTCGGCGCGGGCGCGGCCATGGCGGCAGTGACCGGTCTGGCGGCCATGGCGCCGCGCGCTGAAGGCGCGCAAGCCTCGTGGCCGGGGGATTTCTGGGACCCCGATAGACCGTATGCCGTGCCGGCGCGGCCGCTGCGTGTGCAGCCCGTCTTGATGTACCGCGTTGCCGAGCCGCGTCCGCAGACCTCCTACAAGTCCTGGGGTGGTGTGCAGTCTCACGCAGCGGCTGAGGAAGAGGCGGGGCGAATCGAGAAGGAGCTCGCGGGGCTCGCGCAGGATGCGGGTTTCGCGATGCAGGTGCTGCCGGTGGTTCGGGTCACGTCTGCCGACGAGCTTGCGAAGCTCGACCGTGCGGCGTTTGACGCGGCCATTCTGTATCCCGCCTCCGGCGGCGGCAGCCTGCTTCAGGCTGGCATGGACCTGCCCAACCCATTGATCTTCGTGCGGCATCGTTCGGGCCCGCTGTATTACTGGTACGAGGCGCTGAGCGTGCGGTATCTGCGCTCCGGCCGGCCGGATTATGAAGCCTCCCGGGAAGGGCCGACGCCGGACGTGTCGGTTCATGATGTCGTGGTCGACGAGCTGGGCGAGCTGTCGTGGCGTCTGCGGGTCCTGCACGCGGTCCACAACACCCTGGCCGCCCGTGTGGTGGCGCTCGGGGGCGCGCAGGGCAAGTACGCTCCGAATGCGCCTCAAGAAGCCCGCGACCGGTATGGCATGGAGCTTGTCGAGGTGCGCTATGACGATTTCGCGCCCCGGATTTCTGCCGCGCTGGCGGACCCGGAAACGATGCGGTGCGCGGAGACGTGGACGGACCGGTACCTCGCGATGCCCGGCACGTCGCTCGAAACCGGCCGCGAGTTCGTGGTCAACGCGTTCGTGTTGTATGGGCTGTTCAAGGAACTGATGGCTGAGAACAAGGCCTCTGCGTTCACCATCAACGGCTGCATGAGCACCATCATCCCGATGTCGAAAACGACGGCATGCCTCTCGCTGAGTCTCATGAACGATGAAGGGACGCTGGCTTTGTGCGAGTCGGATTTTGTCGTGGTGCCGCCGGCGGTCTTGCTCTATCAGTTGTGTGGCGGGCCGGTCTTCATGCATAACTCGACGTTTCCGCACAACGGGGTCGTAACCTGCGCGCATTGCACAGGCCCGCGCCGTATGGACGGCGCGCGTTATGAGCCCGCGCGCATCGTCACCCATTACGAATCGGATTACGGGGCCGCGCCGAAGGTCGAGATGCCGCTGGGCGCCAAAGTGAGCTTCATCAATCCCGAATATGCCGTGGGCCGCTGGGTGGGGTGCCGGGGAGAGGTTATTGACAACCCCTTCCTGGAGATTTGCCGTTCACAGCAGGATGTGCGGCTTGAGGGAAACTGGAAACGGCTCCTCGACGAGGTTCGCGATTCGCATTGGCTTATGGTCTACGGCGACCACCTGCGCGAGCTCGGCTATGCGGCGAGCCGGCTGGGATTGGCCTGGGACAACGTTTCGGACCTGACGGCTTGACAGGCAGCAACAAGAGTGTTCTGGGGGGAGAAGGATAGGGGGCGGCGCGCAGTGACGACGGTGTCAAGAAGAGGCAACGCGCCCGGCGCGAAGCCGCGGAGCGCGTGGGCGGCGGCGATGACGTTCTTGCTTCTTGGGGGGTGTTTCACAGCCATGGCCATGGAATTGCCGACATCAACAACGTGGACGGTCCAGTTCGAGCCGGAGACGGCGGGCCTGAAGTTGAACCATGCGGCATCGGGCGCTCGGGTCACGGGGACCCTTCGCTTCGAGCTATCCGAGCAGGGCCAGGCCGTCGCATGGCAGGTGGTTGCGCCCCGCGACGGGATCACGACGCGTCTGGCCATCGAAACGCCCGACCACCATATTCAAGGCTTCGTTGTCTTCTCGGGCACGGGCGACCGTCTGGAAATCAGGCCGGTGCACCGCACGCGCCAGAACTATGAGGGGCGTTTGATCTTCGAAGGGACGGCACGGCTTGGCGGGGACAGTTTTGCGTGCAGGACGCGTCCGCCGGCATCCCAGGCCGTGGTGCAGTTCGCGTCGGGCAACGCGGACAGCGCCCTCAACGATTCCGTGTATGACGGCACTTCCGACACGCTGCTGCGTTTCGATGCGCGCGGCGCCGGGCCGAGGCTCAGCACGATGGAAGGCGGTTTCGGCGTATGGTGGTGCGCGCCGATTCACGTTCCGGATGAATCGGCGGTTGTCATCGAAGTGGCTCGAAATTATTACCGCGAGCGCTGGGTTCCGTTTTTCACGCCCGTGAACCGGGACCGGTGTCCGGCGCCGCCCACGGGCTGGATGTCGTGGAACGTGTACTTCGATACGGCCGGCGAAGAGGAAAATCTTGCCGAAGCGCGCGTGGGGGCGGAGCAGCTCAAGCCGTTCGGCCTTGCGATCTGGCACATCGAATCGTGGCAGGACAACAGCGCCCAGTTGCCCGTGAGCAATTTCTCGAACCTCAACCTGAAACCGTCTCTGGAGAAGTTTCCGCATGGCATGAAATGGCTCGCTGAAGAAATCCGGAAGCTGGGGTTTGTGCCGGGTATCTGGACGGTTCCCTTCGGGACGGGTAACGCGGAGTTCTACGAAGCTCACAAGGAGTGGTTTCTGCACAACCCTGACGGCACGCCCATGTCAAACTGGTCGGGCACGTACGTGCTGGACCCGTCCCAGGAGGTGGTGCGCGCGCATATGGAAGAAATGCACCGGGTCATGTCCCAGGAGTGGGGGTACGAATACTTCAAGATCGACGGGATGTCGGGAGCGAACCGGGGATACTCAGCCCATTTCTATGAAATGCCTGATGTGCGGGCGGCGTTCAAGAATCCCGAGGTCGAAGGGCCGTTCAGGCTATGCGTTGAGGCCCTGCGCAGGGGTATTGGAGACCATGCCGTCTGGCTGGCGTGCCAGGGCCACTACTCGGGACCCGAGGCGGCCTGCGCCGATGCGGGACGCACCGGGTCGGACATCGTCCACTGGCGCAAGCCTCCCGGCTGGAACAATTATCTCGACCAGGCCCGGATCACCTTGAATCAGATTTTCGTGAACAACATTCTCTGGTGGTGCGATCCGGACACGCTGCTGGTCGGCGAAGCGCCTATCGAAATGGCGCGCCTCGCGACTGCCGTGGTGGCTTTGCCCGGGCAAATGATGTTCGCGGGCGACAAACTCGCCGAGCTGACGCCCGAACGCATGCGGCTGCTGCAACAGGCACTGCCCGTGTGCGATGTGCGGCCCCTCGACTTGTATCCCATCTATGAGCTGGTTCCCGTGTGGGACCTCAAGATCAAACGGCCTTTCGGAGAATGGGACGTTGTGTCGCTCTTCAATTTCGGTGAGGAGGCCCGAACCATCGAAACAGGCATCGAAACCCTGGGCCTTGCCGAGGGCAGCTACATCTTCTACGATTTCTGGACGGGCCAGTGGGGCGAAACTTCCGAGAAACTCGGCCGCGAGTTGCCTCCGCACAGCAACGCGTTGCTGGCTGTTCATCGGGCGGCGGCACATCCCCAGTTTCTCAGCACCGATCGCCACATCACACAGGGCGGGGTCAGCCTCGAAGCCCTCGAATGGGACGACGCGTCGAAGACATTGTCCGGCACAGCGCGTGTGGTCGGCGGCTTTCCAGACAAGCTGGTCTTCCGCGTGCCGGACGGGTATTCGCTAACCGCGGCGACAGCGAATGGCGCGGCAATCAGCCACGGCATGTCTGCCACGGGACTACTTGAGATAACCTTAGCGGGCGAAGAGTCGCATTCGGTTGCGTGGTCGCTGCGGTTTGAGTGAGGCGGGCACCTCCACGTGCGCAGGTTTCTGCCTCAAGGGGGCGTATTCCCGCGCGGAATGGTCTCCCGCTCACTCGTAACAATGCGTGGGCATCCGCGGGAGCACGCTTCCGAAAGTCTCCGCGGACAAGCGCGTCACCGGGAAGTAGTCGGAGTTGTTGTAATACGAGTACTTGACGAACTCGACGTGCCCGTCCATATGCAGTACGTTGGCGCCGTATGGCACGTGCCCGAACTGGGACTCGTTGAGGGGGATGCGGTCCCACATCACGGGAATGGTGCTCTGGCCGGCGGTGTCCGGGCGGCTCGAGTTTGCCCACACCGGCACGGGTAAGGCCAGATCATTTCGGGCGAAGGCCGCGAAGGGCAGATAGTGGTATGCCTCGAACAGCGCCAGGGCCTGTTCGTCGCTTACGAGCGCATATCCCGTGTAGATGTAGTAGAGCGACGACACGCATTCGGGCCGCTCGAATCGCAAATGGATCGGGCTGCTGGGACAGACCAGGACGCTCAGGTCCGTCAAGTACTCGGGATAGAGCGCGCTCATGTCGAACATCCAGTTGTTGGGAATTGGACTCAGGGGCGGAAACGTGGCCCCTTTGCTCTCGTTGGCAAACATCTTCATCACCATGCCGAGTTGCTTGAGATTGCTCGCGCAGGACGCATGTCTCGAAGCTTCCCGGGCTCTGGGCAAAGCAGCCATGAGGAGCGCGGCGCCGATGAAAACCAAAACCAGGATGACGGCCCATTCCCACAGCCGGAGTTGAAGTTTCATGGCAGTTCTCTCCTTACGCTTCGTGCTGTGGAGCAGGGGCCGTCTTGTCGGCGCCAAGGTAGGTTTGAATCCGGCTGTGAATCCACGGCGCCATGGCCGCGCCGCACGCAGCCAGCGCCGTCCAGAAGATGAAATTCCACAGGGACTCGCCTGTGGCCGCCCGGCACGCGAGCACGGCGGCAATCGCACTCGCGGCGAGGGTCACATGCCAGCGTCGAAGGCGCCTGCCGCGCGCGTATTGCAGCGCGAGCCACCCTGCTCCGAACACAGCAGCCCAGCCGGCGAGTGCTAACGCGCGCCTGCCGGCGGCCGCCCAGCGGGCATGATATACGTAGAGCGTGAGGCCCAACGCCTCGCCTTCGGGGGTCATGAGCCGCCGGAAGAGGTAGGACACCCCTTCGGCAGGCAGATCGATCCGCACAGGCAGCACTCCCGCCACCTCGGCCTCGCCCGCGGCGGCTTCCTGCAATTCCTGGCCCTGGTAACGCGGCTCGCCACCCCCCGCCGACGCGGCCGGGTTGTTGATGTCCTTGATGTAGAAGCGTTCGATGCCTTCACGGAGCCTGTAGAGCGTCTCTTGCGACACACTGGTTTGCCCGCGATCGAGGGTCATGCGTCCTCCTGCGGCGAACTCGGCGGCAGGCTTCAGATCGCCCTCAGTACGGAATACACGCTGGTTCTCAGGCATGAAGACCTGCCACGTGACCTCGTTGGCCAGGACATCCGTGGCGGGGGCCTTCAACAGGTGCTTTTCATAGAGCAGAGGGCTCTTCGGGGCGGACTCCATGTAGACCAGTTCGACGGGAAAGGTGTCCAGTACGCGGCCGGTCTCCGCCGACTTGAACAAGGGGATCAGGACAGCGCCGTTCTCGCCGTCACGAGCGGGTTTTACGACTTTTCCGCCCACCTCGGCCGACCAGATATCGGTCTCTTTGGGCAAGGCTACGCGAAGGAACTGTTTGATGTTGTTGCGGACGTCGTAGTGCGCGCGGGTGACGGCCATGCCTTCCTCCGTGATCATGGTGACCAGCATGGCCCGGTCGATGCTGGCGACACGCACTGCCACATCCTGAAGCCGCCGCACCTCGACCGGCATGAAGTAACGATCCCCGACGTATTTGTATCCGAGCAGCAACGGATTGGCCGACATGGCGCGCAGGGCCTCGGGAAGCTCGGTAATATCGATGCGCGTGAGGTTCTCGATACCCTCGGCAGGCGCCACCTCGACGTTGCTGCGCGCCGCGAGCCCGAGGAACCCCGTCTGGCGCACAACATCCGCGACACGGAGTTCCGGCACGGCAATCATCGGCGCCTCTTCGTCGAGGGGCATCTCGAAATGCATCATCAGTTCGTAGTCTGCCTCGACCGCGTGGTTGAGCTTGATCTCGACGGACTGTTCCTCGCCGGCTTCGGCTACGGTCCACGCGGCGCCCTGTCCGGCGGCCTCCAACACATTCACGCCCTTCGGGACGGTGATACAGAAGCTGTCGGCGGCTCCGTGAAGCACGTCGAAGCGCAGTTGCGTGCGGCAGTCGAGGTAGCCGTCGGTGATGGTGGCCAGCGTCGCGGCCGAACTGGCGACGCGCGGGGGTTCTGGCGGCCGGGCGGCTTCCTCTTCCTTCTTTTTGAGCACGGCTGGGAGCGTCCACTGCACCGCGATGCTCTCGGTGCTCCGGAAGGCGAGAGCCGCGGTCAGACCTTCCGCCGTGGGTTCAACGGCGATGTTCAGGGCGTCCGGGGCGGCTACTTCGGCGTCTTTCACGGGGATGGCCAGGGTCATGTGGGTGACGGGCGTCCGCGCGCAGGGAAACTCGGCCGTCAACACCCCTTCGCTGGCCGAGATATCGGTATAGAAGGTCGTCTCGAAAGCGTAGAGCCCCGGCTTCGGTATGGCCAGCAGGAGCCAACCGTCGGTGTTGGCCGACAGCGACGCCGGCTCGCCATTCAGGGACGCGCTGACCGGCGCCACGGTGTTCTTCAAGATGGGTATCTTGGCCCAGCAATCTTGATTGAACACCTCGATATCAAATTCGGCCCGCACGCGCATGCTGTCTTCCGCTTCGACGCAGGCATCATACCGCGCTTCCGAGATGGTCCAGTCAAAAGGGGGCGGCGGGGCGGGTTCCTCCTTCTCGAGTTCCCGCGACCGGGCCGCGTACAGCTCCTCGAGAAGGGAACGTAAATCGTTCCATTCCATCTCCATACGCGCCGAGTCCATCTTGGGGATGGCCTCCGGCTGCGGTTGGGACTCCGTGCCCCGGGCCGCGGTCACAGGGCACAGCAACGCGAGCGCAACGGCAAGCAGACGGTGCAGTTTCATTGTTCGTCCTCCCAAACGGTTCATCTGTGTTGATGAGTACGCACGGGGAGGCGAATGGTTCATTTCTGGAAAGAGGGGAGACCTTGCGGTCACGGGGGTGGTGCGGTCGTACAGCGGAGACCATGCCACAGCGAGATGAGACTGTGGGACGCGGAGACTTGGGGATTGACAGGCAAGGCCAAATAAGATAAAATCCTATTTACAAATTAATTGGAAGAGGGCTGTGGTGGATGACGGTGCCGTCTGACATGCTGAAAAAACGCATGGCCTTGTTTCGGGAAGCGTGCGTTCGCCAGCGCCTCCGAGTGACCTGCCAGCGGATGGAGATCTTCCGGGCCGTGGCGTCAAGCGAGGCGCATCCTGATGTTCAGTCCATTCACCGCACGGTCCGCAAACGCATACCGACCATTTCTCCCGACACGGTTTATCGGAATCTGAAGTTGTTGGCGGAGCATGGGCTCGTCTCGGTGGTTGGTATGAGCCATGAGCATATGCGTTTCGATGCAAACATGGACCTTCACCATCACTTTGTATGCGTGCGGTGCGGATTGATTCGCGATTTCTGTTCGGAGCATACCGAAACCATGACGGTTCCGGCAGAGGCGGAATCGTTCGGAGTTCCCATTTCGTTACGCCTGGAGGTGAAGGGCATCTGTTCGGCATGTCAACAGGGGAAAAAGCGCCGGTGAGGCGCTTGTTCACAATACATCAGGAATCTGACTATTGCCTGAAGGTACTTACGGGTTTCAACAAGGGCTCAATCGCGGATGCTATAGCGCTGCGGACAGACAGGAGGACTGACATGGGTAAGAAGAAGAAACTGACCACGAACGCCGGGGCGCCTGTCGCCCATAACAACAACGTCATGACCGCGGGCAAACGGGGGCCGATGCTCCTTCAGGATGTCTGGTATCTCGAGAAGCTGGCTCAATTCGATCGTGAAGTCATCCCCGAACGGCGCATGCATGCCAAAGGCTCGGGCGCTTACGGCGACTTCACCGTCACGCACGACATCACCCGATATACCAAGGCGAGCGTCTTTTCGAAAGTGGGCAAGAAGACCGAGCTGTTCGTGCGTTTTTCGACCGTTGCCGGTGAACGGGGCGCGGCCGACGCCGAACGCGACATTCGCGGGTTTGCCATCAAGTTCTACACCGACCAGGGCAACTGGGATCTGGTGGGGAACAACACGCCGGTCTTCTTCCTGCGCGACCCGCTCAAGTTCCCCGACCTCAACCACGCGGTCAAGCGCGACCCGCGCACCAACCTGCGCAGCGCGCTCAACAACTGGGACTTCTGGACCTCGCTGCCCGAGGCCCTGCACCAGGTTACCATTGTCATGGGCGACCGGGGCATCCCCGCCTCGTATCGCCATATGAATGGGTTCGGCAGCCACACCTTCAGCATGATCAACGCCAAGAACCAGCGCGTATGGGTCAAGTTCCATTTCAAGACCCAGCAAGGCATCAAGAACCTGACAGATGCGGAGGCTGAAGCGGTCATTGGCAAATGCCGGGAAAGCCATCAGCGTGACCTCTATTACAGCATCGAGAAGGGCGACTTCCCTCGCTGGACGATGTACATCCAGGTGATGCCGGAGAAGGACGCCGCCAAGTGCCCCTTCAACCCGTTTGACCTGACCAAAGTGTGGCCGCACAAGGACTACCCGCTGATCGAGGTGGGGGTGCTGGAACTCAACCGCAATCCCGAAAACTATTACGCTGAAGTGGAACAATCAGCGTTCAACCCCGCCAACATCGTTCCGGGCATCGGGTTTTCTCCGGACAAAATGCTGCAGGGGCGCCTGTTCTCGTATGGGGATGCCCAACGGTACCGTCTAGGCGTGAATCACCACTTGATCCCCGTGAACCGTCCGCGCTGTCCCTTCCACAGCTTCCATCGGGACGGCGCCATGCGGGTAGACGGCAACCATGGCAGCACGCTCGGCTATGAGCCCAACAGCTACGGCGAATGGCAAGAGCAGCCCGAGTTCGCCGAGCCGCCGCTCGCCATTGAGGGCGCCGCGGACCACTGGGATTTCCGCGAAGACGATGACGACTACTACTCGCAGCCAAGGGCGTTGTTCCGTCTCATGAGTCCCGAGGAGCGGCAACGCTTGTTTGAGAATACCGCGCGCGCCATGGGCGATGCGCCGCGGGAGATCAAGGTCCGTCACATTGGCAACTGCCTCAAGGCGGACAAGGAGTACGGCAAAGGCGTCGCTGTCGCCCTGAACATCCCCTTGAGCGCGGCGACATCCAAGAAATGGCGTTGAACTGCCTGAAAAGGTGTTCGTACAGAGGGCATGGACGCCGGGAAGAGCAGGCCATGTTGTCGCGAGGCGGGCGGCCGTGATGCCGCCCGTCGCTCGCGCCCTGGACATGTACCGGGCTAGACAGCCTTTGCGGACTTGGCACGCACGGCCGCGCAGGCCCCGCCCGCGACAAAACCCAGCGCCAACAGCAGCCACGCCGCGTCGGCGGGGGAACTCACGGCGCGAAGTGTGATCGCTGACTCGGCGCCCGCCGCCGTGAAGGTGAGAAAAGTGGGCGTCTCGGTGAGGTCGATGACCTTGTCCAGCACCGGTTTGGCATCGCCATCGGTAATGCTGTGCATGATAGCCGGCTCCCCGATTGCGCCCAGGTCCAGGGTAACGCGCGCATGGGCGCCGGGACGGAGCCCCGGCTCAAACCAGATGACCAGCGCCGATTCACCGTTGTCGCGCCGGTAGAGGGCGGTGCGTAGCTGACGCGCGGCCAGCCCCCCGCTAACATCGACCAAGTCCGTTCGAATCTCGCTGTTGCTGCAATGCTTGGAAAACAGGTTGTAGGCGCAGGCGGCGGGCTTCCAGGTGCCGTCCCTGTTGGTGAGCCCGAAGAACCCCTCGGAATCTCGGGGCTTGTTTTGGAGCGATTCGAGATGCGCGTCCTGGTAACAGTACCACACCAGTTTCTCGATGCCCAGGCAGGTGGCGATGGTGTAGGCCTTCATGGCATGGACGGCGAGATGTTCACGTGAGCCGCGCCATGGGTAGACGCCGCCGTCCGGGTCGCCCAGTTCGGTGATCCAGACGGCCCCGGGGTGGCCATACTTGGCGGCTGCGTTCTGTACGCGCAGGAACTCGTTGTAATAGGTGCGCGGTTCGGAAACGTAGGCGTGCATCGCGGGATGATTCACCGGCCTGAGCGCCCCAACAGCGTGCAGGCCTTCGATGCCCGGCGCGGAATCAACACCCATCGCGCCCGACATCGCGGAACCCACCAGGAGCGCGTCGGGATCGGTCTCGCGGACGGTCTCGGCCGACCTGCGGAGCAGTTCGTAGAGCTCGTCGCGCGGACCGTCCCAGAAACGGCTCAAATTGGGCTCGTTCCAGAGTTCCCACGCATAGACGCGGCCCTTGTAGCGCGTGACCGTGCGGCGGATATATTCGAGGAAAAGAGGAATGTCTTCCGGCGCGATGTAATGGTCGCGCTTAGCGCCTTCCGCATTCGTCTCGATGGCATTGTTGTCGAACACAAGCAGCGCGAGCACTTTGACGTTATGCTTTTCCGCGGCATCGAGGTAGCTGTCAAACTCGCTGAAATCCCAGGTCTCAGGACCTTTCTGAGCTGTGCTCCAATGAAAATCGGTTCGCATCAGCCGCACGCCCAACGCTTGCAGAAGTGCGTATTCTTCGTCGGAACGGCTGTAACCGGCATGGCAGACGCCCGATGGCTCGCCGACGGCCATACGCTCGCCGCGCTCGAAAAACACGGGCGGCCACATGGTCGTGGCGACAATGTAAAGCGCAGGAACGAGAATGACCAGCCATGCCGCGGAATACGCCATTGCGCCCGCCACGGGGCCCGCTGCCGGGGACGCAGCCGGAACGCCCTCGGACCCGGTTTTCCGGCGCGGCCACAACAACGCCGCCGCCCCAAACACGAGCCACGCGGCATATAGAGCTGGCGTCACAATACGCAGCTTCTCCGTGAGAAGCCGCACGAGACCCAGGCCGAGACCGTATTCAACGATAACGCCGGCCACCATGAATCCGAGCATGCCAAAGGCCCACATGAAAACCACCGCGGGCAACGCCAGCGCCCACGACAACCCGCTCAAACGTGTCGATGCATTGAACAGCGCGGCAAAACCGTATCCCAGCACAAGCGCGATGGGCCACGCCGACTCCTGGCCGGTAAACATGAAGAGCGCCGCTATGGCCGCGTGCGTCACGAAAGCGAACCGGAACCGGCCGGCCACGAGCGCCACCGCGGCTCCCAGCACGAATAGCGGGTTCGCGGCAATGTTCACGAAGCCCACGTATTTCAGTTCGTACCGCCCGATCATCTCGCATGTGAAAATGAGGCGGAAGAATGCGGACAGCATCAGAGACGCCATGAACAGGCTCTCGGCCAGGGCGGCCGTGCTTTGCAGCCGTCTGGCGGGAGCAAGGGACAGCGCAGGCACGCGACGGCTGTGCGAGGCCATCACGGCGTGAAAGACAAGCGAGACGGTCCAGAAATACGGTGCCCAAGCCATGCCCGAAGCGAGCCACGTCAGCGCGGCCCATGCGCCGATGGCCAGGGCGATTCCCGATAGCCACGGCAGGCGCGGCTGCGTGCCAGCATGGCCCCGCAAACGCTCGTGCAGCGCGGTGTCGCCGAGCAATGCGAAGGCCATGCACACGGTCCAGAAGCTCAGCGGCCACGTGATGGGCAACCCCGGGCTGAAGGGGTCGCGAACCGTAACGTACGCAAGCAAGACGAACAGCCCCGCCGCCGCTGTCAGATGAAACAGGCATTCCGCGCGCACAATGGCGGCGCGCAAGCGGGGCAATTGTGCCGCCAGGCCCGCCAGAAGCAGTCCCACGAGCGGAATTGCCGCCACCATTGCGCTCGCCGTGTTCTCGGCAACGAACGGAGTGCTCCGGAACAATATCCAGAACGCATGCATGGGAATGAGGACGAATACCTCGCCCCACGCAAACAGGCGTGCGGCTCGCAGGGAAAATGGGAAAGCGATTGGCTGGTTCGGTGGCTTGAATCCGTACGTACTCATGGTACCTCTCGGGCAGGCGTCGTCCACGATTGGGCGGGACCATCCGCGCAAATGTGCTTGATCCGCCCGGTACATTAGCATACCCGAGGCCGGAATGCGTACCGGCGCGGGAAGGCGGGCCCGTTCCGCCACTTCTGTTCGAAGGGTAAGAAGGGTGGGGTAGGGGGGAAGGTGGGAAGGTGCGAAGGGCGGGAGGGGGATCGTTCATTCGGGTAGGGTCTTGTCTTCGCCAGTTTTCTTTGGCTGCGGGCTGGATGGTTGAGCGGCACGGAGAGCCTCTATGCGTTTCTGTTGGGCGGTGGCTGCTTGACGTCGGGGACGCGTGTATCTCTCTCCCTGGTGACTCGTCTGCTGGAGATGCCCGATGAAGTTCAAGAGCATCCCGCTGACACGGCGCGCCCGGTCAAGCAATCGAAGGTAGTCCGCTTCGTCCATGTAGTTCTGGTCGCGCGCCACGTGCAATTGTGCGCGAATCTCGCCGGTCGAACCTTTGGCGATGTACAGGAATTGAACGAACTCATTCTTGGCGCCGCGTTCAAACCCCTCGGCGATGTTGGACATGATGGACACCGCGGCCCGCTGCATCTGCTCGCGGAGATCATGGTCGCCCCTCCAGCCTTCTTTCCGCGTCTGCGCATAAACGTCGTTTGCCAATTCCCGCGCCCGCTGGTATACGTGCAGGTCTTCGAACGACTGCGCTACGTTGCGCTTCCCCGCCTCTTGAGTCCCCTTCTCACCCTTTTCCATCTCGTTCGTCCCCTTCCCACTCTTCCCACCCTTGGTGCGCCCTCGCCTTCCCGGCCCGCATGCCGATCCGCTTAATCCCGGCGCCGGTTGACCCCGGAAACTGACCACATTCATAGAGTAATGCAGTAATGGGTATAGATCAAGAATCTGACTTGATGCAGGCAGTTCTCAGCGGCGGCCAGGCGCGTTCTTTGGGGCTCCGCCTCTCGCTGTCTGTCAGCCCCTCTCTTCGGCTAAGATGTCTTCCGATGAGCAATTACGCCAGTGGCTTCGCGGCCCAGGCGGAACATGCAGGAGGTAATCGTCATGCTTAAGCCCGTGTTTCTGCTTATGGCCATCCTCTCCGCACTTGGTGCGGCCTCCGCCGCGGGGGAACTACCCATTCCCGAGAACGCTCTGTGGGAACCCATCGTGGATGAGGTGTACCTGCAGGAAGTAGGCAGCCTCATCGAGACGAGCAGCCCCCTGAATGCCGTGGCGGTATTCCAGGGCAAGGCCTATGTGGGCGATATGCAAGGTGTGGCCGTTGTCGACGGGGAAACGCTTAAGCGTCTCGATGTTCCGCTCGGCAACGTCACGCGGCTCAGGGTGCTCAACGATGCCCTGTGGGGCGCGTCGCCTAAGGGTTTGTTCACGTTTGACGGCGCGGCGTGGTCGCTCGCGGCGGATGTGCCGGTAACGGACATGTGCCTGCATAATGGGCACGTGGCCTTTGCCTCGGGGACGGCGCTGTACACAATCGACGGCGCCGTTGCAGTCCCGCTGGCGGAGAACAGCCCCACCGAGCTGCTCGGGATCGCGCCATACAGCGGAACGATCTACGTCCATGACGGCAAGCGGGTAGGCCTCCTGGAACGCGGGAAGGTCGTCTACGACGAAATCACCGACTGGGGCTCGCTCGAACATGGTTGCTCGATCCGCAACATCATGTCCTACGGCAGCCGCCTGTACGTGGCCACCGACGAAGGTCTCTGTCTGTTACGCGGCATGACCTGGTACCACATCAGAGGCGAGGATGGTCTCTGTTACGAAGATACCACTTGCCTCGCGCCGGGATTTGCTCGCGAGCTGTGGATCGGGACCATGCGCGGGGCGATTCGCAACGCCGGCGGCGAATATCAGTTTCTGGGATATCCCCGCTGGATTCCCCACGACAAGGTCAACGCCATCGCCTGCGGCGATAGCGCGGCCTATCTGGCCACCGACGGCGGTCTCGGCATCATCGCCTACGAGCCTTACACCCTCGCCAAGAAGGCGGCGTACTACGAGCGATGGCTCGACGAGTGGGGCCAGAAACGCCTCGGATTCATCCACAGTCTCTTTCTGCTCGACGGCGAGTGGCAGCGCGAGGTGAGCGACAACGACGTGGGTTACAGCAGCCACTATCTCCACGCCAAATGCTTCGAATATGCGGTCACGGGCAATTTGGAGGCGCGCGCCGAGGCCGTCGACATGATGAAGTCGATGAAGTGGAGTGAGGAGATTACGCCTATCGACGGGTTTCCGGCACGCTCGATCTATGCGGTCAACGAACCCTGCCTCAAGGCGCAGCATGGTTCGGGGGGCCTTCCCGCCGAGTGGCATGCAACCCCCGACGGCGTCTGGGAATGGAAGGGCGACACGTCAAGCGACGAAATTGACGCGCACGTCTACGCCACAACGGTTTTCCTCCATCTCATTGCGAATGACGAAGAGCGCCCCTGGGTCACAGAACACCTGCACCGCGTTATCGGCCATATCGTGGACAACGGCTTTTGCCTTCGCGACGTAGACGGACAACCTACGCGGTGGGCCCGCTGGGACCCCGAGTACCTGCAAACACCCTATGGTTATTACGCACGCGGATTGAACGG
>Ga0116187_1001073_pt1 | contig 30192 bp, 26 predicted proteins | sample AD_JPNNA6_MetaG_FD_89755 | JGI IMG/M metagenome (GOLD analysis project Ga0116187, IMG submission 89755) | Active sludge microbial communities of municipal wastewater-treating anaerobic digesters from Japan - AD_JPNNA6_MetaG | ecosystem: Engineered > Bioreactor > Anaerobic > Digestate | place... | reverse complement strand
CGACGCACACTTGCAGCGGCGCTGCAGCCGGCTGCGCGCGAACTGGGTCGCGAACTGAACCCGGTCGTCTTCTCGGCGGAGGAGTTCGCCGCACGCATGCAGCGCGGCGACCACTTCCTGGCCGAAGTCATCGCTGCCCCCCGCATCTGGCTCGTCGGTGACGACGCAACGCTTGCAGCGTTGGGTTGAGTCCGGCGCCCTGCGTCCGCACCGGAGCTCGCGGCGCGAGATCGCCGACCTGCTTGCCGTGGTCGACCGCGACTTGAAGGACGCGCACGCGATGGACGTATCCGACGACCGTCGGTTCGCGATCGCCTACTCCGCGGTTCTCGGCCTCGCCAACGCCGTTCTGGCTGCAGCTGGGTACCGGGCGATCGCGCGCCGGGGGCATCACGCCGTCGCGCTGCAGGCGTTGCCCGAGGTCATGGGGGAGGGCGTCCGTGACCTGGCCGTGTACTTCGACTCGTGCCGGGTGTTGCGCAACACGAGTGACTACGACCGCGCAGGCGTCGTCAGCTCCGGCGATGTGGAGGAGCTCACGCAAGAGGCGGAAGCATTTCGCGGCCAGGTGCTCGACTGGCTGGCTGCCACGCACCCGCGCCTGCTGTGAATCGGAGCGGCGGGCGGCGTCGGTCATCAGGAAGAAGCTGAGGGTCGAGCTCGTGTAGCCGTGGGGGCGGGCGGCGGCGGCGCCGTCAGGCGCCGCCGCCGCCCGCCCCGTCAGCGCCTCACTTCGTGCTCAGGAAGTCCAAGTCGGGGAACTGGCTCTCAGGGTAGGCCACCACGAAGGAGCCGTCCTCGCCCATGCGGAACGTCCAGCCGTAGACCAGCCGCTCGTACGATTCGAGGAAGTAGCCGTCCTGGTTGTGGTCGTTCGTGTCATAGGCGTCGGCCAGCACGAGGACGTCGTCCTGCGTCTGCGAGGTCCCCATGTCGTCGTAGCCGATGATGACCTGCCAGTGGCCGCCCCACTCGTCCCAGGCGATCATCATCGGGATGCCGTGCGAAAGGACCTCGGGGATCAGGTCGCCGACCCAGCCGCCCGCCGCCTCGTACTGCCGCATGTCGAAGTACACCCAGTCCTCGCCGTAGTCGGCGTTGAGCGTGCCGATCACGGTCGTGAGGTCGTCGACCAGCGTTGGGCCTGGCGTGGGGTCGGGTCGCATCTGCGCCAGGTCGATCTCGGTCAGGGCTTCGTCGTTCATGTCGAACCAGTCCCTGACCATGAGCAGTGAGGCGGGGCCGCAGGTCCACTCCGTCACCTGTTGCGTGGTCCTGAAACCCTCGAGCAGCGTCAGCGAGTCGGTGCTCGCCATGTCGTACCAGTCGAAGAAGCGGAAGTACGGCGAGAAGTCGTGATCGCCGGAGCGCTCATACCCGCCGGTGGCCGCGCCGGCGAGACCGTTGTCGCCGATCCACGGCGTGTCCGGGTAGTACAAGGCGAGGTCGGCGGCCGCGTCGCCGTACGGGATCTTGTGGTCGTCGCTGAAATCGCCGACGTTCGTCGGGTCGTCGGGGATGCCCTCGCCCATCACGGGATCCCAGTGCCAGTCGACCGGCGTCGCGACGAGGTAGCTCGTGTGCCAGAACTCGCCGTCCGGGCTCGGGTCGACGTCCTCGAAGCCGACTCCGTACGCCAGTCGTTCATACGACTGGATGGTGTAGCCGTCGTTCTCGTGATCGGTGCTGTCGTATGGGTCCATCATGATGAGGACGTCGTCGTTCGTGCCCTCCGTCCCCATGTCGTCGTAGCCGATGATGACCTGCCAGTGCGGCCCGAAACTGTTCCAGCCGACCATGATCGGTGAGCCGCCGGCGAGAGTTGACTTGACCCATGCGGGGTCAAAGAGCGCGTCGGGGTCGTCGAAGCTCGACTGGAGGTCCCAGGCCGGGGTGATGTGCGTCTTGGCCGCGTTCTGGAAGACGCTCACGAGTTGCGCCAGCGAGGTGAACCCACCCCAGCGCGTGTTCGGCCGGCGCAGGGCGATGAGGTCCTTCTCGTTGAGGTCCCTACGCAGGTCGAACCAGTCGAGGGCGCTCAAGGCCGAGGCCATGCCACACGTGCCGCCGGTCGCCTGGAGGCTGGTGCGATAGCCGGTCAGGGTGGTGAGCCGGTCGCTCGAGGTCGCGTGGTAGTAGTCGATGAACGGCCAGTAGGTCTCGTCCGCCAGGTTGGAGAAGTCGGTGACGCCGCTCCAACTGCCGATCCCGTAGCCTCTGAGCTGGCGCTCGCCCATGGGGATCCGGTACTCCTTGCTGTACAAGGCCTCACCGGTGGCGTCGTCGACCGCCGGCTCGGTGTGCGCGCCGACGCCCCGCAACCAACACATGTCGGCGTTCCAGTAGACGCGGCTGCGGGCCCGGGGGACGACCAGGATGCGGTCGACCACCGCGTTGCCGTTCGTGTCCCAGAGCTCCACGTACTGACCGATGAGACGCGCCTTGACCGTCCTGTTCGCGACGGTCCCCTCGTACGCGAACGTGTGTCTCGCCGCGTTCACGACCCGGTAGACCTTGGCTCGGGGTGCGACTTTGCGCAGGTTCATCCGGTCACCACTTATGTAGCCGAGCAGCGTGAACGGCCTTAGGCGATGGCTCTTGGCGGTCAGATGACGGTAGGAGATGTCGCCGCTCTTTGGCCGCGCGCCGGCCGCTGGAGCGACGGCGAGCAGCGTGAACAGCATGCAGGTGAGCAGAAGCACGAAGCGGGATCGTCTGCTGCGCATGGATCTTGCCTCCTCCTGATCGTGTGGCCGACGATGCGGGTCTTGACCAGCGCCGCGAGTCTCTCACCCCGGCATCGGGACGACAAGGGATGCGCCGTCGGCTCGTGATGAGGCCGGCCGCCCCCTGCCCGTCTGTTACACTCTGCCCGCCAACAGCCCCCGCGCACGTATGCGGGCGCGCGACACGAAAGGACCGGCACGCCATGACCCTGCGCGTCACCCTCCCCGACGGTTCTCCCCTTGAACTCGACGATGGCGCGACCGTCTACGACGCGGCGGCGGCGATTGGCCCGCGACTGGCAAGAGCCGCCATCGCGGGCCGCGTGACCCGCGGCGCGGACGGGAGCGGGGGCGCGGGGAGCGGGGGCGCGGGGGGCGACGCCGCGCCCCGCGCGGCGTCGCCCCCCGCGCCCCCCGCGGCGTCGCCGCCCGCGCCCCCCGAGCCGCGCCTCGTCGACCTCACGGCGCCGCTGCACGACGGCGACAGCGTCGCCATCGTCACGCTCAAGGCCGACGACCCCGACGCGCTCACCATCCTGCGGCACACCGCCGCGCACGTCATGGCGCAAGCCGTGCTGCGCCTGTGGCCGGGCACGAAGTACTCGATCGGCCCGGCCATCGAGAACGGCTTCTACTACGACTTCCAGCTTCCCGAGCCGATCAGCGAGGCCGACCTCGCGCGCATCGAAGATGAGATGGCGAGGATCGTCGCCGAGGACCATCCGATCGTCCGCGCGGAGCTCCCCGTCGACGAGGCGCTGGCGATGTTCGGGAAGGGCGGGGGGCCGGCGGGCGCAGCCTCACCGGCCCCGTCGGCGTCTGACCAGCCCTTCAAGGTCGAGCTCATCGAGGACCTCGTCGCCGCGGCCGAGGCCGCCGGTGAGCCCGTGCCGACGATCAGCGTCTACACACAGGGCGAGTTCACCGACCTCTGCCGTGGCCCGCACCTGCCGAGCACGGGCCGCCTCGGAAAGGGCGCCTTCAAGCTGACGAGCATCGCCGGCGCCTACTGGCGTGGCGACGAGCGCAACGCGATGCTCACCCGTATCTACGGGACCGCCTTCCCGACGAAGGAGGCGCTGGCGGCGCATCTCGAGGCCCTCGAGATGGCCCGCCAGCGCGACCACCGCCGCATCGGCCGTGACCTCGACCTGTTCAGCTTCCACGACGAGGGCCCCGGCTTCCCCTTCTTCCATCCCAAGGGCATGCGCATCTGGAACGCGATGATCGACTACTGGCGCGCCGAGCACGTGCGCGCCGGCTACGACGAGGTGCGCACGCCCCAGATCCTGCGCCGCGAGCTCTGGGAACGCAGCGGCCACTGGGAGAACTACAAGGACAACATGTACTTCACCGAGATCGACGGGAACCCATACGCGGTCAAGCCGATGAACTGCCCGGGTGGTCTGCTCGTCTACAAGAGCCGCCGGCGTTCGTACCGCGACCTGCCGATGCGCGTCGCCGAGCTCGGCCAGGTGCACCGTCACGAGATGAGCGGCGTCCTTCACGGCCTCTTCCGCGTGCGCTACTTCACCCAGGACGACGCCCACATCTACTGCACGCCCGACCAGCTCGAGGACGAGGTCCTCGGGGTCGTTCGTCTGATGCACCTTATCTACGCCGCCTTCGGCTTCACCGACGTGCACATCGAGCTCAGCACGAGGCCCGAGAAGAGCATCGGCTCGGACGAGATGTGGGCCCGCGCCGAGGGCGTGCTCGCGCGCGTCCTCGAGAGGGAGGGCATCGACTACAAGCTCAACCCGGGCGACGGGGCCTTCTATGGGCCGAAGATCGACTTCCACATCCGCGACGTGATGGGGAGGACCTGGCAGTGCGGGACGATCCAGGTCGACTTCGCCATGCCGGAACGGCTGGACATCAGCTACACGGGGGCCGACAACGAAGAGCATCGGCCCGTGATGATCCACCGTGCCCTGCTGGGCAGCATCGAGCGCTTCATGGGCATCCTGCTCGAGCACTACGGCGGCAACCTGCCGACGTGGCTCGCCCCTGTCCAGGTGCTGGTACTGCCGATCGCCGACCGCCACGCGGCTTACGCGCGCGAGGTCGAGGCGGCGTTCGCTGCCGCCGAGGCGGACGGCAGGGCACGCACCCCGGTGTGGGTCGAGGTCGACGACAGCTCCGAGTCCCTGGGCAAGCGTATCCGCGAGGGCCAGGTCCAGAAGGTGCCCTACATCCTCGTCGTCGGCGACCGCGAGCAGCGGGAGCGGACGGTGAGCGTGCGCGAGCGGGGCGCCGACAAGGGCGCCGCGCCGCTCGAGCGCGTCGTCGCCGACATCTTGGACGAGATCAGCGAGCGCCGCCTGCCGGCGGCGTGATGGGGCAGGTCGTCGCGGCCCGCCGGCGCGGCGACAGTGCGAGCCGGCGGCGACCTGACGAACGTCTCCCTCGGCGGCCGATTGTCATCTTGACCATATCTGGTCATACTCGCACCATGGACACCGTGAGCGTCGCCGAACTCAAGTCAAAGCTCAGTCACTACCTGCGTGAGGTGCGGGCAGGCAGGTCTTTCACGGTCACGAGCCGCGATATCCCGGTGGCTACCTTGCGGCCGTGGCGAGTGGACGACGTCGACGAGCTGGAGCCGATCCTGCCAGACCCGGACGCGACCCCTCTCTATCAGCCCCTGTTCGAGCCCGCCGGGAAGCCGCTTCCGGACGCTGCCGAGCTGCTGCGTCGTGACCGCGACGACCGCGACGCTCGCTTGTCGGCGATCGTCGCCGGGACGTCGCAGGCGCACACCCCCGGCGAGGGCCGGGAAGGGCAGAGTGGCGAGGCCGTGGGCGAAGAGCTCGCCGGATCCGAGAAGGATCGCCGTCCGTCGTGATGGGTTCCTCGCCGTGATCGCCTATGTCGACTCGTCCGTCATCCTGCGGATCGTGTTGCAGCAGCCGGCGGCATTGCCCGGTCTCGACATGTACGAAGGCTTGGTCACGTCCACCTTGACGCAGCTTGAGTGCCTGCGCGCGGTCGACAACCTGCGTGCTGCGGGAGGCCTTGACCCGGATGAGACCACTGTGCGCCGGCATGCGGTCTTCGCGAAGCTGCGCGGTCTCGTGCGAGTCCCGGTGACCGGGGCTGTGTTCGCTCGTGCTGAGGGAGGTTTCCCCACGCCGATCGCGACTCTCGACGCCATCCATCTTGCAACGGCGTTGGTGTGGCGCGAACGGCGTGCGCCCGATCTCTCGTTCGTCACGCACGACCGTCAGCAGGCTCGCGCCGCTACCGCGCTCGGCTTCGACATCGTCGGGGTCTGAGTCGGCGATATGCTCGAAGTGCCGGCCCGCGCCGCATCGGCGGGCACCGCGGGCGGTGGGTGTCGGGCGTCGGGCGTCGCCGGTCGCCTGGCGGCGTTCGGCCGCAGTGCATGGCGATGAAGGGAGCACTGGCATGGCTCGATCATGGTCGTGTCGAGGTACCCGGGTGCGCTCCGGCGGTGACCGTCCCGCGGCCAACGTGCCGCCGGTCGGCGCCCGCAGTTGGTGGCTGGACGAGGCGCTGAAGGCCGATCCGGGCGAGCCATGCCCCCCGCTGGCCGGCGAGACGGCCGCCGACGTCTGCGTCGTCGGCGGCGGCTTCGCCGGCCTGTGGACGGCCTACGAGCTCACCGAGCGTGCCCCGGGTATCGACGTCGTCCTCGTCGAGGCCGACATCTGCGGCGCCGGCGGCAGCGGTGCCAACGGCGGCTTCTTCTCCTGTTCCTGGCACATGGTGGCGACGCTCTGTCATTTCTTCGGCGAGGACGAGGGGGTGCGCTACGCGAAGGCGCTCGCCGACCAGGTGGACGAGCTCGACGCATGGGTGGCCCGTCACGAAGCGGACATCGAGGCCCACCACGAGGGCATCCTGTACGCCCAGGCCGGCGAGTGGCAGGACCCTCCCGACCCGGAGGGGCAGAAGATCCTCGCCCGTCACGGGTATGCCGATCGACTGCGGGTGGTCGAGGCCGCCGGGGCGCGGCGGTACGCAGGCTCGCCGCGCTTCGTCGGCGGCGCCTTCACTCCGGACCTTGCCACGGTGCAGCCCGCGAAGCTGGCCCGCGAGCTGCGCCGGGTGCTGCTCGAGCGGGGCGTGCGCATCTTCGAACGCACGCCCGTGAAGGAGCTGCTCCCGGGACGCCCGGCGACGGTGGTGACGCCGGCCGGCCGCGTGCGCGCCGACCAGGTCGTCTACACGGTCGGCGCGTGGGCGGCCGGCCATCCGCACTGGCGGCGGGCGTTCGCGGTGGCGAGGGACTTCATGGTCGTCACCGAGCCGATCCCTGAGCGGTTGCGTGAGATCGGCTGGCTCACCCATGTGGGCATCGCCGACTCGCGCGAGATGCTGTACTACCTGCGCCGTACCGATGACGACCGTGTCGCCATCGGTGGCGGGGCGATGGGCGCGATGTATGACGGGGACCTCGACGGCGACGGGCCTATCGCGCGCTTCGCGCGCACCTCGCCCCGTCTTGCCGAGGTCCCCGCCAGGGGCCTCGTCTGGCTCTTCCCCCAGCTCGAGGGCGTCCGTTTCGAGGCTGCCTGGAGTGGCCCCATGGATGTCGACCGGGCCGGCGTGCCATTCTTCTTCACGGCGCCGTCGGGCAACCTGCACGCCGGCCTCGGCTTCTCCGGGCATGGGCTGGCGGCGACGAAGGCCGGCGGCAAGACGCTGGCGTCGTTGGCGCTCGGCGCCGACGACGAGTGGGCGCATCTGCCCGTCGTGGGGCCGCCGCTCACCCTCGTCCCGCCCGAGCCGTTGCGCTGGCCGCTGCTCCAGGCCGTCTCGTGGCTCATGGAGACCGGTGACCGGCGGGAGGAAGAGGGGCGGCCGCGTGGCCTCGTGCGCCGCGCCGCGCAGCGCGTCTTCGACGCGTACTGCGCGGCGCGCCCCACGTCCGCGCACGGCTGACGCCCGCCTCCCGGGAGGCCGTCCCGGGATGTGACGCGGTAGACTCACTCCCGTGACACCGATCCGACCCGCCACGCTCGACGACCTCAGGCGCCGACGCTGGGAGGTGCTCGCCCTCACCAGCGTCGGCGCCTTCATGAACCCTCTTCTGGGGGCGATTACGTCGGTCGCCCTGCCCGCGGTCAGCAAGGACCTCGGCCTGAGCTTCAGCGCCGCGATGTGGGTCCAGGCCGTCTACCTGCTGGCGATGGCGGTCCTGCTGATCCCGCTGGGCAGGCTCGCCGACGAGCGCGGCCGGATGCGCTACTACCTCGTCGGGATCGCCGTCTTCACAGCCAGTTCCCTCGTCTGCGCCTTCAGCCCGAACGGCGCCTGGCTCATCGCCGGCCGCGGCGTCCAGGGTGTGGGGGCGGCTTGGCTGGGAGCCACCTCGGTGGCCATCGTCACCGACGCTTTCCCTCCGAAGGAGCGTGGGCGCGCGCTCGGTATCAACGTCGCGACGGTCTACCTTGGCTTGAGCATCGGGCCGCCGCTCGGCGGGTTCCTGACGGACACGCTCGGCTGGCAGGCCGTCTTCCTCTTCGTCGTGCCCATCGGACTCGTGGTCCTGGTCTGGGGATGGCGGCTCCTGCCGCACGACGAGCGCCCCGATCGTCTTGAGCCGGAGAGACGAGATGCCGGGATGATCGACCGGGCCGCCGGACGTGCGCGTCAGGCGCGACCCGACATCATCGGTGCCGCGCTGTGGGGCGCCTTCCTCATCTGCCTGCTCGTGCCGCTCACCTTCGCCCCGCAGTGGGGGTGGGTGGGCACGCGCAGCGTCGTGTTGTTGGTGGCCGCCGTGTTGTTCCTGCTCGCCTTCGTGGCCGTCGAACGCCGCGCCGCCGACCCTCTGCTGGACCTCGACCTGCTCGTGGGGAACCGGCTCTTCGCCGCCGCGAACGCGGCCGCCCTGCTCAACTACATGGCGCTGTACGCGATCAGCATGCTGACGGCGGTGTTCCTCCAGGTCGTCCAGCACCGCTCGGCGGCACTGACCGGATGGATCATGCTGAGCCAGCCCCTCATCCAGGCCTTGCTCGCGCCGGTAGCCGGACGCCTCAGCGACCGTGTCGGCTCACGGGTGCTCGCGACCACCGGCATGGTCGCGACCGCGGTCGGCATGGTCCTTCTCGGGTCGTTGTCGGCGGGGGCAGGGTTGCCGCGCATGGTGGCGAGCCTCGCGGTCGTCGGCTTCGGCATGGCCGCGTTCAGCGCTCCCAACACGAGCGCCGTCATGGGGAGCGTGGCACGCGGCCAGCTCAGCCTTGCCGGAGCCTTCCTCGCCACGATGAGGTCGACCGGGATGGCGCTCAGCGTGGCGGTCCTCGGCGGCATCGCGGCCAGCCAGCTCGGGGAAGCCGGAGGGCGTCTGATCTTCGGGCGGGGAGGCGGCGCGGAAGGCGCCGTGTACGGCGTCCGGGTCGCCGCCGACTTCGCCCGCGGCTACAGCTACGCGATGTACGTGGGGGCGGCGTTCGCCGTGGTCGGCGCTCTGGCTTCCCTCACGCGCGGCCCGCACGGCCCGGGTGCCGACGGGCGACCCGCGGCTTCCGCCGTCGCGCCCGACGCGGGGCCGGCGGGCTCCTGAGGCGTCCTGATGCCGGCGGGCTCCTGAGGTGTCCTGATGCCTGTGATCAGCGCAGGGATACTGCTCTATCGTCGGGTCCCGGAGGCCCCCGGCGCGACGGCCGGCGCCGGCGCGACCGGCGAGCGCGCCGGCGCTGCGGCCGGTGCTGGTGCGACGGCCGGCGCCGGTGCGATGGCCGCCGACAAGGGCCGTCGCGCCCGCGTCGAGGTCTTGCTCGTGCACCCCGGCGGGCCGTACTGGGCGAAGAAAGACGAGGGCGCCTGGAGCATCCCCAAGGGCGAGGCCGAGCCGGGGGAGCTGGACCGCTCCCGGCGCGCGGATGCCAGCGGCGATCCGCGCGCCGGCGACGACCCGCGCGTCACCGACGACCCGCGCGCCGGCGCCGGCGGCAGGGACCGCCTCCTCGCCGTCGCCAAACGCGAGTTCTTCGAGGAGACAGGTCTCGACCCGGACGAGTTGGCCGCGCCCGGCGCCGCCTACGTTCCACTGGGCGGCGTCAAGCAGCGCGGCCACAAGATCGTCTACGTCTGGGCCCTGGAAGGCGACTGTGACCCCGCGGCGATCCGCAGCAACGAGTTCGAGATGGAGTGGCCGCCGCGCTCCGGGAGGACGGCGCGCTTTCCCGAGGTCGACCGGGCGGCGTGGTTCGACCTCCCCACGGCGCGCGAGAAGATCGTCTCCGGTCAGCGTCGCTTTCTCGACGATCTGGCCGCCCTGGTCGGCTGAACGTCGCCGCCACCGCCGTCATTGTCATCTTGACCCATGGTAGTCATACTGTGACCATGGAACGTGTGACCGTCGCGAGCCTCAAGGCAAGGCTCAGCGAGTACCTGCGTCGGGTCGAAGGAGGCGAACCGATCATCGTGGTCCGTCATGGCACGCCCGTGGCGCGGCTCGAGCGCGTCACGGGGCCGCAGGTCCAAGTCCACCCCCCGCGCAAGCGGACCGGATCATGGTGGACGGTCAAGGGCCCCGCCGTCACGCTCGACCGCGACGTCGTCGACTATCTTCTCGACGAGCGCGCGGACCGCGGTCCGCGCGAAACGGGGAGCGTTGGAGCGGCCCCGCAAGAGGTCGCGGAGCGCGCCAGTCGTGATGAGCGCGCCCGTCGCGATGAGCGCGCGCCTGGACGGCGCCGCGCGTGACGTCGCGACCCGAGCGGTCATGAAGGCCTACATCGATGCCTCCGTCGTGCTCCGCATCGTGCTCGACCAGCCTGGGCAGCTCGAGGACGCTCAGCAGATCGACGAGCCGCTGACGTCGAGCCTGACCTTCGTCGAGGTCTTCCGCACGCTCGACCGTGTGCGTCTCGCTGGGCATCTGGGCGACCAGGTCCTCGGGGTTCACTATCGCGCGGCGCGCGAGATGCTCGACCAGTTCGGATCGATCGATCTGGATCGGGCCACGTTCGAACGCGCTGCCGAGCCGCTGCGCACGCCGTTGCGGACTCTCGACGCCCTGCACCTCGCAACGGCGCTTCGCTGGCGCGAGGCGACCGGCGATGAGCTGCTCTTCGCCACCCACGACCGCGAGCTCGCCGAAGCGGCCGCCGTGGCGGGCCTCGATGTCGTCGGCGCGTAGGGCGCGGGCGGTGTTCGACCTTGCCGTCGTCCTGGGGTATACTCCCGCCGCCATGTAAGCAGGAGCGGCGAGCTCCTCACCCTGCGCCCAGGTTGGTCGACAGGGTCGCGTAGATACTGTCTCCGAGATCGAAAGGAGAACGCGAGGGCTCGCTTCGGCGACCCTTTTTCTTATGGGCAGACCGTTTTCGCCGAGGGACAGATTCATGAGGGACCGGGCCAACGAGCCCCGGATCCGCATCAACGACGGCATCACCGTGCCGCAGGTCCGGCTCATCGATGAGAAGGGCCAGCAACTCGGGATCAAGCCGATCAGGTTCGCGCAGGAGTACGCCGCCGAACGCAACCTCGACCTCGTCGAAGTCGCCGCGCAGGCCGACCCGCCGGTCTGCCGCGTGATGGACTTCAGCAAGTACCGCTACGAGCTCGAGCAGAAGGCGAAGCAGGCGCGCAAGCACCAGAGCCAGATCGTCATCAAGGAGATCAAGTTCCGTCCCAAAGTCGGCCAGCACGACTACGAGACGAAGAAGGGACACGTGCTGCGCTTCCTGCAGCACAAGCACAAGGTCAAGGTCACGATCATGTTCCGCGGCCGCGAGATGGCCCACCCGGAGAGGGGAGAGGCGCTGCTCATGCGCCTGGCCGACGACGTCAAGGAGTACGGCGTCATCGAGTCGATGCCGGTCCAGGACGGACGCAACATGACCATGATGCTGGCGCCGGTCAAGTAACGGCGCCGGCAGACGAGGGCGCCGCGGAGTCGGCGCCGTACAGAGAGAAGACGAAGCGCTACGCGAAGCGCTACGGCGCCGGTGTCCCGGCGCGCGAAGAGGCACCAGGAGGCGCGTGCATATGCCCAAGACGAAGACACACAGCGCGACCAAGAAGCGCTTCCGGACGACGGCCAGCGGCAAGCTCGTCCGCCGCCATGCGTTCAAGAGCCACCTCCTGGAACACAAGACGGCGAAGCGTAAGCGCGGGTTCCGCAAGGTCTACGACGTCAGCAAGGCCGACGCGCGGGAGATCCGCCGTCTGCTCGGCCTGCGCTAGTAGCGGGAGAACACCATGTCTCGAGTCAAACGCAGCGTCGGCGCGCGCAAGAAGCGCCGCAAGGTCCTCGACGAGGCCAAAGGCTACCGGGCGACCAAGAACTCCAGCTACAAGCGTGCCAAGGAACAGGTCCAGCGCAGCATGCAGTATGCGTATCGCGACCGGCGGGCGCGCAAGCGCGAGTTCCGTCGCCTCTGGATCGTGCGCATCAACGCTGGCGCGCGCGAGAACGGCCTCTCGTACAACCAGTTCATGCACGGACTTCAGCTCGCCCACATCGAGCTCGACCGCAAGATCCTCGCTGATCTCGCGGTCAGCGACCCGACGTACTTCGCCGCGCTCGCCGGCCAGGCGCGTGCGGCACTCGAGGCGGCGTGAGCCGCGAGCGCCGCGCGGACGTCGAGGGGTAGGCGAAGAGCTTGGGGTTTTAGGCGCACCCATCACCAGCCTGCAGAACGCCGTCGTCAAACGGGCGGCGAGTCTGCGGCTCCGCAAGTTCCGCGAGCGTGAGGGCGCCTTCCTCGTGGAAGGCGCCGACCTCGTCGCGGCCGGCATCGCCGCCGGTCGCCGCCCGCAGGTCGTGTTCGTGCGTCGGGGCAGCGCCGCCGAGGCCGCCGTGGCGGGCGGCACGGCCCATGCCGGCGAGACGGCCGGCGGCATGGGCGGCGCCGCGGCGAGGGGCGCCGGGCCGGCGCCCTTGCCTGCGGCGCTCGCCGGCCTTGCCGTCTATCCGCTGAGCGACCGGGTCGCGGCGAAGGTGTCGACCCTCGAGACCCCGCCGGACGTGATGGCCGTCTTCGCTCTGCCGTCGCCGCCACCGCTCGAGGCGCTACGCGGGGCTGCGCAGCGCCGCGGGCCGGCGACCGGGGGCGGGACGCTAAGACAGAGCGGCGCGCCGGCAGGGCACAGCGCCGCGGCGGCAAAGCAGAGCGCTGCGGCGGAGCAGAGTGTCGCGCCGCTCGTCGTCTACGCCGACGGTGTCGCCGACCCGGGCAACATGGGGACGCTGCTGCGCGCGGCCGCCGCCTTCGGCGCGGCCGCGCTCGTCGCCGCCCCCGGTTCGGTCGACCTCTACGGACCAAAGACGGTGCGCGCCGGCATGGGCGCGGTCTTCGCCCTGCCCCTGTACCAGGACGTGAGGCTTGCCGACCTCGTGTCCCGTCTCGGCGTCAAGCGCGTGTACGGTCTCGTCGCCCACGGCGGCGCGCCGCTCGCCGACGCGGAGCTCCGCCGCCCGGCGGTGCTCTGCGTCGGCGCCGAGCGCGCCGGCCTCGCCCCCGAGACGCTGGCCTGCGTGACCGATCTCTTGACGATCGAGCTCGCGACGACGCGCCCCGGCGTGTCGTCCGGCTGGTCGTCGAGCGTCGGCGGAGCCGCGGGCGTGTCGGCCGCGGGCGCCCCCGCCGTCGCGGTCGAGTCGCTGAACGCCGGCGTCGCCGGCGCCATCGCCCTCTACGAATTCGCGCGCCGGGAGGGCGCGGCCGCGCGAGGCGCGGCCGCGCCGCCCGGCGCGCCCTCCGATCGCGCGGGCTCCCGGCCCGGGAAAGGATGAGCATGGACGACGCGTTGATGGCCCAACTGAAGGAGCGTGCGCCGGGCCTCGCGGCGCTCTTCTCCGCCGGCAGCAAGGCCATCCTCGACGCCGACGACCTTGCGGCGCTCGAGGAGGCGCGCGTCGCCACACTGGGCCGCAAGAGCCCGCTCGTCGAGATGCTCCGCTCGATCAACACGCTCGATCCGGAGGAACGTCCCGTGCTCGGCAGGTTCGGCAACATCGTGCGCCGCGAGCTCGAGGCCCTGGTCGAGGCGCGCGAGGCCGAACTGAAGAGGGCTGCCCTCGACGCCTCGCTGGCCGGCGAGCGCATCGACGTCACCCTGCCTGGCCAGCCGTTCCCGTCGGGCCACGAGCACCTCGTCAGCCAGACGATGCGCGAGGTCGAGGACATCTTCGTCGGCCTCGGGTATCGCGTCGCCGAGGGTCCCGAGGTCGAGCTCGACTACTACAACTTCACCGCTCTGAACACGCCGCCCAGCCACCCTGCGCGTTCGGCGCACGACACGTTCTGGGTGCGGGAGCAGCGCGAGGCGATGCCCGAGGCGGTCGTCGACGCCGACCGCGGGGTGCTTCTGCGTACGCACACGTCCCCCGTCCAGGTGCGGGTGATGGAGCAGCAAGAGCCTCCCGTGTACATCGTCTGCCTCGGCAAGGTGTACCGTCGCGACTCCGATGCCACGCACACACCCATGTTCCACCAGGTCGAGGGCCTCGTCGTCGACGAGGGCATCACGTTGGCCGACCTCAAAGGCACCGTGCACTTCTTCGCCGAAGAGTTCTTCGGCGGCGATCGCGCCATCCGCGTACGGCCGCATTTCTTCCCCTTCACCGAACCGAGCATCGAGGTCGACGTCAACTGCGAACTGTGCGGGGGGAAGGGCTGCCGGTCGTGCAAGTACTCCGGCTGGCTCGAGATCATGGGCGCCGGGATGGTCGACCCCAACCTCTACGGGTTCGTCGGTTACGACGCCGAGAAGGTCAGCGGCTTCGCGTTCGGCATGGGGGTCGAGCGCATGGCGATGCTCAAGCACGGCATCCCCGACCTGCGCCTGTTCTACGAGAACGACGTCCGCTTCCTGCGGCAGTTCTGAGGGAAGGAGGACGCGATGAAGGTCCCGTTCGGCTGGCTCAAGGAGTATGTCGACTGGCAGGGAACGCCGGAGGAGGTCGCCGACCTGCTCACCATGTCTGGCACCGAGGTCGAGGGCATCGCATGGGTCGGCGCCCCGCGCGACCCCGAGAACCTGAGCCGCTTCGTCGTCGGCAGGGTCGTGACCCGCGAACGACATCCCAACGCCGACCGGTTGAGCCTCTGCACCGTCGACGTCGGCGAGCACAACGGCGGCGTCAAGCAGATCGTCTGCGGTGCGGACAACTTCCAGGCCGGGGACGTGGTCGCCGTCTCACTGAGCGGCGCCGTCCTCGAGAGCGGCCTCAAGCTGAAGAAGGCCAACCTGCGCGGCGTCGAGAGCGACGGGATGATGCTGAGCGAGCAGGAGCTCGGCTACGAGGCCAAGAGCCCGGGGATCGTCGTGCTGCCTTCCGACTGGGAGGTCGGCCGTGCGCTGAGCGACTACCTGCCGGTCAGTGAAGCTGTGCTCGAGCTCGAGCTGACGTCGAACCGCCCCGACTGCTTCAGCATCTACGGCATCGCCCGGGAGGTAGCCGCGGCCTCGGGAGCGAAGCTGGCGCCGCCGCCCACCGCCGGTCCGGCGGTGCTGGGCGGCGCCCCCGCCGAAGCTTCCATCGCCGTGCAGGTGACGGCCCCCGACCTCTGCCCGCGATACGCGGTGCGCGTGATCCGCGGCATGAGGGCCGGGGACTCGCCGCCGTGGCTCAAGGCGCGCCTCACGCACGCCGGCATGCGGCCCATCAACAACATCGTCGACGTGACGAACTACGTGATGCTTGCCTGGGGCCAGCCGCTGCACGCGTTCGACGCGGCCAAGATCGCCGGCGGTACGCTGGTCGCCCGCCGGGCGAAGGCGGGGGAGAAGATCGTCACCCTGGACGGGGTCGAGCGCCGGCTCGACGACGAGATGCTGGTCATCGCCGACGTCGAGAAGCCACTCGTCATCGCCGGTGTGTTCGGCGCCGTCGACGCCGAGGTGGACGAGCATACGACCGACGTCGTCCTCGAGGCGGCCAACTTCAGCGGCGCCAGCATCCTGCGTACCGAGATGCACACCGGCATCCGCAGCGAGGCGAGCAACCGCTTCGAGAAGGGACTCGACCCGGACCTCGTGCCGGGAGGCCTCGACTTCGCCTGCCGGCTGTTCGCCGAGCTGTGCGGAGGCACCGTGGCTCCGGGCATGGTCGACGTCTGGAGCTCCGGGCCGACCGAGCGTCGCCGACTGAGCTACCGGCCGGCCAGGGCCGACGCGCTGTTGGGCTACCCGATACCGGCCGACGAGCAGGCGGCCTTCCTGCGCCGGCTCGAGTGCGAGGTCGACGAGGCCGGCAGCGTCTGGACGGTCAGTGTCCCGACGTTCCGTCCCGACCTCGAGCGCGAGGTCGACCTGATCGAGGAGGTCGGTCGCCTGGCGGGCTACGAGCGCGCGCCCGAGACCCTTCCCCTGCATCGGGTCGCCGGCGGGCTCACGCGGCCGCAGCAGGTGCGGCGCGCCGTGCGGCGCGCCCTGATGGGCTGCGGCCTCGACGAGGTGATCACGTACAGCTTCATCGCCGCCGACGCCCTCGGACCGCTTGGCTTCTCCGCCGGTGACCCCAGGCTCGAGCCGGTACGCCTGGCCAACCCGATGAGCGCCGAGCAGGCGGTGATGCGCACGACGCTCCTGCCCGGCCTGCTCGGCGCCGTGCGCTGGAACATCGACCGGCACAACGAGCCGCCCAACCTCTTCGAGATCGGGCGGGTCTACCTGTGGGACGAACCCGTCCCCGCCCCGGTGCACGCCGCCGAGCCCGGCGCGGTGCTGCCTCGCGAGCCCGAGGTCGTCGGCATCGTGCTCTCCGGGCCGCTGGCGCCCGAAGAGTGGACGGGCGCGATCAGGGCGACGGACTACTACACGCTGAAGGGGGTGGTCGAGGCGACCCTGGCGGCGGTCCGCCTGCGCGGCGACTACGCGCCGCTCGGCGCCGCCGCCGCCCGCTTCCCGTACCTGCACCCGGGCAAGGCGGCGATGGTCGCCGTCCCCGGCATCGGTATGGCCGGCGTCCTCGGAGAGGTGCGGCCGGACGTTGTCGCCGCCTACGGGCTAGAGGACCTGAGCGTGCACTTCGCGACCTTGTCGGGGCGCCTCATGGACGTCGCGCTGGGGACGGCGCTCTTCGAGGAGCTCGGTGCGTATCCGCCGGCAGTACAGGACCTTGCCGTCGTGGTCGACAAGGACGTGGCCGCCGCGACGTTGATCGAGCTGGCTCGTCGCGCCGGAGGCAAGCTGGTGCAGGAGGTCCGCGTCTTCGACGTGTACGAGGGTGACCAGGTGCCCGAGGGAAAGCGGTCGCTCGGGCTGCGCGTCGTGATGCGCTCGGCCGAGCGGACCCTCGACGAAAAGGACATCGCCTCGGTGCGTCGCAAGATCGTCGCGGCGCTGGAGCGTGAGTTCGGCGCGACTCTGCGCTGATTGCGGAGGCGGGGCGGCGGAGGGCGGCGGCGCCCCGCGCCGCCGCCCCCCGCCGCCCTCCGCCGTTCGCATGCCGTGCATAGACGACTTCGTGCTACTCATAGGCTGCGCACGCCCGTTTGCATCTTCGGCGGGCGTGCGCTAACATGCGCCGACCATGAACGGCACGAGTGGCATCGCGACGCTTCTTGAGACCCGCGCCCCCCGCGCGGGTCTCCCCGTGCCGCCCGCCGGCCGTCGCCCGCGCCCTGCGCGACGCGGCGTCGCCGGCGCCCGCGACTGACCTCGCTGCCGCAGGCAGCGGACCAGTCACACCTCACTTCGCCGGCGACGCGCCTCCGTTCTGCAGTGCGTTCCCTTCGACGTACCCCGGGAGACCCGCATGCCGACAAGCTCCACGATCGACAAGAGCAGCAGACCATCCGACGGCGTTCAGAGTCCGGCTTCGGCGTCGTCGCGCGCCGCGTGCATGGAGCGCGCGGCGACGCCGAAGCAGCATGTCGGCGGCCCGTCCGCGGCTGCGCCGCGGCAGGCCGCGACGGTCGCCGTCGTCGGCGCCGGCGGCTACACGGGCGCCGTTCTGGCCGAGCTGTTGCTGCGCCACCCGTCCGTCTCTCTCGCCTGCCTTGCCTCGGAGTCCCTGGCCGGGCAGCCCGTGGCCGCGCACCTTCCCCGTCTGCGGACCGACCTCGCCTTCTGCACCGAGGCAGAGGCGCAGGCCGTCGATGTCGCCTTCGTCTGCACGCCGCACGGCCGGGCGGCGCCGGTCGTCAAGGGGCTGCTCGAGACCGGTGCCCGCGTCATCGACCTCTCGGCCGACTTTCGTCTGGACCCTGGCGCGTACGCCGAATGGTACGGCGAGCACCCCTTCCCCGAGATGCTCCCCGCCGTCTACGGTCTGACCGAGCTGCACCGCGCCGAGATCGCGACCGCGGGTCTGGTGGCGAACCCGGGTTGCTACCCCACGGCGGCGCTGCTGGCCCTTGAGCCGCTCAAGCAGTTCGGGCTCCTCGACGTCGTCATCGACGCCAAGTCGGGGGTGAGCGGCGCCGGCAGGGCGCCGACCGAGACCACGCACTTCTGCAACGTGGATTCGGACCTTGTCGCCTACGGGTTGCCGTCGCACCGCCACTATCCCGAGATCGCGGCCGGACTGGCCGAGGCGGGGGCTGGGGGCGCCGGGGCCGAGGGCGCGGCGCCCGCCTTCGGCGCGGCCGCGCCCCCGGCTGCGGCGCCCCTCACCTTCGTCCCGCATCTCGTCCCGCTGCAACGCGGCATCGTCGAGACTATCTACGTGCGGCTCGGCAGGCGGCCGCTGCCGAGCGTCGCGCAACTGCGTGACGCCTACCTCGAGCGCTACGCCGACGAACCGTTCGTCGCCCTGTGCGATGCGCCGCCGACTCAAGGACGTCACGGGGACGAACGGCTGCCGCATCCACGTGCATGCCGATGAGCGCGCCGGCAGGGTGATCGTCATCGTCGCCATCGACAACCTGATGAAAGGCGCATCTGGGCAGGCCGTGCAGAACATGAACGTGATGCTCGGCCTGTCCGAGACCGAGGGGCTGCTCTGATGTTGCCCGCGAGCCGCTTCGTCCGCCTGCCGTCGTTCGCCGTGGAGGGCGAGCGCAGCGTGACGTTCCCCGACGCGTTCGTCGCCGCCGGCGTGGCGACCGGGGTCAAGAAGCGTGGCAAGCTGGACCTCGGCATCCTGTGCTCGCGGCGGCCGACGGTCTCGGCGGCGACGTTCACGAGCAACGCCGCCGCGGCCGCGCCCGTGCGGCTCACGCGTGAGACCGGGGCCTGCGACCGCCTCCAGGCGGTGGTCGTCAACGCCGGCAACGCCAACGCGTGTACGGGCAAGGACGGACTCGCCGACGCGGCGCGCATGCGCCTGCTCACGGCGCAGCATCTGCGTCTGCCGGTCGAGACGGTCGCCGTGGCCTCGACCGGCGTGATCGGCGCGCCCCTCGAGATGGGGAAGATCGAACCCGGCATCGCCGCCGCGGCGGCGACCCTGAAGCCCGGGGGCGGCGAGCACTTCAGCCAGGCGATCCGGACGACCGACAGCTTCCCCAAGCGCGGGGCGCTCGAGCTGCACCTCGCCGAAGGCGTCGTGCGCCTGGGGGCGGCGGCCAAGGGCTGCGGCATGATCTCGCCGCACATGGCGACGATGCTCTGCTTCGTCACTTGCGACGCGGCGGTGAGCGTCGAGGATTGGCGAGCCATGCTCATCGACGCGGTGGAGCGGAGCTTCAACCGCATCACCGTGGACGGCCAGGAATCGACGAACGACATGGTGGTCGGCATGGCGAACGGGGCGTCGGCCGTGCGCCTCGGCGCGGCGGGCCTCGGCCAGCTCGCCGAGGCGCTCGAGGCCCTGTTGCTCTCGCTGGCCGTGGCCATGGTCGCCGACGGCGAGGGGGCGACCAAGGCCGTACGCTTGACGGTGGACGGCGCGCGCGACGCCGCCGAGGCGGAGCGCGTCGCGCGCGCCGTCGCGGATTCGCCGCTCGTCAAGACGGCGTTCTTCGGTTGCGACGCCAACTGGGGGCGCGTCGTCCAGGCTGCCGGTCAGGCGCTCGGCGGCGACGGCGCCACAGCCGGGCGCAAGACGGCCGCCGCGGCGATGGACGTCCTGTACGAGGACATCCCTGTCGTCCGCGGCGGCCGTCCGGTCCCGCTTGGTGACGGCGCCGAGGAGCGCCTCGCCGACATCATGGCGCAGCATGAGATCGACCTGCATGTGGCCGTCGACGGCGGCTCGGCCTCGACGACGATCTACTTCAGCGATCTCACCCACGATTACGTCACCCTCAACGCGGAGTACACGACATGAGCGCGCCTCGTGGCCCTCACCTCTTCGAGATGCCCGCGTCCACCACATCCCCGGAGGTGCACCGATGACGGTCCGGCAGCAGAAGACGGTGAAGACCCTGCTCGAGGCGATGCCGTACATCCGCCGCTTCTGGGGGACGACCCTGGTCGTCAAGTACGGCGGCGCAGCGATGACCTCACCCCGGCTCCAGGACGAGTTCGCCGAGGATATGGTCCTCCTTCGCCTGGTAGGAATGAAGCCGGTCGTCGTCCACGGCGGCGGCGCCGAGGTCACGCGCCACCTCGGGCGCCTCGGCATCGAGACCCGGTTCGTCGACGGCCACCGGGTCACCGACGAGGCGACCATGGAGGTGGCGCGCATGGTCCTCGTCGGCAAGGTGAACAAGGACATCGTCGGCCTGATCAATCGCCATCGGGGCGCGGCCGTGGGCCTCTCGGGTGAGGACGGTGGGCTGCTGCGCGTGCGGCCCAAGCAGCACGTCGACGCCGAGGGCAACGACGTCGACCTCGGCCGCGTCGGCGAGGTCGTCTCCGTCAACGTCGATGTCCTGGACCTGCTGTCGGAGCAGAACATCCCCGTCGTCGCCAGCATCGGCGCCGACGAGTCGGGGCAGCCTTACAACGTCAACGCCGACACCGCGGCGGGCGAGATCGCCGCCGCCCTCAAGGCCGAGAAGATCGTCTTCCTGACCGATGTCGACGGCATCTACGAGGACCAGGGCGCCGACGTCGCCCCCATCTCGGAGTGCGACCTCGCGTATCTCGGAGCGCTGCAGGCGGCGGGCCGCATCGAGGGCGGCATGATCCCGAAAGTCGGGGCCGTGCGTCGCGCCCTGGAGGCCGGGGTGCGGAGCGCGCACATCATCGACGGCCGCGTGGAGCACGCCGTGCTGCTCGAGATCCTGACCGACGCGGGGTGCGGCACGAAGGTCACGGCGTGACACGACACTTGCATATTCGCTGGCAAGGTGATGTATTGTATTCATGTGGCGCTCTTGCCGCGGGGAGCGACGACCGCGGCGGGCATGCGCAAGCGGGTCCATGGACGGGGACGGCGTGAGCAATCGGGCACCGATGGGCAAGGTCGAACGGCAGCGTCTCATCCAGGCCGTCGTGCAGCAGCGCGAGGTGGGCACGCAGCGCGAGCTCGTCCACGCGCTGAAGGCCCTCGGCTGCGAGGTCACCCAGGCGACGGTGTCGCGCGACATCCGCGAGCTCGATCTGCAGAAGGTCCGCACCCATCTCGGGCGGGCCCGGTATGTGCTCTCCTCGCGCGAGCGCCCCAAGGACCCCGAGCAGGCGGCGCGGCACGTGCTGCACGACTTCGCCCGCTCCACGGCCGTCGCCGGCAACCTCGTGGTCGTGCGCTGCGAGATCGGCACAGCGTCCACCGTGGCGCGACAGGTCGACAACCTGAACCACAGCGACGTGGTCGGGACCATCGCCGGCGACGACACGCTGATCGCCATCGCCCAAGACGGAGAGACGGCGCATGAGATCAGGCGCTACCTCGACCGTCTCCGAGAGGCCTAGCGCGCGGGCACCCTCCGGCGCGCACGCCATCGGCGGCCGCACGGCGCGCGCGTGAGCGCGCGGCTGCGGCCGCCCGTTCCGACCACACCCCGAACGACGAAAGGTCCTTATCGTGTCTGAGAAAGTCGTCCTCGCCTACTCCGGTGGTCTTGACACCTCCGCCCTCATCCCGTGGCTCAAGGAGAAGTACGGTTACGACGTCATCGCCTGTCTCGTCGACCTCGGCCGGGTCAAAGACGTGCCCGCGATCATGGCCCGCGCCAAGGCAGCCGGTGCCGTCGCCGCCGAGGCCGTCGACGCCAAGGAGGAGTTCGCCGAGAAGCACTGCCTTCCGGCGTTGATGGCGAACGCTCTCTACGAGGACAAGTACCCGCTCTCCACGGCCATCGGTCGCCCGCTGATCGCCAAGAAGCTCGTCGAGACGGCGCACAAGTACGGAGCGAGTGCGGTCGCCCATGGCTGCACGGGCAAGGGGAACGACCAGGTGCGCATCGACATCGGTGTCCGTGCCCTCGACCCGAGCCTCGAGATCGTGGCGCCGGCGCGTGGCGCCGACTGGCCGAGCCGGGAGGAGCTGCTCGACTACGTCGCCGCCCACGACATCCCGCTGAACCTGACGAAGAAGAGCCCCTACTCGATCGACGAGAACATGTGGGGGCGGAGCAACGAGTGCGGCGTGCTCGAGGACCCGTGGGTGGCGCCGCCCGAGGACGCCTTCCAGTTCGTGAAGCCGGTGAGCGCGGCGCCGGACGAGCCGCAGCACGTCGTCGTGAGCTTCGAGAAGGGCAAACCGGTGGCCCTTGACGGTAAGGCCATGGGCATGGTCGAGCTCATCGAGACGATCGACGCCATCGGCAACACCCACGGCTTCGGCCGCGTCGACATGATCGAGAACCGGCTCGTGGGCATCAAGAGCCGCGAGGTGTACGAGGTCGCCGGCGCCCTGGCGCTGATCACCGCTCACCGCGAGCTCGAGGACCTCGTCCTCACCCGCGACCTGCTGCACTTCAAGCGCACCATCGAGAGCAAGCTCGCCGACATGATCTACGAGGGCCAGTGGTTCGACCCATTGACCGAGGCCTGCAAGGCGTTCCTCTTCCAGAGCCAAGAACGCGTCACCGGCGATGTGCGACTGAAGTTCCACAAGGGCAGTTGTATCGCCGACGGTCGCCGCAGCGACTTCAGTCTCTACAGCTACAAGCTCGCCACGTACACGACGGAGGACGAGTTCTCGCACGAGGCCTCTGCCGGGTTCATCGAGCTCTGGGGTCTGCCCATCGAGGTCTGGGCGCGGATCGGTAAGGAGCACGACCTCATGAAGGACCTTGAGGCGTGAGACCCCTGTGTCAACCTCCTGTCGCGTACAAGCAGCGACTATGAAGGTAGTGCAATGAGCGTCGCGCGCTCGGGACGGTTCGCCGGCGCGCGCGACCCGGCGTTCGTCGCCCTGAACTCGTCGCTGGCTCTCGACTGGCGCCTGTGGCGCGAGGACATCGAGGCGAGCATCGCGCACGCCCGGGCCCTGGAGGGCGCGGGCGTGCTGACCGCCGCGGAGCGGCAGGCGATCGAGGACGGTCTGGCCACGGTCGGGCGCGAGGTCGAGAGCGGGGCGTTCGTCCCCCGGGACGAGGACGAGGACGTCCACATGGCGGTGGAGCGCCGGTTGACGGAGCTCGTCGGCGACGCCGGCGCGAAGCTGCACACCGGTCGGAGTCGCAACGACCAGGTGGTGACCGACGTCCGCCTGCACCTGCGGCGCGTCATCGACCGTCAGGTGGCCGGCCTGCGCGCGCTGCAACAGGTGCTCGTCGGGCGGGCAGGAGAGCACGTCGAGACGATCCTGCCCGCCTACACGCACCTGCAGCGCGCGCAGGTCACCTCGCTTGCCCAGCACCTGCTGGCCTACTTCTGGATGCTCGAGCGCGACGTCGAACGCTTTGGCCGCGCCCGCGCCGCTTGCCTGGAGCTGCCGCTCGGCGCGGGCGCGGCCGTCGGCGTCAACTATCCCGTCGATCGGGAGGCGGTCGCCGCCGAGCTGGGGTTCGCGCGCATCAGCGAGAACTCCCTCGAGGCTGTGGCGGGGCGGGACTTCGTCGTCGACTACCTGTCGGCTGCGGCCGAGCTCGGCGTACACCTCAGCCGACTGGGGGCGGAGGTCGTCCTCTGGGCCTCGGCCGAGTTCGGCTTCGTGCGCCTGCCCGACGCGTTCAGCGGCGGGTCGAGCATCATGCCGCAGAAGAAGAACCCGGACGCCGGCGAGCTCTTGCGGGCCGCCGCGCCGCGGCTGGCCGCCGACCTCGCCGGCCTGCTCGGCGTCCTCCACGGCCTGCCGCTGGCCTACAACACCGACCTCCGTGAGGACAAGCGTTTCCTCTTCGACGGCGTCGACTGCCTCGACGCGTCGGTTCCCGTGGCCACCGGCCTGCTCGAGGGGATCGAGTTCGACACGGGGCGCATGGCGGCGGCCTGCGACAGCTTCCTGCAGGCGACCGACCTCGCGGACTACCTCGTCGCCAGGGGCGTGCCCTTCCGCGAGGCGCACCACCTGGTCGGAGAGCTTGTCCGCCGCTGCCTCGAGCGCGGCATCGGCCTCGACGCCCTGCCGCTCGAGGAGGTACGGCGGCTGAGTCCGGCGTTCGACGAAGACTACGTCGCGGCCCTGGACCCACGCGCGTCGCTGGCGCGCAAGGCGCTCGCCGGCGGCTCTGCCCCGGAGCGGGTGCGCGAGCAGCTCGGGCGGGCGGCCGCGGCCCTGGGCGCCGCGCCCTGAGGCGCGGCGCCCAGGGCTCAGGCCGCCTCAAGGCCGCAGCCGGTCTCCGAGTCGCCCAGGGCCGCGGCCGCCCGCCCGCGCCGGCAGCGCAGGGCTGCGGCCGCCCGCGATACACTGGCGCCGTGAGCCGACCCGCCCCTCTGCCGCCCGCCTTCTACGACCGCCCGGTGCTGGAGGTCGCCCGCGACCTCGTCGGCTGCACTCTGCTGTACCGCGGCGTGGGCGGACGCATCGTCGAGACTGAGGCGTACGCGCCCGGCGACCGCGCCAGTCACTCCTTCAACGGTCGCACGGCGCGCAACGCGGTCATGTTCGGTCCGCCGGGCCACCTGTATGTCTACTTCACCTACGGGATGCACTTCTGCGCCAACCTGGCGTGCGAGGCCGAAGGTGTAGGGGCCGCGGTCCTGCTCCGGGCGCTCGAGCCCCTGCAGGGGCTCGAGCGCATGGCCGAACGCCGCGGCCCCGTCGTCGTTCGTCCCGACGGGTCCGTCGACGCCCGGCTCCTGTGCAGCGGCCCGGCGCGTCTTACCCAGGCGCTCGGCATCGGGCGGGGCGAGAACGGCCTGCCCGCCTGGCGTGAGCCGCTCGTGGTCCTGCCCCGCGAGGGCGTGGCCTCAGACGACGCGCGTTCGTGGTCGCAGGCCGCGCCCGATCTCGTCGTCACGCCACGGATCGGCGTCGGCGACGACCCGCGCCCCTGGCGCTTCGTCGACGCGCGCAGCGCGTTCCTCTCGCGCCCGTCGCCGTCGCCGCGCTCCCACCGCGCCGCGAATCCCTAGGGACGCCCCCGCCTTTCGTTCCCGGCCGCGTCCGGAGGGTCCCCGGTCAGGTCCGTCTGCTGCGCACGCGTCCGCAGCCGGGATGCCCCGCTGCCCCGTTTTGGGGTATGTATACCGTCCGAGCGTGTCCCATGAGACGCGTGTCCGCGAGCCTTCGTCCGCGCACGCGCGAGAAGAAAGGATCACCGTGAAGCTTCGCGAGATCTACGAGACCGCCGTGCGCATGGGCGTCGACGCCGACCCGCGCGGCAGGAAGGGCGTCGACGAGTACCTCGAGCGTGCCCGTCGCCGGCACGAGAAGCTGCCCGAGTACCGCCGCGTGTTGGCCGACGAAGAGGACCTCGCCAACCCCTTCGCCGATACGCGCATCTACGTCGGCGACCCCGAGACGGAGGTCACGACGCTGCTCGGCGGCATCGACATGAACAGCGGCGAGATCCTGCTCGCCGACCGTCTGCGCGAGAAGGGTGTGCTGGTCGACGCCGTCTACACGCACCATCCCGAGGGCTTCGGCCTGACCAAGCTCGCCGACGTAATGGAGGTCCAGGCCGACATCTGGGCGCAGATGGGGGTGCCGATCCAGGCGGGCGAGAAGTTCATCAGCGAGCGCATGGACGAGATCCAGCGTCGCATGATGCCGCTCAACTACGACCAGGCGATCGACGTCGCGCGTCTGCTGGCGATCCCGTTCTTCTCCGCCCACACGCCCACCGACAACCTGGTCGTCGACTACCTGACGAAGTACTTCGCCGACCGTGAGCCGAAGCTCATCGAGGACGTCGAGAAGGCGTTGCTCGAGATCCCCGAGTACCGCATCGCGGCGCGCAAGGGGGCGGGTCCATACCTCGGCAAGAGCAGCCCGTCGGCGCGCGCAGGCAAGATCTGGGTCGACATGACGGGCGGCACCGAGGGGCCGAAGAAGGTCATGGAGCGGCTCGCCGCCGCCGGCGTCGGCACGATCGTCGGCATGCACATGGGGCCGGAACTGCGCGACGAGGCCGAGAAGTACGCCATCCACGTGGTCATCGCCGGCCACATGTCGAGCGACTCGCTGGGCATCAACCTGTTCCTCGACGAGCTCGAGCGCCGGGGCGTGACGACGATCGCGACCTCGGGCCTGATCCGCGTCCATCGGGACGAGAGCGGCAAGGTCGTGAAGGAGGAGCCCGGAGCGCTGCCCGGCTGAGGGCTGTGCGGCGGCGGGCGCCCGCGGGCGCCCCCGCCGCCCTGCGGCTCGCCAAGCACTGGGCTCGCGCGTGTGCTGTCGTGGAGCGTCGTTCCCGCATCGAGCTCCTTGCGCCGGCCGGCGACGAGCGCGCGCTGCGCGGCGCGCTCGCGGCCGGCGCCGACGCCGTGTACTTCGGCCTCGAGCGCTGGAGCGCGCGCGCCTTCGCCGGCAACTTCGCCGGCGTTCAGGCGGTGCGCGCCGTCGAACTCGCGCACCTCTACGGCGCGCGCGCTCACCTTGCCCTCAACACGCTGCTGAAGGAAGAAGAGCTGGGGCCGGCGCTGACGGCGCTGGAGGCGCCGTACGCCGCCGGCCTCGACGCCGTCATCGTCGCCGACCTGGGGTTCGCGGCCATGGTGCGCGAGCGGTACCCCGACCTCGAGCTGCACGCCAGTACGCAGCTCAACGCGCACTCGTCGTCGCAGCTCGCGGTCCTCGCGCGCCTGGGCTTCGCCCGGGCGATCCTGGCCCGCGAGCTGAGCCTCGACGAGATCGCCGCTCTCGACACTCACGGCCTCGAGCTGGAGGCGTTTGTGCATGGGGCCCTCTGCTACGGGTACTCCGGAGACTGCCTGCTTTCCAGCATGGTGGGCGGGCGCAGCGGCAACCGGGGCCGTTGCAGCCAGTCTTGCCGCATGCGCTACCGGCTGACGAGGGCGGGCGCGTCGGCGCCGCCGGGCGACGCCGGTGAGCTTGACCGCGTGCTGTCGACCGGCGACCTCTGTGCGATCGGCATGCTGCCGGCGCTGATCGCCGCCGGCGTCACGTCGTTCAAGATCGAGGGTCGCATGAAAGACGCGGCCTACGTCGCCGTGACGACGGCCGTGTACCGTGAGGCGCTCGACGCGGCGCTCACCGACCCGGCAGGTTTCTCTGTGCGGCCCGAGTGGCCGGCGCGTCTTGAGCAGAGCTTCTCACGCGGTTTCACGACGGCCCATCTCGAAGGCCGCCACGACGAGGTGCGCAGCGGCGGCAGGGGCGGGCGTCGGGGTGTCCAGGTCGGTCGGGTGACCGGTGTCGACGAGACCCGGGGTGACGTCGTGATCCGCCTGTCGAAGCCGGTGGCGGCCGGGGACGTCGTCTCCCTCTACACGCCGTGGGGCCAGACCGAGCCGGTGCGCGTCGACGAGGGCGCCGTCGAACGGCTCAGACTCCGCGTGCGCGAACGCGTGGCGGTGAAGGACCGCCTGTTCCGTCTGAGCGCGGCCGAGACGGACGAGTTGGCGCGCACCCTGACGAGCGCGCGGCGCGCGGCGCGGCCGGTCCCGCTCGCCGCGCGTCTCGAGGGCCGCACCGGCACGCCGGCGCGGCTGACCTTGCGCGCGCTTCCCGACGGCCTCTCGGCCGGGGCGGTCTCCTCGCGACCTCTGACCGAGGCGCGGACAGTGGCCCTCGACGAACGCCGGGTGCGCGACGCGGTCGGCGCCCTCGGGGGGACGCCGTACGAGCTCGCCGAGCTCCGGCTCGAGCTCGACCCGGGGCTCTTCCTCCCGGTCGCGGAGCTCAAGGCGATGCGCCGGCGGGCGCTGGCGGCGCTCGACGAGCGCCGCCTGGCGGCCCGCCGGCGCATCCCGCGCCCCGTGGCGCCGCGCGATGAGGGACGCGCCCTCCCGTCGGCGGTCCCGCGGCGGGCGGCGCGGTCCGGCGCCGACACCGTCCGCGCCGACACCGCCCGCGCCGACGCTCGCGCCGCCGCCGCCCGCGCCGACGTCGTCCTCGTCCTGCGGCCCGGCGAGGGTCCGTTCCTGAGCCCCGACACGGCCGTCTTGTGTCTCGACCTGTTCGCCGACGATCCGGTCGCGACGGTCGCCGCCGCGCTCGCGGCGCTCAGGCGGACCGGCCTGCCTGTACGCTGTCGACTGCCGGAGGTGTCGTTCGACCGCGACGAGCCCTGGACCGACGAGGTGCTTCGGCTGGGTTGGGACGCCATCCACGTGCGCCACCTCGGGTCCTTCGCGAGGACCGTGTCCCTCGGCGCCCCTCCGTCGTCGGCCGCCGACCTGTTGTCGCCCGTCGCCTCGCCGTTCGTCCTCGAGTACCCGCTGCAAGGCTTGAACGGCGTGGCCGCGGACGTGTTGACCGACCTGGCGGGTCGTCCTCCGGCGGCGGTCGTTGCCTCACCGGAGGCGTCGCTCGACGAGATCGCCGGCCTCGCCGTCTCGCTGGCGCGCCTCGATCCGTCGCCGGCGCTCGAGGTCCTCGGCGTCGGGCGCGTCCAGGTCCTGCACACGCGCGACCGGCTGGGCCGGGCGGAGGGCCTCGTCGGTCCCCCCGGGCCGGGCGAGCATGGCGCGTTGCTGCTCGAGGATGCGAAGGGCTATGTCTTCCCGGCTGTGGTGGACGCCGGCGGCACGCGGCTGTTCAACGCCCGCGTGACCAACGTGGCGGCGCATCTCGGCGAGCTGCGGGCCGCCGGAGTCGTCTCCTTCCACGTCGTGCAGCGCGACCTGTCGTCCGTGGAGGGCCGAGCCTTCGCCTCCGGCGGCCTGCCGGCTCTGGCTGCGTTCGTCGCCCGCGACCGGACGACGACCGGGCACCTCTTCCGCGGCGTCGCCTGACGGTGGCGCACCTCTTCCGCGGCGTCGCCTGACGGCGACCGCCAGGCATCTCTCCCGCAGTGCGGTCTGGGACGCGCGGGCCGCGTCGTGGCCGCGTGGTATCATCCGCGGCGGCTCCGGACCCCGACGAAGGACGACGGCGCATGCCCTACCAGCGGCTCATCGACGACCTCATGATCGGCGCCGTCGACGTGCTTCCCGAGGGCGCGCTCGAAGAGAAGCTGGCGCTCGCCGAGCGCGAGGGCCGTCCTCTTCGTGTCAAACTCGGGGTCGACCCTACGGCGCCCGACATCCACTTGGGTCATACCGTCGTCCTCAACAAGCTGCGCCAGTTCCAGGACGCCGGCCATGTGGCCGTGCTCATCATCGGCGACTACACGGCGCGCATCGGCGACCCGTCCGGACGCTCCAAGACTCGGCCGCGCCTCGACCCGGCGGTGATCGACGCCAACGCGAAGACGTACCAGGAACAGGCCTTCCTGATCCTGGACGGCGACCCGGCGAAGCTCGAGGTCCGCTACAACAGCGAGTGGCTCGCAGGCCTCACGATGGAGCAGTTGTTCGAGATCACGGCGACGACGACCGTGGCCCGGATCCTCGAACGGGACGACTTCGCCAGGCGCTGGGAGGCGCATCAGCCGATCAGCATGCTCGAGATGCTCTACCCGCTCGCGCAGGGTTACGACTCGGTCGCCGTCAGGGCCGACATCGAGCTCGGGGGGACCGACCAGGTCTTCAACCTCTTCATGGGGCGCGACCTGCAGGAGCACTTCGGCCAGGCGCCGCAGGCGATCATGACGATGGACATCCTTCCCGGGACGGACGGCGTCGAGCGCATGAGCAAGTCGACGGGAAACTACATCGGCGTGACCGAGGATCCGCGCGACATCTACGGGAAGGTCATGAGCATCCCGGACGACGTGATGATGATCTACTATCGCCTGCTCACCGATCACCATGCCGACGAGTTCACCGCCCTCGAGGCCGAGCTGAGGTCGGGGGCCGTGTCTCCGCGTGACGCCAAGGCGCGCCTCGCGCGCGAGATCATCACGCGGCTGCGCGGCCCCGAGGCGGCCGCAGCGGCGGAAGAGCACTTCGACAGGGTCTTCCGCCGCCATGAGGCCGCCTCAGACCTTCAGGAGCTCGTCCTCGAGGCCGACGACGTCGAAGACGGGTCCGTCTACCTGCCGAAGGTCATGGCGCGCTGGTTCGGGATCACGCGCTCCGAGGGGCGGCGGCGCATCGAGCAGGGCGGCGTGACGATCGACGGCGAGCCCGTCACGTCGCTCGCCGTCCCCGCCGCCCAGCTCGTCGGCCGCCGCCTCAAGGCCGGCAAGTCGGCCGCGGCGCAGGGTCGGGTCCGCGCCCCCTGAGGCTCTACCACGCTGGTCGGGGCAGACCATGCAAGGCGCCCCGCCGCATGTCCTCCGCGAGCCTGCGCCACAGG
>Ga0116187_1001070_pt1 | contig 30245 bp, 32 predicted proteins | sample AD_JPNNA6_MetaG_FD_89755 | JGI IMG/M metagenome (GOLD analysis project Ga0116187, IMG submission 89755) | Active sludge microbial communities of municipal wastewater-treating anaerobic digesters from Japan - AD_JPNNA6_MetaG | ecosystem: Engineered > Bioreactor > Anaerobic > Digestate | place... | reverse complement strand
TCCAGCTCTTTTGAGCATATTTCAGAAGTATTATAACAGACTTTAATTAAGCTCCATTTTTCAATTCATTGTTTCTAAAGTTTCAAATTAAACATGCGAAAAATAAATCATGAAGGATCAAACAATGCCCATGAGGGAGGTGGACAAGAGAAAAGGGCAGAACTTCAAGAATTCCATGGCGAGAAAGCCAAAATAAGAACTCAGAAGGAGGAACAAACATATGGCAACAATATCTTTAACAGCACAGATGACAACGAACCTTTTATCTCTTCAGAACACAGCAAAATTGATGGGTATCACTCAGGAAAGACTTGCCACAGGCAAGAAAGTCAATTCAGCTATAGATGATCCCGTAGCCTATTTTGACGCTGACGCCCACTATCAGCTTGCATCTGACTATGCAACATTCAAAAATGGCATGAGCGAAGCCGTTCAGACAATTAAGACGGCGACAGATACAATCGAGTCGATCAAAAATCTTTTAAATCAGATGAAGTCGCTGGCAACCTCAGCTAAGAGCGCTGCATCTCAGGCAGATGCCAAAAACCTGTGGGATCAGTTTGGTATCATTAGGGCCCAGGTTGACCATCTCGCGGATGACGCGATGTACAAAGGTGTAAACCTTTTACAAAGCGATACGTTGAATGTCGTATTTAACACCAAAGGCGATGATCTTGAGGTGAAAGGATTCAATGCCCATGCCAGTGGCCTCTCGATAGCTAGCGGATCAGCGTCTATGTGGGGTGCATCCAGTACATCAGGCGCTGTGGCAGCTTCTCAGCTTGCCAATATAAGCGCGGCGATTGCTGCAATCGATGATGCAATTTCTACCCTGAGATCTCAGGCAAAGACACTTGCATCCAACCTGAGTATTGTGACAACAAGACAGGATTTCACGGATAAAATGATCGCGATCCTAAAGGTCGGCGGCGACAACCTGACCCTTGCCGACATGAATGAGGAAGGTGCGAACATGCTGATGCTCCAGACACGGCAGGCACTCGGTATTCAGTCACTGAGTATGGCTTCCCAGTCTGCACAGCAGGTTCTTTCACTCTTCAGGTAAAAACATTCCAAACCCGGGAGGGGCAAAACAGCCCCTCCCTTTTATGCAATGTCATAAGGGTGATTAATACATCATGAAGGTAGATGGACTGGACAAGAGAATGCATGGTGATGTTTTCATTTCTCCCAATACATTGAAATCAAAGCGGACAAAAACAGCACCTGCAACAGCAACCCGCGTGGACAGAAGGGATAGTGCCAATCTGCCCGAAGTCTTTGTACGTGTAGATCAGGCAGCCGCAAAGATAGATCAAAAATTGACAATAATGACAAAAATTCTCAACCAGATAAACTCAGAAAAAGATGACATCATCCGTGCGCGTCTTGCTCGTTTCTTTAATGTTTTGAAGGCGTTTATTGACGAGGCTCTTCATCCTACAGGTGACTTGGCAACTGACCGTATTCTTGCAGGAAAAAGCGTTGACATTCATATTGACAATACCTCTATTACCCTTCAAGGGATACGAATAAAGTTAGAAGCACAGCATTCAAGCTTAAATGAATTATCAAGATCACCAAAAACTGAAGACGTGCATATTATGATGCAGGCTATTCGCAAAGCTCAGAGAGATGTGAAAAAACTGAGAATCAACCTTTCTTCAGCGAGGGATCAGATAGCACACCATTCAAAAAAAACTTCCAGCCTCACTCTATAAATTGGCACATAATGTGCACAAGTTATTACATGAAAAACCACGGCACGGGAGGGTGAACTATGGCTTTAACAATATCATTGAGACCAAAAGAGCAGGTTGTAATTGGTGGTGCCGTATTGTGTAATGATGAAGGCAGGAGAACTCGCCTTACCATTAAAAACAATGTAACTATTTTACGAGAAAAAGATGTTCTTAAGCCAGAGGATGTAGACACGCCATGCAAGAGGCTCTATTTTAGTATTCAGCTTATGTATATAGATCAGGAAAATATAGCTGAATACCATAAAGTATACTGGAAAGATGCCGAAGATATAGTAAAGGCTGCCCCGAGTTGTTATGAGAACATTGAAAAGATAAGCAAGTTTGTGGTTGCCGGTGATTATTATAGAGCGCTTAAACAATGTAAGGAGCTAATACAGTATGAGAGAAAACTGCTCAGTTGCGGAATCGTTAATGATGCAAACCGTGCGTAACCCCTATGATGTCTACAAAAAGGCAGAGGAAAAGAGCTTGGCCGGCAAAGACCTGGAAGTGGCTGTGCTCGTTAAAGGCGCCCGTCTCCTCAAGGAATGTCAGAGAAAGTGGGAAACATATACGCAGAAACAACTGCTGATGGAGCTGGCAGAAGCATGTAAATACAACCAGAGAATCTGGGCTATCTTTCAAACAGAAGCTTTACAGGAAGATAATCCGATGCCTATCCAACTCAAACGTAACATAATTCTACTTGCTGGATATATTGACAAAAGACTTCTTGATGTATTGGCGTATCCTAACCCTAAAAAACTGACACAGATAATTGATATCAATATAAATATAGCTGCAGGACTTAGAGGAATTCCAGAAGGAGAGCTTCCCTTCGACCTGGATTAATGATGAAAGCATCAATAGGCCAGGGTATCCTTTCAATCCCTCCAGATCGTAAAATCTGTAATCAACTGAAACTGTCAGGTGCTGAAACCGAAGGCTCGGCCTTACGTTATGACGATTCTTCATTCTGGCAGGATACCTTGCGGAAAATGAATAATACTATAATGAGGTTCATGGAAACTATTGAGCTGATAAATAGCGCTGTGTCAGGAAAGGAATTACCGACAAATACCGATTTGGAACAAATACTCTTTTCATTTGCAGAGAGCATGAATGGATTATTGAGCGCGTGCAATAGAGCATGCAATGAAAATGATATGGCCACAGGCAATGGTAGTGGTGGCGTGCAAGACAATTTGTTAAAACTCCGAGGCATCCTTATCTCTGTGTTGAAAATGCAGGAATCTTCCGGTGAGGAAATATCTGTGAATTTAAAGTCGATCGGGGTCAAATTGATTAACGATGCATCGTTAGTAATTGATAAGCGAACGGTGAGGGATGCAATATCTTCAAGAGGTGGAGAAGTCATAAAAGCTGTTAAGACAATTGTTTCCTCCCTTTTTGAGGCGATGCCCCTTTGTATTGATCCAAACTCGGGGAATCTGGTAAATGTTAGAAGAAAGCTGGAAGAAAATGATGGGAATCACTCAGAGGTCACTGCAGCGCTGACTGAGAGGCTTGAAAAAGAAAGGTGCGAACTCATGGAAAAGTTGAGAATCACTGAATTACTTATAGCCCACTCCAATCAGTTTCTGGATAATCTGAAACTTTCGGCTGGATTCTTCCCCATTATTCATAGTTTATATGATAGTTCAGGCCATGGTTTATGAAAGACAAATATCAAGCAGGGGCATAAATATGAAGGAGTTTTTTAGGCTCACGAGAAATGCCCTGGATACTGATAACGATGAAACGTTCCTTCATAGTCTGATACAAAGGAATGCGTTATTTGGGGCGCTAGAACAGTTCTCCTCCTGCCTGAGCCAAGGATTTATTGAGAAGATGATTTTTCTAGAGGAAATGATAATCGAAAGGCTAAAAACTGAAAGAAAAAGAATGATAAAGGACATCGATGAGGTCTCGCGAAAGATAAGCACTGTAAAGGCATATTCAGCATTGTTTCCCATCCCTTCAATGCCCGCATTTTTCGATCTGACGGGCTAAAGACGATCTTAAGTTTTCAAAATTCCACTCCGATAAGTCATATAAGGACAACTATGACGATATCGGACTATCAAATCGGCAGTGTCATACAAACCTACATGAAGAACATGAAGATAAGGGTAAAGGAAAATGAAGGTGGTCTGATACAGAAGCCGAAGAATGATGAAGTGTCTATATCCAGAGAGGGGATGAGAAAAATCCTCTATGATCGGATTGGCGAACAGGTGATAGAAAGGTCGAAAAAATATGAACAACAGTGATGATGCGTTTAGAATCCTAATTGTTGATGATAACAAAGAACTCCGAGAGATACTGGAAGAGTATCTGCAGAGTGAAGCTGTGCATATTGAAGGTGCAGCAAACGGTAAAGAAGCCCTCGTCAAGTATAACCGGAATCCCTTTGACCTTATTATAACTGACCTGAATATGCCGGAAATTACCGGTATGGAGATGATCAAAAGCATCAAACAGCAAAACGATGTTACAGAGTTCATCATTATAACAGGTTATGCATCACTGGATTCTGCGGTTGAAGCTGTAAAGATGGGGGCTTTCGATTATATTGTGAAACCATTCCGTATGGAAGAGTTGAAAGTTGTTGTCAAGAACGTGAGAGACAAGGTGGCATTAAAAAAACTCAATGCTTCGTTGTTTAATAAATTAAAAGGGCTTTATGATGAGATTGAAAGATATAGACAAAAAGAGGAAAACGAGAACACAGAACCGACAAAAACAAGTATGACAGATACAGAGCATATTCTCGCAAAAATAAAGAAAATCGAAGAAATCGCAAAAGGACGGTTGTTCATTGGCTGATGTTACAAGGAAAAGAAAATGTTGTAGAGAGGTTTTCTGAATGATTGAGGGTTCCAAGGTTCTTCTCGTTGATGATAACGTAGAGATCATTAATATATTAACTGATTTTCTGACATTGAACGGTTGCAAGATATATAAGGCATCTACAGGCAAAGAAGCGCTAGAAGTTCTTAGCAAAGCTGATTTGGAGATTGTAATCTTGGACGTCAAACTTCCCGATGTTAACGGAATATCTCTGATTGATTCTATAAAGATCAAGAATCCAACGATTGGCATTATTATGATTACCGGTTACCATGATCCGAATCTCATCGTGGAGGCAATGAAAAAGGGTGCGTCAGATTTCCTCATAAAGCCGTTTGAATTTGACAAGCTTATCCTTGTTCTGATGAGGGTTGTTCGTGAACGAGGTTTTCTTATGGAGAAACAAAAGTATATCGATACCCTTGAAGATAAGAAGAAGATTGAACTTCTCAACAGAGAATTGCAGAGACGAATTCAAGAACTGACGACAATGTATCATATATCCAATAAATTTAATTCCCTTAATATCCTCGATGATGTTTATGACAGGATGACCCAGATTATTAATGAGGTCATGGATGGAAGACACTGCGGATACTACATCGTCGACAGCGAGAACAAAGAACTGATGCTTTACAAAGAATTGGGAGACGGAAATAATAGCTTTGATAGAAGGCTGACAATCTCTGATGAACTGATCAAAGAGGTACGCACAACAAGAAAACACCATATTACGGATAACAAAATTTTTCTTCCCTTGGTAATCAAAGGAGAAAACATAGGATTTGTTGTTGTGGACAGCAAAGGAAATGGTAGATACAGAAACAGTTTTTCAGACAGTGACATATTTTTTCTAAAATTAGTAACAGAAAAGGCATCGACCCAGATTGAGAATAGGATGCTCTATGAAAGCCTTTTTGAAGGGGTCCTCCATACATTGACGTCGCTTATTACGGCAATCAACAAGCGAGATTTATATACGGAGGACCATTGCAAGAGGGTAACCCGGTCGAGCCTTGCGCTCGGTGAAATGCTAAAACTAGATTCATACGAAAAAGACGTGTTAAGGGTCGTTGGCCCTGTTCATGATGTTGGGAAGATTGGTATACCCGATTCAATTTTACTCAAGCCAGGCAAGTTGACTCCCGAAGAGTACGAAATAATCAAGGCCCATTCTGTCTATGGTGAAGAAATAATAAACCGCTTTGAAATTCTCTCTTACGAAGCAAAAATAATACGGCATCATCATGAAAGGTTCGATGGGGAAGGGTATCCCGACAGGGTTGCGAGAAACGAAATACCACGGGGGGCTAAAATCATTGCAGTATGCGATGCATATGATGCAATGGTTACAGATAGGCCATACAAGAAAGCCTATGGCAAAGAGGAAGCAATAAATGAAATAATCCGGTGCAAAGGCACTCAGTTTGACCCTGAGATTGCCGACTGCTTTGTTGAGCTGGTGATGCATGGTTGACGATGTGGATGATAGAAGGGAATATTTCAGGATAAAAGATCGCTTAGTCATTGAAGCCAGGGCTATCAGCGATGAAGAATTCCTGCAGCTTGACAACAAGATACGATACAACCCGACGCAGATAATTGATAGAGGTTGTGATATGCACTTCTTGAAGGAATGTATTTCGAGCGACGACAAAGAAAAGAATCAAGTTCTTTCTTACTTGGTCACAATCAATAAGAAACTCGATATGTTGATCGATTTTCTTTACAAACCTGAAAAAGATGAGCTTTATCATTCGAGCCATATGGAAGTCGAAGTAAGCGGTAACGGTATCAAGTTTTTCTCGGACCTGGAGATGCAGGGAGGGGACTATGCTGAGCTGCGAATTGAAATACCCCGCTTTCCCCATCCTAAAATAACTGCCCTTGCCCAGGTACTCAAAGGAGAGGATTGCTTTGTGAACGGAAGTAAATACCGGGAAATAATCGCACGGTTCATCGTGATCAATGAGGAAGACAGGGATCTTCTCATTCACTATATCTTCACAAAAGACAGGGAGCGCTTGCGTTTGAAAAAAGAGCTTTTTTGCGGACAATAACCTATGGATATAACAACCATATTTGGCCTATTGTTGGGAGTGAGCGCAGTCGTTATCGCTTTTCTTATGGAGGGAGGTCATATATCTTCTGTGCTCCAGGCACCGGCTATGATTATTGTCATATTTGGCACCTTAGGCGCTTCTATTGTAACAACATCCTTCAGTCAGCTCACATCCTTGCCCAAACTCATCAAGGTCATATTGTTTGAAAAAAAACTCGACCCACAAGAGTTGATAGATCTAATTTACGAGCTTTCTCAAAAATCAAGGAAGAATGGTCTCCTGAGCTTGGAAAAGGAGTTAGACAATATCAAGGATCCTTTCCTGAAGAAAGCCATACAACTTGCTATTGATGGCTTTGAAACGAATAAGATCCGCGAGATTCTTGAGATTGAGATGTCATACATTGAAGAAAGGCACAAGGTGGGGGCAACGTTTTTCCAGAAGCTGGGAGGTTTTTCACCAACCCTCGGCATCATTGGGACGGTTCTTGGTCTTATACATGCGCTTGCTAATATGGAAAGTAGTGAAAGTATGGCACAGTCTATTGCAACAGCTTTTATCGCAACGCTGTGGGGTGTAGCACTGGCCAATCTGATCTACCTGCCCATTGCTGATAAACTGAAGGCTAAACATCAACACGAAGCCCTCTATCTCGAAATTATCAGTGAAGGAGTCATTTCTCTTGCCATGGGAGACAATCCCAGGGTTATACGGATGAAACTACTCTCCTTCCTTCTGCCTGACAAGAGGCCTCCCGAGGATAGATGAGAAAACGAAAACGCCAAGAAGAACATGAAAATGCTGAACGTTGGCTTCTTACGTATGCCGATCTGATCACCCTTCTTCTTGCTTTTTTCATAATGATGTACGTATTTTCAAAACAGGACGCTTACAAATACGACGAGGTGGCAAGCCACCTAAAAACCATTTTTTCAGGTGGCATGGGTCTGGCAGGAAAAGGAAGTGTGACTGCTACTTCTCCCATAGGAATGCCCTCGCGAGGGGCTTCAAGCGGTGAAATTAAAAGACAGCTTGAAGGTGAATTCCTGGACAAAAACCGTAACAGTACCGGGTCAGAGAGTATATCAGTTCTTTCTGACGAACGGGGAATTGTAATACGAGTGCTTGACAAGGCGTTCTTTGATGAAGGCAAGGCAGAACTTAAAGATGGGGCAAAAAATGCCCTTGACAGGATTGTGCCTATCATCAAAAACGTTGAAAATCATATCAGGATTGAAGGCCACACAGATAATGTCCCTATCAGTACGAATGAATTTAAATCAAACTGGGAACTTTCAGTAAGAAGGGCAACCGAAGTGGTCCGATATTTTGTCGAGAAAAAAGGTTTGCCGCCGGAGAGAATCTCAGCTACAGGGTATGCAGAATATCGGCCTATTGCAAACAATAATTCTCCACAGCATCGAGCAATGAACAGACGCATAGAAATCATTGTGGCCAAGACAAAAGAAAAACAGAATTGATCCCGTATGTGATTATTTACCACATCCAACAGAATCAACCGTTATGACGGCCTATTCATGTTGTGTAAGAGTCTATAAAGATATTGACTTTGACCGTTTTTTGAGTTCTAATAACGTCACTTAAAATTTTCAGTTGTCCACGGAGGGAGGGAAGAATGGATGCCAGCAGTCGTTGTAAGAGACGGAGAGTCTTTTGAGAGTGCCCTTAAACGTTTCAAAAAACTGTGCGAAAAAACAGGTATTCTTTCAGAAATAAAGAAAAGAGAATATTTCGAGAAGCCAAGCGTTAAAAGAAAAAAGAAGATGCTTGCGGCAAAAAAAAGGGCCATAAAAAAGATGAGAAGAACTATGGACAAGGGTTTTTATTGATGAATGATTTCAAAGAGAAACTGCAGGATGGCTTGAAAGAGGCACTTAAACAGAAAGACCATGTTCGATTGTCTCTTTACAGAATGCTTCTCACATCGATAAAGAACAAAGAAGTAGAAAAAATAAGACCTCTTACAGAAGATGAATTTATTGCTGTTGTTAAAACATCAATAAAACAGCATGTGGAATCCATAGAGAGCTTCAAAAAAGGGGACAGGGCAGACCTCGCAGAGAGAGAGGAAAAAGAACTTTCAATACTGAAAGAGTTTATGCCTTCCCAATTATCTGAAGATGAAGTCAGCAGAGAAATTGAAGAAGCGATTGTATCTTTGCAGGTACACGGACAGAAAGAGATGGGGAAGGTCATAAAATTTATTCTTGAGAAATATCCAGGGAGGATAGACGGAAAAGTGTTGAGCGGAATGGTGCTTAAGAGACTGTCCTCTAAGTAGATAGTCGATCATGCCCTCATATGACCGACAAGACCTTATCATATCTCGATTATCTTAAGCTTCTCGACATTATAAAAAACTATTCCTTAACCCCTTTTGTAAAAGAGTCTATTTCATCGCTCAGGCCTCTCAGCTCACTTCAGAGCATTCAATCAAGACAGGACAAAATCGATGCCATTATTGAACTTGTAAGATGGGAAGGTAAACTTCCCCTCCCAGATATTCCTGATATCAGGGATATCATGAAAAGAATTTCTATTCAAGATGCCATTCTTGAAGAGAAATCATTTTTAACCCTTGCCGGGTTTATGAGCGCCTGTGATAATCTGCTGGATTTCTTGAAAAATGCATTTAACAAAAAGCTGTTTATCGATGAAACCCTTCAACAGTTAAAGCCACTTACGCCTGTCCTTCGGCGTATTGTAAAAACAATTAATATTGAAGGGTTCATTGAAGACACTGCATCATATGAGCTGTCCAAAATTCGATCTGACCTTTTTACATTCCGGGAACGTATCAGGAAAAGGCTTGAAAAGATTATGGAAAGAGAAGGTGTGAAACCTATCCTCCAGGATGCCTACATCTCCCTCAGAAACGGCAGGTACGTTATACCCCTTAAGCCAAACTTTAATGAAGTGTTTCAGGGTATTGTTCACGATTACTCCCATTCTCTGAAGACGTCTTTTGTGGAGCCCCTTGAAATAGTGGACTTAAACAACGCTATAAATATATTGGAAAAAGATGAAAAAGAAGAAGAGAATAAAATCCTAAGAGAATTGACAATATTTTTACGGCATAATACCGAGGCATTGGAACAGAATCTTGATGTGATAAAGGAGATGGATATTTACCATTCACTGGCTAACTTCAGCATCGATTTTGAATGCATACGCCCGGTTGTTTCAGAAAACGGACTTCTTGAGATAAAAGGAGCACGAAATCCGTTTATCTCGATTAGCAAAAAGACAGATACAATTCCTATTGATATATTTATGGAAAGTGAACAGAAAACAATGATCATTAGTGGCCCAAATGCTGGAGGAAAGACTGCAGCATTGAAAACCATTGGGCTTCTTTCCCTAATGGCGCAATCCGGTTTTTTTATTCCTGCCTCAGGGAATCCCGTAGTACCAAAATTCTCCAATATATTTGCTATTATTGGCGATGAGCAAGATATTGCAATGGAACTCAGCAGTTTTACCGCCCACATGAATACCATCAAAGATCTCTACACATTGGCGAAGGGTGGGGAACTTATATTGATTGATGAAATAGGTGGCAATACAGAGCCGCAAGAGGCATCGGCACTTGCTATGGGCATCATCGATGCCTTTGTTGAAAAGGGGTGCAAGGTCATTGTTACAACACATTTGAACATGTTGAAAGCCTATGGGTACACAAAGCCTTTTGCGATAAACATTGCAACGGCTTTTGACCCGGATACGATGAGGCCTATGTATAAACTCCTTTACGGCACTGCAGGATACAGCAATGCCATCAACGTGGCAAAAAGCATTGGTGTACCAAAAGAGATCATAGACCACAGTTACGGGTACCTCGGAAAACAGGAGTACATGCTGAATGATCTCATTGGCGCTCTGGAACTTGGGAAAAGTAAGGTTGAAGGGGAATTGGAAGAACTAAGGAGGATGAAGGACAATCTAAGGAAGAGACTGTCCGTGGTTAAAGAACAACGAGATACATATCTTGGGAAAGTGGAGGAGAAGTGCCAGGTAAAACTGAATGAATTAGAGAGTGAACTGGAGGAAATCAGGAAAGATCTTGCAAAAAAAGAACGGGCATCACTGAGCCGTGGTAAAGAAAGACTGACCCGATTACAGGAGAAATATACAATAAACATTCCAAGAAACAGGGAAGCCATTAGTTTGGGTGATTATGTAAAGATTCATTCACTCGGAAGTACAGGCCATGTTGTGGGAGTGGAAAAAAATGGCAAAACCTTCGAAGTAGTTATTGGTAATGTGAGAACTACTGTTGATAGCACACTTGTTGCGAAAATCTCCAAGCCACAAGGGGTGAGTGAAAAAAGCACTATACAGATTCACGCAGAAAAAATCCTTACCCCGGAAATCAGAGTAATAGGAATGAGGGTAGAGGAGGCGCTGAAAGAGATTGATAGGTTTCTGAACCGTGCAATTGTCCAGGAGATGCCCCGGGTAAAAATTGTGCATGGAGTAGGCACGGGAAGATTAATGAATGCCATAAGGGAACACTTCAAAGATGCAGCTTTCATCAGTAATATCGGAAAAGATGACACCAACCCAGGCATAACCATCATCGAGCTTAAATGAAATCTACTGTTGAAGATCTTCTTGCACGAATTAACATACTCGATATTGTTTCACAACATGTTAAATTAAGAAAAACTGGAAAAAATTTTATAGGGTTATGTCCATTTCATAAAGAAAAATCTCCATCATTTACTGTAAGTTTAGAAAAACAAATATATTATTGTTTTGGATGTCATGAAGGCGGAAATGCGATCAACTTTCTAATGAAGTATGAAAATCTCTCGTTTCAGGAAACCCTGGAAAACCTTGGGAAGCAGTATGGTGTCGAAGTTACGCGTCGGTCAGGCGAAAAAAGAACAAGCACTTTTGAAGCACTGTCAAAACTGACAGACTACTATCATCAACAACTGAAAAATTCAAAATTGGCCCAACAGTACCTCATGAGAAGAGGAATTAATGAAGATTCTGTTGAAGAGTTTAAAATTGGGTTTAGTGATCGGTCAGGGCAAAACATAAAAAGCTTTCTGAAAAAATCAGGAATCTCCAACGATATTTTTTTAAGCACAGGCATTATTCGTATCAGGAATGGGGAAATGTATGATATGTTCGGTGGGCGGATTATTGTACCTATATTCGATGTTCATAGGCGTACAATTGGTTTCGGAGGAAGGACTATTGAAAAGGATGCCTTACCAAAATATATAAACTCACCCGAATCACCAGTTTTTTCAAAAAGAAATGCATTGTTTGGTATAGAAAAAACAAAGAATTTTATTGCTGAAATGGACGAGGCGTTTATTGTAGAGGGTTATTTTGATTTAATTGCCCTTTATCAACACGGTTTTAGAAATGTTGTAGCGACTCTGGGCACAGCGATAACAGAGAATCAACTTTCAAGATTGAGAAATTACTCTGAGAACATAACACTCATGCTAGATGGAGATGAAGCGGGGATAAAAAGTGCCTTAAGACTTATTGGTATTTTTTCTGATATGGATATACAAGGTAACATGGTTGTACTTCCCTCTGGGTACGATCCGGATAGTTTTGTAAGGAGAGAAGGCATTGAAGCTGTTAAAGGGGTCATTAAAGATAAGAAATCCATACTTGATTATTTCTTCGATTATGCGAAAAACAAATATGGAGTCAATAAACTTGAAGGAAGGATCTCCTTCATAAAAGCTGTCATGCCTCACGTAGAAACAATACAGGATGGAATTAAAAAGAGATTATATATAAAAAGAGTATCAGAGCTCACGAGTATCGAAGAAGAGCATTTGTGGGATGGGTTAAGAGAAAAAGGGGATAGAAGCACTCCTGATAAGGATTTGTCCCAGAGCATCATTGGCAAACGCGTTATAGGAATATTACTCAATAATCCTGATCTTATAAAGTTGTGCAAGGAAAAAAGCACACTTGAATACATTAAGGATATATCCACGAGGGAAGTTTTGAAACATATTGTCCAGTATTTCGAAAAAGAAAAGGAACTGGCAATGTCAAGTTTTGTACAGTCTATTGAAAAGGAGGTTTTGAGAGAACTCGTTCTCAGCGCTGTTTTGGATGCCACAGAGTATGAGGATATTGAAGACGAAAAGATTGCCTACGATTACTTCAGGCACTTGGAGAAGAAATTTATTATTGATGAAAGTCAAAGAATTACCGAGAAAATGGCCGAGGCTGAAAAAATTGGCGATGAAATGGAAATGATGGAACTTCTTCGACGGAAAAGACAGGTCTTAAACCTCATGAAGTCACATGAAATGGAGAGAGACGATTATGCCTGAGAAGATCAAAGATATCTTTCAAATCCCACTTGATGACGATGGATTTGGTGATAAATTCGCAGATAGCCTCGAAAAGGATGATATGGATGAAATTGAATTCCTGAGCCCTGACCCTGATGATGAAATGGTGTTGGATGATGGGGGTGGCATTGATGAACTTTTACATGATGAGAATCAATCATCCCTTGATCCGGTTCTTCCAGATCCTGAGAAACATTATATTAAAGAGATGGTTGGTATGGCATTGCTAACCCGGGAGGGTGAGAAAGAGATTGCAGTCAGGATTGAGCAATCGAGAGAAGAAATAAAACGAATCATAATCTTATTCCCTCAGACATTTTGTGAACTACACCAGGCCCTTGAAAACATGAGGGCATCACGGGCAAAGGTTTCAGACGTAACAGATACAGTTGACGAAGATGAGGAGGATGATCAAATACTCGAAAACCAAAAGAATCGTCTGGCAGAGCTTTCTGATAAATTGGATGTTTTAATAAAGAGTTATGCAACGAGCGAGGGAAGAAATAAAAATAAATACCTCAAGCAGATTGAAGCACTTATCCTTGAAATAAACCCGAGTAAGAAGATAATAGAGAGAATAGTCAAAAGGATGAAGCGCTACCGGGAAAAAGTGGAAAAACTTGAAGAAGAATCTAAGGAGACCAAAAGCATTATAAACGGCGGAAACAAGAAACTTTTGTCAGTAATTCCCAAAAAAATCAAGAAAATTGAAAATGAGATTGGTATCAGCGTAGATGAACTAAAAAGTTATATGTCAAAGGTCGAGGCAGCAGAAAAGAGCTGTGCCGCAGCAAAAAATGAGTTAGTTAAGGCGAATCTGAGACTCGTTGTAAGCATTGCCAAGAGATACGTAAATAGAGGTTTATCATTTCTTGATTTAGTCCAGGAAGGAAATATAGGCCTTATGAAGGCAGTCGATCGTTTTGAGTATCAAAGGGGCTACAAATTCAGCACCTACGCAACGTGGTGGATTAGACAATCCATGGCGAGAGCTCTAGCAGATCAGGCGCGAACAATAAGGATACCTGTTCACATGATAGAGACCATCAATAGAGTTGTTAAGGCGTCACGGGTACTTGTTCAGGAATTGGGAAGAGAGCCTTTGCCTGATGAGGTTGCCGAGAGAGTGGGATTTCCAGTAGAGAAGGTTCGGATAGTTATGAAGATTACACGTGAGCCGATTTCTTTAGAAACGCCCATTAATGATGATGAAGATGCCTATTTGCTTGATCTTATTGAGGACAAAAGTGTTATTACTCCTCATGAATCAGCATTATTTGATGACCTGATCGAACAGGTCAATAAAACACTTGCTACGTTAACGCCTCGTGAAGAAAAGGTGTTGAGAATGCGATTTGGAATAGGAGAGAAATACGACCATACTCTCGAAGAGGTTGGACAGGTATTTGAAGTAACACGGGAAAGGGTCAGGCAGATTGAAGCAAGGGCATTAAGAAAGCTAAAACACCATTCACGAACAAAACGATTAAGGCCGTTCACTGATTTGTAGAAATTTTTATCATCCTTTTGATCTGTACTCAGGTCTCATCATTCCCTAATCTACCCAATACACAGACAGAATTTCCCTTGACAAAAATAGGTCAGTAAAATATTGTATACAAAATATCCTTATTTTTTTCTTCGGGGAGGGTTATAAAATGAACTTTGCATTATCGGAAGAGCAGGAATTTTTTAAGAAAACCATTGCTGATACGGTAGATAGGATGATTGTTCCGAAAGCTCAGGAGATAGATGAAAAAGATGAGTTTCCATGGGACCTCTGGAAAGAATTTACTGGACTTGGGTACATTGGTTTACGTTATCCAGAAGAGATAGGGGGTATGAACGCTGACAAAGTCATGTGTATGATTTTTTATGAGGAGGTTGCGAGAGGTTCTGTTGGTTTTGCCCAATCCGTGATTATGAATATCCTCATGGGCACATATTTCATCTTCAGATTCGGGAGTGAGGCGATTAAAGAAAGATGTCTCTATCCAGCAATGAGAGGTGAAAAAGTAGCAACCATGTGTTTCACTGAGGACCAGTCAGGGTCAGACCTTGGTTCCACGAGAACGACTGCTGTCAAAGATGGTGATGGATGGCGGATTAATGGAACGAAGATGTGGATCACAAACGGTCCTGTTTGTGATTTCTGCACTGTCCTTGCAACGAATGACCCATCAAAAGGACTCAAGGGCTTGAATTTTTTCCTTGTTGAAAAGGGAACGCCCGGTTTTTCGAGTGGTCAGGTACTGAACAAACTCGGTTGCAGGGGGACTGTAACAGGTGAACTCGTCTTTGATGATGTATGGGTACCAGACGAAAACTTTCTGGGTACAGAACTCGGGAAAGGCGTGGTCTATGTTGGTGATATCTTAGATGAAGTAAGACTTATGACAGGTGCCATGGCCCTTGGGATAGCCCGTGGAGCATACGCTGAAGCCCTTGAGTTTGCAAGAAAGAGGATGGCCTTTGGACAATACATTGGAAACTTCCAACTCATTAGAGAAAAGTTTGCTGAGATGGACACCCTTATGAATGCAGCTCGACTTATGGTATACTACGGCGCATGGCTTCTCGAGGAAAACAAGGATTGCAGGGTTCTGGCTGCAGAGGCAAAGATGTATGCAACCGAAGTCTGTTTGAAAGTAGTCGATGAGCTGACAAGGATTTATGGGGCAAATGCCTTTGCCTATGAATATTCTCCACAGAGATATTTTAGGGACGCGCGGTTTCTCTTGTACGGAGGAGGCACCCATGAGGTTTTGCGGGATTTTATCGGAAGAAGCCTCATAGGAAAACTTTAAGAATCAGCATTTTTCTATAAATCCTAATGATTCTGTAATTGCTGGATAAGGAGGTCGGGATTGTGAACATTATCGTATTTATAAAACAGGTAGCAGATACTGAAGCACGAATCATAATAAAAAACGATCAAAAGTCGCTGGAAATTGAAAATAAGTACAACATGAACTTCTTTGATGAATTTGCCATGGAAGCAGCGATCAAAACCAAGGAGAAGTTTAAGGATAGCAAGATTACTGCCTGTACGTATGGCCCGAAAAGGTCTATAGAGGCCCTGCGAACAGCGATCGCAATGGGGGCTGACCAGGCTTTCCTAATTGATAACACTAATCTTGAGAGTGATGACTCGCTCATTGTGGCAAAGATTCTTTCTGCTTTTGCACGAAAAGAGGGTTTTGACCTTATTTTGTGCGGCAGACAGGCCATTGACGACGAGAATGCTAATGTGGGTGTTATGGTTGCCGAAATGCTTGGAATTCCCCACGCCAGTTCTGTTACGGCATTCGAGGTTGTTGATAGTAGAATGGTGAGAGCAGATAACGAGATTGAGGGAGGCATTGAGAGCATTGAAGTACAGTTGCCGGCCCTTTTTACAACTCAGAAAGGCGTGAATACACCCCGGGTACCTCTGATCACTGGCGTAATGAAAGCAATGAAAGCGGTCATACCCACCATCGATCCGACTACGCTCGGGTTATCGAATGAAGATATAGATCTGAACTCATCGGGTATCGAAACAATCTCTCTGGAACCTCCACAACAGAGACCACCGGTAAAAATGATTGATGGTGAAACAACAGAAGACAAGGTGCGAAACCTTGTTAAAGCCCTGAAAGAAGAAGCAAAGGTTTTGTAGGAGGAAAGAACGATGGCAAGTGACATAATGGTTTTTGTGGAATATAAGGATGGCAACATAAGGAAGGTTTCCCTAGAACTTCTCACAAAAGGTCAAGAATTGGCAAAAAAGGACGGTGCAACCTTATATGCTGTGATCATTGGATTTCAAATACAAGAAGTTGCTGAGTCTGCGAGGGCATACGCAGACAAAACAATCATTGTGGACAATGAAAGCCTGAATGAATACAGGTACGACACGTACGTGTCTGTCCTTGAACAGCTTGTGAAGAAATATCAACCGTCATTTATTTTCAGTGGCTCAACAGTCACTGGCAAGGATTTGTTTCCAAGGCTTGCGGCGCGACTCAATGTTTCTATTGTATCTGATGCAGTAGGTATAGATTTTTCTGATAACCGTCTGAAAGTAAAAAAACCCCTTTACGGTGGCAAGGTAATATCGTGGCTATCTTTCAAAGAAGGTGTCTCTCCCTTGATTACATTCAGACCAAATTCCTTTTCAGTAGAAAAGCTTTCCCTGAGCGGAGAGATTGTTGAGGAAAAAATCGACATCTTCAAAGATCAGAAATTTAATGTGCTCAGCGTAAATAAAGGGGGTATTGAGAAAGTCGACCTCCAAGAGGCCGATTTTATCATTTGCGGAGGAAGAGGCATGAAAGGACCTGAAAATTTTCAAGTCCTCGAAGAGATTGCAAATATCATGGGCGGCAGAGTAGGTGCATCTAGGGCAGTGGTCGATAGTAAATGGCGTGAATATGACGATCAGGTTGGAAAAAGTGGCAAAACAGTATCACCAAAACTCTATATAGGCTGTGGAGTATCTGGTGCCTTACATCATACTATGGGCATGGATACGTCAAAAATAATAGTAGCTGTGAACAAGGATCCAAATGCGCCCATTTTTAATTACGCAGACTATGGTATCGTTGATGATTTATTCAACGTTTTACCTTTACTGAAGCAAGAATTAGCAAAATCAAAACAAGATATCTGACATGGACAAAATTGATGTTGTCATTGTAGGCGCGGGACTGTCAGGTCTTGCCTGTGCATATAAACTTGCAGAAAGTGATATGCAGGTAATTGTCGTTGAACGTGGAGATTTTCCTGGCTCAAAAAACGTGTCAGGTGGCAGGCTCTATACTCTTCCTATCAGGGCCATGGTTGGGGACATGCTCAAGGATGCTCCATTTGAAAGGAAAATTGTACGGGAACGGTGGAGCCTCCTCGGAGATGGTAATTCAGTCGAGGTAGACCTTACAAGCGAAAAATTCAGAAAAGAGGATCACAGCTTTTCCATCCTTCGTGCTACGTTTGATAGGTGGCTTGCAGATAGATTGATGGAGAAGGGCGTTTTTGTTATACCAAAATACAGGGTCGATGATCTCCTGTGGGAACAAGGCATGGTAGCAGGGGTTAAAGCCGGTCAGGAAGAGATTTATGCACATGTGGTGGTAGCTGCTGATGGGGTACTATCTTTCATGGGAGAAAAGGCTGGACTTAAGCCAAAGATGTTTCCTCACAACTATGCTTTGGGTATTAAAGAGATTATTGAGCTTCCGCAGGAGAAGATCGATGACAGGTTTAATGTTGAATCGGGTGAGGGGGTAGCTCATCTATTCCTGGGTGACGTAACCAAAGGACTTTTTGGCGGGGGTTTTTTATATACGAATAAAAAATCTGTTTCTTTGGGGATTGTGGTGGGAATAAAAGCCCTTATGGAAAGCAAACAGAATATTGAAGCCCATGCCCTTATGGATATGTTCAAAGAGCGTTATGAGTTGAAAACTTTGATTAGAGACGGAAATCTTTCAGAATATTCTGCCCATGTAATACCAGAGGGTGGTTTTGGTGGAATTTCAAAGTTGTACGGAAACGGTATTATTTTAACGGGGGATGCGGCTGGATTTGCCCTAAATATGGGTGTGACAGTAAGGGGGATGGAATTCGCCATAGCGTCAGGCATCATGGCAGCAGAAACAATTATTCAGGCAAAGGAAGCCAGTGATTTTTCAGAAAAATCTCTGGCCAGTTATGAAAAGAAACTCAAAGAAACATTTGTGCTGAAAGATCTCGAGACATGTAAAACCATGCCTGCTTTTCTTGACAATGAATCATTTTTTAACTTTTACCCCAAATGTTTTCCGGATCTTCTGGAAAAGGTCATGTGGTTTGATCAAATGCCAAAGGAAGGTATCGGGAAAACAGCATGGGCGCATTTAAAATCATCTGGCATGTTGAATTGGAAAAGACTCATGGAGTTATACAGGATAAAGAACCTTTGAGGACCCTATGAAAGTTGAAGAAAAACTTGCCCTTGATGCATTTAAAACAGACAAGGAAAGTCATATTACCATTAATCAAGAAATATGCCGGGCAAAATGTAAAGAAAAAAATTGCATTGTAGTCTGTCCTGGACATCTGTACTCATACAATGAAGAAAATAATGAGATGGTTGTGGAGTTTGCGGGTTGCCTGGAGTGTGGTACCTGCAAAATTGCTTGCCCTGAGGGAGCAATAACCTGGGTGTACCCCAAGGGCGACTTTGGCGTTCAATACAGGTATGGATAATGGGGGCTATTCGCTGTCAGATGGCAGCGAATAGCCAATGAAATCGAATGTGTGACGTTACCATAATTTGGGGCAGGACTGCCCGGATTGTAAACGGTACGGAAAACAGCTGGCGCAGGGCCCGATGCAATTCTTTAAGAGCATCTAATGGTCATGGGCGTCAGAAGTACATTGGTCTAAACCACCTTCTTCCATGAAACACATTTCATATTAAAGGACTCGGCTACTGCCGGGTGAGTAAGGACACCACGGGCAAGGTTAATGCCCGCGGCAAGAGAAGGGTCATGTTCAGCAGCCTTTTTCAGTCCCTTGGATGCAATAGCCCTGATGTAAGGAAGTGTTGCATTTGTTAGGGCAGCAGTCGAAGTTAGGGGCACTGAAGCAGGCATATTCGGAACTGCGTAATGGATCACATCATGGATTTTGTAGATGGGTTCGGCATGGCTAGTGGGCCGTGTTGTCTCGATGGAGCCTCCCTGATCAACGGATATATCGATAATGACAGAGCCTGGTTTCATTTCCGAAACCATTTCTTCTGTTACAAGTACAGGAGCCCTGGCTCCAGGGATTAATACAGCACCGATTAAAACATCCGCATTGGCGACAGCCTGTTTAATCATGTACGGGTTTGAGAAAAGGGTCATAACCTTACCGTGTAAGACATCATCAGCATATTTGAGCCGGCTGTAATTGATATCGATGATTGTAACATGTGCACCCTGACCTTCGGCAACTTTTGCGGCATTATAACCGGTTACGCCACACCCAAGAATCACAACCTCGGCAGGTGGTACACCAGGAACTCCGCTCAGCAGAATTCCCCTACCTCCATATTCAGCTTCCAGAAAATGCACAGCCAGTTGAACAGCCATCCTTCCTGCAACTTCACTCATAGGTATGAGAAGGGGGAGGTTTCCGAGTTTATCCTGAACAGTCTCATATGCAATACCAGTTATGCCAGTCCTCAAAAGGCCATTTGTGAGATTCCTTGATGACGCAAGGTGAAGGTACGTAAAGAGTATTTTGCCTTCTCTCAGATATGGCCATTCTGATTCCAGTGGTTCTTTCACTTTCAGGATTAACTCAGCTTTGTCAAAAAGATCCTTCTTGGAAGCTATTGTGGCACCTTCCAAAATATATTCTTCATCGGACAACCTGCTGCCCATGCCTGCGCCTGTTTCAACAACAACGGAATGTCCGTCATGTACCAGGACATGAACTCCGGCCGGTGTTAAAGCTACTCTTTTTTCTCCTTCTTTAATTTCCTTTGGTACTCCTATAATCATCTCTTCCTCTCTTATTCTTTATTCAGATTTTACTCTTGTTCTGTAGCTTGTGAACCTTTATATTGTGAATCTCCATTTGCAAAACATATCTTTCGGGTGGGGGTCTGGTGGACCGAACATACATTCTACCTTGATGGTTGGATCAATGGCATGGGCAAAGGAATTGAATTCTCCCTCATGCATGTATTTGCAAACAAATTCATCAAGTCCTCTCCTAAGTCTTGCCTCCTGGGTAGGACAGTGGGGAACACTAATGATGATCTCGTCTTCTTTTTCTTCGATCTGATATTCCACAAGAACAGTCCATGGAAAGAGCTTTAAAGCCTTGAGAAAACCTTTTAGCCCTTTTTCCTGAATCCCGAACCGTTTGACTAAATCCTCTGCAGCCATTCGGGGCACTCTGCTCCAGACGCTTTCATTGAGTCTTTCTGCAATCTCCTGGTCGAACTGTTCAGCAACCTTAATGAACCAGAACGCATCGACAACCCTGTAATGCCAGAAGAGGAACTCGAGATAACTGATGAGTTCATTTTTTTCCATTGATTGAAAGATTCTTAAGTCCATTTATCTCTCTCCTTATTTTTTTACAAGAAGTTATATTTTATCACAAAGTTACAAGGTGTCAATGATGGAATAAATCAGGAAGAAAGAATGTAATTCTCGCTGAAGACTCAATGCATCAGCTTTTTTTGAAAAGTTTTGCAATTCTTCTGTCGAGACCCAGAAGGACAGGTGGGATGAACAAATATGCACTGTTTTTCCACGATTTTCCTTTTGGATTTATCCACGCTTTTTTCCATTCCTCGAATCTTGGCAAAAATCGTTCAAGAGAGTCACTCATAAAATTTGATCCTTTAACCCCAATTGCTATGACAGTGTGGGGAAAACTCTCGCGGCCTGCTGATCCCACGAAGAAAAACGAAAAAGGACGAAGGAGACTCCTCAGCCCATCTGGTGTGAAACGCCAGTAATCTGCAGGCGAATCATGGATTCGGAAATCGAGGACTGTGCTGAGAAAAACCACACCCCCCGGCTTGAGTATGCGATGAATTTCCAAAAGGGCTTTGTGTGGAAACTCCACATGTTCCAGTGTGTCACATGTAATTGCTGTGCCAACAGTCTCGTCAGGTATTGCTATTTCGTGAAGGTTGAGTACCTTGTCAACCCCTCGCCCTTCTCGCATATCGCAACCGACATAGGATTTCCCCGTGAAGAATGATCTGAGGTCCGCAAAATCTTCAAAACCTGGGAGTTGTAAAGCCCCAAACTCATAGATTGGTTCTTCCACAGGAAATGTATCTGCAAATATCTTGACTATTTGCCGTATTGATTCGCGCAAAATCTATCCGGGCGGTAAATTGGCATGAATGAGTAATTCTCTTCATGCCTGTATGGTTATATACTATGGTGGGATCGAAATCAACCAGGAATGAGCGGAAATAATGTTACGTTCCTGTTTTTTCCAGGCTTTCAACCATCAGCTGGGCTATTTTCTGTGTAAAGGCGGATGGATCCTGCGGTTTTGATCCCTCAAGCAAGAGTGCTTGGTCGTACAGAAGAAAAATAAAATCTGTTAGAACCGGCTCACTCCTGTTCTTCTCAAAAATTCGGTTCATGGCTGCAAACAAAGGATGATCCGGGTTGATTTCCAGAACTCTCTTCGCGGCAGGTACCTCTTGCCCCATAGCTTTGAGAAGTTTTTCCATATGTGGATCAGGATCACCTTCATCTGCAACGAGGCAGCATGCCGAATCAATAAGACGGCCTGACATTCTCACATCTTTCACATGATCTTTCAGAACATCTTTGATCATATCCATGAGTTTGCCATATTCCTTTTTAGTTTTCTCTTTTTTACTTTCATCCGATTTATCGAGTTCAATGCTGCCTTTTGATATGGATTTAAATTTTTTTCCTTTATATTCGAAACCACTGAAAAGAAAATCATCAATATCATCTAATAAAACGAGAACCTCATAATCCTTTTTCGAGAATGCTTCCATATAAGGTGACTTCAGAACTTCAATCATGGATGTGGCAGTGGCATAATAAATATCCTGTTGGTCCTCTTTCATGTCTTTTACGTATTCTTCCAGGGTTCGAAATTTGCCTTCCTCAGTCTTAGTTGTGGAGAAAAGGAGAAGGTCTGCAATGGTTTCTCCTCTTTCGAAATCATAATGTATTCCTTCCTTGAGCACCCTTCCGAATTCCTTGTAAAACTCAGCATACGAGTCCTTTTCTTCATTTTTCATATCCTGAAGGGTATCGAGTACTTTTTTTGTGATGTTTGCCTTAATGATATCCACCTGCCTGTTGTTTTGCAGGATTTCTCTTGAAACATTAAGGGGAAGGTCAGAAGAATCGACAACACCTTTGATAAAACGCAGGTAAGGAGGAATCAATTCTTCGCAATGATCCATGATTTGAACCCGTTTCACATACAGGGTCGGTCCTATTTTGTAGTCGCGATAAAGTATGTTGAAAGGCGCCTTCGAAGGGGTGTATAGAAGGGCGGTGAACTCTGATGTGCCTTCTGCTTTGTAATGTATTACTTTTGATGGCTTAGCAAAATCGTGCGAGATGTGTTTATAGAACTCATTGTACTCATCTTCGTTTATGTCATTTTTATCTTTGAGCCAGATTGCCTTTTGTGAGTTGAGTGTTTCATCTTCTCTGATTTTTACTCGCTGGCTCTTGTCAATGTCACTCTGTTTCTCCCGCTCGACCTCCATGACAATAGGATGCTCTATGAAGTCCGAGTATTTTTTGACAATATTTTTTATCTCCCATTCCTGGAGATATTTTTTTTCGTCATCCTTCAGATGGAGAGTAATATCTGTTCCTTTCGTTAATTTTTCAATGTTTTCTATTGTAAATGAGCCATCGCCTGTTGACTCCCACCGTACCCCCTTACCAGGGTCCTGACCGGCTCTGCGCGAGACAACTGTTATTTTGTCTGCCACCATGAAGGAGGAATAAAAGCCTACTCCAAACTGGCCGATGAGTTCCGGATTATCTTTAACTTCTTTACTTTGAAGGGCTGCAATAAATTCTCTTGTCCCTGAATGGGCAATAGTGCCGAGAGCGGTAATGATCTCCTCTTTTGACATGCCGATGCCATTGTCGCTCACTGTAAGAGTATTGGTGGCCTTGTCAGGAGTTATTCTTATCTGCCATCCTCCATCCTTTTCTGCGATTTCCGGGTTGGTAAGGGATTCGTATCTGGCTCTGTCAATGGCGTCTGATGCATTTGAAACTAGTTCCCTGAGGAACACCTCTTTATGGGAGTAAAGGGAATGGATCATGAGATCCAAGAGTTGTTTGATTTCAGTTTTGAATTCCAGTCGTTCAATCGTCATATAGGTTCACCTCGTTCAACTAAATAGTTGTGTTCGCTGAATGATACAAAAAATGCGAATGCAGTATTTATATAATTCCTGAGGTCTGGTTAGTCAATATCAAAACGCCTTGCGTGTCCCATGATTCATGCTATAATAGTCCGTGTGTCCGGGAAAAGACTTATTCAAGAGAATTGACCATATCCGCTCAGTTTTAACCGGGATCATCATTACAGTTAAGATTGTTGGTGACAATAGCCGGAGGTTGATATGAAGGTCGCCATATCAGGAAAAGGTGGAGTAGGTAAGACAACCCTTGCTGGCGTTATGGCACGGATTCTTGCCAAACAAGGCTACAAAGTCCTTGCAATTGATGCAGACCCCGACTCGAACCTTGCGAGTGCAATCGGAGTGGACCAGAAAAAGCTTGACTCTGCGAAACCCCTTGCCCTCATGAAAGAATTTATCGAAGAACGTACGTCCAGCAAAAAAGGAACATATGGTTCATTCTTTAAGTTGAACCCCCGGGTTGATGACATTCCAGAGAGATTTGCTGTTGATAAGGATGGTATCAAACTGGTTATACTTGGCAACATCCAGCAGGGCGGGGGCGGTTGCTTCTGCCCAGAAAGCGTGTTACTCAAAAGCCTTCTTTCTTATATCATTATTGAAAGGGATGAGTCGGTGATTGTAGACATGGAAGCCGGTCTTGAACACCTTGGTCGGGGAACGGCCGAATACGTAGATGCTTTGTTAGTTGTCGTTGAGCCTGGTAAGAGAAGCTTTCAGACAGCATACCAGGTGAAAAGACTGAGCCAGGACCTTGGTATTAAAAACCTTTACATTGTAGGTAACAAAATCATGGATATTTCTGATGATGAGCTCATGAGGAATAGCCTGGAAGGTTTTACAGTTCTTGGAACTATTTCATATAATGAGAAAGTTATCGAGGCTGACAAGTTAGGTGTGTCTCCCTTTGATATAGATGAAAAAATAAGGACAGAGGTGGGATACATTATTGAAGCCCTTCGAAATCGAGTGACATGAGCAAGATTCTCATTATTGTCGAATATGTAGTTGTTACAATCATTCTTTCAGCAATTGCACTCTTAGTATCTCTTTTTGACAAACAGGGTAGAGCATTGCATCGTATGGCTCAATTTTGGGCAAAAATCCATCTTATGACAAGTGGCATACAGGTGTCGGTAACAGGCCTTGAAAATATCTCATCGCCTCCGTACATATTTATGTGTAATCATCAGAGTGCACTCGATATTTTTTCGCTCCTCAATAGTCTCCCTGTCCAGTTCAAATGGATAGCAAAGAGAGAACTTTTTTATATCCCTTTTTTAGGATGGGCAATGAAGAGGGCAGGATACATAAGCCTCGATAGAAAACATCCCCGGGAAGCCATTAAGGCAATGGATGATGCGGCAAAAAAGATAAGGGAAGGGACCAATATCATTATCTTTCCTGAAGGAACAAGAAGCAAGGATGGACACCTTCTCCCTTTCAAAAAAGGGGGGTTTTCTCTTGCGCTCCGTGCAAAGGTTCCTATAGTGCCAGTGGGGATATCCGGATCAAACAGGCTACAGCCAAAAGGTAGTTTCATTCCCAATCAAAAAGGGGTAATATACTTAAGAATCGGCAAGCCAGTAGAAACAGCCCAGGGCAGCCGTTCTGCTAAAACTGAAATAATGATGACAGTCAGACAGGCTATTGAAGGCTTGATGACCGAGAAAGAGGCTTAGGTACACCAGAACATGTCGCCAGAGCTGAAGAAGGAGATGTTAGGGGTTGGATTATTGGGTCTTTTTTTATTCCTCCTTGTAAGCCTTATCTCATACCATCCGTTTGATCCTTCTCTTAATGCATTGGCTTCTGGTGGGGCAAAAAACTGGTGTGGCAAGGTTGGTTCATATATATCAGATATCCTCATACAGTTATTCGGCATGATGAGCTTCATATTGCCCGCTGTTTCCCTCCTCTTCGGTTTATTCTTCGTCAGGAAAAAAGATCCTCCTCATATACTGCTCCTTACATCAGGTATTGTTCTGCTCTTTTTGTCTCTATCTGCCATACTCCAGATTAGTATCGGGCAGATTCACCTGAGGGGCGTAGGAATGCCTTTCTCAGGTTTCCTGGGCTCGTTTTTTGGAAAAATGTTTCTGAAATTCTTTAACTATTTTGGAAGCTACCTTATCCTCTTAATTCTACTTTTAATTTCAGCTTTTTTGATTGTTCAGGCGCCATTGCTTTCAATGTTTGAGGCCAGAATAGAGAGAAGAAAACCTCTTGAACGGAGAAAAGAGATAAAGGTAACCGAGGAAGCGCCAAAAGAAGAGAAGAAGGTTGAGAAAAAACCTGTACAGGAGGCATTTGATTTCTTTAATGAAATCGGGCCGTACAAACTCCCGTCGGTCTCTCTTCTTGATACAACGGAAAAGAAAGAGGTCAAAATCGACAAGGAGAGCATTCAGGCCAATGCAAGTATTCTGGAAAAGAAGCTAAAAGACTACGGTATAGATGGTAAGGTAGTAGAAGTACGCCCCGGGCCTGTGATAACCATGTACGAATTCCAACCGGCAGCAGGAATTAAGGTATCCAGGATTTCGAATCTTGCTGACGACCTCGCCATGGCGTTGAGCGCTGTTTCGATTCGAATCATTGCCCCTATACCTGGTAAGGATGTTGTTGGTATTGAAATACCAAACAAGATTAGGCAGACAGTCTATTTCAAGGAGATTATCGAATCCCCTCAGTTTGCCGCATCGAATTCCTTTCTGAGTCTGGCCCTTGGGAAAACCATCGCAGGTGAGCCATTCGTAGCTGATCTGACCAAGATGCCCCACCTTCTTGTTGCTGGTTCTACAGGGTCAGGAAAAAGTGTCTCCCTCAACAGTATGATTTGCAGTATGCTCTACAAAGCAACGCCAATAAATGTCAAGTTCCTCATGATCGACCTGAAAATGTTAGAGCTTTCATTCTACGATGGTATACCCCACCTGCTTTTGCCGGTAGTCACGAACGCCAAAAATGCAAAAGCCTCACTCAGGTGGCTCATCGATGAGATGGAGCGCAGATACAAAATGATGGCTGAGAAGGGTGTCAGAAACATCGACAAATATAACCAAAAAATGGTGAAAGGGAACATGGAGGCAATCCCTTACATTGTAGTTGTTATTGACGAGCTGGCTGATCTTATGATGGTCTCCACAAAAGAAGTTGAGGAGTATATTGCCAGGCTTGCGCAGATGGCCAGGGCATCAGGCATCCATCTGATTCTTGCCACACAGCGACCGTCAGTAGATGTCCTTACAGGGATAATTAAGGCAAACTTTCCCGCCCGGATTTCCTGCCAGGTTTCTTCGAAGGTTGATTCGCGGACAATCCTTGACACTAACGGTGCAGAGAGCCTTCTTGGGTATGGCGACATGCTTTTCTTGAGCCCGGGCTATGGGAGATTGCAGAGACTTCACGGACCTTTTGTATCAGAGAGTGAGATCAAGAGAATTGTGGAATTCCTTAAACAACAGGGGACGCCGGTCTACCACCAGGAGATACTTGAAGAAAGGGAAGAAGAGGGAGCTGGTGAAGAAAACATGGATGACGAAAAATACCAGGAGGCTGTTGAATTTGTCATGGAAAGAGGTGAAGCCTCCATTAGCATGGTGCAGCGAAGATTCAGGATTGGGTACAACAGGGCTGCCCGAATTGTGGAGCGTATGGAGGCCGAAGGAATCGTTGGCCCCTCTGATGGTGTGAAACCGAGGGAGGTATTGAAAAGAAAATGAGTGATAGCATTGAATGTTTAGCGATTACCATGCGGCGAGAACAAAAAAAATGTATAACCTGCATTTTTTTCATTGTGATGATTGCAATCTGTTTTTGTGTTGGGGTAGGGTATGCTGCTGGACCGCACCCCAGAACTCCGAACTCAGAATACCAAACTGTTTTACCCCAGTCCTCCTTCGATGAAATAAAAAAGGCATATGCTGAGATCAAAACCCTTGAGGCCCAATTCAAACAAAGAATTTTTATATCAAGCCTGAAGAAAGAGCGTGACTCGAAAGGTGAGTTTTTCTTTAAGAGGCAAAAGGGCTTCTTATGGCGCTACAAAACACCCAAGGTTCAATATTTTCTTTATGATGGAAAATTTATCTGGCAGGAAGAGGATGACAAGCCCTATGTGGCAAAGAATAAAATCGACAAAGAAAAGACCGGTGGAACATTTTTTGACCTTATTGAAGATATAGCAAAAATCGATGAGCTCTTCACGCTCAAGGAACAAAAGATAGAGGAAAATTTTGAGGTCTTGCAACTTATACCCAAAAAAGAAGGGACTGTTATTTCTGCAAAGATATGGATCGATAAGCAAAAATTGATCAAGAAGATTGAGATTCATGAATTTACCGGTAACGTAAACACAATCGAGTTTTCAGCCATCAAAGTGAATCAATCCTTGGATGAAAGCAAGTTTGTTTTCAAGTCTGACGGTAAGAAGGAGATTGTTGAGAGATAATGCCCCTCCACAAAGATGAAGGAATAGTTTTGTTTAAAAGAGCCTACGGAGAATCGGACAAGATTATACGTCTTTTCACGCTTAACTCCGGGAAGGTGGCTGCTATCGCCAAAGGGGCAAACAAAAGTCAAAAAAGGTTTATGAATACCCTTGAACCTTTCAACCACATCTCTCTGGAGTATTTTGAAAAGCACGGTAAAGGCATGGTCCGCCTGGAAAACGCGTATGTCATAGAAACGAATGAAGGCATAGAAAAAAGCCTGAAAAGGGCATGCGTGGCTGGATTTTTCACGGAATTTGTCGATAGGCTGACACGAGACAGGGAAAAACATACTGAGCTTTTTTATATGCTGAAAGATGTTCTAGCTACAATCAAGCAACGCGACCTCACATATAGTGATGTGCTCTATCACGAATTAAACATGCTTCAAATTCTCGGTTTTGAGCCAAATTTTCAAACCTGTGTTTACTGCGGAAAAGCAATGGATGAAGAAGAAAAGATTTGTTTTTCCAACCAACGTGGTGGCACTCTTTGTAATCGGTGTGCCCGTTTCATAGCACACAAAAGGTATGATCAGGGGGTTATAGCACAACTTGCATCCATGAGAGGTAAAAAAAGGGAGCAATTATCCTGTGAACCGGTTGGCAACTATTCACCTTTCAACAATGGAAACGGAAAGGATGTTATTTTTGAGAGAGACGCTCGGGAATTACTTGAAGGTTTTGTCTCTTTTCATCTCGAGGTAGAATTCAAATCTTACCGGATTCTCAAAAGCATAATGGGCTGACTAACATATATTAACATCTCCTTGTTTACACGCAAACGCTTCAGTTAGTTTACAACTTAGCAACATCACCTTGGTTTTAATGAACAGTAGGAGATAAAAACACAGGCAATTCCAATTAATCCCACGAAATAAAAGACAGAGTGTATTCCCTGAGTATCCATTATAAATTTTCCACGAAAAGGAGTTATTTCAAATCCCAGGTTTATTGTAGCGCTGAAAAGACCGAAAACTAGCCCCATTCCAAGGTTATCACCCTCCTCCATGACTATATCGGTGCTTGCAGGTGAAGAAATAACACTTCCAAACCCAGGAACAACAGCCATACATAAAAGACTCCAAAACCCGAAAGCAAACGGTAGAAAGGAAATCAAAATGGAAGTCAAAAGCCCGCCCATAAGTACAAGTACTCACCGGTTTCGATGATCTCCTAAAAAACACATGGGTTTTATGAACGCCATCATGCGAACTGTCCCTGAAACCATGATGGCTCCAATCTGCATTTCACCGGGGTCACGGTCGATCTCTATGAAAAAGGGGAAGAAAGATTGTAAAAATACTTATTCCAATAGCCCTAGTGAAGATAAAAGTGAGAAGTCCTGCGAGAATATTATTTTTTTAATAGAGTATGGCCGATCCTTACCAGTACCGATCGTTCCCTACCTTTGGAGCCCCAGGAATCAGAAAAGGATCTGCCAGTAGCGCAACAGTAGTAATGACTGCACGGATTTTGAAGGCACCCGGTATCCCGAAGAAGTTTCAGATGATCGCGCCAAAACTGGACGGAGCCCCAATGCGCAGTAAAAAAAGTACCAAAGGTAGCGATATTCGTTCCTTCTTTTTTCCTTTGTTGGCTGATCACCCATAGCAGCCAAGATAACAGTCCGTAAGAACGAAGCAGCAATGCATTGAAGAAATCTGGCTATGATGAGCGAAATCGCACTTGGCAGGAAAAGATACAGAATGGAAACGCATGTGTATAATTCAAGATCAATTGATATAAAACTGCGTCTTCCCGGGTTTGTTTCTGTTCAGATCGTTCGGGAAGACGCAGTTTTATATC
>Ga0116187_1001059_pt1 | contig 30387 bp, 32 predicted proteins | sample AD_JPNNA6_MetaG_FD_89755 | JGI IMG/M metagenome (GOLD analysis project Ga0116187, IMG submission 89755) | Active sludge microbial communities of municipal wastewater-treating anaerobic digesters from Japan - AD_JPNNA6_MetaG | ecosystem: Engineered > Bioreactor > Anaerobic > Digestate | place... | reverse complement strand
AGCGCTAATTTCTCCTTTTAATTTGTTGCCTCCATTAATTATAAAGACCTCTTCCATAAAAATTAAAAATTATTTTTTAGTCATTATGCTTTTTTTATAAATCTCTAAATTATCTAAAACTGCGCCAGTGCCTTTGGCTACACATTGTAGAGAATCATCAGCAATAAAGCTTGGCACGCCTGTAGATTGAGAAATTAAAGCAGCGATATTTTTTAAACAAGCCCCTCCACCAGCAATAACCATTCCTTTATCCATTATATCAGCCGAAAGCTCGGGTGGAGTTTCGCGCAAAACATTTTTAATACATTGAATTATTTCTTTTAATGGTTCACTAATAGCATAACAAATTTCATTACTGCTAATTTTAATATTTTTAGGCAACCCTAAAATTAAATCCCTACCCCGAATTTCCATATACTTTGGTTCTTTTTCTGGTAAAGCTGTTCCAATTTTAATTTTAACCTCTTCGGCTGTTTGCTCTCCAATTGCTAAATTATATTTTTCTTTAATAAACTCAGTTACAGCGACATCTAATTTATCACCAGCTACTCTTAAAGATTGAAAATAAACAATGCTTCCCAAAGAAATAACAGCCACTTCCGTAGTGCCTCCGCCAATATCTACAATTAAATGTCCTGAAGAAGAATTTATAGGAATACCAGCGCCAATTGCTGATAAAACTGGTTCGTTCGCTAAAAAAACATCTTTCGCTCCCGCCGCTAAACCAGATTCAACAACCGCTCTTTTTTCTGTAGAAGATATTCCCGCCGGTACCCCAATTAATAATTCGGGTTTAAAAAATTTATTTAAACCAGTATTTACCTTTGTAATAAAATGTTTCAAAATTGCCTGAGTAGTACGATAATCTGCAATGACACCCTCTTTCAAGGGGCGATATACTTGAATAGAATCAGGGGTGCGACCAATCATTTCCTTGGCTGCTTGACCAACTGCCAAAACTTTATTATCTATTAACGATACTGCCACTACGGTTGGCTCACTCAAAACAATGCCCTTGTTGGGCACAAAAACAAGCGAATTTTTTGTTCCTAAATCAATTCCAATTTTCATATAAATAATTAATTTAATATGTTTTTATTTTAACTAATAAAAAGCAGATTGTAAAGTCTTAAGTTTTGCGCTAAAATATTATTATAAAAATTATCAAACTATGAACAATAAAACAAAAACTATCCTTTTTATAACTTTGGCAATTATTTTTATAATTATTGCTCCTCTTATCCTTTTATATTCTCAGGGTTATAGATTTGATTTTCAAAAATATGAAATTTTGAAAACGGGAGGAATTTATATAAAAACATCTGAACCGGGCGCTGAAATTTATATTGATGAAAAATATAATAATAAAACTAATCAATTTTTATCTTATGATTTTTTAGTCCAAAATCTTATCCCCAAAGAACATCTTATTAAAGTTAAAAAACCAGAATTTGTTTCTTGGGAAAAAAATCTTTTGGTTAAAGAAAAAATGGTTACTCAAGCTTACATTATCTTATTCCCAGAAAAAATTAATTTCACTTTAGTTGAAAATGAATTAAATAAAATTTATACATTTCCCGGACAAAATAAAATCATAGCCATAAATTCTCAAAATCAAATCTATGTTTTTGAAAATGGACAAAAAACTATTATTTTAGAAAACGCAGCTAAAAATATAAATCAAATTTTAGATGTAATAATGTCTAAAGACTCAAACCAAATTATTATAAAAGCAACTGAGAAAAAAACAAATAAAATTAAATTTTATTTATTGCCTTTGAACAAAGAAACAACTGAGCTTATTGACTTAAAAAATTTAGATAAAACAATGGAAAAATTATCTTTTTATTCTAATAATATTATTTATTATGACCTTGGAAAAAAATTATATAAAGAAACTCTGGATTTACAAAAAGCAACACTTGTTTTATATGAACCAATTCAATCCTTCGTCATAGATGGTGAAAGTTTGTATTTTCTTCAAAACAATTCTTTATTCAGAAAAAATTTAATCACTAATAATTCCGAAGAACTCTCCAAACAAAGCCTTCCCCTTAAAGAAAATAGCGCTTATGATATTTTTATATATTGGGGTAAAATTTTTATCTTAGAAAACCAATCTAATCTTTATGTATTAGATGAAAATAAAACTATAAATAAATTGATTGATTCAAAAACCCCGCTTCACTATGTTGATTTTTATGAAAAACTGCTCTTTTATAACGATTCGCAGGTCTGGCTTTACTTTTTGAAAGATTACGAAAGCCCTTTCTTTGTCAAAGCCAATACTCTTATTCTTTTAGTAAATTATGAAAAAATTAATGATTTAGATTGGATTGGTGGAGATTATTTTGTCAGAATAAATGAAAACGGACAAGCTATAATAAGCGAAATAGACAATCGTGGTAAAATGAATGAATTTGCGCTTGAACCAACTAACATTACTCAGGTTTGGTTTAGCCAAAAAGACAAAAAACTTTATTTGCTTTCTAATGGAAATCTCTTAGTATCCCCAAAATTAATTCCTTAAAAATATTAACTTAAACAATAAAAATGCTTTTCTAATTAAGCAGTTTTTATTGTTTTCATTAAATAAATTTTAATTTTCTTTTAGCAAAAAAGCAAAACCAAAAATAAAAGAGCCCAAACTAATAAAAATAAAAGGATATCCAAAAGCAGAGACAAGCCACCCTCCAAACAAAGCGCCAAAAGCAGTGGCAAAAGGAGAAAAAATAGTATCCACTGCTGCCGACTCTTTCGGATATTCTTTAAGATTCGCGGCCATTAAACCGCTTCGGCCCGAACTCGCCATTAACCCTCCTATATTATTGCCTAATCTTATAAAAAACATACAAACTGCATTAAGATAATTAGCCAAAATACCCAATATAACTGAAAAAACGCCAACAATTTTAGCCCCTAAGGAAAAGTTGACTTCGCTTCTTCGCTGGCTAATAATTTTAATTACCCAAACCGACAATGGTAAAAAAATAATAGAAAGACTGGAACTAAAAATTAAAATTTTGTTTTGGCTCCATCCTAAACTTTTTAAGAATAATGGAAAAAAGGTATTATTAAACCCTCCCAAAATTAAAATTAAAAAAGCAACCCCAATAAACAGCCAAGATTTTTTCGTTCCCATGGTTTGGACAACTCTACTATAATTATTCAAACTTTCTTTTAAGGGGATATTATCAACTTGTTCAACTTGAGATTTTCTTAATGATAAAAAGCAATATATTGCTGCTGTAACTTGAATTATTGCCGCGGCTGTAAATACGCCTGTAAATCCAAATTTCCAAATTAAAAATGCTCCTAAGGCCGGGGCAAAAGCATCGCCATAATTAGCAGCTGAATAAAACCAACCAAAAGAACCATCGGGATTCTTTAATTTTGCGCCCATAAGCGCTGCTCGGGAACTAACAAAAAATAAAGCCCCTGAAATTCCTAAAATTATTTGTAAAATATAAAAAACAATAAGATTGGGAAATAAAATCATTCCGATTGAATAACTGGCATAGCCTAAAATTCCCAATACCATTAAAATAGCTGGATTAATTTTATGATTAAGAAAACCAACCACAGGAGCAAAAAGAGCGATTGGCAAATAAATTAAAAAATTAGTATAACCTACTTGGGACAAGGAAAAATTATTTGCTACTAAATAAAGAGGAAAATACAAAGAAAATAATTTATAGCCAAACATTAACAAAAAATGAGACAAGCTCGTGTCTCGAGTAATAGTTTCGGGTTTTGATTGAATGACTAAGGTCATCTAAGGTTTATTTTGATTATATTTTATCCTAAAATAAAAAAATAAAAAGGGCCTGGTTCTAAATTTTTAGAAAACAGACCCAAAAAAGAACTAAAGCTTGCTTTGATATTTATTTAGCAATCTCCTGGCAATGCGACGGTATTCCTCATTCGGACAATCGCGGGAAGCCAACATCTGAAGAGCCAACCGATGCATACGTTTACCGGGACCACCCACAAGACGATTGCCTTCTGGCTGGCGAGCCAAATCCTCTAATTCGGCCGGGGAAAAATACCTCCACTCTCCTTTTCTTGGCTTTTCGTTAATAATCCCGATAGGGATACCGAAAGCCCAGTCCTCGCCTCCGCTGATAACTGCCGGGTACATAGCCTGCATTGATTGAAGAGGAGGCAAGATAATACCTATTTCCTCTTCTACTTCTCTTCGAAGTTCATCGCCAATAACCCTTTCATCAAGAGCTTTAACGTTTTTCTCTTCTTCTACGCCTCCCCCCGGAAGATCCCAATCTCCCGGCAGAGATTCATCTTTTTCTCTTCTTTTTAAGAGAATACAACCTTCGCGGTTAAAGATACCTGCAAAGACCCCAATAGTGGGATGAGCAATCATTTTTTCTTCCTCCAACAATAGTTAATTATTGGACTAACTATAATATATACTATTTTTAAATTTTGTCAAATTTAAATAAAAACAACCATCCACAAAAGGAATGGTTTTGATAAAAAAGAGCTAAAATTTTTCTATTTTTCCGTTATTTATACAATAAAAATATTGCAAAGGAACTATATTTTTTTCGTCAAACGGTCTATTATACATTGGCAGTCTTGAAATAGTTTGACGTTCCTTAGTATCTACTGAGGCTACTGAAGCAATATTTTCAGTTTTTTTAGAATTTTGCCTCATTTGATGTTCATATCTTAAAAAACTCTGTTCTGTAATCATTGGCTCAGTTGTGAAATGAGATATCGGTACATATCTCACCTCTAACTTTCCTCTCCTTATCAATTCTTTAAGCTCAGAAAATTCAATGCCGAGCATTTTTAATACTACTGGAATAGATATATTTTTTTCTTTCATTTTTTTCACCACTATCGCCGAAGCGACGTTATAATATTAAACTATTTTTAGTTTTTTGTCAATACAACCATAAACTAAAAAAGAGGTTGTTCCCTCTTTTTTTGTTTTAAAAATTTAACGCTTGCTCCATTGTGGTGCTCGGCGAGCTCGCTTTAATCCAAATTTTTTCCTTTCTTTCATTCGCGAATCACGAGTTAAAAAGCCTGCCTTACGCAAACGTTTTCGATATTCTGGATTAAAAACAACTAATGCTCTCGCAATACCATGCCTAATCGCTTCGGCTTGAGCATTAATCCCTCCCCCTTGAACAACAACCGTAATCTTAAAACGCCCACCTAATCTCATCTTATCTAAAGCTGAAGTGGCTACATTCTGTAAAATTAAAGTTGGAAAATAATCAGCTATATTTTTACCATTAACAGTAATAGTTTTGTCTCCTTGCATATATAATCTAACTCGAGCAACTGCAGTTTTGCGACGGCCAGTGGCTTCAAAATAATTCGGACTATTTTCGTCATATTTAGATTCATCAAAAACGAAATTATCCTCATTAGCTTTGTCTAATGAATTACCAACCTCGGCTAAATTAACTGAACTTAAATTATTTTTTACTTCTTCTAAAACTGCTATAGATTCAACATCTTTTTTAATAGGAGTATTTTTAGAAGTTGGTTTCTTTTTGTTTTTATTTTTTTCCGTCGGAGAAGGATTTGATTCTACGCTTTTTTTCACCGCGGTTTTCTTTGCTGAAACAACCGGCTTTTTATCCCCTTGAACGGACGGAGTTACTTTAGTTAAAGTTTTCTTTTCAGTCATATTATTCAAAATTATTTAAATTTTAAACGTTTTAATTGTTTATCCATTAAGCGATTCTTTGGCAACATGCCAGCTACGGCTTTCCTTAAAAGCTCAGTTGGATCTTTCTCAAAAATTCTTCTCATCAAAATGTGTTGGTCTCGCCCCAAATAACCAGTGTGATGAAAATAAGTTTTTTGGTCCATTTTATTGCCAGTAATTTTAATCTTATCAACATTTTTAACAACAACGTAATTATTTGAATCTTTGTTTGGCATAAAATCAGGTTTATTTTTCCCTCTTAAAATAACAACGATTTCGGTCGCCAAACGACCTAAAACTTTTCCCTCTGCGTCAATAGTATAGGTTTCTTTCTTCGTCGGTTTAGTTACATTTTTTTGTGTTTTTTGTGTTTGAGCCATATTTTTTAAACTAATTCTATTATTGCCATTTTAGAGCTGTCTGATTTTCGCTGACCTAATTTAATTATTCGAGTATATCCCCCTTTTCGGTCTTTATATTTAACTGCTACTTCGTCAACTAATTTTTTAACAACTTTTGGAGAAAAAAATTGAGATAAATACCTTCTTGATGCCACAGTTCCAATTTTAGCTTTAGTAATTTTCTTTTCTATAAAAGGCGCCAGCTCTTTTGCTTTAGCTTCAGTAGTAGTAATTTTCCCTCTTAAAATTAAAGAGCTTGCTAAGCTTTTTAATAAAGCCTTTCTTTGACCAACTTCTCTATGTAATTTTCTTCCTTTTTGTAATTTTTTCATATTCTTTATCTAATCGTTGCGTTTTTAAAAATTATAAAATTAAGATTTTTTCTTTTTTGCAGAAGCTGTTTTTGTTCCTGCGGTTTTAGTTTTTTTAATTTTTGGCTTTTTTTCTGATAAAGAATCCTTTTCGGAAACTATTTCATTTTCACCTTGCGATGCGCCTTGTTCATTAATTAAAAATTCTCCAAATCCTAATCCTTTATATAAAAAATCAAAATGGCTAATCAAAATTTTTAAAGATTCTTCTAATGCTTCTTCGGGGCTAATCGTTCCGTCAGTTTCAACCTCTAAAATGACCTTATCAAAATCAGTTCTTTTCCCCACTCTCATATTCTCAACCACATAATTAACTTTTTTGATAGGAGTAAAAATAGCATCCATTCCAATCACCCCAATATCTTTTTTTTCTTTTTCGTTATCATAAAAACGATATCCCACTCCTTTTTCAATTCTTACTTCTATTTCTAATTCTGTATTTTTATCAGTAATAGTGGCAATATGAGCCTCTGGATTAGCTAATAAAAATTCAGAATTTTTAGCAAAATCTTTACCCAAAACCTTGCCTTCACCTTTTTTTATTAAAACAGCGGTTTGTGGTTCATCGCCATAAAGCTTAAATCTTAACTGTTTTAAGTTCATTAATATATGCAAAACATCTTCTTTTACGCCATCTAAGGTAGCAAATTCATGGGGCGCATTTTTAATTTTAGCTTCAGTGATAGCTGCTCCGCCCAAAGATGATAATAAAACTCGCCTTAAGGCATTGCCTATGGTTACCCCATAACCGGGATAAAGAGATTCTATTTCAAAAATCTCAGCATTATCATTAATTTTTTTACATTTAATTGAACTTGGCAATGGAATCATATTGTTTATTTATTTAATTTTAATATAATATAATTTTTTATTAAAATATTTAATTCCTTACCTTGAATAATGCTCAAACACTGAAGCAATTTCAGCTGGTAATTGAATGTCGCTTGCTAATGGTTTTTTTACCATTTTACCTTCCATTTTTTCTTTATCATAACTTAACCAATCTGGCAAAGAATATTTTTTCATTCTTTCATTTAAATTCTTAAAGGCGGATATGTTGCGCGAACCCGGACGAATTCCAATAACATCATTAAGATGAACAGTATAAGAAGGAATATCAACTTTACGGCCGTTGACAATAAAATGACCATGCGAAACCATCTGGGTTGCTTCGGCACGGGATTTCGCCCACCCTAAACGGAAAACAATATTATCTAAACGAGATTCTAACTTTTGCACTAATTCATCAGCTACATTTTCAATTCGTCCACGATTTTCCGCTACTTCAGTTACATATCTCTTAAATTGCGCTTCTGTAACGCCATAATATTTTTTCATCTTTTGTTTTTCGCGAGCTTCTTTTCCATACTCGGTTAAGCCAGATTTTCTTTTTTTTGCTTTTTGCCCCGGCGCAAACGGCCTTTCTATCATCGCACATTTAGCCGAAGTGCACTTTTCTCCTTTTAAGAAAAGCTTTTCTCCTGTTCTTCTACAAATTTTACATTTAGCATGTTTTAGCATAATAGATTAACTAATAAAATATAAATAATTATAATCTTCTTGGTTTTCTTGGCTTGCACCCATTGTGAGGGATAGGCGTTGCATCTTGAATTGATAAAATTTCAAAATTTTGATTAGCAATTGACCTTAAAGCTGATTCGCGACCCGAACCAACTCCTTTTACAATAATATGAATTCGTTTAATGCCCATTTTTTCAGCTAATTGGCTAATTGCCTCTGCTACTTTAGAAGCGGCAAAAGGAGTAGATTTTTTAGTTCCTTTAAAGCCAAGACGACCGGCCGATTGGCTGGCCAAAACATTACCCCCCGAATCAGTCAAACTAATAATCGTATTATTATACGAACAAAAAATATAAATCCGGCCTTCTTTTCCAATAATAACCTTATCTAATTTAGCATCTTTTTGAATAGCTTTTTCAATAACTTCGCCTTCTTTAATTAATTCCTCTTCAGTTTTAGCAATGATATGTTTTTTTCCCATATATATTATCTTTATTATTTCGGAGATGGAGGAGCTTTGCGGCCAGAGCCTGCTGTTTTTCTCACATTACCCCTTACGGTGCGACTATTAATGCGGGTTGTTTGTCCTCGCACTGGCAACCCTTTACTGTGCCTTGATCCTCTCCATGTTCCAATATCCTTCAAACGTTTAATATTGCCAATAATTTCTCTTTTTAGTTCACCCTCTACGCGATAATTTTTTTCAATTACTTCTTTTAATTTTCCTAATTCTTCTTGAGTTAAATCTTTAGCCTTCTTTTTAGGGTCAATTTTAGCGTCTGCTAAAATTTTTCGGCTTAAAGATAAACCAATCCCATAAATATATGGCAAACTATATTCAATTGATTTTTCATCGGGAATCATTACTCCCACTACTCTCGGCATAATTTTTTATTATTTTATTATCTTTGTTTATTATTTATTAGTAATTAAACTATTAAGCCCCTTGTCTTTGTTTATGTTTTGGGTTTTTTTTGCAAATCACATAAACTCGTCCTTTTCGTCGGACGATTTTACAATCTTTACAAATTTTTTTAACAGATGGTCTTACTTTCATAAACTTTATTTTTTGCGAAAAATAATTCTTCCCCTCTTGTTATCGTACGGAGTCAACTCTACCGTAACTTTATCACCGGGCAAAATTTTTATTTTAAAAACTCGCAACTTACCAGCTAAATGCGCTAACACTTCTGAGTTGTCTTCTAATTGCACTTTGAAAAACCCGTTCGGCAAGCTCTCCGCAATAACTCCATCTTTTTTAATTGTATCGTCTTTTTTGGGCATTTTCAAAAGATACTTAAAACCATATCAAAAGTTTACAATTTGGTCAATAGCTACCAAGCCTTTTGACCTTGTTAATTAAACCTTACTTCAATAGTTATGTTTTGATTATTATTAGGTAAATTAAATTTCCAAACTGGCCAAAGGTTTATTTCCGCATTATCAACCCCTGAAAAATTTTTAATAATAGAAGCTGAATAATCCTTGCTTTTCCCGCTTAAACTTTTTATCAAAAATTCTTTATCCGGCGCCCAATAAATTTTAGCTTGACAAGAAATTTCTAATTCCGCCCGGCCGGCCTGAATATCTATTTTGCTTTTGCTGACTTCGCAAGCCAAACTATCAGGCACAATTGATTTAGTATTATTATCTTGATTTTTAAAAAATAATTTTTCCGCTAAAGCTTTCAAATCGCTTTCTTTAAATATAATTGCCTTTGAAATAACAGTCCCTTTCACTTCAAAAGTTGGAGTAATATCTTTTTCTTTGGCAGTAATATTTAATTCAGTCATTTCTTGAGAAACGGCTTTATCAAAAACAACATATCCTTTTTCAACTTTATTTTTTAACGAAGTCAAGGCGTAAGCAAAAGATTTAGCCTTAAAATCTTCTTTAGCCGAATCTATATCTGTTTTAGTTACTATTTTTACAGCGCTGTTTGTTCCACCCTGAATAGCTCCCCGTGTTTCAGCCCAAGTAGTTGTGTAATAAGGAGTGCCTTTGAGTTTTGGCACTGAAAAGGTCGCTGAGCTCAAATTATATTCTTCTCCAGCTTCATCAGCTTCAACAATAATATCCACATAACCAGGTGTAATCTTTGAACCTTCAATGGTAGCCGCTGGAATATTAATAGCAGTTAAGGAATGATAAGAAAGACCCTTCGGATCAGATAAAAAATGGGTGCCAGTTTTTAAAGTAAGCGGTTCGGCTGGAGAATATTTATTATAGACCCGAATTGTTCCGCGCGCCTTTGTAGAATTCTCACTATTGCCTGTTGCCGAATAGGTCTGAGAATAAGATTGCGTGTCAGAAAAAACTTTTCCGGGCAAAGTATTAGTTTCAAAATTAACTTCCGTTGCTTCCGAACTTATTAAAATAACATTAGAAAAATTAGCAACTTCTGTCTTAGGATATATAGTCACTTGAGCTTTAGCGGGCATCAAAATTGCTCCAGTAATTAATCCGCCCAATAAAAGCATAAGAAAAACAGCCGTAAAAGGAAATTTTCCTTTCCGTTTTTTGACTGTAACCGGAACTATTGTATTAGTTAAAGGACCCTGATTTAAATCAAAATTTTCCTCTGTCTCATTAGAGACAGATTCAATTTCTTCTGGTGGAATAATATCATAAATTCTTTTAGTCATTGATTATATTCTAATACAAATAAAAATAATAAGCAAGATTTATTATCTAAAAGTATCTAAAAGTATGTTTTTAAAATTATGTTTAGGGGGTCAAACCCCGTAAACATCACAACCTCAAAATACGAACCCATTAAAAAATATCATAACATTGAAATACCAAAAAATACCGAGGGGACCTGATTCCATAAACATCACTGAAACGTTTTTGAATATTTTTGATGTTTGAGGGACTGGCCCCCAAACATTACAATTATTGATTAAACGCGCAGTAAGTATTTAATTCAGCAAGACGGTCAGTGTATTCTTGGTAAGTAATTGCTTTATTATTTAAAAGGCTTTGTAGTCCAGCTACATAATGCTCTTTCACCATAGCTGTTGGTATGGCGGTATTATAAACGCGGACACCGTCGATGAAGCCAGAAAAAAATCCTCCAGTCCATCCAGCAACCGATGTTCCTATTAATAAATGTTGATTATTTGATGGATTTGTAGAATAAGATGCATCGGTCCCCTTAATACTATCAACATAAATTTTAATAATCGAACTATTATAAGTTCCTACAATATGATGCCAGTGTCCATCATTAATAATTGCTATATGCGTGGCATCATTGCCAGATGAGTTGCCCCAGATAGAAAATCTTACTCTTTTTGGATCATTATTAGTTAAATTTCTTAAGACAAAACCTTCCCAAGGAGCGGCTGTTTTAGCTTTTATAACTGCACTCCAATTGCCAGAATTTTGAATGGTTTTAATCCAGGCCTCAACAGTTATAGATGAATTAACACCAGTATCTCCGCAGTCCACATAATCATTTACCCCGTCAAAGGATAAGCACTTGCCAGTCACGCAATCCGCGCTGAGTTTTTCTAAACCATCCGAACCAGTATAAAGGGTGCCGTTATTAGTTCCCCAAAAGTCTTTAATAACAGCTCCTTCTTTAGCGGTGGTTAAATCATCAAAATTCCATTCAGAGACTAAATTCATTAGCAAAGCATCTCTTAAAGAAGTAGAAAAAACTTGAGATTTAGCAAAATTAGCCTTGTCTGTTATTCCATTCAAATTGATTATAATGATTCCAGAAATAATGCCGATAATAGCTATGACTACCAATAACTCAATCAAAGTAAAAGAAGATTGGGAATGCTTTATAGTATTGGTTTTTATAGTTTTATTTTTCATAAATAAACTTTAATTAATTATTTAAATTAATTAGTTTGATTATATCTTTTCTTGGTTGTAGGCGTCAAATGAAAAATAAACAAGGGTGATGCTTAGAATGATGTTTACTCATTTTAGAGTTGAAGTGATGTTTAGGGGTCAGACCCCTAAACATTTTGAAAAAGGCAAAAATGATGTTTGGGTCTTTATGCTTCTTTATACCTGGATGATGTTTAGGTCTTTGTACTTGGGTGATGTTTAGGGGTCAGACCCCCAATACCCTTGGGGTCTGACCCCTAAACATCACAAGTTTAAAATACCGAAAAAATACCGACGAACTTGACCCCTCTAGAATACTAACCCATAAACATCACACCTATTGCTGCGACAGATTATTTCAAAAACTTTACATTTAACATTGATAGTTTTATAATCAAAACTATTATTATAAAAAAATTATAAAAAATTTTATGGAAAAACAATGTTTATTTTCTGAGTATCTGCGGCCTGAAGAATTTGAGGCTATTAAAAAATTTTCTCAAGATAAGAAAACTCCTTTTCTTATAATTAACCTTAACAAGGTAGAAGAAAAATATAATGAATTGCAACATTGTATGCCTTTTGCAAAAATATATTATGCGGTTAAGGCTAACCCGAATAATGAGGTTCTAAAAACTCTTATTGCCAAGGGGGCATGTTTTGATATTGCTACAATTTATGAATTAGACCAAATTTTAGCCTTAGGTGTTTCTCCTCAAAAAATTAGCTATGGCAACACCATCAAAAAAGAACAAGATATTGCTTATGCCTATAAAAAAGGTGTCCGCCTTTTTGCCACTGACTCAGAAAGCGATTTAGAAAAAATTTGCCGCCAAGCGCCCGGCTCAAAAGTTTTCTTTCGTTTATTGTCTGATGGCAGCGGCGCTGACTGGCCGCTTTCGCGTAAATTTGGCCCCATCCCGATATGATTTTCCGTTTAGCCCTAAAATGTAAAAAAATGAATTTAATCCCTTATGGTCTTTCCTTTCATGTTGGTTCCCAACAAAGAGATATTGGCCAATGGGATGATGCAATTGCTCAGTGCCGCTATTTATTTACTTCTTTAGAAGACGCGGATATATCCTTAAAAATGATAAATTTAGGAGGCGGTTTGCCAGCTAAATATCTTAAACCAACCCGCGATATAGAAACTTATGCCAAAGAAATTACAAGATTCTTGAAAGAAGATTTTGGAGAAAATTTACCGGAAATTATAATAGAGCCGGGTCGGTCTATTGTTGGCGAAGCTGGCGTAATTGTCTCTGAAATTATAATGATTTCCCAAAAATCAACTTCTAATCATTACAGCTGGGTATATTTAGATATTGGAAAATTTGGCGGACTTGTTGAAACAATGGATGAAGCAATTAAATATCCGATATTTACTGAAATGTCTCCAAAAAAATTAGAAGATTTAAGAGAAGTAATTTTAGCTGGTCCCACTTGTGATAGTATGGATATTTTATACGAACAATTCCGCTACCGCTTAGATAAAAATATAAAAGAAGGAGATAGGGTTTATGTCCTAAGTGCCGGCGCCTATACCGCCAGCTATAGTTCTATTGAATTTAATGGCATTCCCCCGCTTGCTGTTTATACCGGCCGATTCTAAAATCAATTACATTTAGCTTGCCTGCTTTTTCCTCTTCGTTTATAATACTAAATAGATATATGAAAAAAAATATTTACATTCTTCCTTTTGACCACCGCTCTTCTTTTATAAAAGACATTTTAAAAATAAAAGGCGAACCAACCGCATCTGACTTAAAATTAATAAAAGACCTTAAAAAAATTATTTTTGAAGGTTTTTTATTGGCCAGTCAAGATTTTAATAAAAAAGATTTAGCCATTTTAGTAGATGAGAAATTCGGAAGCGACATTATTAAGCAAGCTCATCAAAAAAATATTACTCTTTGTATTCCAGTTGAAAAAAGCGGTCAATCATTTGCTTTTGAATATGGAAAAAATTTTGGCAAACATATTCTTAAGCAAAATCCTGATTATGTAAAAGCGTTGCTTCGTTATGACCCTATTCCTCAAAACACTGCTCTTAATAAATTTCAGCTTAAAAATTTAAACGAATTAGCCTCTTTTTGTAAAAAATATAAATATAAATTATTAATTGAGCTTTTAGTTCCTTTATCTCGCAAAGAATTGACCGGCTCAACTATTGAACAAGACAAAAAGAGAGCTCAAAAAACAGTTCTTGCTATTCAAGAAATTCAAACCATAGTTTCTCCTGCTATCTGGAAATTAGAAGGAATGAGACGAAAAGATTGGCCAATGATTATTAAAACCATAAAACCCAATTCAAAAATTGTTGTTTTAGGCCGCGGTGAATCAAAAGAACAAGTTAAACAATGGCTCAGTGATGCCGCGCCCTACCCTTCTATAATTGGATTTGCAATAGGCCGTACTATTTTTAAGGAAGCCCTAGAAATTTATTTAAAAAAAGATATTAGCCGACAAGAAGCAGCTCTATGGATTGCTGTTGAATTTTCTTTCTTTATAAATTTTTGGCAAAAGAAAAGAAAAAATAATTAAAAAATATATTCTTTTTGAAATATTGGAATAATGTTTTTAATACCAATATTTTCCTCAAGAGCCACTGACAAGGCCAAAGAATTTTCTTTTTCGCCATGATTAATAAAAACTTGATAAGGCCTTGGCTGTTTAATTTGGCTAATCCAATTTTCTAAATGCGGCTCGTCGGCATGAGAAGAAAAAGAAAAAATTCCTGCTATTTTTGAACGAACCGGAATGGTCTTTTTATCTATTTTAATTTTTTTTGCTCCATCTAAAATTTCACGGCCATAAGTTCCCTCAGCTTGATATGATACTAATAAAAGAATATTTTTAGGGTCAGTAATATATTTATCTAAGTGAGTCATTATTCTTCCTCCACTTATCATTCCTCCGCCTGCTAAAATAATTTTAGGCGGTTTAACTTTATCCATCCGAAAAGATTGTTTAAGATTGGCTGTAATTTTCAAGCCCGGAAAATGAAACGGATCTTCTCCGGTTTTAATTTTTTTTCTTAAAAATTCATTAAAATAGGTCTGTCCATATCGCTGATAAATTTCAGTTGTTTTAACGGCCAAAGGACTATCGCAAAAAACTGGTATTTCAGAAAAATCATTTTGCTCAAAAATTAATTTAAGTTCGTACAATAATTCTTGCACTCTTTCCATGGCAAAAATAGGAATAATTAAATTAGATTTCTTAAAAATAATTTCTTGAATAATATTTTTTAATTCCTGACGGCCTTGCTCTCGCGGAGCATGGGTTTCTCCGCCATAAGTTGATTCTATAAAAACAACATCGCCCCCTTTTATAAACTCGGTATTGCGAAGCAACGGCGACGGAGAATTGCCTAAATCCCCGGAAAAAACTATTTTTTTATTAACTCCATTGTCATTTATCAATACTTCAAAAATAGCTGACCCTAAAATATGACCAGCATCTCGCATTATAATTTTAATTCCCGGACAAACAACTTTTTCTTGTTCATATGGAAAAGGAACAAACAATTTTTTAACCTCTTCTATATCATAATCATAATAAAGCGGCTCTTGGGCTGTCTTATTTTGTTCAGATAAAAAAATTTTTGCAGAATCTAAAAGCATCAACTCTGTTAAATCAGCTGTGGGAGGGGTGCAAAAAATTTTTCCCCGAAATCCTTGTTTAACTAAATAAGGCAATCGTCCGCAATGGTCAATATGAGCATGGGTTAAAAGTAAAAAATCAATGGTTTTAGGGTCAAAAGAAAACGGCTCAAAATTTTTTTTATATTCTTCTTCGCCCTGAAACATTCCGCAATCAACTAAAAATTTAGTGTTGTTTGTTTCAATTAAAATACAAGAACCAGTTACTTCTTGGCAAGCGCCATGAAAAGATATTTTCATATATATAATATATTAAAAAATTAATTGCTTAATAATATAAATTCAATAAACTTCCCTAATTTTATATTTACTTTAAAGAAAAGACGGACCCCAAAAAGTCCGTTCTAATTTTCTTAATTTTGAAATTTTCTCTTCATTTTATTTAGGGTTGGAAAAGGGTATCGGGTTTAAGCACTACTTCTTTCACTCCCGGAAATTGTTTAGCGGTTTGAATAATCTCTTTAGTCAAAATATTCATTCGGCAGGTTCCCTCATCTGTAAATCCCGGCACCTCGCTAAATTCTAAAGTTAAAACACCATTTTCTAAATCAGCTCTTAAAAGCTTAAAATCTGGATTGGGAAATTGAGGGTCGTATCCTTCTGCTTTTTCTTCTTCGGTCAAGTATCCTTTAATTAATAACTCAATAGTGTCTTTAATCGGTGAACCCGTTACTAAAATTTCTCGTTCTACTGGCAAAACAAAATCTTCTCCGCAAGTCATATCTTGATCTAACTTGCTATTATAATAAAAGAGTTTAACCTTCATTTTTACTATAGAAGGAGTAGATACAGAAGGACTTATCATGTTTGTATCTTGATGAATATAGGCAGGAAACTCCCAAAAAAATTTAGGACCCAAAACAGCTATTATTACAAGGAATATAGTCACAAAAATAGCTAATATCCCTATCCAAGTTGCAACAATGCTTTTTTTGTCTAAACAAGCTAGTCCAATTAAAATTATTAAAACAGGCCAAAGCTTCCATAAATTAAAATTAATATTAACTAATCCAAAATTTTCTAAAAAAATAAAAATTCCTCCTAAAATTATCAAAACACCCAAAAATACTCTTGTTAAATTAAAAGAAGGTTGCCCGCAATAAGTTTCATAAGATTGATATTGACTTTTTTGCTTTTTATTATTTTGTTTATCTTTTGCCATAAAATTAAAATTGTTTATTTGTATTATTAATTATTTTTATGCCAATAAAAATTAAAATAACCGCTAAGATAATTTGCCAATTAAGCCAATAAAAAAGCGTTGTTTGGAATAACTCCCGAAATAAAAAATTTAAACCAACTAATACAAATAATATCCCCATAATATTACCAAAAGATAAAATCTTATGATCGTCAAAATCTTCCGAAATATTTATATTGGTTTCTTCAGTTTTATCTTCTTCTTTTTTGCTGTCCTCAATCTTTTCAACTTTATTATTAGACTTTAATTGAGTAGTGTCATTGGGCATTAAAAGCGCTAAAATAAGATAAATAATAATTCCTGAACCGCCCATAAATATTAAAAATAAAAAAATAATTCTCATTACTAAAGAATCAACTTCTAAGTATTCGGCCAACCCCCCGCAAACTCCGAAAAATATTTTATCTTTTGAAGAACGATGCAATTTTTTTATATTTTTAGCCATATTTTATTTTACTAATATTTTTTATAATTAACTAATACTTAATTAATCTTTTATAAAATTATTAGTTATTATTATAACACAAATTATTTTAATAAACAATTTTAATTTTTGTAAAGAGGGTTCATTGCCCTTAATTTAGAAATTATTAATGGCAGGACTTTTAATGTTTTTTGAATATCTTCAGCCGTATTGCCTTTTCCTAAAGAAAATCTAATTGCCCCGTGCGCTGTCTCTGGAGAAAGACCCATTGCTAATAAAACATGAGATGGTTCTAAGCTACCTGAAGCACAAGCCGAGCCAGTTGACACTTCTATGCCCCGAAAATCCAACTCAAAAAGAATTGCTTCCCCTTCTGCGCCTAAAAACGAAAAATGGGCATGGGATGGCAAGGCATTATCAATATCAGTATTTAAAATAACATCGGGAATTTCTTTAAGTATTCCAGCTATTAACTTATTTCTTAATTTAAATATTTTAGAATTATTTTTTAGCCGTTCTCGGCCCGCCAACTCAATAGCTTTTCCCAATCCAACAATACCCGGAACATTTAAAGTGCCGCTTCTTAAATTATTCTCTTGATGTCCGCCTAGTTGTATTCCTTTTAAAGAAGAACCCTTTTTAACAAATAAAGCGCCTACTCCTTTGGGTCCATAAATTTTATGCCCCGATATACTTAAAAAATCTACTCCTAATTTTTGGACATCGCAATCTAAAGCATTAACTGCCTGAGTAGCATCAGTATGAAAATAAATTTTATTTTTCTGTTTTTTTAATAATTCTCCAATTTCTTGAATGGGCTCAATAACACCTACTTCATTATTAGCATACATAATTGAAACTAAAACTGTTTCTGGACGAATGGCTTTTTTAAAAATTTCAATATCTACAATGCCATTTGGCTTAACTGGCAAATAAGTAATTGAGACTCCTTCTTTTTCTAAATCAGCGCAAGGTTCTAAAATAGCATCGTGTTCTATTGATGAAGTAATAATATGAATTTTCTTTCGCAAGGGAGATAGGGCTTTTACTAATCCTTTCAAAACTAAATTATTAGATTCAGTCCCTCCAGATGTAAAAACAATCTCCGAAGTTTCACAGTTTAAAAAATTAGCTACCCTTTGCCGCGCTTTTTCCACTGCAAGAGCTCCTTCCTTTCCTAAAGAATATAATGAAGAAGCATTGCCAAATTTTTTGCTAAAATAAGGCAGCATTTCTTTCAAAACTCTCGGTTCAACAGGCGTGGTGGCGCTATGATCAAAATAAATAGTTTTCATTTTAGTTTATTTTGGTTGTCTTTATAATTTTTAATTGCCGCTTGCAAGGCCTCTACTCCCAGCATTGAACAATGAATTTTAGAAGCTGGTAATCCGCCTAAATCTTCTACAATGTCATCTTTAGTAATTTTAATAGCTTCATCAAGAGTTTTCCCCTTTACGATATCGGTTAAAGCTGAAGAAACCGCAATAGCAGCCGCGCACCCTAATGTTTCAAATTTAATATCTTTAATAATATTATCTTTAATTTTAAGATATATTTTCATTACATCGCCACAAACAGGGTTGCCCACCTCTCCAATTGCATCTGCATTTTTAATAGACCCCTGATTATGAGGATGCTTAAAATGTTCTAAAACTTTGTCTGAATAAATCATTTAATATAAATTTAATTCTTTTTATTTATTATTAAAAATAATCGGTAAAGTAAAAACTTTATTATTTTCTTCTTTATCGCTTGGATTTTCATTATAAAAAACTAAACGGCCACGAGAAGAATCTTTTGGAATAATAAAAGTTAAAGTGGCGCTAAATTTAATTGGCAACTCCATCCAATTAGTTAGAGCCGACAAAGAACTGGAGGCTAAAAGATTGCCTACCTCATCCAATAAATCAACCCGACCTGTCTGTCCCTCATAGCCTGTCCATCCTTGGCCCGCAACAGAGCCAGTGATTATTAATGGTGAACTTATTATATCATTTTCTTTTAAGGAATCTAAAATTAAGCCAACTCCTATATTATTAGCTGATGATGAATTAGAATTTTTAATATTAAAATATTCTGGATTTAAAATATCTTGAATATGAAGAAAAGGAATTTCAACCTCTTGCTCTCCTTCGGCATAAGATGCCACAGCATAAGGGTCAAAATAAAAAACAAGCGAATAATCAGAAACATTAAAAGCTTTATAATTTTCTAAATCTGGACCGGCTCCCTCATTAATCCAATCTGACGAAAAAATGCCTTTTTGATTTAATTGATTAATCACGTAATCGGATATTGTTTTAAGATAATCTGAATTAAAAATAAATAAGTCTCCCAAAGATAATTCTTTTTGATTGTTAATATCAAAAACTTTAGTTTGAATATCTAAATTGGGATGCGCGCCGCCCGTAAAATAAATAATATTAAATTTATAGCTTAAAATACGCTGGTTATATATTTTTGAAGAATAACCAATGGTAAGATAATTTTTATAACTTGAATCTTGAGGAGGAACAGCTTCAAAAAATATTTTTTTATAAGCTGTTATTTGCTCATCAATAAAATCTTTAACTACCGTATCTATAGAAGCAATCCCAATAGTAGGATAAGTAACAATAATAGAATAATCATCTGTTTCTTCTGAAATAGTCGGCGCGTCTTTTACTTTTAAAATTTTTTTCTGGGAAGTTAAATCAATAGAAGAATTATTTTGGGATTCATTTGAAAAAAAAGATTTATAAAAATAATAAATTGCAAAAACTACGGCAACAATCAATAAAAAAAACAAAATCTTAATTCCCCAATTTTTCTTTTTTTTAATCATATATATTATTTAGAAGGATTAAGAAGAAAATAATTTTGCCCCCCTTGACGGTAATTAAAGCCAACATTATTCTTAAAAATAACTAAATTATCAATAAAATCATAAGGACCATATTCTATTCCATTAATGTTGGCAGTCCATTGTCCTCCTTTAGTTTGATATATAAACCCAAATTTTGAATCTACTATAGAAATTGTTTTGATAGCGCCATAAGGCCCGTAATCTTTGCCGCCCACATTAACCCATTCCTGGCCATCTTTTGAGTAAATATAACCAAAAGATTTATCAGATACTGAAAGATTTTTAACAAATTGATAAGGGCCATATTCCTTTCCCTTAACTACCACTTTCCATTGCCCATCTTTTTGATAAACATAACCATAACTATTATCGGAGACTGTTAACAAAATTGGATTGCTTGTATATGGTCCATACTTTTTATGATTAATTTCCACATACCATTGATTTTGGTCTGCATAAACAACTCCATAACTTTTATTAGCTAAAGCTGCTTGGACATACCCAACCGATGATTGAAAAACTTTATTTTTTGCACCATCTGTTCCGCTATTTTTATTAATATTAAAAAACACTATCACTGCCCCAATTAATAAAACAACAATAACACCAATTATAATTGGCACAATTGACAATTGCTTTTTTTGTTTTACTGGTTTAACAAAAGGGTTGTTTTGTATTTGTATATCTGACATAAATTTTTATAAAAATTATTTATATTTATTATATTTGATAACACTTAATATTATTGAAAAAATATTATTCTATTTCGCCATTTTCATTATATTCTACCACAAAGATATCAGTAAGCCCCTGGCTTTTCAAATCAAGATAATTCATAGAGTGAAAATTAAGAGCATCGTAAAAGTAACCCGTTACGACAGGTTTATTATTAGCGCTAATTGCTACATCGTCAACAGATTGAACTTCGCTCTCTAAGGAAACCGAACCGCCCAAATCTCTCGCCCACAGATAATCTCCTTCTTTAGTATATTTAGCTAAAAATCCGTCGCTTGCCAACCCATCGCTTACCGTAATTAAAGGTTGTCCAGTTTTTTGAGGGTCAAAATCGCAAACAGACCTAAATAACCCAGTTATATATAAATTGTCATCCGAATCTATTTTAATTTTAGAAGCTAAATCATTTTTAGTCCCGCCAAAACTTTTTGAAAAAATTACTTGGCCGTCTTTGTTTATTTTGGAAAAAAATATATCACTTCCCCCTCGACTAATCAATTTTTTATTACCCATCCCCAACACACCGCTAAAATTGCCAGCTAAATATAATTCATTATTTGGACTAATAGCTAAACTCGCTGAATAATCATTGCTTTCTCCTCCCCATGATTTAACCCATATAAAATTCAAATCTTTATCATATTTTGCCAAAAAAATATCAAAATCATCATCAGAAAAAACAGAAGCCGTTTTGTTTTTATTAACCTTAAAATCAAAATTACTGCGACCCACAAAATAACCAGTTAAATAAAGATTATTGTCAGGACTGATCTGAACTGCCACAGCTTCATCTCTAATCATCCCTCCCGCCATTAGAGCGCCTAAATATTTTCCATCCAAATCATATTTAGCTACAAACATATTTCTCGTTTTTCCGTTTCCATTGCTTGTTAAGCTATTTTGCGCAGTAATTTCATTCGGTTCATCTAAATTAATTGTTCCGTCAAAAACTCCAGTCACATAAATATTATTTTCACTATCTATAGTTAAACTTCTAACCTCCTCAAATCTTAAATCATTTTCTACAAAAGGTATTTTTTCTGGGTTGCCTATTTTTTTAGCCCACTTAAAATTTCCTACACTATCATATTTAGCTATAAATCCATCTCGGCCAGTTTCGGCGTCTAAATTAGCTTCTTCTTTTTCATTCGGATTAAAATCAGCCAATCCTCCAAAATATCCTACTAAATAAACATTGTTATTGTTATCCAACTTTAATTCTAAGGGCATGTCTTTTCCTGCCGAGCCAATACTAAATCCCCATAATAATTTTCGTTCAGGAGAATATTTAGCCAAATATATATCTGTGGCGCTGCTAATAAGGGAATTGCCGACTGAAGTGATTTCTTTCAATCCTCCTCTTACATCTAAATTAACTGTGCCCTGAAAATAACCAGTTATATAAAAGTTTCCTTCTGAATCAATAACAATAGCTTTTCCGCCGTCATATTTATCTGACCCCAAAGAAAAAGTAAATTCTTTTGAATTGGTTTCGGAATTAATTAATCCACCTTCATTAATAGGAGTTGCATATAAGTTATTATCTGCCATAGAAATTAAATTCGCCCTCCAAAGACTAATATTTTTTGCTTTTAAGGTATCAGCGCTAATATAATAAGAAAATCCCAATATTGCTAAAAGCAAAAAAATAGTATATTGCCGCCCCCCTACTATTCCCCAACCAATAAAAGCAAAAAAAATCGCCAACATTAAAAAGCTAACAAATAAAATTGTCCAAAGTTCAAAGCTTAAAACTGGTCCTAAAATGTTCAAGGATGAATAAACTGAAATCAAAACAATACCAAGATCAACCAAGACCATGGCAGTAAAAAAACCAGATAAAAATTTAGCAATTTCTTTTTTCTCCATTTTTGATTATTTTATTATATGACTTATACTATCTAATGGCAAGAGCAATGCCAAAAAAAACCTACTTAATTCTCTGCTTGCATTTTTTAAATCTATAAGTTATTCTTAAAATATAATTTTAATTATAATCAATAATTTATGTTCAACAAAACAAAAATAACTTTTCTTTCCATTTTTTCTTCTTTGGGATTATTCTTTGCTTCCTTTGCTCAAGCAGTGTGTCCTGTTTGCACTGTTGGCGTTCTTGCTGGTTTAGGACTCGCCCGTTGGTTAAAGATAGATGATACAATTACGGGCTTATGGATTGGTGGCGCTACAGTAATGCTGATTATGTGGACATTTGTTTTTTTTGATAAAAAAAATATAAAATTTCCCGGAAGAAATATTATTACCATTATTGCTTATTACGCCTTTGTTTTTTGGCCATTACACTCTTTAGAGGTAATTGGCCACGAACAACACACAATTTGGGGAATGGATAAATTAATATTTTCAATAATTTTAGGAAGTGTTTCTTTATTTGGATTTGAAAGGTGGTATCGCTATATGCGCGCCAAAAGAGGCAAATCTTTATTTCGCTATCAAAAAGTTGTTTGGCCAATTCTCCCCTTAGTTATTCTGTCTATTTTCTTTTACTATATTACCAAATACCAATTACTTTGCTGTTATCAATAAAAATAATAAAAAAATAAAATAAACAAACCGTCTAATAGACGGTTTGTTTTTATTAACTTATTTAGACTATTTGCTGGTTTTCATCGTCGCCCGCGCTTCAATTAATTCTTTTCTTGCTTCAACTAATAATTGTTTATTTTCTTGCAAAATATTTTTATTTTTAGGATAATTTTCTAATTTTAGGGCCACAACACTATTAATAGCATTCTGCGCTTTATTTTGAGCACTTGCTATCTTAGACTTAACCATAGCATCGGTTGTTTGAGCATCCATTAAATCAACAATGTTCAATATTTTATCAGCATAACTTACTACGGCTATCTGAGATTGAAGAAAAGCAAAAATATTATATCGGTCTTTTAATGTTTTCCGGTCGTTGAATAAAACTGTCTTATCAGTATCCGCGTTAATTTTATCTTTTAATTGATTTAAGAAGTCTATTTCACTTTGAACCTCGGTCTTAAAAATATCTTTTTGCTCCGAACTAATTTTTTGCATTGCTTGAATTTTTTCAATTGATTGATTTAAAAAAGCAAGGCGACGAACTATTTCAGAAACAGCTTTTGTCTTTTGTTTTTGCATTAAAACAGCAGTTTCATCGGTTTTAGCTGACCCGCTCTGATTGTTTTCATTGGCCGCAAAAACATTATAAGCTAATAAAATTGCGCTAAGCGCTAAAATTGAAATAAATATTTTTGTTTTTTTCATATCTATATTTTTAATCTGAATTTATAAAAAAGCTAAATAAATTAAAAAATTATTCATCGCTCATTACATCAATAGGTGTATCGTTCAAAGCTTGCGTTAAGTCGCTTTCTGCTATATCTAACTGATTAAGCAAAATATCAATATTAGTGGTTTGGATAGCATTGTTAATAGAAGAAATGGGTTGACTGCTATTTTGGCTTAATGTTTTTTGGCTGTTCTCAATTGCAGCTGATAAATTAAAAGCGCTTAAATTAGTAAAAAGAAAATAAAACAAAATTATTATTGTTACAACTGCTCCGCTAATCCAAGGCCAATTATTTTTATTAAAATTATCAAAATTAAATAATTTTGGGGGCGTGGGTGGAGCTGAGGGTGAGGTTGAATTTAATGTTTCTTCTTCTTCCATAATTTTTGTTTTTCGTCACTTTAATTTATTTTTAAAATAAATTTAAAGTACTAAAAATTATTTTTTATCTTTATAAAAAACTTTATTATTCGCTTTTTTATATTATATCTCATATAAATTATTAAGCAATAAAACTTTTCCTTTTTAATTGTCTTTGATATTGAATTGCAAAACGATGCGCTTCATCTCGCGCTTCTATTAAAAGCGCTTGATTATTTTTTACCCACGCTAAAAAATCTCTATTTTGTTCAGAAAAAACAAATTCATTTTTATTTCTTTGTTTGCCTTTGGCAATTCCAATAATATGAACAAACCGATTATTTTTTTTAATAACTTTTTTGACTGCATTAACTTGCGGTTTTCCTCCATCTACTAAAATAACATCTGGCCAAGGCCAATCTTGATGCTTTAACCGTCTTTCTAAAATTTCTTTCAAACAATCTACATCGCTTTGCCCACTAATAGTTTTAATCTTAAACTTTTTATATTCGCTCTTAACCGGTCCTTTATTATTAAAAACAACTAAACTTCCGGTTTTCGCTTCGGTTCCTAAATTAGAAACATCATAAGCTTCAAGCCGTCTAATTTTTAAACTAATTGAAAAATCATCATTTTCTAAAAAACTTTTATCTAATATAGAAAAATCTTTAATTTTTTGAAGAGAAAATATCTGGTCGCGCAAACGTTTCGCTTCTTCAAAATTTTCTGCCTGCGCAGCTTGTTTCATTTTTTTGTTTAATGATTTTAGTAAATCGTCTTTTTTGCCGCTTAAAAAAGAAACTAATGGTTGAATAACTTTTTCTTGATACTCTTTTTTAGTAATTTCGTTAACGCAAACCCCCAAACAATTTCCTAACTGATAATCAAAACAAGGACGAGCTGGTTTATTTTTTTGAGGAGGAGAGCAACGAGAAACATTAAAAAGCGAATGAAGCATTTTTAAAACTTCTGAAAATTTCACTTCAGCATAAGGTCCAAAAATATACTTAAATTTCTTTTTCTCCTTTCCATTTAATAAAAGCAATTCTCGTTCCCGAATCGGCTGTAATTTTGGAAAATCTTCTCGCGTAATAGCTAAATAATTCCAACTTTTATCATCTTTTTCTTTAATATTATATTTAGGTTTAAACTTTTTAATATAATTAGCTTCTAAAAGCAAGGCCTCTAAAGCTGAGTCAGTGATCTTCCATTTTATATCAGTTACCTGAGGCATCATCATTTCAATAGGACGAAAAGTTTTTGGTTTCAAAAAATAACTTTTAACCCGACTTCTTAATGAGGTTGCTTTGCCTACATAAATTAAATCTCCTTTTTTATCATAAAAAAGATAAACCCCGGACTGATTAGGCAATTTTTTAATTTTTTCTGCTAAATTATTCATGGTCTTAAATTTCTAAAACTTTACGCAAATATTTTCCAGTAGCGCAAGGTTTTTTTGCAACTTCTTCAGGTGTACCTTCTGCCATCAATTGACCTCCTCGATCTCCCCCTTCCGGACCCAAATCAATAATCCAATCAGCGCATTTAATAAAATCTAAGTTATGTTCAATGACTAAAACCGTATTGCCATGCGCCACTAACTCCTGCAACAAAACAATTAGTTTTTTAATATCGTCATAATGTAAGCCCGTAGTTGGTTCATCTAATAAATAAAGAGTGCGAGTTAAACTATGCTTTGATAATTCACGGCTAAGTTTAATTCTTTGCGATTCTCCTCCGCTTAAAGTAGTAGCTGGCTGACCTAATGTTAAATATCCTAACCCAACTTCATTTAAAAATTTAAGCTTATCGTAAATGCTGGGAATATCATGAAAAAATTCTACTCCTTCTTCAATTGTCATATCTAAAACCTGTGAAATATTTTTACCTTTATAATTAATAAACAAGGTTTCTTTATTAAATCTTTTTCCCTTACAAACATCGCAAAGAATTTCCACGCTTGGCAAAAAATGCATTTCTATTTCTAAAATTCCTCTTCCCTCACAGCGCTCACAGCGCCCTCCAGGTTTATTAAAACTGAAACGGCCGGCTTTATATCCCCGCAATCGCGCCTCAGGTGTCATTGCAAAAATCTCCCTAATTTCATCAAACACTTTAGTATAAGTAGCCGGATTAGAGCGCGGTGTTCGTCCAATTGGCGATTGGTCAATTTTTATTATTCTATCTATATATTCTATGTTTTTAATTTCTTCTACTTTAATATCTCGTTTAATATGGTTAATTTTTCCACTTACATAACGATAGATAATATCATTCATTAAGGTTGATTTTCCAGAGCCAGAAACACCAGTCAAGCAAACAAACCTGCCTAAAGGTATTTCAACGCTTAAATTTTTTAAATTATGTTCATAAGCTTTTTGAACTTTTAATTTTAAAGTATTGTCTTGAATGCCTCGCCGATGAGCTGGTTTTTCTATAATTTTTTCCCGACGAAGATATTGTCCAGTTAAAGAACTTTTAGCGCTCCCCAAAACATTGCAATCATACATTGTTTTATTATTTTCCTTTAATAATAAATTATTTAGAGGTCCGGAAAAAACTATTTCTCCGCCCTGAACTCCGGCTTTCGGTCCAAAATCAACCACCCAATCGCTTTTTAAGATCGTATCTTCGTCATGCTCTACTATAATGATTGAATTTCCAATATCGCATAAATTCCGCAATGTTCTAATTAATCTTTCGTTGTCTTTTTGATGCAAACCAATAGTCGGTTCGTCTAAAACATACAACGCACCCACTAATTTTGTCCCGACTTGAGAAGCCAAACGAATTCTTTGCGATTCTCCTCCCGATAGAGTTCCTGCTTGTCTATTTAAGCCAATATAATTTAAACCAACATCCAACATAAATTGCAAACGATTTTTTATTTCGTTCAAAACTATTTCCGCAATTTCTCTTTCTTTTGAACTTAATTTTTTTTCTAATTCTTTGAAAAATAAAAACGCTTGTTCTATAGTTAAAGTAGTAACTTCCCAAATATTTTTTTCATCAATTGTAACACTTAAAGCATTTTTATTTAAACGTTTTCCCTCGCAAGCAGGACAAGGAGTTGTAGAAAAAATATTTTCTGTTCCTAATCCATGGCATTCTTCACAAAAACCATAAGGACTATTAAAACTAAACAATCTTGGTTCAATCTCCGGAAAACTAAAACCACACTGAGGACAAGAATATTCAGTACTCCAAATTTGCTCTTGTCCATCTGGAAAAATAACAGAGCATAAGCCATTGGCCATATCTATAGCAATTTCAAGCGCCTCATTCAGCCGAAATTCAAAATCATCATCAATAGAATTAAAAAATATCTTATCTATCACAATTTCAATTGTGTGTCTTTGATTTTTTTCTAAAAATACCCTTTCTTTTAGGTTTTTTAATTTTCCATCAATCCTAACTTCTGCAAATCCAGCCTCGTAGGTGTCCTGAAGTAATTGATAATACTCGCCTTTTCTGCCTCGCACCACCGGAGACAAAATTAATAATTGTCCAGTTTTATCTTTTTCTTTTAATATTCCTTCAATTCTTTTAAAGATTTCGTCAGTGGTAAATTTATTAATAGCAGTACCGCATTGAGGACAATGAGGATGTCCAATCCGCGCAAATAAAACTCTTAAATAATCATATATTTCCGTAAGAGTAGCAACGGTTGACCGTGGATTAGCGCTATGCGCTTTTTGACTGATAGAAATAGCTGGCGATAGCCCTTCAATTTCATCAACATCCGGCTTTTGCATTCCGCCTAAAAATTGGCGTGCGTAGGACGATAAAGATTCTATATACCTCCTTTGACCTTCGGCAAAAATTGTATCAAAAGCCAAACTAGATTTTCCAGAACCAGATACACCTGTAAAAACAACCATTTTATTGCGAGGCAATTCTAAAAATATATTTTTTAGGTTATGTTCTCTCGCTCCTTTAATTATTATTTTATTTTGCATAAAATTTTATTTTCTAAAAATATTTAATTTTTTGATTTTTGTTTTGAGTTTAATCTTTCTAATTCTTTAATTTCATCACGCAAAATAGCAGCTAGCTCAAACTCTAAAGATTCAGCCGCTTCTTTCATTTTTTGTTTTTTATCTTTAATAATTTCTTCTAATGGCCTTGCATCTCCTGTTAAATCTATCTCTAATATTTTCTGGCAGTGTTTTTTATCATATAAACTCCTATTTTCTAGTCCAAACTGCTCTAAAATATTTTTAATTTCTTTTTCAATTGTTTTAGGGGTAATGCCATTTTTTTGATTATAATCCAATTGAATTTGTCGCCGACGCTCTGTTTCTTCTACAGCTTTTTTGATAGAATCAGTGATTTTATCCGCGTACAAAATCACCTGCCCATTAATATTGCGCGCTGCTCGGCCAATTGTTTGAATTAAGCTTGTTTCGTTTCTCAAAAACCCTTCTTTATCAGCATCTAAAATAGCCACCAATGATACTTCTGGCATATCTAATCCCTCTCTTAATAAATTTACTCCCACAACGACATCAATATTCCCTTTCCTCAAATCAGTTATAATTTCCACTCTATCCAAGGTTTTAATGTCGCTATGAAGATATTTAACTTTTATCTTTTCTTTCTCTAAATAATCGGCTAAATCTTCCGCCATTCGTTTTGTCAAAGTCGTTACCAAGGTTCTTTCATTCTGTTTTATTCTTTCTTTTATTCTTTGAATTAAATCTTCAATTTGAGATTTTTTACCACCTCCCCCTGTAATTGGACAAATAACTACTTCTGGATCGACTAAACCAGTCGGGCGAACAATCTGTTCCACAATTTGAGCGCTTTCTTTAAGCTCTTTCTGTCCGGGCGTCGCTGAAACATAAATTACCCGCTTTGCCCTTTCTTCAAATTCATCATAACGAAGAGGCCGATTATCATAAGCCGACGGCAACCGAAAACCATTTTCTATTAAAGCTTTCTTTCTGCTAAAATCACCGGCATACATTCCTCCAATCTGCGGAATAGTAACATGCGATTCATCAATGACTACTAAAAATTCTTCTGAGGCTTTCTTAAAATAATCTAATAAAGTAAATGGTGGCTCTCCGGATTTGCGACCGTCAAAATGACGAGAATAATTTTCAATACCTTGGCAATAACCAATATTTTCAATCATCTCTAAATCATAATTTACTCTTCTTTCTAATCTTTCCCGTTCTAATGGCTTATTTTCTTTTTCAAAAAATTGCAACCGCTCTTTTAATTCTTCGCGAATAGATTTAATCGCTTCTTGCTTTCTATTTTCATTAATAAGATAATGTTTGGCTGGAAATAAAAATATCTCTTTAACTGCGCCTATTCTTTTTTTAGTAATTGGGTCTATTTTTTCAATTGAATCAATTTTTTCAGAAATAGAAAATCTATAAATAACTTTTTCATTAACCGGCATTAACTCCAAAACTTGGCCATGCAACCGAAATAGTCCTAAAAATAAATCTGCATTAGTTCTTTCAAATTGTAACTCAATTAACTTTCGCGCCAGTTCTAAGCGACTAATTTTTTGCCCTTCTTCCAAATGATAAACTGTTTGCTCATATTCTTCCGGAGAACCTAAACCATAAATGCAAGAAACTGAAGCTACAATAATTACGTCTGGCCTGCTCATTAAAGCTTGCGTACAAGCATGGCGCAATCTATCAATTTCTTCATTGATTTGCGCTTCTTTTTCTATATAGGTATCAGTCGCAGCAATATAAGTTTCGGGCTGATAATAATCATAATAACTGACAAAATATTCTACGGCATTGTCTGGGAAAAATTCCCGAAATTCATTACAAAGTTGCGCTGCTAAAGTTTTATTATGCGAAATCACCAGAGTTGGTCTCTGGATATAAGCAATGGCGTTGGCAATAGTAAATGTCTTTCCCGAACCGGTCACTCCCAATAAAGTTTGTTTAGCATACCCCTTTTGCCAACCCTCTACCAACTGTTTTATGGCTTTCGGTTGGTCCCCTTTCGGCTCTAATTTTGACTTGAGCCTAAACTGCATAGGGTTTTATCTTACCATATCAAAATTATTTTACAACCTCGT
>Ga0116187_1000980_pt1 | contig 31799 bp, 29 predicted proteins | sample AD_JPNNA6_MetaG_FD_89755 | JGI IMG/M metagenome (GOLD analysis project Ga0116187, IMG submission 89755) | Active sludge microbial communities of municipal wastewater-treating anaerobic digesters from Japan - AD_JPNNA6_MetaG | ecosystem: Engineered > Bioreactor > Anaerobic > Digestate | place... | reverse complement strand
AGCCACTACTTTTGGTTTTTCGTTGTTTTGTTTTTCGTAAATTTTGACCAATAAATCCAAAATTTCGGACTTCACATTGGGAGTCCAACCCGGATAAGAACCAGCCAAAGTTACTTCGCAACCGCACAATTCAAATGCAGAACGCAAAGCATTCGCCAAATCAAATTTAGAAGTTTCAACCGAAGAACGCGTCAAACAGCTAATAGAAATTTCACCATCTTTGATGATAACGCGAGCCACATTATTCGAAGTCTCTACCAAATCTTCCATATCGGCCGACATTCTGTAAACACCATTGTGAGCGGCATAAATCGAACGAAGAATCCCTTCCTGAACGCCCAAATCCATAACTTTTTTAGGCAAATCGCATTTCACGATTTCGATGGTCAAGTTAGGTTCGGTAGTTTTATATTCCGTTTTGATGTCGCTGATGATTTCCTGCATATCAAAAACATAAGCTTCATCATACATTCCAGCAACAATTACTTTGGCTACACTTTCTCTCGGAATGGCATTGCGTAAACTTCCTCCGTTGATTTCAGCAACTTGTAGGCCAAAATTTTCGAAAGCGTCGAACAACAAACGATTCATTATTTTATTGGCATTACCCAAACCTTTGTGAATATCCATTCCTGAATGTCCTCCATTCAAGCCTTTTACAGTAATGGTGTACCCAACAGAATCTTCAGGAGTTTCCTCTTCTTGATAACTTCTAGTCGCTGTAACATCGATTCCTCCTGCGCAACCAATGTCAATTTCATCGTCTTCTTCAGTATCCATATTCAAAAGAATTTCTCCTTTCAGGATGCCACCTTTTAGGTTCAAAGCGCCTGTCATTCCAGTTTCTTCATCAATGGTAAACAAAGCTTCAATGGCAGGATGTGCAATTTCTTTGGATTCTAAAATTGCCATTATCATTGCCACTCCCAATCCGTTATCAGCGCCAAGGGTAGTTCCACGAGCCCGAACCCAGTCGCCATCGACATACATATCAATTCCTTGCGTATCAAAATCAAAATTGGTGTCGGCATTTTTTTGATGTACCATATCCAAATGGCCTTGCAGCACAACGGTTTTACGATTTTCCATTCCAGCAGTGGCAGGTTTGCGGATAATCACGTTTCGGATTTCGTCTTCAAAGGTTTCTAATCCCAATGAATTTCCAAAGTTTTTCATAAACTCGATTACTCGTTCTTCTTTTTTTGATGGACGAGGAACGGCGTTCAAATCGGCAAATTTGTTCCAAAGTGCTTTGGGTTCTAGGTTTCTAATTTCTTGGCTCATTTATTTTTGTGTGAGGTTTAACATTTACAAAGCTCAAAGTTACAAATATTAAAAACTTTTTGAATACTAATTGATATTGTAATTATATTTACATTCAAAATATTTTCAGTGCAACGCAAATACATCCTTCCCCTATTCCTCCTAATTCAAATTCTATTTCTGAAAATAATTGCCTTTTTTCCTGGATGGGTAGAACGCTTTTACAGCAATGGTTTGTATGTTTTGATTTCGAAATTTTCACGGATAGTTTTAGGGATAATACCTTTTTCTGTCGGAGATATTATGTATGGAATTCTGATTTTTTATCTTTTAAAGTCGATTTGGAAAGCAAGAAAAACTTGGAAAACAGAATGGAAAAATAATCTTTTAAAAGTTTTGAATGTCCTTTCGGTTGCGTATTTTCTGTTTCATTTGTTGTGGGCTTTGAATTATTACCGTCAACCGCTGTTCGAAAAAATGCAAATCGAAAGAGATTATAACAATGCTGATTTATTCGATTTTACTAAAAAACTGATTGCCAAAACCAATCAAATTCAAAGTCAGATTACCAAAAATGATAGCAAGAAAGTAGTTTTTCCTTATTCGCAAAAACAAGTTTTTGAGATGAATTTGAATGGATATAAAACGCTTTCAAACGAATACCACTTTTTTGAATATACTAATCCTAGTATCAAGAAATCACTTTTTAGTTTGCCATTGACTTATATGGGTTTTGGTGGTTATTTAAACCCGTTTACCAATGAAGCTCAAGTCAATTATTTGGGACCAATGTATGGTTTTCCTATGACAACAAACCACGAAATGGCACACCAAATGGGATTTGCCAGCGAAAGTGAATGCAATTTCATCGGATTTCTGGCATCTGTGAAAAACGGAAATTTATACATTCAATATTCGGGATATAGCAATGCTTTGCGTTATTGCTTGGGCAATTGGTATGTTCGAGACGAAAAAGTGTATGATCAATTATTGAAAACGATTCATCCCGGAATTTTGAAAAACTATCAGGAAAACGAAGATTTTTGGAAACAATATGAAACACCAATCGAAACTGGTTTTCATATTTTCTATGACAATTTCTTGAAAATAAACCAGCAAAAAGACGGAATGGATAGTTATAGCAAATTTGTGAATTTGATGGTGAATTATTATAAAGGAAAGAAATTATAAAAGATGGAACGCTAATGACACAGATTTAAGCGGATATTTTTTCGTTTATCAACTAACTTGTAATTAACTTCAGGATTTGAATATATGTTCAAATCTTGAACACCTGATTTAACGCATTAAATTTGTAACAAAATCTTCTTTTTGACCACTAACTTAAATATGAGCGACGATTTACAACAATCTTTTGTGCTTCAATTGAAGACCAATCAGAATATAATCCACAAGATTTGTAGGTTATATACGAATGGTGAGGATGCGCATAAGGATTTGTTTCAGGAAATCACGATTCAGTTGTGGAAAGCCTTTCCGAAGTTTCGTGGCGACAGCAAATTTTCGACTTGGGCCTATCGAGTCGCCTTGAATACGGCCATTACTTTATACCGAAAAAGCACTCGCTCAGTCAAAACGGTAGATTATGAAACTCAACAATATTTTATTAGCAATGAAGATTATAATTATGAAGAAGAAGAACGATTAAAATTAATGTACAAGGCTGTTTACCAACTGAATGATATTGAAAAAGCCTTGATTTTTATGTATCTTGAAGACAAGGATTATCAAGAAATTTCAGAAACTTTGGGAATTAGCGAAGTGAATGCTAGGGTGAAAATGAATAGAATTAAAGGGAAATTAAAAAAAATACTAAATCCATAACATTATGAAAGAGCTGGATTTATTAAAAAGAGATTGGCACAAAAACAATGCCTTCGAACAGGTTTCTGAAGTAGAAATTTATAAGATGTTGCACCAAAAATCGTCTTCGATTGTGAAGTGGATTTTGATTGTGAGCCTTATAGAATTTGTAGTAATAAATGGTATTTCATTATTACTCAATGATCCAAAATACGATGAATTTATAAGCAATCACCCTTATATCAATTATTTAGAGAAATTTAATTATGTTGTAATTGTAGCTTTTATCTATTTGTTTTATAGAAATTTCAAAAACATTTCGGTCTTGAATTCTTCAAAAACATTGATAAAACACATCCTAAAAACCAGAAAAATTGTTACTTACTATATTTACTGGAACATTTTTATAGGCGGAATTACAGGAGCTTTGAGTGGAATTGAAGGTTTCAACGAAGGTTTTAAATCTGGAGGAGGAGATAACGCTGTTTTAGCCACAAATTGCCTTACAATAATTATTATGGCTGCATTGATAATGGGCTTTATCTGGTTGTTTTACAAACTATTATATGGCAGTTTCCTACGCAAACTTAAAGATAATTATACCGAATTAAAAAAAATAGATCTATAATTCGGAATTTCTTTTTAATAATCCCATTGTCTTAATTTGTTCAATTCCTCAGCTGCTTTTAATTCTTCGGCAGGAATTACTTTCAAAAAGGAAGGATGTTGCTCGATAGCATACTCAATTTTTTCAACAATTTGTTCGATGGTATCGTTGTCATAATCAATTTCCATTGGTGGTTTGATGATGAAAGATTGAAGAATGTCTTTCTTTTTCATTCGCAATCCTTTTTTATCAAACGAACGTCGGAAACCGTCAATCACAATGGGAACTACAATTGGTCGATGCTGTTTGATGATATGTGCAGTTCCTTTTCGAACGGGTTTAAATGATTTTGTGGTGCCTTGCGGAAAAGTAATTACCCAACCATCATTCAATGCGATTTTAATATTTTCGGTATCATTAGGATTTACATCTCTTTTTTCGGTAACGTCTTTTCCACAAGAACGCCAAGTTCTTTCTACTGTAATTGCTCCTATATAAGCTAAAATTCGGGGTAATAATCCGGCTTGCATAGTTTCTTTGGCAGCTACATAATAAATATTCAACTTGGGTTTCCAAATGTATCCAATATTTTTTATTGAATCTTGACGACCGCTCAAACTGGCATTAAAAACGTGAAACATGGCAACCACATCAGCAAAATAGGTTTGATGATTGGATATAAAAAGTACATTCGCATCAGGTAATTTGGTAATTATTTCTGATCCTTCTATTTGCAAACTATTAAAACCACGATAGCGTCTGTGAGTTAAAACCGCAAAAACGTGTATTAAAAATCTTTTAACAACAAGAATATGTCCAAAAGGATTTCTCTTAAATAGCGCCATAAAATAGTGTGTAATAAATAAATTAGAAAGGCAAACATACAAAAACTTATAATTTATAGCACTTTTTTCAGGACTTCTTTCAACTCGCTCAGCATCATCGCTGTAGCACCCCAAACGATATGCTCGTTGATTTTGTATGCAGGAATTTCAATATCTTTGGCGTAAGACGTTGTCATTATAGCACTTACAATTAAATTATCATTCAAAAAATCAGATAATGGCAATTCTATAATTTGAGCAACTTCATTACTATCTGGAATAAAAACAATTTCTTCTTTGCTGATTCCTAAAAAAGGATACACCATAAAATTACTGGCTTGAATGTACAAATTCGTAAAAGGCATAATAATTTCGATTTGCTCAGGATGAATGCCAATTTCTTCTTGAGTTTCACGCAAAGCTGTATTTACAAAGGTTTGGTCGTTGGATTCATATTTTCCTCCTGGAAAAGCAATTTGGGCTGAATGAATGCCTTCGTAAGCATTTCGAACAATAAGCACCAAATGAGTTCTTCCTTTTTTGGGATAAAACAACATCATTACAGCGGCAGTTTTGGGGTTAAAACTGTCTAAGTTTTGATTTTTGAGGCTTTCAATCCGTTCCAATGGCACCATTTTGAAATGTGCTTCTTTCGCTGGCAAATTTACATTTACTAATTTTGGAACATATTTTAAAAATTCTTGAAAATCCATAATCAAAACCTATTTTTGTACATTGGAAACTGTTATAAATATAATGCAAAAATTTCTAAAAACAAATTTTAATGGCTATTCCAAAGGATATAACAATAATCCTAAATCTTAAACTCTAAAACACCAAACTGTAATGTATAGCAAAGAGGAAGCGCAACGATTAAAACGGGAATTCTGGATAGAATTTGCCGAAAAATATCCCCGAAAATGGATTTTGTATGACACCAAAATCAAGGATTTCTCGTTTAAATTTTATGTCGATAACAAAAAAGCACAAGTCCTAATAGATATTGAACATCGCAATGACGAAAAACGAATTGTTTATTTTGAAAAATTAGAATCTTTAAAAACAGTTTTGGAGGATGATTTTGTCAAAGATTTGGTTTTTGAGAAAAACTTTACTCTCGAAAGTGGCAAAACTATAAGCAGAATTTGGGTCGAAAAAACAGGCATAAGCGTTAGTAATAGAAAGTATTGGGACGAAATATTCGACTTTTTCTACGAAAAAATGAATGCATTAGAAATGTTTTATTTTGAATATGGAGACTACATTCGAGATTTGGAATTAAATACTTAAAAATTACTTAAATTCTTACAGTACTTTCAACAAAAAATATATATTTGAGAAAATTATAATACATATGAAAAAAATATATTGGGTCTTTTTTGTGGTACTTTTTACCTTTACTTCATTAGCCCAAAATTCGTTGGAAGATTACAAAAAAAAATATCCCGATTTTAATGAATTAATTCTAAAAGATCAGCAAGCCTATGATTTTTCAATAGAAAACGACAAATTAAAAGTCATTGAAAACAGTCAATATGAATCTTTAATAATGACTGACAACGGCATAATCAACAACAAAGAATCTTTTAGTTATTCGGAATTAGTCAAACTTATGGGCTATGATGCCTATTCGGTGGTTACAGAAAATGGCAAGGAAAAGAAAATTAAAGTTACCCAAACCAACGAAGTGCAATCAGGACAAAGTTCGGTGTTTTATGATGATGTGAAAGTGCGTCAACTTATTTTTCCAAATCTAGAAGCTGGAGCCAAAAAAGTATATCATTATCAAACTGAAATTATAGATCCATTCTTGCTTCATAAATATGTTTTCGGAAGCAATTTGCCCATAAAAAACGCTGTTTTAGAAATCAAAACAGACAAAAACATCAATATTGGCTACAAAATATTTAATGATCCAACAAATTCAATCGAATTTTCAAAAACCGAAAAAAAAGGAAAATGGATTTATCAATGGACTCTAAAAGAGGTTAAACCAGTAAAGTTTGAATCGAATTCGCCAGGTTTTTTACACCTAGTTCCTCACATAAATGTGTATATTAAAGACTATACCATAAACAACAAAAAAGTGGAAGTTTTAGGAGATATAGACAAGTTATATACCTATTACAAAGGTTTTACAAAGAACATTAACCAAAAAGAAGATGCAAACTTAAAAGCGATTACTCTCAAATTGATAGAAAATCTAACCACTGATGAAGAGAAAATTAAAAGTATTTTTTATTGGGTGAAAGACAACATCAAATACATTGCTTTCGAGAATGGTTATGAAGGTTTTATTCCAAGAGAAGCCAGCCTAATTTGTGAACGAAAATTTGGCGATTGCAAGGATATGGCAAGCATAATTACCACAATGGCAAAATATGCCAATGTAAAAGACGTATTTCTTTCGTGGATTGGAACACGTGAAATTCCTTATTCTTATAACGAAATGCCAACTCCAGCAGTAGATAATCATATGATTGCTGTGTATAAAAAAGGCGACAATTATATCTTTCTGGATGCTACTGACAAAGAAACGCTGTATGGAATTCCAACCTCTTTCATTCAAGGAAAAGAAGCTTTAATTGGCGAAGGCGAAAACTATAAAATCGTAACTGTTCCTATCGTAGCTGCCGAAACCAATGAAGTAAACGAACAAGTAAAATTAAGTATCGAAAAAGACAAACTCGTAGGTTCTGGAAAAGTACAATTCAAAGGGTATAGCCGCAGTAATATTACCCTTCGAATGGGAGATGCTACGAACAAAACTAGATTCGAAATGATAAAAAGTTTGGTTCTTAAAGGCAATAACAAATTTAACCTCAAAGAATATTCCGAAGAAAATCTTACTGACAGAGACAAACCTTATCAAATAAACTACAATTTCGATTTGCAAAATTATATAGTCAAAGCCGATAAGGAAATTTATATCAATCTTTTTTTGGAAAAACCATTTGAAAAATTAACCATCGAAAAAGACCGATTTGCACCATTTGAATTCGAGCATTTAACATTTGTAAACAGCCAATACGAATTAGAAATCCCTAAAAATTGCAGCTTAAAATACCTTCCTAAAAATTTTAGTTTGGACAATGATTATGTAAAAGCAAATTTCACCTATCAAAATCAAAACAATAAAATAACATTGTCAATCAAGCTGCAACAAAAGAAATTATTGATTGCAAAATCTGATTTTGAGCTTTGGAATAAGACCATAAAAGAACTAAAAAACAATTACTCTGAAACCCTAATTTTATTAGAAAAATAATGAAAATCAATCCATTAAAAATCATTTTTACACTAGTTGTATTGTTCAACTCATCGGCATTTTTAGCCCAAGAATATTCGTTTAAATCCTATGATTGGAATGAAAAAGAAACTACAGTTAGCGTTCCTGAAAAATACAAAAACGAAAACGAAGTCATCCTAAATCGAACTGAAAAAATTGAATTTGTGATTGTCGGAAAGACAGCCAAACAATATCACTTGGTTCACGAAAAAATCTTCATCAACTCAGACGATGCCATCGAACGCAATAATAAAATTTACATTCCCTTTAGTCTAGACGAAAGTGTACTGGCCAACAAAGCACGAGTAATTCTTAAAAACGGCACAACTATTCTTTTGGATAAAAAAGATATCAAAGAAGATATTGACCAAGAAAAAGGAATGAAATACACCTATTTTGCAGTAAATGGACTTGAAAAAGGCGCCATTATCGAAAAATTGTATGTCCTTGAAGAAAGTCCAGAATTTACTGGACAAACTATCAAAATGCAAGACGAATACCCAATTGCTGATTTGAATTTTGAATTAATTTATCCGAATTACTTAGTGTTTAAAACCAAATCCTATAACAAATTAAGTGAACCTACAATTGATGAAAAAAAGATTCAAAACACCAACGTTTTATCAATTATCGAAAAAGACATTCCAGCTTTAGACAATAATGAACAATATTCAAATTGGGCTTTGCAGTTAAAATTATTCCGATACAAACTCGATGAAAATCTATTAAGTGGCGGTAGAAATTTAAATAATTTCAAGGAGTTTTCTAATAATTTATACACAAGACTTAACCCAGAATTAGACAAAAAACAACAAAAAGCAATCGACGATTTTTGTGCTACAATTCCAAAATCGAATGATGAACAAGAGCAAATTTGGAACATCGAAAACAAAATCAAAAAAACCATTGGCTATGATAGATATATCGATTCTAAAGAAAATCTATCGGATGTAATTGTAACCAAACAAGCCAATCAATCTGACATACTAAAATTTTATTCGGCTGTTTTCAAATACTTTTCTATTGAAAATAATATGGTTTTCACTTCAAATAGGTATAAAATTCCATTTGATAAAGACTTTGAAAGTTTTGAAAATCTAAACGAACTTTTGTTCTATTTTCCAACCATCAAAAAATATTTAACACCAACAGAAATTGAATATCGAATTCCGCTTTTTCCCAATACTATCGCCAATAACAACGGTTTATTCATCAAAGAAAAAACGTTTGGAGGAGTAAAAATGGGAATTGGTGAAATTAATTTTATAGAAATTCCAGGAAATGACATCTCTCACGATATAATGAATATCACCATCGATTTTACTCAAGATATTGAAAATCCATTAATTACAAGCAATCTAACTTTTGGTGGTTATTCAGGTTTGAATTTTCAACCCATAAAAGATTTTGCTTCGGCTGATCAATATAAAGCGGTTTTGAAAAGCATTGCCGAAAATTATACGGTAGAAACAGAATACAAAACTCTTACCACAGAAAATGATGGAATAGAATTTATTGGCAAAAAATCGTTTGTGTTAAATGTAACGTTCGACGGAAAAGAATTGACCAAAAAAGCGGGTGAAAATTACTTGTTTTCAGTTGGTGAAACCATCGGAAAACAAATGGAATTCTACCAAGAAAACAAAAGAACATTGCCCGTAGAAATTGACTATCCACATCTTTATACCCGAAATATCAAAATCATATTGCCAAAAGGGGCTTCAGTAAAAAATCTAGATAAATTTGTAATGGATTATAAAACCCAAGTAAATGGCAAAACTGAAGCTGGTTTCAATAGTAAATACACTAAAACTGGTGATGAAATTTTAATCGAAAACACTGAATTTTACAACATTGTCAATTATCCTTTAAACCAATTTGACGATTACAAAGCAGTAATCAATGCAGCAGCCGATTTTAATAAAATTGTGATTATCGTTACAAAATAAACAAGTAGTCTAAAAAATCAGACCGCAAATTCGCATATTATTTTCAGATTCAATCTGGAACTTGCGAATTTGCGGTCTTTTTTTGGGATGTATTTTTTAAGATAATGTACTAAAAAATGATTGGTGATTTTTCATTTTAAATTAATCATTCATCGAAATCAAAAACTCTTCGTTATTTCTAGTTTTCTTGAAACGATCGTTGATAAAATCCATTGCTTCTACTGGGTTCATGTCTGAAAGATATTTTCTCATAATCCACATTCTTTGAAGCGTTTTTGCATCTAACAATAAATCATCACGTCTGGTGCTTGAAGAGGTTAAATCAATGGCTGGGAAAATACGTTTGTTGGCAATTTTACGATCCAATTGCAATTCCATATTACCCGTTCCTTTGAATTCTTCAAAAATAACTTCATCCATTTTGGAACCTGTTTCGGTCAAAGCTGTGGCAATGATACTCAATGAACCGCCATTTTCGACATTTCTAGCGGCACCAAAAAATCGTTTTGGTTTTTGCAACGCATTGGCATCTACACCACCACTCAACACCTTACCAGACGCAGGTTGAACTGTATTGTAAGCTCTTGCCAAACGGGTAATCGAATCCAATAAAATCACTACATCATGACCACATTCAACCAATCGTTTTGATTTTTCGAGAACGATATTAGCAATTTTCACGTGTTCTTGTGGTTCTCTGTCAAAAGTCGAAGCAATTACTTCACCGCGAACACTTCTAATCATATCAGTCACCTCTTCTGGACGTTCGTCAATCAATAAAACAATCAAATACACTTCAGGATGATTGGCTGCGATGGCGTTGGCAATATCTTTTAGCAACATCGTTTTACCAGTTTTAGGCTGTGCTACAATCATACCACGTTGACCTTTTCCAATTGGAGAAAATAAATCGATAATTCGGGTAGAAATGGTACTTTGTCTTTCAGCTAATTTGAATTTTTCAGAAGGAAAAACAGGAGTTAAATGTTCGAATGATACTCTATCACGAACTACTTGTGGGTCGTGTCCATTAATTTTTAAAACACGAACTAATGGAAAGAATTTTTCACCTTCTTTTGGAGGACGCACAACTCCTTTTACGGTATCTCCGGTTTTAAGTCCAAATAATCTAATTTGGGATGTCGATAAATAAATATCATCTGGTGAAGCCAAATAATTATAATCTGAAGATCGAAGAAATCCATACCCATCAGGCATCATTTCTAATACTCCTTCGCTTTCTATAATTCCATCAAATTCAAAATCAGAATCTCTAAAGTTGTTTTTCTTGTTTTTGAAATTTGGATTTGCATTTCCATTTTGATTTGGATTTGCATTTCCATTTTGATTTGGATTTGCATTTTGATTTGGATTTTGGTTGTTTTTTTGCTTATTGAGTTGGTTAGGATTTATTTTTTTTGAAGGAATTTCAATCTCATTATTTTCGGCAGTTTCTGCTTCTAAATTTGCTTGACTAACTTCGTTTGATTCGCTTCCTACACTAGCTAATTTTGCTTCTTCTTTTTGCTTTTGCAAAGCAACTTTCTTTTCGTAAGCTGATTTATTAAATTTAATCACTTTACTTGCTTTCTTTTCAATTGGATTTACTTCAACCGAAATTTCATTTTTAACGGGTTCAACTTTTGGTTCAATCGCTATTTCCTCTTTAGCAAAAAGTGAATTTGTAGCATTCTTTTGGATGGCAACTTTTTTGGGAGCTATAATTCGAGTACGTTTAGGTTTTTCAACTTCTTCTTTAGGTTCAGCTGGCTTACTTCCTGAATTTGAATCTGTAGTTTTAGCTTGAAGTTCTAAAATTTGATTGATTAATACCTCTTTTTTTACACCATTAAATTTTATTGTTTTAGCCGCTTTAGCTATTTCTTGAAGCTCAGAAAGCTTCATTTCTTTTAATGCAGAAATGTCAAACATAAATGTTCTATGAGTTTAAATAATTGGGGAATACTATAAAAGTGTGTAGTAAAATTTGATTTTGAATTGACCGAAGAATGAAGTACTTACGGATTTGTTATGCAATATTACGAATAAATTTTAATCTACAATAGTATTTATTAAAAAGAAAATATATTTTTGTCAAACAATTTAAGACAATGTTACAAAGAATTCAGACCATTTATTTACTTCTAGCCTTTGTTGCAACTGGAGTTTTACCCTTCTTCTTGCCGCTTTGGACAATGAGTGATGGCAAAGACTACCTATTTATGCAAAATCAAGTATATGTTGTATTACTTGGATTGAGCACAACACTTACGATTGTGAGTATTGTTTCCTATAAAAAAAGACAAAATCAATTTGTTTTAGGCAGATTGAATATAATTTTAAATTTAATTTTATTAGGCTTGTTTGTATATCGTTCACTAAATGTATCTGGAGAAACACTAGCTGTTTCTGAGAAAGGTATTGGGATGTTTCTACCTATTGTTGCTATCGTGTTGTTGGTTTTAGCCAACAAGGCCATCAAAAAGGATGAAGATCTTGTAAAATCTGTGGACCGTCTGAGATAATCCTATAAACTTAGTTTATTAGTGCGAAGGAAACCCGAATGTAATAGTTCGGGTTTTTTTGTGGTTAGATTTTTTTTCAACCGCTGATTGGCAGAATATTCAATATTTATAATTTGCAAATTTGCGGTAATCTTACTTCTTCCCTATTTCAACAATCTCCAAATCCTTAATTTTATCGCCATCAATAACAAACCGAAGCATTGTTCTTACTTGGTGAAAACCACTTTTTCCTACAGCTCCAGGATTCATATGCAAGAGATTGTTTTTCTTGTCAAACATCACTTTCAAGATATGAGAATGCCCGCAAATAAATAATTTTGGAGGATTCGTCATTATTTCAGCTTTAATACTAGCATTGTATTTTCCGGGGTAACCGCCGATATGTGTAATCCAAACATCTACACCTTCGCACATAAATCGATTGTGCAACGAAAATTCCATTCGGGCTTTGTCGTCATCAATATTACCATAAACTCCTCGCAAAGGTTTGATTTTTTTTATTGTATCGGTCACCACTAAATCGCCAATATCACCAGCGTGCCAAACTTCATCGGCTTGTTCTACATATTTCAAAATGGTATCGTCGATATGACTGTGTGTGTCTGAAAGCAGGAGAATTTTTTTCATATTTGTTTTTAACAGTAAAATCGCAATGATGCAAAGTTATAATTTCATCCCGAAGCTTCGGGAGAAAAATTAACTGTTTTTAATTTACTTTGTCGTTGTGTTAGTTTTGGGAAAATTTTAAAAGTATAATCAACTTAAATCTTTGTAAATTTGCCGATATTAACTCATTCATTGATCACTTTTTCGGCATTATTGACTAAATACTGAACACTGAATACTGCATACTAACTTTGAGGTATTTTATAAAACTAGCTTACAACGGAACCCATTATCACGGATGGCAATGTCAACCCAATGCATCATCGGTACAAGAAACTTTGAACAAAGCCATTTCGGTCATTTTGAACAACGAAATAAGCCTTATGGGAGCAGGCCGCACAGACACTGGTGTTCACGCCAAAGAAATGTATGCTCATTTTGATTTTGAAAACCCAATTGATTCCTCGAGTTTAGTTCACAAACTCAATTCCTATTTACCTAAAGACATTGTAATTTATGATGTTATTCTGGTTCACGATGAAGCTCATTCTCGTTTTGATGCTATAAAACGAACATATGAATACCATATCAATACTTTTAAAGATGCTTTTTTGCAAGATGGAAGTTGGTATTTCCACCAAAAATTGGATTTGGACATAATGAACCAAGCTTCGAAATTATTATTCAACCATATTGATTTTCAATGTTTTTCTAAAGTAAATACCGATGTAAATACTTTTGACTGTACTATTTTTGAAGCCTATTGGAAGCAAGAAAATAACCAAATTATATTCACCATTTCGGCCAATCGTTTTTTGAGAAATATGGTTCGCTCTATTGTAGGAACTTTAATTTATGTAGGTTTGCACAAAATTACATTAGAAGATTTTAACTCAATTATAGAAAGTAAAAGCCGCGAGAAGGCAGGATTTTCTGTCCCAGCACACGGTTTATATTTGACTCAAATTACTTATGATTACCTAAAATAGCCCCGATAGCAGTGAAAATCCTTTTTTGTTTTTGCTGCCAAAAACAAAAAAGATTGCAACGAATAGCGGGAAACAGCTCTTAAAAAAATATATGAAAGCAAAAGCATTCGATACACGATTATTTAAAAGAATATTAAAATATACCAAACCCTATCAATTCCGATTTAATGGAGTGATTTTCTTTGCTATTTTCTTATCCGTTTTTGCAGCAGTACGCCCTTTCATTTTGCAGGGAACTGTTGATACTTACATCAAACCAAAAGACACTTATGGTTTATTGATGTATGTAACTTTGATGGGAGTTACATTAGTATTAGAAGTTGTATCCCAATTTTTCTTTGTTTATTGGGCTAACTGGCTTGGACAAGATATTGTGAAAGACATTCGAAATAAAATGTTCAAACACATTCTGAGTTTCAAAATGAAATATTTTGACAATGTTCCGGTTGGACAACTTGTGACACGTTCTGTTTCAGATATCGAAGCTATTGCTCGCATTTTCAGTCAAGGATTATTTATGATTGCTAGTGATTTGATGAAAATGGCGGTTTGTTTATTGATCATGTTTTGGATGAATTGGCAACTTTCGTTTATTGTAGTTATAGCCATGCCAATATTAGTTTTCTTCACCCGAATTTTTCAAAGGAAAATGCAAGTTGCTTTTGAAGAAGTGAGAACACAAATTGCCAACCTTAATACTTTTGTACAAGAAAGAGTTACCGGAATGAAAATCGTTCAACTCTTTAATCGAGAAGATATTGAATTCGAAAAATTCAAGGCTATCAATCAAAAACACAACAAAGCTTGGATTAAAACCATATTATACAACTCTATTTTCTTTCCAATTGCCGATATTATTTCATCCTTAACACTTGCTTTTATTGTTTTATATGGTGGAATTCAAATACTAAATGGAAGCACATTTACTACCCTAGGTCAAATGACGGCTTACACGATGTTTATTGCAATGTTATTCAATCCTTTACGTCAAATTGCGGATAAATTCAACGAAATGCAATTGGGAATGATTGCTGCCAATCGTGTTTTTGATATTCTCGATACTCAAGACCAAATCCAAGATACAGGAACTGTTGAAGCTCCTGTTTTTAAAGGAAATATTCAATTCAAAGAGGTTCATTTTGGTTACATCGCTAATGAAGAAGTAATAAAAGGCATTGATTTAGATGTAAAAGCAGGACAAACTATAGCCATTGTTGGAGCAACTGGAGCTGGAAAATCGACAATTATTAACTTATTAAATCGTTTTTATGAAATCAATAGCGGAACGATTTGCATTGACGATCACAACATCGAAAACTATACTTTAGGTTCATTGCGCAAGCAAATTGCAGTAGTTTTACAGGATGTTTTTCTTTTTGCCGATACCATTTTCAACAACATAACGCTTAATAATCCTGATATTTCTCGGGAACAAGTTTTGGCAGCAGCCAAAAAAATTGGCGTTCACAAATTCATTATGAGTTTGCCCGATAATTATGATTTTGATGTAAAAGAACGCGGAGTAATGCTATCTTCTGGTCAACGCCAACTGATTGCTTTTCTTCGTGCCTATGTGAGTAATCCGAGTATTTTAATATTAGACGAAGCCACTTCTTCAATCGATACCTATTCGGAAGAATTGATTCAAAAAGCTACTGAAACCATTACAAAAGGAAGGACTTCTATCGTTATCGCCCACCGATTGGCCACTATTCTTAAAGCCGATAAAATTGTAGTGATGGACAAAGGGTTAATTGTAGAACAAGGAACCCATCAAGAATTAGTAGAAAAAATAGGTGGTTATTACAAAAATTTATATGATTCGCAGTTTGTAACAGAAGACAATTAAATTTATATACTTAAATCTTCCAAGTAACTTTACAAATTCATGAAAAAATTCATCAGTTACCTAATCATTATAATAACTTATTCTTGTATTCCATTGAAAATTGCCCCAAGCATAGAAGGTGAAAAAATAACAAACGCAAAAAAATTTAAAAAAGACCTTCCAAATTTTTACGGATTTATTTTTGAAGACACCAAAAAGGCCAATGAGTTTTACAATTTTATCAATACTAAATATAATTTAAAGCATATTAATGTTGAATCAAATGTTCCAATTATCATTAATAACAATACCTATTATTTATCTTTTTTTGAGCGAGAAAGAACCACAAAGACTTTAAATTTGGTTCCAATAGCAATTGATGCAGATAGAAACAGCAAAGGAAAAGAACCAATACTAGAAGATCTTTACACCTCTAGAACTGGTTCTTGGTATCTAGTTCTCACTTTAACAGACCCCGAAATAAAAGATTGCCTTAATCCAAATTATCCGCAACGTGAAGAGATCATAAAACATTTGAAAATGGTAAGGGATGAATATTTTACAACCAGCAATTATATGGAATCCTATTTAAAAATGAAACCGTAAGTTTCTAAATAATTAACAAACTTATGCAAGAGTGGAAGTTTTTTTTAAAATAAATCCTTAATTTTGCCAACTGAAATTAATTTTGATAGCTGATCAAAAATGGCACGAGTTTTTGCGACTGCATTTTTACCATAATTTAAATAATAAGAAAAAAAATGAAATACGATGTTATAGTTTTAGGAAGTGGGCCAGGCGGATATGTAACTGCCATTAGAGCTTCTCAATTAGGCTTTAAAGTTGCCGTAATCGAAAAAGAAAATTTGGGTGGAATTTGTTTGAACTGGGGTTGTATCCCTACAAAAGCATTGTTGAAATCGGCTCAGGTTTTTGATTACTTAAAACACGCTTCGGATTATGGATTGACTGTTTCATCATTCGATAAAGATTTCCCTGCTGTAATTCAACGTAGCCGTAATGTGGCTGCTGGAATGAGCAAAGGCGTTACTTTCTTGATGAAAAAAAATAAAATTGACGTTATTAATGGTTTTGGAAAAGTAAAACCAGGTAAAAAAATTGACGTTACCGATGCAGCTGGAAAAGTAACAGAATATTCTGCAGACCATATTATTATTGCAACTGGAGCACGTTCTCGTGAGTTACCTAACTTACCACAAGATGGTGTAAAAGTAATTGGATACCGTCAAGCAATGAGTTTACCTACACAACCTAAAAAGATGATTGTTGTAGGTTCGGGAGCCATTGGAGTAGAATTTGCACATTTTTACAACTCAATGGGAACAGATGTTACTATTGTGGAGTTTATGCCTAATGTAGTCCCGGTTGAAGACGAAGATATTTCAAAAGAATTTGAAAAATCCTTGAAAAAAGCAGGAATCAATGTAATGACAAATTCCTCTGTAGAAAAAATTGACACTTCTGGAGCAGGTGTGAAAGCATTCGTTAAAACCGCTAAAGGTGAAGAAATTTTAGAAGCTGATATTTTATTATCTGCTGTTGGAATCAAAACCAATATCGAAAACATTGGATTGGAAGAAGTAGGAATAGCTGTTGATAGAGATAAAATCTTGGTAAACGCCTACAACCAAACCAATATTCCGGGTTATTATGCCATTGGTGACGTAACTCCAGGTCAAGCTTTGGCACACGTTGCTTCTGCTGAAGGAATTAACTGTGTGGAGAAAATTGCTGGCCTTCATGTGGATCCAATCGATTACGGAAACGTTCCGGGTTGTACTTATGCTACACCAGAAATTGCTTCTGTTGGTTTGACTGAAAAAGCAGCAAAAGAAAAAGGATATGAATTGAAAATTGGAAAATTCCCATTCTCAGCCTCTGGAAAAGCCAAAGCTGCCGGTGCTGCAGACGGATTTGTAAAAGTAATTTTCGATGCTAAATACGGAGAATGGTTAGGTTGCCATATGATTGGTGCTGGTGTTACGGATATGATTGCAGAAGCAGTTGTAGCTCGTAAACTAGAAACTACAGGTCACGAAATCTTAAAATCGATTCACCCTCACCCAACAATGAGTGAAGCGGTTATGGAAGCCGTTGCTGCTGCTTATGGAGAAGTAATTCACTTGTAATATCAGATTACTTAAAATATTGAAATACGTTTTGTGAAAACAGAGCGGATTTTTTTTGCGGCAAATTTTCTTGTTATTAAATATAATTCAGTAAATTTGATAGACCCTAATCACTTAATTAAAACAATATATACCAATAAGTTATCAAATCCCCCACTCTTTTGATTGTATTCCTATTAATTGATTTCGTATTGCATTTTTAGTTTCATAAAAAAAATAAATCATTATTTGAGAGTCATCAAATTCTCAAACTATTAAAATAATTTATTAACCCAAAAAACTTTATTATGAAAAAAATGAATTTTATCAAAATCATTTTAGCTGCACTGATTTTAATTAGTTTCAGTTGTAAAAAAGCAGCAGAATCTATTGAAACTGCAAAAACCACCTTTGATTTGGAAGCAGCAAAATCAGCGATTGAATCTGCAGGCGAAAACTTTGTTATTGCTTTTAACAAAGGAGATTCTATTGGGCTTGCAAATTGTTATACCACCGATGCCAAAATGATGGGGCCAAACGAAAAATCAATAATTGGAAGACCAGCCATTCAAAAAGTATTTAGTGGTTGGATTAAATCAGGAACGCCTACTTTCACCATGAAAACAATTGAAGTTTGGGGCAATGAAGACCTAATGGCTGCCGAAGAAGAATGGACTTTTTCAGATAAAAATGGAAAAATTCTTGACTCTGGAAAATCAATTGAACTTTTTAAAATGGAAGATGGAAAATGGCGTCTCTACCGTGATTGCTATAATTCTGACATGCCAATTCCTAAAAAATAAGAAACTTTGACATAAAAAAATCCGTTTTGTTTGGTTACAAAACGGATTTTTTTTGAAATACGAAATGATTAAGCCATAAACAAAACTTTCTTCTCATGGCTGTATAAAACCAAATCATAAGGAACATATTCAGAAATTATTTTTTCTGAAGCATCATCAAATACCATTTGATTGTATTTTCTAAACAAGTAAATTTCTTTTAGACAATTATACAAACTCTGATGAATTAATGTTGTAAAAGTTGGTATTTGCTTGTCACCTACCAATAATTCTAATTGATAATTTGAACTACTTTTCGAAAGATTGTTCCCGATAATTCTTATCGAAAATTTTGTTGGAATTTCTTTTTCCTTCCCTTGATACTGTACTATCATAATTAAATAAATTTTAATGTTATTAAATTAAAAAACCAAATTTTATTGGTTGAATGCTACTCAAACTACTCAAAAAAAAATATAAGAAAATCAAAAAAAAGAGCTCCTTAAATAATTCATTTGAAACAAAACTACTAAATAAATCATTTCAAAACTCACATAAAAGAATAAAACTTTCACAAATAATTTCGAACTTTATAAATAATCTAGACTACTAATTCTACTAAAAATACTTTATAATTATTTTTGAATTAATTGATTTCAAAAAACGCAATTTATCATTTCAATTTTTAGGACTATTGTGGATTTATACCGTTAAATCGCTATTTTTTTTGAATGCCAAATAAAATTTAATAACTCATGAAAATTTTATGTTTTAACATTGATTTTCGATTCTATTTTTAACCAAAACATTAAATCACCCCCATTTTTTGCATCAAAAAAGTAGCACTTTTATTTTTACAAATACCGTTTCTTAGTTTATAGTCAAAAAACAATTCATTGTCTCTAATTTCGACTTCAAAGCATTGATTGGTCAAAATTTCGGGATAAGAATTGGTGGTCAAACACACTTCAATATCGTGGGTGGCAATGGCTCCAATGGCTTTTTGGGCAATTATCTTTTTGACCACTTCAATCGTTCCGTTGCGCTTGTCGTCGGAATTGGTGCCACGCAAAATTTCATCCAACAGGACAAAAGCCGGTTTTCCTTCCAAGACGTCCATAATTTGTTTTAAGCGTTTAATTTCCGCAAAAAAATAGGATTCGCTGTCGGACAATGAATCGGATAATCGCATTGAAACTAACACTGGCAAAGGATGAACCGTAGCTTTCGAAGCACAAACTACCGAACCCATTCCGCTCAAAACCATATTGATGCCCAAACTCCTCAAAAAAGTACTTTTACCAGACATATTCGAACCCGTCAAAATCACAAACGATTGAGGATAAAAATACGTATCATTGCCTACTCTAGTTGCTGGATTCAACAGTGGATGTCCCAAATCTTTAAACCCTATTTTATACTCTGAATTGATTTCAGGAAAAACAAAATCGGGATTGTTGTGCGCCAAATTCGCCAAACTATTGAGCATCTCGAATTCACCAATTACAATAACCCATTGTTCCAATTGAGTTGAATAATTGATTTTCCAATTCAAAATTGATTTCAAAACATGTAAGTGATACAAAAAAATTCCATTGAACAAAGTAGCTACAACAATATTTGCGATAGTGTCCATACTCGAAAACAGCTCTGACAACTTTTTTAAATGTGTACTTGCTGTAGTATGATTGCTTATTAACTGCCTTCTTAGATCGTTCAGTTTTTTTGACTGAAACGTTTCGCCTTCAATTTTCTTTAGCAATAAACTATACTGTTTAATGACTTTATCCACCCTATCTGCTTTTGCAATTTCAGATTGAATTCGTTTAAGTAGCTTTCCAACAACCATTAAATTAGCAATAAAGACATAAGCAAGAAAAGACAGCAAAATGGTTTTCGATGTCAGGTAATAACCTACTGAAAGTCCTAAAAACAAAGTGGGCAACGCAAACGAAAGCACTAGTATAAACTTAGACAAGCTATTGTTTTTAAACGAATTCCAATGCAATAAAGATTCATAAACATTTTTTGAATCATTGCTTATTGTTGCCAAAGCAAAAAATTCCTGACGCCAATCCAATTTGGTTTTGAGTTCGTTTATGGCTTCCTGATTTTCGAGAATAGCTTCATTACTATTCAAAATCAATAATTGATTGGCCAATGTTTTTTTACCAATAAAAGTAGCCGTCCTATTCAAGTTTTGAAACAAGGAATGTTCCCCAAAAATATCCAAATCATAAGCATATGGATGATGAAAATCATTGAATTCTATTCCGTTTTCAAATGGGATTTTTTCTCTTTTCAGATACGAAATTTCATTTTTATTGATGGTTAAAAGAGTCGAAGTCAATTGTTTTTGAAAAGACAAACGGCTATGAATTCGCATCAAAAAAACAAAGCAAACAAAAGATAAAAACGCAGCAATAGCATAGAAAATCTCGCTATTTTTGATATAATTAAACAAGAAAAACAAACTAGCAAAAACACTTAAAATCCGTAAAATGCTAATGGTATTGTATTTGGTATTAATTTTTTCGAGAGCTTGAGAATAATGGGTAATTTTATTTTGATAGAGATTCATTTTCTTGATTTCAATGGAATACAAATATAGGTCTCATTCTGCTTAAATCAGTTACATATTTTCAAATATTCGTTTTTAAACTTATGCCTAATCATCATATAAAACGAATGTTTTTATTAAAATTATTTTCTACATTTGTATGGAAAGGCCAATGCTTTTCGTGTTTAAAAAAATAAAACTATGCAAAACATTCCCAGTGTTGACTTGCGTGATTTCCTTTCGGATGACCCGAAACGTAAACAAAAATTTGTAAATGAAATCGGAAGTGCCTTTGAAGAAATTGGCTTTGTAGCCTTAAAAGGCCATTTTTTAAACGACCAATTGGTCGAAGAGTTGTATGGCGAAATCAGAAACTTTTTTGCCTTGCCATTAGAAACCAAACACGGTTATGAAATCCCCGGTATTGGCGGTCAAAGAGGCTATGTTTCTTTTGGTAAAGAACACGCCAAAGGCCGAAAAGAAGGTGATTTGAAAGAGTTTTGGCACTTTGGACAATATGTAGAAAAAGATTCTAAATACGCTTCGGAATATCCTGATAATGTTGAAGTAAAGGAATTACCTCGTTTTAACATCGTTGGTAAAGAAGCCTACCAAATGTTGGAGAAAACAGGCGTTTATGTCTTGAGAGCATTGGCATTACACCTTGGTTTGGACGAATTTTATTTTGATGAATATGCCAAAGAAGGGAATTCTATTTTACGTCCCATTCATTATCCTCCCATTACGACGGAACCTGAAAATGCAATTCGTGCAGCAGCCCACGGCGACATCAACCTGATAACCCTTTTGATGGGTGCACAAGGTCGAGGTTTGCAAGTGCAAAATCACGATGGTGATTGGATTGACGCCATTGCGGAACCTGATGAATTGGTAATTAATGTAGGTGATATGCTATCTCGCCACACCAACAACAAATTGAAATCTACGATTCATCAAGTGGTCAATCCGCCGAGGGAATTGTGGGGAACGTCCCGTTATTCCATTCCGTTTTTTATGCATCCCGTGAGCGATATGAAATTAGATTGTTTAGAAAATTGCATCGATGCCGAAAATCCAAAGCAATACGAAGACATCACAGCAGGAGAATTCCTGTATGAAAGATTGGTCGATTTGGGATTAATCAAAAAATAAAGATTGTAACGCAGATGACGCGGATTCGCTAAAGCGAAAACACAGATATAAGCGGATTTTTATTTGATTTCTATTTGAAAATCAGTTTTTATCCGTGTCTTTACGAAGTAAATCCGTGCCATCTGCGTACCAAAACTATGTTGAGTTTTACATTAAAAATAAAAAAATGGACTTACAAGAACAATTAAAAAACTTATTTCCAGATCACATCGAATCGGAACCCGAAGAAATTCAGGAAGAAGAGCACACGCTTTTCATTCAAAAAGAACCTATGATTTGCAAATTCGAAAAGCGAAAAGGCAAAGCCACCACCATCATCGAAGGTTATGAAGGAACCGACGAAGATTTTAAAATTCTGGCTAAAGAAATCAAAACCAAATTGAGCGTTGGCGGGACTTTCAAAGATGATTCCATCATTATTCAAGGCGATTATCGCGACAAAATTATGCAAATTCTCAAAGAAAAAGGATTCAAAGTAAAACGCGTTGGAGGATAGAAATAGAGTGTTTAGTATTCAGCTTTTAGTGTTCAGTTAAACAACATTAAACTTTTAAACCTTAAATATTTTAAACTACCTACCAATGATACAATCCTCAGAACTAATACTCAATCCAGACGGAAGCGTCTATCATTTGAACCTGTTGCCGGAAAATATTGCCCACGACATTATTTTTGTGGGTGACCAAAACCGTGTCGAAAAAATCACGCAATTCTTTGACAGCATCGAATTTTCGACCCAAAAAAGAGAATTCAAAACCCAAACCGGACTTTTCAAAGGCAAACGAATTACTGTAATGTCCACCGGAATTGGTCCCGACAATATCGACATCGTGATGAACGAATTGGATGCTTTGGTCAACATCGATTTGAAAACCAGAACGCCAAAAGAAAATCTAACTTCATTAAATATTATCCGAATTGGAACTTCTGGCTCATTGCAAGCCGATATTCCCGTGGATAGTTTTGTGATGGGGAAATTCGGATTGGGATTAGACAATATGCTCCGCTCGTACTTGATTGACGAAATCTCGGAAATTGCAATGGAAGATGCCTTTATCCAACACACCAACTGGGATTTAAGAAAAGGACGTCCTTACATCATCGCTTGTTCCAAAAAACTGGAAAAACGTATGGAAAGCAACCGCATTTTCAAGGGAATTACGGGAACTGCCGGCGGATTCTATGGACCTCAAGGACGTGTTTTACGATTAAACATCCAAGACGAAAACTTGAATTCCAAAATGGACAGCTTCAATTATGAAGGCACCCGAATGACCAATCTCGAAATGGAAACCTCGGCCATTTATGGACTTGGAAAATTACTCGGCCACAATTGTTTGTCTTTAAACGCCATCATTGCCAATCGTGCCAACGGAACTTTCAGCGATGACCCCTACAAAGCTGTTGATGAATTGATAACTTATGCTTTGGGAAAATTAGCGGAGTAAAAATATTAAATATGATTAGTATAATAGTTCATTTATTTGTTGGAATAATACAGCGTTTTTTTTAGGAATTGGAAGGATTACACGCTGGTTTATTTTTCAAATCTATAATGAATGTTTTACAGAAAAATTTCCCAGAAATATAGATTATTATATAGACAACGAGAGTACTAAAAAAGATAAAAATGGTTTTTCAGTACAAAATAAAAACTTTTTTTCAGGAATAATTGTTATTGTATTAATAATAATATTGCTTGATAAATTTGAAAACAAATGAAATTAATCCTCGAAACCGACAGACTCATTCTTCGTGAATTTCTACTTTCAGATGCTGAAGCTTTTTTTGCTATGGATAGTAATCCAAATGTTCATCAATATTTATGGAATAAGCCTGTTCAGAAAATGGAAGAAACGATTGAAATTATTGAGTTCGTCAGGAAACAATATACAGAAAATGGCATTGGAAGATTTGCAATGATTTTGAAAGAAACCAATGAGTTTATAGGTTGGGCAGGATTAAAATTCAATACCGAAATAGTAAATAATAAAACTAATTTCTATGATATTGGCTATCGATTGGACGAAAAATTTTGGGGGAAAGGGTATGCAAGCGAAGCAACATTTGCTTGGTTGAAATATGCTTTCGAAACTATGAATATCAAAACTATAGAAGCTGCTGCACATACTGAAAATGGAGCATCCAATAGAATTCTTCAAAAAATTGGAATGCAAATGACCGAACAATATCTAGAAGATGGTATTTCTTGGAATTGGTATCAATTAGAGAATAACAATAGTTTCTAAAAACCATTCTTACTCCAATTTTCATTTTTTTAACTTCAAATTTTTCGCATAAAGTTGTCTTCCCAATTCTCCTAAAAAAGGCAAACCAATGGTGTCATACTCATATTTATCATCATTGAAAACACCGTCTTTGTTGACTAAAAGCGTTGCCGAAACCATAAATTCAACTTTGTTTTCGGCATCCACAATATAGGCACAATCGATCATTGTTCCGTAAGCATCGCCTACTTTATTATAAATTTTTATATTGGTTGGAATAGTATCTTTGGTATCACCAAACATAAAAAATTTACAATACCCATCGTAATATTCGGTTGAATTATAGCCTGCATTTTTAGGGAGATTTTGCATCGAAAACAGAATAAATTGTCTATCCTTTTCAGTCAATTTAAACCGTTCCGATTCTTTGAAAGTTTCAGGAAATACAATTCTTTTCATTGTATTGTGAAGTGTTTCCAAAGGATAATAATTCTTACTCGAAAAATCAAAAGAACCATTCACCAACGAATCGTTTTTAATATAACCAATTCCTTTTTTGATGTTTTTTAAATTCAAAGGAATGGAAGGTTGGCTTGAAACAGCTGGAATTTGGAGCTTTGATCCATCATTTTTATAAAGTAGTATTGGTTTTGTTGCCAAACTCCTTGGATCAGAACCCGAAACGCGGTGGGAAAGTCTAAACGGTTGCAATCCCTTGGCTTTCATACTTTCGTTCACAGAATCGAAACCTAAAAACTCCAATAAATTAGTACTGGCTTCGTTGTCACTAACGGCAAAAACTTTCGAAATTTCTTTCGAAAACTGAAGTTTTTCGGGATTTCCTTCAATCGTATATTGCGAGTCTTTTGAAGTATTTTCAATCGTATTCAACTTTTCTAAAGCCAAAATCGCAATTGGAAATTTGATGGTACTCGCTGGATAAAAGTAATTCTTAGCATTCAGACGATAAGTGAAATCTTTGAAACTCACTTTATTTTTTTTATCTCGAATAATCTGAGTATAAATAATTTGAAGTTCGAAAGCTTCAGGATTTGACATCACGTTTTTAATCTTCAGATTATCCGAAGCCAAAGTTTCTTGCAGGATATTTTTCTTTGTTGTAGAACATCCGAACTCCAAAAAAACTAATGCAATTAGGATAAAAACTCGAATACTTTTCATCTTTAATTGGTTAAAAATTCCATTCAATAGGTGCTATTCCTTTTTCTTCCAAATATAAATTTGTTAGGCTAAAATGCTTGTTGCCAAACCATTTTTTGTGAACATTTGCAAATGAAGGATGTCCAGATTCCAAAACGAGGTGTTTGGCTCGGTCAATTTTAGCTCCTTTTTTTTGGGCAAAAGCACCCCAAAGTAAAAAAACAACATTCTCTTTTTCGTCTGAAATTTTCTGGATTATAGCATCTGTAAAAGCACTCCATTTCAAATGTTTGTGACTGTTGGGAGCATCCATTCGAACTGAAAGAGCTGCGTTCAAAAGTAAAATTCCTTGTTTTGCCCAAGGTTCTAAATTTCCTGAATTAGGAAAGAAAATAGTACCCAAATCATTGTTCATTTCCCTGAAAATATTGCGTAAAGATGGCGGAATTTTGATTCCATCATTCACCGAAAAACACAAACCATTCGCCTCATTAACTCCGTGATACGGATCTTGACCAATAATGACGACTTTCAAATCTTGGAACGAACAATAATCAAAAGCGGCAAATAGCAGTTCTTTTGGAGGAAAACAAGTGTAGTTTTGGTATTCTTCATCAACCGAATTCATCAAATCCTGGAAATAAGATTTCTGGATTTCGTCCGATAAAATAGTCTGCCAAGAAGGATTGAGGTTGGGTTGCATATTCAAAAGTTATTTCACAAAGATACACGAAGAACACACAGAGATACACAAAAAAAGTTTGAAAGTTTTGTGTGACTTTGAGTTTTTGCCTTTGTGAATCTCTGTGAAATAAACATTATGTTTCTCTTTGAAATAATCCTATTTTTGTAACTAAAAGAATTCAAGAATTAAATGATATCCATTACCCAAAAAACGCTTCAAGATTTACAATTTCCAACCGTTCTCGAAACCATTTCGGAGATTTGTAATACTGATATTGGCAAGCAAAAAGCACTCGAAATCACTCCTTTCCGGGACAAGGAAACCTTGATAAATGCCTTGATGCAAACCTCGGAATATGTTTCGTCTTTCCAAAACAACAATGCGATTCCCAATCACGGATTTGATGCAATTACGTACGAAATCAAGTTTTTGGCCATTGAAGACAGCTTTCTGGAAGTAGGTGGATTCCGAAAAATTGCCACCATTTCGGATACCACGAATTTCTTGTTGAATTTCCTAAAAAAATTCGATGATTATTATCCTTATTTAAATAGAAAAGCCTCCGAAATTCAAATCACCAAGGAAATTAGCAGTTTGATTGATGTTGTGGTCGATAAATATGGAGAGATTCGAGACAATGCTTCTCCGCAATTATCAGAAATTCGCAAAAGTATGAATCTCGTTCGCGGCAAAGTCAATCAGAGTTTTGGAGTGGCTTTGACACAATACAATTCTTTGGGTTATTTGGACGATATCAAGGAAAGTTTTGTTCAAAATCGTAGGGTTTTAGCCGTTTTGGCAATGTATCGCCGAAAAGTAAAAGGCTCTATTTTGGGTAGTTCAAAAACAGGAAGTATCGCTTATATCGAACCGGAAGCCACACTGAGATATTCCCGAGAATTGAGCAATTTAGAATACGAAGAGAAAGAAGAAATCACTCGAATTCTGAAGCAATTATCGAATCAGATTCGTCCGTTTTTGCCTTTGCTAATCCAATACCAAGATTTCTTGAGTGATATTGACGTGGTGGCTGCCAAAGCAAAATATGCCAATCGAATCAATGGAATTTTGCCAACAATTACCGAAAATAGACGATTGTTTTTTAGGGATGCTTTCCATCCTATTTTGTATTTGAACAACAAACAGAAAAACGAAATCACGCATCCGCAAACCATCGAATTGAGTCAAGAAAACCGCATCATCGTAATTTCTGGACCTAATGCTGGGGGAAAAACCATATCTCTAAAAACTGTTGGATTATTGCAATTGATGTTGCAATCTGGGATGTTGATTCCCGTGCACGAACGCAGTGAAACCTTTTTATTCGATAGAATCCTAACCGATATTGGCGACAATCAATCTATTGAAAATCATTTGAGTACCTACAGTTACCGATTGAAGAATATGAACTACTTCTTGAAGAAATGCAACAAGAAAACAATGTTCTTGATTGATGAATTCGGAACGGGTTCTGATCCAGAATTAGGTGGTGCTTTGGCTGAAATTTTCTTGGAAGAATTCTACCATCGGGAAGCTTTTGGAATTATTACCACGCATTATTCGAACCTAAAAATTCTGGCGAACGAATTGCCTTTTGCCACCAATGCCAATATGTTATTCGACGAAAAAACGTTAGAACCAATGTATAAATTGGTTTTGGGACAAGCCGGAAGTTCTTTCACCTTTGAAGTCGCCTTGAAAAACGGAATTCCGTATGGATTAATCAATCGGGCGAAAAAGAAAATCGAAGTGGGAAAAGTGCGATTTGACAAAACCATTGCCACGCTCCAAAAAGAACGTTCCAAATTGGAAAAAACTTCCATCAATTTGAAAGAAGAAGAAACTCGAGCTCGTGAGGAAGGCAAGAAAATGGAAAACATCAACCTGAAAATAAAGCAAAAACTGGAAAGCTATCAGGAATTGTATGACAGCAACCAAAAAACCATTTACATCGGCCAGAAAATAGAAGATATTGCCGAGAAATATTTCAACAACAAAAACAAGAAAGACTTGATTGGCGAATTTCTAAAATTGGTCGAAATCGAAAATTCGAAACGCAAAAAAACGACGCCAAAAGTGGCCAAAGCCATTATCGAAAAGAAAAAAGAAATCATCAAGGAAGTCGAAATCAAGGTCGAAGAAATTAGAATCGAGAAAAAGGAAAAGAAACTCAAACCTGTTATCGAAAAACCAAAACCCATCCTAAAAGTAGGCGACCGAGTGAGAATGATGGACGGAAAAGCGGTGGGAAGCATTGACAAAATCGAGAAAAACAAAGCTGTGGTTAATTATGGCTTATTCACTTCGAAAGTGAGTTTGGAGGAATTGGAATTGGTGGAAGCGGTAAAAAAATAAGAGTCATTGAGTTAAAAAATGGAACACGGATGACACAGATGCAACGGATAAAATACGGATTTTATAAATCTATTTTTATATAAAAACCTGTGTAAATCAGTCCAATCCGTAAAATCTGTGAGCTAATTTTTTATTTTACTAGGCTCCTAGCAATAACATAATTAACAAACAGAATGCAAAACTTACCCAAAAACAAAAAAATAATTCTCTTTGACGGCGTTTGCAATTTGTGCAATTCGGCGGTGCAATTCGTGATTCGGCACGACAAGAAAGACGTGTTTCTATTCGTGGCTTTGCAATCGGAATTGGGTCAAGATATTTTGAATCATATTGGAATTAATCCAAAAAACATCGACAGCATTATCCTGTATGAACCAGGAATTGCTTATTATTATAAATCACAAGCTGCTATTGAAATTGCCCGAAATTTGGGTGGATTTTGGCATTTTGGAACTATTTTCAGAATTATTCCAACCCCAATTGCCAATCAGCTTTATGATTACGTTGCCAAGAATAGATATAAATGGTACGGCAAAAAAGAAAGTTGTATGATGCCAACTCCGGAACTAAAATCAAAATTTTTATAAAAAATGGCCAACTATGATATTTATCATATTAAATGATTGACAATACCTGTAAATTTGACCAATCTTAATAATAAATAATTATGGGAAATATACCACTATATTCATGGGGAAATGGGTCATTTATAATGATTTTTGTTTTTGGTTTAGTAATAATTGGTTTAATTGCAGCTGTTTTCTTTATGATGAATTCCGATAAGAAAAAAAAATAAGATTATAGGATTATTAAAAAAAGAGGATAACTAATTAGTTATCCTCTTTTTATTTTCAAAAAAAACCAGTTCTTAACTTCGAATTAATTTTCTGTATTTCAAACGTTTTGGAGTTAAATCACCACCTAAACGTTTCTTTTTGTTTTCTTCATAATCAGAAAAACCACCTTCAAAATAATACACTTCTGAATTACCTTCGAAGGCTAGAATATGAGTACAAATTCGATCCAAGAACCATCTGTCGTGCGAAATCACTACAGCACATCCAGCAAAATTTTCTAAACCTTCTTCTAATGCTCGAAGGGTGTTCACGTCCAAATCATTTGTTGGCTCATCTAATAAAAGAACGTTTCCTTCTTCTTTTAATGTCATTGCTAAGTGCAAACGGTTTCTTTCTCCACCCGAAAGCATCGATACTTTCTTGTTTTGTTCTCCGCCACCGAAGTTAAACCTTGACAAATAAGCGCGAGAATTTACTTGTTTTCCGCCCATCATCACCAATTCCTGTCCGTCAGCAAAGTTTTCCCAAATGGATTTGTTTGGATCAATATTAGAATGCGCTTGATCTACGTAAGCAATTTTCACAGTATCACCAATTAAAAATTCACCTCCATCTGGTTTTTCCTCACCCATAATCATTTTGAAAATGGTAGATTTACCAGCTCCGTTTGGTCCAATAATTCCAACAATTCCAGCCTGTGGCAAGGTAAAATTTAAGTTATCATACAATAATTTGTCTCCAAAAGCTTTGGCTACACCTTTAGCCTCAATAACATTAGTTCCCAATCTTGGCCCGTTTGGAATGTAGATTTCCAAGTTTTCGTCCAATTGTTTTTGGTCTTCATTCAACAATTTATCGTAATTTTGTAAACGCGCTTTTTGCTTAGTTTGACGCCCTTTCGCTCCTTGACGAACCCATTCTAACTCGCGTTCCAGAGTTTTTCTACGTTTAGAAGCTACTTTTTCTTCCTGAGCCATACGGTTTGATTTTTGATCTAGCCAAGACGAATAATTTCCTTTCCAAGGAATACCTTCTCCTCTATCCAATTCCAAAATCCAACCGGCAACATTATCCAAGAAGTACCTATCGTGAGTTACTGCAATTACAGTTCCAGAATATTGTGCCAAATGTTGTTCTAACCAAAGCACGCTTTCTGCATCCAAGTGATTCGTTGGTTCATCCAAAAGTAAAACATCAGGTTGTTGCAATAACAAACGACATAAAGCTACACGACGACGCTCACCACCAGATAAATTCTTGATTGGGGTATCACCGTCAGGAGTACGCAACGCATCCATTGCTATTTCTAGTTTGGTATCGATTTCCCAAGCACCAAGTGCGTCGATTTTGTCTTGTAAAGCGGCTTGACGATCCATCAATTTATCCATTTTGTCTGGATCAGAATAATTTTCTTCAAGACCAAATAAATCGTTGATTTTATTGTATTCATCCAAAACAGCCATCGTTTCGGCAACTCCTTCCTGAACAATTTCGAGGACAGTTTTTGAATCGTCTAACTGTGGATCTTGTTCTAAATAACCCACGGTATAACCTGGTTGAAAAACAACATCGCCTTGATAATTTTTATCAACTCCCGCAATAATTTTCAAAAGGGAAGATTTTCCAGAACCATTAAGTCCCAAAATTCCAATTTTAGCTCCGTAAAAGAAACTCAAATAAATATTTTTAAGAACAGGTTTATCTGCTCCTTGATAGGTTTTACTCAATTTTTGCATTGAGAAAATTACTTTTTTATCGTCGGCCATTTTTATATTTTAATTGTTATTGCCAATGTAATTGACATCGTTTTATTTTTTTATACTCTCCCTTTCAAGGCACTAAAAACCCAAGCATTTGCTAGGAATCCTACGCCTACTGCAGCAAATCCCCATCCTGCCACATCATCATATCTAAAAGCACCCAAGCCTATCAATAACAATCCCATTAGTATCATTATCAAGGTAGCCCATCCTAAAATAGTATTCTTATTCATTCCCATAATTATTTTGTTTTTTATTTTAGAAGTGCAAATATCGTAAAATTTAAATGCTAATTAAATATTTTAAAAAGCATTTCTTTCATTAAATCTAATTGTGGTATAGCATTCGCTCCTACCCCTTTACTTTTCACATCAATATCTCGCAAAAAACCAACAATCTGGCTCACTTTACGCATCGGATAATTTTTTAGAGCAAGATCATAATCCTTCAAAAAATACGGACTAACACCTAGTACTTTTGCGACGT
>Ga0116187_1000971_pt1 | contig 32110 bp, 26 predicted proteins | sample AD_JPNNA6_MetaG_FD_89755 | JGI IMG/M metagenome (GOLD analysis project Ga0116187, IMG submission 89755) | Active sludge microbial communities of municipal wastewater-treating anaerobic digesters from Japan - AD_JPNNA6_MetaG | ecosystem: Engineered > Bioreactor > Anaerobic > Digestate | place... | reverse complement strand
CATCCGCTGCCGTACAAGGCCGTCTGAGCGCACGGGAGGAAGTCGCGGGGGCGAGCTGAACCATCCCGCCCGGGTGACTCTCCCCTCCTTTTCGCGGCCCGCCCTCACCGGCGGGCCGTTTCGTTTCCGGCCGACGCACCGGGCGCACGGCGACGCCCGCGATGCGCCGCGCCCTTCGCGGGGGCTAAAGCACCCCGCCACGTGCTGCACACGCGGCGGTGCCCCCACATGGCCCCGTTCTTCATCAGCCCGGGCCGCCCCCGCCATCCATTTTCTTGCGCCGTCCGCTCCGGCACGGTTGCCTCACCGCTCCTCCATGAACGACATCGCCCGAGAAGCCGCGCGCCGCCGCACCTTCGCCATCATCTCGCACCCCGACGCCGGCAAGACCACGCTCACCGAGAAGTTCCTCCTCTACGGTGGCGCCCTCCATCTCGCCGGCTCCGTCTCCGCCCGCAAGAACCAGCGCGCCGTCACCTCCGACTGGATGGAACTCGAGCGCAAGCGCGGCATCTCGGTCACCTCCACGGTTCTGCAATTCGAGTACGCCGGCTGCGCCGTCAATCTCCTCGACACCCCCGGTCACAAGGACTTCTCCGAGGACACCTACCGCGTGCTCACCGCCGTCGACGCCGTCGTGATGGTGATCGACGCCGCCAAGGGCATCGAGTCGCAGACGCGCAAGCTCTTCGAGATCTGCCGCCGCCGCGGCGTGCCGATCTTCACGTTCATGAACAAATGCGACCGGCCCACGCTCAACCCGCTCGCCCTCATGGACGAGCTGGAGAACGTGCTCGGCATCGGCGCCTGCGCCATGGCTTGGCCGCTGGGCAACGGCCCCTCGTTCAAGGGAGTATTCGACCGCGAGGGACGCCACGTCCACCTCTTCGAACGCGTGCCCGGCGGAGCCTACCGCGCCCCCGAGCAGGTCTCCGGTCTCGACGACGCCATCGTCGCCGAGAAACTCGACCCGCACACCTACGCCGAGGTGCGCGAGCAGCTCGAGGTGCTCGATGTCGCCGGCCACCCCTTCGATCTCGCCGCGGTGCACGCCGGCAAGCTCACGCCGGTCTTCTTCGGCTCCGCCGTAAACAACTTCGGCGTGCAGCTCATGCTCGACAGCTTCCTGAAGTACTCCGTCGGCCCGGCGCCGCGCTACCTCGGCGACGAGTTGCTGCCGATCGACGACGCCCGCTTCTCCGGCTTCGTCTTCAAGATCCAGGCGAACATGGATCCGAAACATCGCGACCGCATCGCGTTCATCCGCGTGTGCTCCGGCAAGTTCGAGCGCGACATGCTCGCGCGCCACAGCCGCACCGGGAAGATGATCCGCCTCTCCAACTCCTCGAAGCTCTTCGCGCAGGACCGCGAGACGGTCGACGTCGCCTACCCGGGCGACGTGCTCGGCCTGGTCGGCCACAACGAATTCGGCATCGGCGACACCCTCGCCTCCGACGGCTCGATCGTCTTCAACGAGATCCCGCGCTTCCCGCCGGAGTGCTTCGCCTACATCTTCAACCCCTCGCCCGCCGACTCGAAGAAGTACCGCGCCGGCGTCGAGCAGCTCCTGCAGGAGGGCGTCGTGCAGACCTTCAACGTGCGCAACGCCCCCACCGGCGCGACCTTCCTGGCCGCCGTCGGCCCGCTGCAATTCGAGGTCGTGCAGTACCGATTGCAGAGCGAATACAACGCCGAGTCGAAGCTCGAGGCCGCGCCCTTCGCGTTCCTGAAGTGGCTCGCGCCCCACCCCTCGCTCGCCGACCTGCACTCGCTGGTCGTCGCCAGCGGAGTATCCTTCGCCACCGACAAGAACGGCGACCCGTGCGTGCTCTTCCCGAACGAGTGGACGATGAACTACTTCAAGGAGAAGAATCCCGAGCTCGTCCTGCTCGACCTGCCCGACGACGCCGCCTTCCACGCGAAGAAGTAGGCGGTCCGCTACCGCCGCAACTGGACCGCGCAGCGGTTCAGCTCTCCACGGACAACACTCCCGCCGGAGCGGAGACACCGGGCGCTCCCGGCGTACGTCACGATCCGTCGACTACTCGCTGTCGTCCTGTCCGATCAGGGCGACGGCCACGCCCTGTTCGCGATAGAGGTTCAGCTTGTTGCGCAGGGTGCGTATGCTGATCTTGAGGATCGTCGCGGCCTGCGTGCGATTGCCGCCGGTCTTCTTCAACGCCTCGAGGATGTGCTTCTGCTCGAGGTCGTCGAGCGAGAGGAAACTCTCCGCCGGCGGCGCGGCCGGGGCCGGAACGGATGCGGCGACGGGCGGCGCCACCACCTCGGCCACCGGACCGGGAACGACCGGTGCCACGGGAGCCGCCGCCACGGGCGCGGCCGGCGCGGCGGCAGGAGAGGCCACCGGCAGGTTGAGCAGGTTCGGCGGGATCGGACGCCCCGGCTCGGCGAGGATCACGGCGCGCTCCACGGTGTTCTGCAGCTCGCGCACGTTGCCGGGCCAGTTGTACCCACGAATCGAAGCCGCAGCCTCGGCCGACCAGCTTGGCGCCTTCAGGCCGTGCTTGCGGGCGTAGCGCTTGAGAAACGCATCGGCGAGCAGCACGATGTCCTCCCCACGTTCCCGCAGCGCGGGCACGTGGATCGGGAAGACGTTGAGGCGGTAGTAGAGATCCTGGCGGAACTTGCCCTCGGCCACGGAGTGCAGCAGGTCGCGGTTCGACGTGGCGAGGATGCGGACGTTGCACTTGATCGTCTTGTTGCCGCCGACGCGCTCGAACTCCTTCTCCTGGAGCACGCGCAGCAGCTTCGCCTGCAGGTGCAGCGGGATCTCGCTGATCTCGTCGAGCAGCAGCGTGCCGCCGTTGGCCAGTTCGAAGCGGCCCTCGCGGCGGTCGGTGGCGCCGGTGAACGCGCCGCGTTCGTGGCCGAAGAACTCGCTCTCCATGAGCGTCTCGCTCACGGCCGCGCAGTTGACCTTGATGAAGGGGGCGCTCTTACGCGGGCTGTTGCGGTAGAGTTCGCGGGCGACCATCTCCTTGCCGGTGCCGCTCTCGCCGGTGAGCAGCACGGTGGCATCGGTCGGGGCGACCTTGAGGATGAGCTGGCGCAGGCGGCGCAGCACCGGGCTGTCGCCGAGCAGGTCGCCCTCGTCGCCGCTCTCGCTGAGGATGCGGTTGACCTTCACGAGCTGGCCGAACGACTCGGCCTTCTTCACGAGCACCTCGATGATGTCGGGCGTGAAGGGCTTGAGCAGGTAGTCGAAGGCTCCGGCGCGCATGCAGGAGACGGCCGACTCGATCGAGCCGTATCCCGTCATCATGACGACGAGCGGCGGCTCGGTGGCGGTCATCATCCGCTCGAGGAAATCCTGGCCGCTGCCGTCGGGCAGGCGCACGTCGCAGAAGATCAGGTCGAACTTCTCGCGGGCCAGCGTGGCCTCCGCCTCGGCGATCATCCCGGCCGTGGCGACGGTAAACCGTTTCTTGGGCAGGATCTCGCGGAGCGCTTTGCAGACGATCGGTTCGTCGTCGATGATGAGAATCTTTTCCAGCGACATCGCTGCGGCCAACCTAGGGGGGCGGTACGCGCAAAGTCAAAACCTGTAACGCTCTCTCGCCGCGAAGGGCGGCGTCCGCGGCCGGCACCGTGCGTGGACAAAGAAAAGGCGGCTCCCGTGGAGCCGCCGGAAGTGAAAGGCCGGAGACGCCGGCGGGCGTCACTCGCCCTCGTCGGCGTCGCCGCCATCGGGCTGGGCGACGAGCAACTCGGCGAGTTTGCGCACCACCGGATCGGTGGGATAGCCGGGATCGGAGGCGAGCGAGCGGCCGAGCTCCACGACGTCGGACCGCACGGAGGGCTGCTGATCGAGGACCTGCCGCAGGCGGTTGAGCGAGTCGGTGCTGAAGCGATCGAGATCCTCGGAGGCACGGGAGGGTGCCCGCGGAACGGAGACCGGGATGCCGCCGATATGGGGTGTCGAACCGGTGCGATTGGTGGAATTGATCATGGTGGTGGAGACGGGCTGAGGATCGTCGCGCAGGGTACAATCGGCGCGTGGTGAGAAAACTTTAACGGGCGGGGGGCGCGGCCGGCACCGGGGCCGGTCGTTGGGGCAGGCAGGCGAAGACGTCCGCAAAAACATAGGCCGCAAACCGGCTCGGGCTCTGCAGCGCGACCGGGCCCGAATCCACCTTGCCGGCCGGCCCGCCGGCGGCGTGCCGGCGGGCGGAGTTCGCCACGGCCGGCACGCGGGAGTCGAAGAGCGTGTCGAAGGCCCAGAAGACCGAGTGGGGCGCGGCACAGAAGGCGAGTTTCGCCCGCACCCCGAGCGCAAGCGGGGCGTAGGGACGGTAGTGGCTGATGTCCACCAGCAGCACCGCATCGGCGGAGTACTCGCGGCCAAGGCGGTCGAACAGCGGCGCGGGCAGCTGGTCGCTGGTCGCGAGGGCGCCCCGGCCGGCCTGCGCCTGCATCCATTCGCGCCGCACCGCGACCACCTCGAAGCGGCCCTCGGCCAGCAACGCCGCGCGCAGCGCGGACTCGAGCGCGGCAACCGTCTCGGGCGGCAGACCGTCGAGGCCGGAGAGCGGCAGCACGGCCACCCGGCGCACCTCCGCCGGCATGAGCGGCACGCCGCTGAAATTGGTGGGCGTGAAGAAAGGTCCGCCCTGCCAGCTGACCGCGACCTTGGGCAGCTGCTGGCAACCGGTCAGCCCACCCAGCAACGCGACCCCCCACAGCAGCACCGCCCTGGCTGCGGAGCAACCGGACCGGCGGGGCGATGAGGTGCGGAAAGGCATCGGAGACACGCTCATCCCGTCCACATCGGCCGTTCTTGGCAAAAGCTAAATCCCAGTGCGGACCCGAGGGAAACACCCTGCCCGGCGGCCGCGTTTCCCCCTTAAGAACTCGCGCCGCGCAACCGATACCTTGCACGACGGCCCACACCGAACATCCGGCCCGCCACCGTCACCAATTTTTCACATCCGATGTCCACGCTTCCCGCACCGCCCGGCCGCCGCTACACCGACGAGGAGCTCGATCGCCGTATCGAGGGCTGCCCGAAGCTCGCCTCGCTCAAGAGCATCAACCGTGCGCTCACCGAGCTGGTCAACTCCGAGCAGGGCCTCAACTCCCAGATCGCCGAGATCATCCGCCGCGACCCCTCGCTGACCACCCGCCTGCTGCGCCTAGTCAACTCCGTCTATTTCGGCCTCGCCACCAAGGTGAACAACATCGAGGAGGCCGTCTTCTTCCTCGGTCTGCGCCAGATCCGCGAACTGGCCACCGCCACACCGGTCATCGAGGAGCTCGAGAAGCTCCACCGCAACTGGCCCACCGTGAACTGGAAGGACCTCTGGAAACACAGCATCGGCTCGGCGATCATGACCCGCGAGATCCTCGCCACCACCAGCCTGATGATCGACGACGACACCGACTACATCGTCGGCCTGCTCCACAACGTCGGCAAAGTCGTGATGGCCTACTCCTTCCCCGAGGAGTTCAAGGAGTTGCTCGCCTTCCACGCCAGCAGCACCGCCGACGTGGTCGCCTTCGAGCGGGAACTGTTCGGCCGCGACCACGGCGCCATCGGCGCACGCTACCTCCAGTGCCACCGCCTCTCCGCCGAGATCGTCGAGAGCATCCAGTACCACAACGATCCCGAGCGCGCCCCGCACCACTCGCTGCTGGCCAGCGCCGTGCAACTGGCCGACCGCCTCGTCTGCTACGCGGGCATCCCCGGCGGCCTCGAGAACATCCCGCCCCCCGAGCCCGACTCCTGGCTCGAACTCGCCGGCTGGAAGATCCTTTTCGGTTCGAGCGAGCGGGAGACCACCCTCGCCCGCGCCTCCATCCTCAACAAACTGCAACGGCTCCCCGGCCTGCTCCAGGGCCTGGTGTGAACCCCGGCCCCGCCTCCGCCATGCCCAAGACCCGCCGGAGTCCCGCCGCCTCCCCGGTCCCCGCCTCGGTGACCACCCGCACCCGCCGCGCCCCGCCCGGTGCGGCCAGCGACGTCCCCGCCGGCTGGAGCGGTTCCTTCGAGCATCTCTTCCCCGCCACCACCGAGGTGGCCTGCTTCCGCGATCCCGGCGGCGCCATCATCGACACCAGCGAGGCCTTCGTCGCCAAATTCGGAAGACGCACCGACCGGTGGATCGGCGTGGCCTTCGAGCAGATCGTGCATCGCGAGGACTTTCCCGCGCTCGAACAATCCCGGCGCCGGCTGACCGCCCCGCCCTTCCAGGCCGACACCGAGGTGCGCTGCCGCACCCTCCAGGGCTGGCGCTGGATGCTCTGGGAGGAGTCCTGCTGCCGCGACACCACCGGCCACATCATCGCCGTGCGCGCCATCGGGCGCGACGTCACCCGCCGCCACATGGCCGAGGAGCAGTCCTACATCCTCGCCCAGGCGATGGAGCAGAGCCCCATCGCCACCGCCATCGCCGATCCCGACGGTTTCGTCCGCTACATCAACCCCCGCTTCACCGAGTGCGTCGGCGCCAGCCTCGAGACCCTGCTGGAACGCCAGGAGCGCATCTTCCGCGACGCCCACCCGACCGAGGAGGCCTACGAGGCGTTCCTGCGCCAGATCCGCGGCGGCCACCCCTGGCGCGGCGAGGTCGCCACCTGCGACCCCGCCGGCGAACCGCGCTGGGAGTTCGTCCAGGTCTCCGCCATCCGCAACCCCGCCGGCGCAGTCACCAACTTTCTGATGCTCCGGGAGGACATCTCCGAGCGCAAGGCGCTCGAGGCGCAGCTGCGCCAGGCGCAGAAGCTCGAGAGCATCGGGACCCTCGCCGGCGGCATCGCCCACGACTTCAACAACCTGCTCTCGATCATCAACGGCTACTCCGAACTGCTCCTCTCCCGGCCCGACAACGACGAGAAGGGCAAACGGTTCCTCGGCGAGATCTTCAAGGCCGGGCAGCGCGCGGTCGGTCTGGTGCGCCAGATCCTCACCTTCTCCCGCAAGGCCGAGACCCTCCTCGCCCCGCTCGACATCAACCAGCAGTTGCGCGAACTCGCGGGCATGCTGCAGGAGACGTTCCCGCGCACCATCGCCTTCGAGTTCCGCCTCGCCCCGGCCCTCCCCGCCCTGCTCGCCGACCAGAACCAGGTGCAGCAGATCCTCATGAATCTCTGCGTCAACGCCCGCGACGCCATGACCCAGGGAGGCACCCTCACCCTCGCCACCGAGCAGATCGCCGGCCGCGACCTCGCCCGCCTCGGCGGCGATCCCGCCCGCACCTACCAGTGCATCCGGATCTCCGACACCGGCGTGGGCATCGCCCCGGCCGTGCAGCAGCGCATCTTCGAGCCCTTCTTCACCACCAAGGAGAAGGGCAGCGGCACCGGTCTCGGGCTGGCCGTCGTCGAGGGCATCGTCTCCCGCCATGGCGGTTTCATCGACCTGCGCAGCGCCCCGGGCGAGGGCAGCACGTTCTCGATCTACCTGCCCGAGACCGCCCCCCAGGCCGCCCCCGCGCCCGACCGCGCCACCGCCCCCCGGCACCTGCCGCGCACCGGCCGCGTCCTCATCGTCGAGGACGAGGAGAGCCTGCGCAACCTCACCCAGGGCGTGCTCGAGGCCCGCGGTTTCACCGTGCGCACCGTCGACGACGGCGCCAAGGCCCTCGACTTCCTCGACCGGCACGCCGCGGAGATCGACTGCGTGATCCTCGATGTGAACATGCCCCGCCTCAACGGCATCTCCGTCTTCCAGGTCATCCGCGAGAAGTACGCCGGCCTCGGCGTGATCGTCGTCAGCGGCTACCTCTCCTCCGAGATCAAACAGCAGTTCCTCGATCTCGGGCAGGAGGTGTTCATCCACAAACCGTTCCGCGTCGACGACATCATCGCCAAGGTCCACCAGGTGCTCGCCGCGCGTCACGCCTCCTGATTTCCATGACACCGCGCCCGTCCAGTCCGCGTTCTCCCGGCCGCCGCTCCGCGGCGCTGCTGGCGATGGCGTTGCTGGCGCCGGCGCTGGCGGCCATGCCGCCCGGGCCCCGTCCTTCGCTGGTCGAACGGGTCCGCGCGGTCCTCTTCCCCGCCGCCGACCCGGGCTACATCCCCGTCGTCGGCACCCCGCCGCTCAGCTTCGCCCCGGCGCGCCCCGCCACGCCGGCGATCCAGCCGCCGCCGGTCGCGCTCTACGCCCCGCCCCCGCGCGCGGCCACGCCCACCGCCACCGCCCCGGCGACACCGGCCACGGCGGATCCCGCCCCGGCGCCCGCGGCGAACACGGCCCCGCAGCCCGTGCAGGTGAAGCCCGAGGATGTCCTTCCGTATTTCCAGCTCGACGACGGCTCCGGCCGCACCGCCGACGCGCTCCACTTCACCCCCGCCCTGCCCTCCAGCCGGGCGGACTACCGCCAGCAATGACGTTCTCCCGCCCCACCGCCCTGCTGCTCGCCGCGCTCTGCACCGGCGCCGCCGGCTCGACCGCAACCCCCGCGACCGACGCGCCCGCCCCCGTCCCGGCACCGCCGCCCGCCGGCGCGGCCGAGGCCACCGCCGACGAGATCGCCCAGAGCATGCTCGTGCTCGCGCGCCGCATGTTCGAGCGGAACGATCCCGAGTCCGCCGAGACCGCCTACACCGACATCCTCAACTCCCCCGTCAGCGATGCGATCATCCAGGATGCGTTGATCGACTACGCCGAGCTTCTCCGGAAGACCAACCGCAACACCCGCGCGGCAGCCATCTACGAGAAGTACCTCGCCTCGTATCCGGGCGCCACCCGCGCCCCCTCGGTGCTGATCGCGCTCGGCCGCACCCTGCGCGACATGGGGGCCTTCAACCTCGCCCAGGCACGGTTCTACGCGGTGCTCAACTCCACCCTCGCCGTCTCCCTCGAGAACCTGCCGCGCTACCGCGACCTCGCGCAGCTGGCGAAGTTCGAGATCGCCGAGACGTATTACCAGCAAGGCGACTACGCGGCGGCCGGGAAGTTCTTCGGGCGCATCAAGCTGCTCGATCTGCCGCCGGAGGACCGCGCCCGGGCCGGCTTCCGCGAAGCCTACGCCTTCTTCCTCGACGGCAAACTGGAGCAGGCGGTCGCCGCCCTGCGCACCTTCCTGGAACTGTACCCGCAGAACCCCTCCGCCCAGGAGGGCCGCTACCTCCTGTGCCTGTCGCTGCGGCGGCTGGGGCGCACCCAGGAAGCGCTCGCCGAGACCCTCACCCTCCTGCGGTCGGCCCAGGCGCAATCCGACACCGACCGCGAGACCTGGTCGTATTGGCAGCGCCGCACCGGCAACCAGCTTGCCAACGACTTCTACGAGCAGGGCGATTTCAACTCGGCCCTCACCATCTACCAGACGCTCGCCGAGCTCCGGGCCGATCCCGGCTGGCGCTGGCCCGCCCTCTACCAGATCGCCCTCTGCTACGAACGGCTCCGGCAACCGGACCGGGCGGCCGCACAATACCGCAACATCCTCGACGAGTATGCGGCCGCGGAGAAGACCGGAAACCTGCCCGACGGTCCGACTGGCGAGATCCACGAGATGGCCCGCTGGCGCCTCGGCCAGATCGACTGGGCGAACAGGGTCGACCAGTCGGTCCGTCAGTTCGCCGTACAGCAGGCGGAGACCGGGGAGATGCAAAGCGTGCAGTGAAGCGCACCAGGCGCAGGCTGGGCAATACTGCGCAACCCGCGGATGGGCCAGGGTGACACTGGGCAATTTTGAGCACCCCTGCGTACGGCCGCGCCAAGCCCGGCCCCCGCCAGAAAAAGCCGCACGAGTTTGTGCTCCACAATACCCGCCCCCCACTCCTAGATGCCTCCATGCGAGAAGTACTGGAGCGCCACCAACGCATCTGCGACGACCTCTACCAGCTCGCGTTGGAGGAGAATCGTTATCTCCTGGAGAAGAAGCGCACCTTCGGCGCCGAGCTGCTCGAACGCCGGCAGGCGCTGCTCGACCAGCTTGCGACGAACCTCGATGCCCTCAAACAGGCGATCACCCCGGCCCCGGGCGAGGCGCGGGAGATGGCCGACCTCAAGGAGAAGGTCCGGCAGCGCATCCTCCAGTGCATCCATCTCGACCGCGACAACGAGAAACTGATCCTGCGCTACAGCCTCCAGAGCCGCGGGGGCCCCGCCGCCACCCTTTCGCCCGCCGCCCCGCCACCGGCGGGCAACATCGCGCGGCTCTACGGCAAGGTGATGCCGCCGCGCGCGGGCTGAAACACGGATTCCGGCAACGCAATCGGAGGGCGATGGAGTCGCCACCATGGTCCCGTAGGGGCTGACCTTGGTCAGCCCGCCCTCTCCTTTGCCAAGTTCGACCAGTGCGCACACGCTCGCCCCTGCGACAGGCAACCGGCCACGAAACCTCCCGCAAGAAGCGACGCCTCCACCCGCCACCGGAGGGAACAACCGCCAAACAAAAAAACGCCAGCCCCGCTGAGGGCTGGCGTCGAAAGAGTGCGTTGCGCGACGCTTAGGTCGTCGGGACCGACTGGATGGTCTTGAGGATGCGACCGGCCACCAGGTACGGGTCGGCGGCGGAGTTCGGACGGCGATCCTCGAGGTAGCCCTTGTAGCCGTTCTTGATGAAGCTGTGCGGCACACGGATCGAGGCGCCACGATCGGCCACGCCGTACGTGAACTTGTCGATCGACTGCGTCTCGTGGAGACCGGTGAGGCGCAGGTGGTTCTCCGGGCCGTACACGGCGATGTGCTCGTCCATGTTCTTGGCGAACGCGGCCATGAGCTTCTCGAAGTAGGCTTTGCCACCGACCTCGCGCATGTACTGGGTGGAGAAATTCGAGTGCATACCGGAGCCGTTCCAGTCGAGCGCCGTGTTGAAGGCCCCGAGGATCGGCTTGCAGCGCCACTCGATGTCGACGCAGTACTTCTCGCAAAGCCGGGTCAGGAGGTAGCGGGCGACCCACATCTGGTCGGCGGCATTTTGGGAACCCTTGCCGAAGATCTGAAACTCCCACTGGCCCTTGGCCACCTCGGCGTTGATGCCCTCAAGGTTGATGCCGGCATCCAAGCAGATGTCGATGTGCTCCTCGACGAGCTGGCGGGCGAGATCGCCGACGTTCGCGTAGCCGACGCCGGTGTAGTACGGCCCCTGCGGAGCGGGGAAGCCGCCCTCGGGGAAGCCGAGCGGCCGCCCATCCTGGTAGAAGAAATACTCCTGTTCGAAGCCGAACCAGGTGTCCGGATCGTCCGGGATGGTGGCGCGGGAGTTCGAAGGATGCGCCTCGCCGGTGTGGAGGAAGGTCTCGCACATGACCAGCACACCGTTCTTGCGGGTCGGATCGTTGAAGACGGCCACCGGCTTGAGGACGATGTCCGAGCTCTTGCCCTCGGCCTGCCGGGTCGAGCTCCCGTCGAAGCCCCAGTTGGGGAGCTCCTCAAGCTTCGGGAAGCTGTCGAATTCCTTGATTTGGGTCTTGCTGCGAAGGTTCGCCAGGGGCGTGTAGCCGTCGAGCCAGATGTATTCCAGTTTGTACTTGGTGGCCATTGGGAGGAGGTGAGGTGGTTGGTGAAATGGAATCGTTCGCGGGATCCGGACCGCAAGCAGCCCGACTGCGGGAAACCCGGCGGATTTCAGCAACACATATGCCAGAGGGAAGGAAAATCTCCGTTTTCTTGTGGCACCCGCATTTTCCTCCGCAACCAGGGCTTGTCAGCCCCCCCGTTCGGACCGACCCTCGACCCCGCTCATGGAGCAAGTCAAGGACACCGCCCGCGCTCTCGTTCGCATCGGCTTCGACGGCCGCGTGTACAAGACCTTCCGCGGGCACATCGCCCGCGAACGCTTCGAAAACGAGGTCCGCGTCCTCCAGCACCTCGCCGAGAAGGGCTGCGACTTCGTGCCGCAGCTCATCGAGTTCTTCCCGGATGAGCTCAAGATCGTCACCACCAACTGCGGCCAACGGGTCGATCACCTCAACCCCGACCGCATGCGGGAGATCTACGACTCCCTGCTCACCTACGGCGTGCGCCACCAGGATGCTGTCCTGCGCAACATCACCTACGACCGCCGCGCCGGCCGTTTCTGCGTGATCGATTTCGAGTTCGCCCAACTCCTCCACGCCCCCGAACTCTCCCCGCCGCCACCGCCGCCCGACGCCCCGCACGCTCCCGGCTACTGAGCCGCGCCTCGCCTTTCCCGTCCGCCATGGGCCCCACACCCGCCACCCCTTCCCCAGCGCCGCTCGCCGTCCACTGGTCCGGCATCACCGACCGCGGGCGCATCCGCAAAAACAACGAGGACGCCTTTCTCGCCCTCGCCATCGACGGCCACGGAGTCCACCACCTCGGCAAGATCGGCGAATCCACCCTCGCCCGCTCCGACTTCATCTTCGCCGTCAGCGACGGCATGGGTGGCGCCAACGCCGGCGAGTTCGCCAGCCGCATCGCCGTCGATCGCATCACCCGGCTGATGGCCCGCAGCTTCCGCGTCCGCGCCCAAGGGCTCGACTCCGGCTTCACCGACATCCTCGCCGAGCTGTTCTCCCAGATCCATGCCGACCTGCTGCGCCTCGGCTACAGCTACGAGGAGTGCGCCGGCATGGGCGCCACGCTCAGCCTCGGCTGGGTCACCCCGGGCTGGCTCTATTTCGCCCACGTCGGCGACAGCCGCATCTATTACCTGCCCGGCACCGGCGGCCTCACGCAACTCACCCACGACCACACCCACGTCGGCTGGCAGCGCCGCACCGGCAAGATCAACGAGCGCGAGGCCCGCAACCACCCCGGCAAAATCTCGCTCCAGCAGGCCCTCGGCGCGGGTTACCAGATTGTGGATCCGCAGATCGGCGCGGTCGCCGTGCAAGCGGGCGACCGCCTGCTCTTCTGCACCGACGGCCTGGTCGACGGCCTCTGGGACCGCCGGATCGAGGAGGCCATCCGCGAGCCCGATCCGGCCCGCGCCGCCGAGCCCCCCGCCAAGCGTCTCGTCGACGAGGCCAGGGAATCCTCCCGCGACAACCTCACCGCCATCGTCGTCGAGCTGCGCCCACCGGCCGAAAGCTGATCCCCGCGCTGCGGCGCGCTGCGGCGGCAACCCGCCGTCCGGCGGGGCGGCGCACCCGCCTGAGTCCCCACCGCTTCACCACACGCGCGGACCGCGCCCCCGGCACTCCGGCCGGCGGAAGGATTCCCCCGGGGAATGATCTTGCGTCCCCCGGCGCCGCCGAAGGTGATCGCCCCTCCTCCCGTGCCGGTCCCCCCTCGCCAGCTTCTCCCGATACGCGACCGCCTCCGGTGGCTCTTCCTCACGGCCGCGGTGGGCGTCTTTCTGTTCTCCGTCTGGCGCCTCCACATTCCGGGAAAGGGGTTCACCGCGCTGATCAACTTCGGCGACCACCACGCCGCGCGCTTCCTCGCCGAGGTCGACCCCGAGACGACGCACATCATGCCGCGGTCCGACGGCTACGATGCGCAATGGTACGCCCAGCTCGCGCTCAAGCCCGACCTCCGCGACCCGCAGCTCGCCGGCGCGATCGACAACCTGCCGTACCGGGCCCGCCGGATCCTTTTTTCTTGGACAGCCTACGGGCTCGGGCTCGGCCAGCCCCGCTGGGTCCTCGAAGCCTTCGCCCTCCAGAACGTCCTCGCCTGGCTGCTGCTGGGCTGGGTGTTGCTGCGCTGGTTGCCCCCGACGGATTGGGGCAACGTCGGGCGCTGGACGGCCGTGATGTTCTCCTTCGGTCTCGCGTTCAGCATCCGCGCCGCGTTGGTCGACGGCCCCGGGCTGCTCCTCCTCGCCACGGGCATGGCGCTCGCCGAAGCCGGTCGCCCGTGGCTCTCCGCGTTGTGTCTGGGCATCGCGGGGCTGGGCAAGGAGACCTGCCTGCTCTCCGGCGCCATCCTGGCCGCACCGCCCCAGCGCCGCTCCCTCCGCGCCTGGGCCGTGCTCGGCCTGCGCGGGCTGCTCCTGGTCGCCCCGCTCGCGCTGTGGATGACCTTCATCCTCGTGCAATTCGGCCCCCGCGGCGCCGACTCCGGCGCGCGCGGCTTCGCGCCGCCCTTGGTCGAGTTCTGGCACAAGACGACCCATAGCATGAGTGAACTCCTCGCCGGCCGGGAGCCCATGACCTTCACCCTCGCGGGAGTATTCACCGTCGTGTCGCTGGGTACGCAGTTCGCGTTCTTCGCCCTGCGCCCGCGCTGGTGCGACCCGTGGTGGCGCCTCGGCGCCGCGTTTGCCCTGCTCATGACGGTTTTGGGCGAGTCCGTGTGGGAAGGATACCCGAGCGCCGCGACCCGTGTGCTCCTGCCCATGCTGCTCGCCTTCAACCTCACCGTGCCACGCGGCCGGCGATGGTGCCCGGTGCTCATCCTGGGCAACCTCACCGTGCTGAGCACCCCGAATTTCCTGATCCCGCCCGACGGTGCCGAGCCCGCCGTGCTCGCCGCCCCCGTCGCCCTCGCCCGCAACGCCGCCACCGGCGAAGCCCTCCGTTCCGAACTCGCCGGCCCCTGGCTCCCCGCCGAGAAATCGCTCTACGACACCTGGCGCTGGACCACCGGCTCGGTCGAGATCGTCGTGCACAACCCCCACCCGAGCCCGCTCCCCGCCCGCCTCTCCTTCGGCCTCAACAGCCGCGATGCCCGCCACGTCGCCGTCGCGATCGGCGAGCGCGAACTCTGGCGCGGCACCGTGAATCCGACCCGGCAGGACGTGCAACTGGAGGACCTCGTGCTCCCGCCCGGCGAGACGCGCATCGCGCTGCGCACCGATCGTCCCGCCGAGCTCGCGCCCGGCCGGGCCGACACCCGGCCCCTCGCCTTCCGCGTCCTCGACCTGCGCCTCCACCTCGCGCCCCCCGCGCCCTGAACGCCTTCGGCCATGCTGCTGCTCGACCTCACGCACACCAGCCACACCGCGGCCCGCACCGGCATCCAGCGCCAGGCCCGCGGCGTATTCTGCGCCCTCGCGCGCCAGGCCGAGACCGCCGCCATCTGCTTCGACCCCTTTGCCTCGGCCTGGCGCCCGCTCGACGAGCGCGAACTCCTGCTCGCCTGCGGCACGGTCCCGCCGCCGGCCGGCACCCGTCGCGGCACGGCCTGGCCCCTCGACCGCAAGCTGCGCAGCTGGTGTAACCGACTCACCGGCACGACGGCCGCGCCACCGCCGGCCACCGGCCTCGTCTGCCCCGAGATCTTCTCTCCCGGGGTCGCCGCGCGCCTGCCCGAGCTCTTCGCCCGCGTCGCCGGCCCGCGCGTCGCCTTCTTCTTCGACACCATCCCGCTCACGCACCCGGAGCTCACGCCGCCCAGGACCGTCGCCCGCTTCCCCGCGTACCTCCAGGAGCTCCTCGCCTTCGACGGCATCGCCGCCAACTCCCGCACCACCGCGGATTCGCTCCTCGGCTACTGGCGCTGGCTCGGCGTCGCCAACCCGCCGCCCGTGACGGTGCTGCCCCTCGGCGTCGACCTGCCCGCCGCCCCCGCCGGCGCGCCCGTTCCGGCCGGAGCCGCCCTCCCGCAGATCCTCTGCGTCGGCACCATCGAGGGCCGCAAGAACCACCTCGCGCTGCTCGGCGCCGCCGAGACGCTCTGGGCCGAAGGCCTGCGCTTCGAACTGCGGCTCGTCGGTCTCCCGCGGCCCGAGACCGCCGGCGCCGCCCTCCGCGAGATCGGGCGCCTGCGGGCCGCCGGCCGGCCCTTGCGCTGCGACGGCGTGCTGGACGACGACGCCCTCGCCGCCGCGTGGCGCTCCTGCACATTCTCCGTCTATCCGTCGATGATCGAGGGTTTCGGCCTGCCGGTGATCGAGAGCCTCGCCCACGGCAAGCCCTGCCTCTGCGCGGGCACCGGCGCCACCGGCGAGCTCGTGCCCGGCGGCGGAGTCCTCGGTGTCCAACCCGCGGATGCCGCCGGTTTCGCCGCCGCCATGCGCCGGCTGCTCACCGACCCCGCCGAACTCGCGCGGCTGGCGGCCGAGGCCCGCCAGCGGCCGATCCCGACGTGGGACGGCTGCGCCCGCCACCTGCTCGACTGGATCGACACGCTCCGCGCGGCGCGGCGCTGAACGGCGCCGCCGCTGCACCCCCCGGCGCCCCGCGCGATTCCCGCTTCTGCGGCGCCGCCCGCTCGCTCACTTGTGGTCCCAGGGCAGCGCGATCTCGAGGCGCTTGTGCTTCCAGACCTCGTAGCGGGTGAAGAGCTTGCCGGGGTTCATGATCGCGTTCGGATCGAGCGCCTGCTTCACGGCGATCATCGCCCGGATCGCCGGCTTGGTGTGTTCGAGCGCGAGGAACGGCGTCTTCGCCAGCCCGATACCATGCTCGCCGGAGATCGCGCCGCCGAGCCGCTTCACGCCGCGCATGAGCTGCTCGACCGCGCGCACCGCCGCCCGGCACTCCTTCTTGTCGGCGCGCCGGTACATGATGTTCACGTGCAGGTTGCCGTCGCCGAGATGCCCGAAGGTCGGCATCGCCAGGCCGTGGCGCTTCTTGAGCTTCTCGAGGAGCTCGCCGAAGGCGGCATAGCTCTTCAGCGGCAGCACGATGTCCTCGTTGAGCTTGCTGTCGCCCAGCGCGAACATCGCCGGCGAACACTTGCGCCGCACCGCCCAGAGGTCCTCCGCCTCGGCCCGGCTGCGTGCCGCACGCGACACGACGGCGTGCTCCCCGGCCCAGGCCTGCACGACCTTCTTCTGCTCGGCCACCTCGGCGGACGTGCCGGCGAGTTCGAGCAACAGCACCGGCTTCTTCGGCGCCTCGGCAAACACGGGCTTGCCGGTGGCGCTCTCCGCGCAGCCAACCGACGCCCGGTCGAGGAACTCCAGGATCGCCGGCTGCACGCGCGCCGCGATCAACGCCTGCGCCGCCGCAAACGCCGCCGCCTCGTCCTTGAAGGCCGCCAACAGCGTCCAGCGCTCCGCGGGCGCCGGGATCAGCTTCAGCACCGCCTCGGTCACGATGCCCAGGCAGCCCTCGCTGCCGATCCACAGGTCGCGCAGGTTGAAGCCGGCCGACCACTTCTTGAATTCGCCGGCCCACTGCACGCGATCGCCCTCGGGCAGATAGCCGGAGAGGCTGAGTACGTAGTCGCGCGTCACGCCGTACTTGCCGCCGTGCATGCCGCCGGCGTTGCAGGCGATGTTGCCGCCGATCGTGCTGTACTCCTTCGACGACGGGTCCGGCGGATAGAACCAGCCGGCCGCCGCCGCCGCGCGCTGCACGTCGCCGACCTTCGCGCCGGCCTGCACGATCGCCAGGCCCGCCTCGGCATCGATGCGGATCCTCGCGAGCCGCGAGAGATCGAGGACCCAGCCACCAAACCGTGGCGACGCCGAACCGGTCAGCGACGTGCCGCCACCGCGCACCGTCACCGGCACGCAATGCTCGTTGGCCAGCGCCAGCACCACGCCCACGTCGGCGTCCTTGCGCACGCGGATCACCGCGTCGCAGTCGAACGCGATCTTGCTGCCGTCGAACGAGCCGGCGAAGCGCGCGGCCTCGTCGGTGCGGACGACCCGGGCGCCGAGTCGGTGTTGCAGGAGAGCGGTCGGTTTGGCGTGCGACATGGCGGCGCCGAACTTGGCGCGCGCCCCCGGCGCAGGCAATCCCGCTGTCGGCCAGGTCGTCGACCTGGCCCGCTGGGAACGCACGCGAGGCGCGCGGCTGGGTCGCGCAGAATGCGAATGGTCCGTCGGGCGGGCGAACCCTCCGGGTGAGCCGCGGCTCGGCGGGGACGACTCGTCCGACCTGCGCGCGCCGGCGCGCCTCACTGTCCGAAAGCCAGGCCCGCGCCGAGCGTCACCAACATCCGCTTCCAGTCCGGCCGCCCCAGGGTGCCGCCCACGCTGAACGGCTCGCGCAGCCGCATGTATCCAAGATCGTCTTTGCTGCCGTCGAGCAGGTTCGCCCGGTCGAGCAGCACCCCGAAATTGCCCTTGCCGGCCAGCCGCATCTCCAGCGCGAGCGGATAGTCGTCGGGCGTCTTGCCGGCCGCATGCCGCGCCACGCCCGTGCCGCTGAGCCGTTTCTCGGCCGAGCGCACGTCGATCGTGCGGACCTGCAGGTTCAGGTCCGTCCCCCGCAGCAGCGACGCGTCGATCCGTTCGAACCGGAACTCGCGCATCTCCTCCAGCAGTTGCGAGCCGGCGGCCACCGCCGGCTTCGGCTGTTTGTCCTTCGCGAGCAGGCCGAGGACGAGGCCGCCGAGCGCGCTCGCCGCCTCCACCCGTTTGTCCTTGATCCGCAGCACACCGGGCCCGCCCTGCAGCACGAACTCGCCGCGCACGCCGGCGAGCAGATCGTCGAGATTCGACCCTGCACCCTCCAGCTTCGCCGTCACCTCGAGCACCGTCTCGATCGCCGGCTCCTCGGCGGGATTCGCCGCGCGCAACCAGGCGCCGACATCGAACCCCGGCACCTTGCCGCTGCCGGACAACGCGTAGGGCACAGCCTTCGTCGCATCGAAAGTCACGCCAAACGCCGCCTCGAGCGGCGCGTTCTTCGTCCTCGCCGCGAACTTCTCGAGCGAGAGCCGCTGCGCATCGCAGACGAAGATCGCCTGCACCCCGGTGAGCTCCTCGGCCTCGAGCACGAGCCGCTTCAGATCGACCTCGATGCGCCCGTCCGGACCGGCCCAGAACGCGTGCGTATCCCTATTCCCAGCACCAAGCGCAGCGGTCGTCTTCCTCACTCCGGCGGTGTCAACCGGCGCCGTTGCGCCGGAGGTGTTCGGCACAAGCGCCGCCAGTCCGAGCAGATCCCGCAGGAAGACCGTCTCGCCGCCGATCTTCGCGCTCGCCGCCGCCACTTTGCCCGCGTCCAGCGTCCACTCGCCCTCGAGTCGCAACTGCGATCGCCGGCCGGCGTTGTCGAGCGTGATGGGCAACGCCATGCGGCCGCGGCCAGCGGCATCCTGCCGCGCCTCGAGTCTGGCCGTGATCGCCCCGAACGGAGAGGCGGAAGCATCCGAACGCAGGCGCAAGTCGAGCGCCTCGACCGACCACGGCCCGCCAGCCAGCGTGCCGCGCAGGGCCAGTTCCCCGCTCACCCGATCCGCGAGCACCGATTGACCGCTCGCGAAACGCACCCCGCTGAAGACAAACGGGCGCAGGGTCGCGACCGCCCAGTTGCCGTCGGTCCCCTTCAGCCGCACTTCGCCGGAGTCCACCATCCCGCCGAGCGTGGCGTCGGCCAGCCAGGGCTGGGCCCACACCAGCGGTAGATTCGAAACTTCGAGACGCATCAGATCCTTGTCCGCCTGCGCAAAGTCGGCCGTCTGCGTATCGAGCCGGTAACCGACCGGCTGCAGCGTCTCCAGTGCGAGCACCGGCCCGTGCGCGTCGTTCACGGAGGCAGCAAGCTTCATCAGCCGCAGTTGCCCGCCTTGGTGGGCGAGCGCGAAATCGAGCGTTCCCGTGAGCGCCCCGAGGCCGGCGAACTCGCGGCGGAGCCGCTGGAGCTCCGCCACGGAGACCGAGGCGCGGCCGGTGGCCGAATACTCGCCCGATGCGACCACCATCCCGAACGCGCCCTGCGCCGCGACCGAGAACTCCGGCACGCGCGCGAGGTCGCAGACCCCGTCCAACTGAGCACGGCGCAGTTGCACCTCCCAGGTCCCCGACACCTGGCCGGACTGCGCGCGATGGTCCATCGTCGCCCGCACCAACGGGGAGTCCGTCGGCGCCGCGCCGGGGCGCCGCACCCACAGCTCCGCCCTCTCCGTGCCGGTCGCGGTCGTATTCGCGATCTCGAGATGCGTCATCAATCCTTGCGCCAAGCCGTCCGCGCCGCCCGCCGCACCGGCAAGCGTGCCGTCGACTTCGAGCCGATCGACCCCGCCATCGGCCGCCGCGGTAATCGCCAACTGGCCCGTCCAATCGAGCGCACCGACGGCGGCGCCTGCGGTGGCGTCGGTCCAGGCGAATTTCAGGTTCGTCACCACCTTCTGTCCGGGAACCACTAGGGCGCCCTGCGCGGAGAAGGAGCCGGCGCGGTGCTCGGACAGGCGCACCCGGCCCCCGACCTGCACCGACTCGATCGTGACCGGGAGCGGAAGCTGGAGCGGCGCCAGAAACCCGTCGAAGGCCGGTGCGGTCGCCGCAGGTTCGGTGGAGCCGTCGTCCGGCCCTTTCCCTACTTCCAGCACCAGATCGTTGGCCACGAACTCCCGCACGACGAGTTCACGCCGGGTCAGCAAGCGCCATCCATCGTGACGCGTCCGCAGTTGCGGCAGCCGGAACACGTTGCCCCCGAAGCGGGCGACCACGCCGCGCACCTCGGCTTCATCGAGCCCGACCGAGACCCGCTCCACGTCGAGCGTGAGCCCGGGCACATCGGCCACGGCCCGCAACAGCAGCAAGCGCTGGACGGAGGGGAGACGAGCCGCGACGCCAAGCGCGAGCGCCAGCACCACGAGCGAACCGCCGACAATCAACAGAGGACGTTTCATGGGAAAGAGGACGAACAGATCCGTTCGCCCCGGATGTGTTCCAAGGCGAGGCAAAAGCAAACCGGCGCCGATCGCAGCGCCCGCCCGCTACTTCTTCTTCGGCTCGCCCGCCGCAGGCCGGCGCAGCTGCGTCGCCAAGCCGATGAGACCGAGCCCCAGCGTGAGCACCGTGACCCACCAGCGGCCGACGAGCAGGGCCGGAATCTGCTCCGGGCTGTGCAGGTAGAACTGCCAGTCGAGTCCGTCGAAGAAGAAAGCCGCCGCCAGCGCCACCCGGAACGCGCCGCCAAACGCCGTGGCCGCCGAGATGAGCAGGCGCTGCATCATCAGCGCGAGCAGGCCGCACACCGTCCCGGCCACCGCACCGATCAGCACCGTCGCGGCCGGCCCGGTGAAGGGCACCAGCGCAAGCGTCACGGAGTAGCCGAACGAGAACCCGGCGAGAAACACCCCCACGAGGTAGAACGCGAACGACAACACCAGCCCGAGCACCGCGCCCACCGCGAACGCCACCCAGGAGACGACCTCTCCGCCGCCCAACCACTGGCCCGCCGCGCTCGTCGCCAACAGTCCGAGCACCAGCGCGCCGAGCAGGGCCACCGCCAAACGGAAGACCCGGTAGCCGAAGAAACAATCGAGCAAGCCCCAGCCGAGGAGCACCGCTGCGCCGATCGTGTACGAGGGGTTTGCCACGCCGAAGATCGCATCCATGGCCGCCACCTTGGACGGTCCGCGTCCAAATAACACGCACGAAGTGCATCGCTCCCTCGCCGAGGCGTTCCCCGCAGCCCGCGCCGGCCCGACCATCGGTCCGCCCCCCCGCACCGTCCCCCGAACTTTCGGTTTCCCATCACCGGCCGCGGCCCCAAGCTCCGCCGTCGATGATCGGTGTCTTCGATTCCGGCTTCGGCGGACTGACCGTGCTCGCGGCCCTGCGCCGGCACCTGCCGCAGTACGACTACCTCTTCCTCGCCGACAGCGCGCGCGCCCCCTACGGCGCGCGCAGTTTCGACGTGATCCACGAGTTCACCCTCGAGGCGGTCGAATGGCTCTTCAACGAGGGCTGCACCCTCGTCGTTCTCGCCTGCAACACCGCCTCCGCCCGCGCCCTGCGCACCATCCAGCAGCGCCACCTGCCCGCGCGGCGGCCCGATCGCCGCGTGCTCGGCGTCGTCCGCCCCTCGGTCGAGGCGCTCGCCGGGCTGCCGCCCGGCGCAATTCCCGGAGTCACGCAACCCTCGCTCACCGAGGGCACCGTCGCCGTGGTCGGCACCGAAGGCACGGTCGCCTCGGATTCGTTCGGCATCGAACTGCGCAAACTCGCACCGCGGCTCGAGCTGCTCCAGCAGGCCTGCCCGCTCTGGGTGCCGCTCGTGGAGGCGGGGGAAACCGAAGGCGCCGGCGCGGACTGGTTCCTGCACCGCTACCTCGACCCGCTCCTCGCGGCGCCGCGCCCGCCCCAGCGCCTCCTGCTCGGCTGCACCCATTATCCGCTCCTGCTGCCCGGTATCCGCCGAATCGTGCCGGCTTCGCTCGAGGTGCTCACGCAGGGAGAGATCGTCGCCACGCGTCTGGCCGATTGGCTCGCGCGCCATCCCGAGCACGAGCGCCGCCTCGTCCGCGGCGGCGCGCGGCGGATCGTCACCACCGACGAGCCCGCCTGGTTCGCCGGCCTCAGCTCGCGTTTCCTCGGCGAGAAGCTGGAGGTCGGCCGCGCCCGCCTCAGTCGGGTGGCCTGAGGCGAGACGTCAGCGCCGGGGGCTCACGCGCCCGCAACCGGCGGTTCCGCGGCAGCGGCCATCTCGGCAGCCCCCGCCGCCGGCCGGAGCGACGCGAAACGCTGGACCAACTCGCGCATCTCGCGCGGCAATACGAGGTCCGCGGTCAACTCCTTCTCCTTCTCCTCGACGTTGCCCTTCTTGTCGGTCGTGAGGGTCACGTTCGAGACCTTGAGCGTGAAGAATTCCTCGCACTGCGGGGAGTGCTTGAGCGTGAGCCGGGCGAAGGTCGTGGAACCGGCTTCCCGCGGGCCGGCCTCGATCACCGGCGCGATGTCGCCACGACGCAACGCCGCGAGCTGCTGCGCGTCCGCGAAGGCCGCCAGCGTGTCGTACTTGGTGTCCTCATCCAGCCAGCTGCCGCTCTTCTCGCAGTAGGGCCGGTTGCGCACCGGGTCGGTGCCGAACACGACCACCAGCGTCAGGATCGCCAGCGCCTCCACGGCCCAGACTCCGGCGAGGAACATCCCGGTCACGTTGCCCGTGCTGTGGCGCCCGAGCGACCACGAGCCATGCTCGTTGAGGAACTGCATCGCCGCCCAGAGACCGCGGGGCCGGCACAACAGCGGCGCCTCGCCGAAGAGCGCGTGCACATGGCCGTTCCACTGGAAATAGTTGGCGAGCAGGCCCGTCGCCACGGAGAGCCCGGCGGCGACCACAAGATTGCGGACACGGCATCGCTTGAGGAGAAAACCGGCCGCCAAGCCCAGGCCGATCCCATAGCCGGCCGTGATCAGCAGGTTCAGATACACGAAGGGGATCCACTTGATCAGGTAGCCATAGGCCAGGCCCAGCGGCCACCCCAGCGCCACGGCGGCCAGCGGGACCACCAGCAGGGCCTGCGGGCCGAATTTCCCCGAATGACGGTACGGACGAAGATTTCCCAGTTCCATGCCGCCATCCCAACCGCTCCGCTACACCCGGCAATGGCATTCCGGCCAACGGCCCCGCGGGGCGACGAACGGGCCGCCGCCCCGCCGGCACGGCCCATTCCTCCTGCGCCCGGCAGTTTTGTGCTGATTAGTGGCCGGCGACCGTTTCACTCGCCGGGCAATGTTCGAATCCCTCACCGAAAAACTGGGCAGCGCCCTGCGCAACCTCCGCGGCGTCGGCAAGCTCTCCGAGGAAAACATGGCCGAGGCGCTCAAGGAAGTGCGCACCGCCCTGCTCTCCGCCGACGTGCACTTCAAGGTCGCCCGCGAGTTTGTCGAACGGGTCCAGACCCAGTGCGTCGGGCAGGAGGTGCTCAAGAGCGTCACCCCCGGCCAGCAGGTCGTGAAGATCATCCACGACGAACTGGTGACACTCCTCGGCGAAGGTTCGACCGCGCTCTCCGGCCAGCGCCCGCTCAAGATCCTCATGGTCGGCCTCCACGGTTCGGGCAAGACCACGACCACCGGCAAGCTCGGCCGCCTCCTCAAGAAACAGGGCTACCGCCCCGCCGTCGTCGCGGGCGACGTCTACCGCCCCGCCGCCATCGACCAGCTCCAGATGCTGGCGACGAACAACGAGCTCGGCTTCTTCTGCGACCGCGCCGCCAAGGACGTCCCCGCCCTCGGCGCCACCGCCCTCGCCGCCGCCACCGCCGCCGGTCACGACGCCATCATCTTCGACACCGCCGGCCGCCTCCAGATCGACCACGAGCTGATCGAGGAGGTGAAGCAGCTCCGCGCCCGTATCCAACCCGACGAGGTCCTGCTCGTCGCCGACGGCGCCCTCGGCCAGGAGGCCGTCAACGTCGCCCGCACCTTCCACGAGGCGCTCCAGCTCACCGGCCTCGTGCTCACCAAGCTCGACGGCGACGCCCGCGGCGGCGCCGCGCTCTCGATGAAGAGCATCACCGGCGTGCCGATCAAGTTCGTCGGCGTCGGCGAGAAGAGCGAGGACTTCGAGACCTTCCACCCCGACCGCATGGCCTCGCGCATCCTCGGCATGGGCGATGTCGTTTCGCTCGTCGAGAAGGCCCAGGAGGTCATGGACCAGAAGCAGGCCGAGCAGATGGCGGAGAAGCTGCGCAAGGCCGACTTCACCTTCGAGGACTTCCTCGCCCAGATGCAGCAGGTCAAGAAGCTCGGCTCGATGGACAAGGTCCTCGGCATGCTCCCCGGCATGAGCGGCGTGAAGCTCGACGACGGCGCCGAGAAACAGATGGCCCGCACCGAGGCGATCATCCTCTCGATGACCAGGCAGGAGCGCCGCAAACCCGAGGTGCTCAACGGCAGCCGCCGCCTGCGCATCGCCAACGGCGCCGGCGTGAAGGTCGTGGAGGTCAACCAGCTCATCAAGCAGTTCCAGCAGATGCAGAAGGTCATGCGCATGATGCGCGGCTCCAAGGGCGCCAAGATGATGCGCCAGATGGAGGCCATGCAGCGCCAGGGCGGGCTCCCGGGGAGGTAGCCACGTCCAGGCTACAGCACGCCGCCGTCGCCCGTCTGGCGCCGGCCCGCCGCGCCGCCGCCGCCCCGCGCCGCATCCACCGGCGGTCGACAGCGCGCGTCGTCCCGCCCGCGACCGTTTACTCTCACGACCGTGAAGGTAAACGGTACGAGCCCGCGCTCCGCGCCCTGCCGCCCCACCATTCCCCGCCGGCATCGGCCCGTGACCCGCGACACCGCGGGACGTGCGCTCGCGATGCATCGTTCGAACGGTCCGGGCGGCGCCGGCGCCTTTCCGCCTTTCGCCGCCGCGCCTTCGGTGTTTGCTTGCGCGCCATGTACCTCCCCGCCGCCTCGCGCTATGCGAACCCCGCCCTTTTCCGCCGCTGCGGCCGCTCCGGCCTGAAACTGCCGCTCATCTCGCTCGGCCTCTGGCACAACTTCGGCGGCGCCGACGCCTACGAGAACGCCCGCGCCATCGTCCGCCGCGCCTTCGATCTCGGCATCACCCACTTCGACCTCGCCAACAACTACGGCCCGCCCCCCGGTTCCGCCGAGGAGAACTTCGGCCGCATGCTGCGCACCGATCTCGTCCATCACCGCGACGAGATCGTCATCTCCACCAAGGCCGGCTACGACATGTGGCCCGGCCCCTACGGCGACTTCGGCTCGCGCAAATACCTTCTCGCCTCCCTCGACCAGTCGCTGCGCCGCCTCGGACTCGACTACGTCGACATCTTCTACCACCACCGGCCCGACAACGAGACGCCCATCGAGGAGACCATGGGCGCTCTCGCCCAGGCGGTGCGCAGCGGCAAGGCGCTCTACGTCGGTCTCTCCAACTACGACCACGAACAGACCGCCCGCGCCCTTGCCGTGCTGCGCGGCCTCGGGGTCCCGTGCCTCATCCACCAGCCGCGTTTCAGCATGCTCGACCGCTGGCCCGAGGCACACCTACTGCCCCTGCTCGAGAAGGAGGGCGTCGGCTGTATCCCCTTCTCCCCGCTCGCCAAGGGCCTGCTCACGAACCGCTATTTCCAGGGCATCCCGGCCGACTCGCGCGCCGGACACGACCCGCGTTTCCTCCGCCCCGAGCACGTGACCGACGCCGTGCTGGTCAAGACCCGCAAGCTCGACGCCCTCGCGAAGGCCCGCGGCCAGACACTCGCGCAGATGGCGCTGGCCTGGCTGCTCGGCCACCCCGCGGTCACCACCGTACTGATCGGCGCCAGCAAACCCTCGCAGGTCGAGGACTGCGCGGGCGCCGGCGCCAACCTGGCGTTCACCACCGGGGAACTCGCCGCCATCGAACAGATCCTCGCCTCCGACTGAGGGCCCCGGTTTGGGTGGAACCAAACATCATTACGGCGCTCCTACAGCAAGCCGCGCTTGGTTCTTGTGCCGGAGCAAAAGTTCTGGCGCAGTGCTCGCACGGCTATTGACCCGCCTGTCTCGATTCGATCACGTACACCCAAAACCCATGGCTAAGCCCGCCTCGTTCCTGCGGTACTCCGTCCCCCTCGCCAGTCTTGCGCTGCTCTGCGCCAGCCAACCCGCCTTCGCCCAGGCGAAGGCGGTCCAATCCACCACCAAGGCGGAGTCCGAGGAAGCGGTCTTCATCCCGATCGAGTACCGCCCGCCGCCATATCAGGTGTCCATCGGCGTCCGTCTCACCGGCAAGGCAAAGGTGACGTTCTCCGGACTCGGCTCGGTGCCCTCCTCGACTTCCGCCGGGCCCAATCCAAACGCCACCAACGCGGAGAAGGATACCGAGGCCTACAAGAAACAGGTGGCCGATGCCGCCAAATACGGCCGCACCTACGACGACGGGATGATCGCGCCGGACTACACCCGAAGCATCAACGCGGACGGCACCGGCTACACCCAGGTTCCCCCGACCGACGGAAAAACCAACTACTGGGCGTTCACCAGCGCGAACCAAGTCGTCGATCTGCCCACTGGCGGCAAGGCACTGGCGCTCCACTCCTACGCCGTGGAGTCCGCCGGCGGCACGGCCGAAGCAGCCAAAAACTCCTCGCTCGCCTGGGACATCGAGATCTCCCGCGAACTCGGCTCGAACCGCCGGATGAGCTGGGGCCTGCTCCTCGGCGCCGGCATCAGCGACATCAACTGCAAGACCAGCACAACCGTCAAAGCTAAGCTGCGCACCCTCACCGACTACTATTCGCTTGAGGGCCTCACGCTCCCGACCTCGGCGGCCACAGGCGCGGTGATTCCGGTCTCGTACCAAGGCCGGGAAGAGTACTACCCGTATACTTACCTGATGGCGGACGATGGCATCAACTACGCCACAGATGCCTACGGCAACCGCATCCCGGTCTATCAATACGACCCGACGACCGGGAAGAAGATCAAGGTTTGGTCGGACGAAGTCCCACGCATCTCGACCGACCCCATCGCCGGCTCGCGCACCGATGTGACGGAAGAGAACGCGTCGCTGGACGTGGTCGGAAACTGGCAAGTGAAGGGCGCCTACCTCACCGCTCGTTTCGGCCCCTATTTCACCTTCCAGCTCGCCCGCCGGCTCGCCCTGCGCGCCAGCGCGGGTCTCACGTTCACCGTGGTCGGCACCACCCTCCGATTCAGCGAGCGCGTCTACGTCCCGGCGAAGGCCGCCTACATGGAAATCAACAACGGCGACTTGAGCCGCGATCCCAAGAAAGGCGGGGACTACACCACCGACCCGCGCGTGAGCGGTATCCTCGGCTATTTCGTCTCCTGCGAACTCGACGCCTTCCTCACCGATCGCACCGGTGTCTTCATCGGGGCCTCCCATGAGGACTTCCAGCGCGATCTCTCGATGCAGTACAAAACGCAGCAGGCGGACCTGTCGCTGAGCAGCGGCACGGTGATCCGCACCGGCATCACCACCCGGTTCTGAGCCGTAACCACCCTCTGGGCCCCCGGTTCGCCACCGGGGGCTTTTTTTTCGCCCGTTGACCGCGTTCCCGCCGGCCCATCACACGATGTCCGGTCGCAAAGCAACGGGCCCACCGCGCGGGCAGCCTGTCTGACTTCGCAGCGCCACGCTGCCCAACCGACAGGCTGCGCCCGTTGGAGAAGATGGAGGTGAAGAAGGAACACCGGAGCGATCCGTGCCTCGATAGGAGCCTGGCCGCCCGTTTCGTGACTGTGGACCGAGCCCCCCCGGGAAGATTGCTCTTGTCACCGATCGTTCATGACTAGGGGCCGGACGATCACCTCGTCCATTTCATCATCGATGCGGACGAACCGCTCCACCTGCGCTGCGCTCGGGTCAACGAGCGGGGCAGCGGCAGCAAGCAATACCCACCCGCGACGATGTTGGCGCTGCTGGCCTACAGCTACGCGACCGGCGGGTTTGCCGGCCGCCGCATCGAGCAGAGCACCTTCGACAACGTGGCGGTGCGCTACCGCCGCGCCGACACCCATCCCGACCACGAAATTCCGCCGTACGTCAAAACGAGTTCCGCCGGCAGAACCGCGCACTGCTGGCCGATGCCTTCGCGCAGATCCTCGAGCTGGCCGCGCGCTGCCAGCAGTTCCGGGTGGGCGACGTCACCGTGGCCAGCGACGGCACGAAGTTCCTCGCCAACGCCAGCCGACACAGCGCGGTCGGCTACGAACGCGCCGGCGTGCAACTCGAAGCCCGACCCGATCCGGCACCGCCGACCGATGACGCCCCGTGCCCCCAGCGGCTCGCCCACCGCACCGCCACCCAGTCCGGCCGCGCCCGCGACAAACAACGCCAGCAAACCGTCGAACCGGTCTTCGGCATCATCAAAGCAGCCCTCGGCGTCCGCCGCTTCCTGCGGCGCGGACTGCCGAAGGTGTCGCTGGAATGGTCGCCGGTGTGCAGCGCCTACAACCGCAAGCGCCTCCAGATCCTCAAAACCGTGATCCCACCGGCCCGAACGCCCTTCGTGCCGGTGTCTCCTACGCAAAGACAGCCTCGCCGGGCGAGAAACCGCCCGTGCAGAGAACCTCCCGGATAAACTCCCTCCCCACCCGAACTGGCGCAGCCTGTTTGCTCAGCAGCCTGCGGACGAAGTCCGCCAGGCTGCTAGGGTACGCGGATCCGCTCACGGATCAGCGTCAGGAACGTCGGGTAGTCGTGCACCGCCGGCAACTGTGGGAACTGCTTGATGACATTCTCCGGCGCGTGGAAGAGAAAGCCGTGGTCCGCCTCGCACAGCATCGAGGTATCGTTGAACGAGTCGCCGCCCGCAATCACGCGGTAGTTGAGCGCCTTCAACGCCTTCACCGACTCCCGTTTCTGGTCGGGCATGCGCAGCTTGTAGCCCACGATCCGGTCGTTCTCCACCACCAGCCGGTGACAGAAGAGCGTCGGCCACCCGAGCTGTTTCAGCAGCGGCTGCGCGAACTGCTCGAACGTATCGGATAAGATGATCAGCTGCACCTCGGCGCGCAGCGTGTCCAGGAACTCGAGCGCCCCCGGCAGCGGCCGCAGCGTGCCGATCACCTCCTGGATGTGCGACAACGTGATCCCGTGGCGGTCGAGGATCTCCATGCGGTAGTGCATGAGCTTGTCGTAGTCCGGCTCGTCGCGCGTGGTGCGCCGCAGCTCGGGGATCCCGGTCTTTTCAGCGACGGCGATCCAGATTTCGGGCGTGAGAACGCCCTCCATGTCGAGGGTGACGATGCTTTGCTTCACTTCGGCCCATCAAACGGGCCCGCCGCCCCCGCTGGCAAGCCGCGAGGTGGCCACTTCCGCTCGCTCCGGCACCGTCGCCTCCGCGGCTTCCGCCGGAGGGTGGCGCGGCGTCGGGGCGGTTCGCGTTCGGATCGCGGTGCGCCCCTCGCCCCGATCCGGAAAAAGGTCTTGCGCCGCCGCGGCGTGCCGCAAATCGTGCCGCCCTTGCTTGAGGTCGGCGCGGTAGCCAAGTGGTAAGGCCGAGGTCTGCAAAACCTCTATGCGCCGGTTCGATTCCGGCCCGCGCCTCCAAGCTTAAGTCCCTGCAAGACGGGGAGTTGCGCGTGTCGGAAAGGCCACTGTCAGTAAAAGCAAATGACAGTTGTGGCGGATAATCACCACCCGCCGCAACTCCGTCACTGCTCCGCTGAAACTCGCCCACTGCCCGCTAACGCGGTCGGTTCGGACGCTGCTAGAATCCGGGCACAACCAAAATGAAGCCACGGTTCACCCTGTTTCGACGCGGTCGCACGTTCTACTGCCAGGACACGATCGACGGCCGCCAGACCAGCCTGCGCACCACCGACGAGGGCGAGGCGAACATCCTCCTGCACGCCCGCAACGAGGCATACCGCCAGCCCACCCTCAACCTCCACATCGCCCGCGCCTACCTCTCCGCCACCGATCCCGAAGTCGGCAAACGCACGTGGCAGAGCGTCATGGACGAGATGGGCAAGACCAAGCAAGGCCCCACCCTCCACCGCCACCAGAGCGCGATGAAAGACGCGGCGTTCGACCGTATCCGCAGCATGCCCATCCTCGAAACGCAGCCGGTGCACCTCATGCGCGTGCTGCAGGACGGCTGCGTTTCGACGAACATCTTCCTGCGCCGGCTCCACAATTTCGCCATCGGTGTCGGCTGGCTGCCGTGGCCCATCCTCGCCAAGCGAGGCTGGCCCAAGATCGTCTTCAAAGAGAAGCGGGCCATCACCGCCGCCGAGCATCAGGCCATCCTCGCGCAGGAACAGAATCCCGAGCGCCGCGGCTTCTACGAGTGCTGCTGGCATCTTGGCGGCGCCCAGACCGACGTCGCCAACCTCAAAGCCGACAACATCGATTGGGAGAACCGCGTTGTCGGTTTCGATCGCCGCAAGACCGGCTCGACCTCTCTGATCCGCATCGGCTCCGAACTGGAGGAGGTGCTGAAAGCGCTGCCCCGCTTCGGTCCGCTCTTTCCCAATCACCGCGAACTCACCGAAGCCCACCGCGCAAAGGAGTTCTGGCGCGCGTGCCGGCGGGCCGGCGTCTCCGGAGTTTCACTCCACTGCTACCGCTACGCATGGGCCGAGCGCGCCAAGGTGTGCGGCTATCCCGAGCGCTTCGCGCAGGAGGCGCTCGGCCACCAGAGCAAGGCCGTACACCGCGCCTACGCCCGCAAAGCCCAGGTCACGCTACCGTCGCTGGAGGATTACGAGAAGCGACCGGAACCTCCAAAGACCGACCGCGCCACGGCGTAGACCTCACGCGCTCAAGCTCACCACGAGCTGCTCGCCGGCGAGGTTCGCCGCGGGCAGCTCGCGCGGTTGGTTCGCCGCCTTGCGTGCGTTCTTCTCCTTCCAGTGCAGGCTCACGGCGTTGGTAACCTTGGCAAGCCACGCACGATCCCGCGCCTGCTCGACCAGCTCCGCCGTCGCGAAGAACTTCGTGGCGTTGGACGCCGGATTGCCCAGCGGCCGCAACAACCGCGCCGCCACGAGCACCGGGATGTCGTGAACCTGACAGTTCAACACCCACGCCGCCTGCTCCACCGTCAGCCGCGCCGGCGGCTGCCCGAGCAAAGCCAAGAATCGGTGTTGGTCGTCTTTCACTGAGCGCCATTCAGGCAGCCGCCCCGCTCGCGCTCAACCCAGCCCGTCTGCCGAAATCGCGGGTGTGCAGCTACCGCATTTTCGGGAGTGCCAGAACCTGTCGCAACGCGTCACGTTGCCGAAGGTGTTGCCGGTTCAGGCAAGCCGACGCACCCCGGCTGCGATATGATTCTCCTTCCGGCAATCACGCTAGCAGTCCCGGCATTCGTCTTCGTCAATTGTCGTTCAGCAATCGATGGAGGGCGGTGCGCGCATCGGGCACATTGAGGGGAGTCGCCTGCATCGTGGTCAGCACGGCACACGCTCGCTCCTTGAGCCGTTCGTCACTCAACCGCCCCGCTTGCCCCAAAGCGCCAATGGCCGACGCGGCATAGCCGAGGCACTCACGCCACGTTCCATCCGAACCTCGGTTCGGTCGTTCATCCAAAGTTGCAACCAAACTCCCTTCGCCAGCGTGGAACCGCCCCATCAGGGCCTCCGTCCAGCCCAACACATCATCAACGGTCACCAAATGGTGATAGTCCTGATCGCGCAGATTGAAAAAGAGCCAGAAACAATCGCCAAGAGCCCCGCACTTAGCCACCTCGCGAAAAAGGGGGCGTAACTCATCCCACCACGGGCGAAGCGTGAGCCCATCAAGAGCCTTAGTTTCCGCGTCACTAAGCCACGACAAAGCAAACAAGATCACGCTTCCCCGCGACTCCGTTGACTCAGGCTCGTTTTCAGAACGCAGCGCCCGCCACACCGCCAAAGCCCAGCGACCGAAGTCATGCGAAAGATCATGAAGCTGCACCGTCGACTTGGCTTGGTTCTTCATCCCAAACGCAAACCCCCGCCAGAATCGCCGCCTGTCCTCCGCCTTCTCAAGGAGAGGGAACCGCTCCGGGGCGTCCAGAATCTCGTCTGGTATTGCTGCTACAGCGCTTCGCCGGTCGCCGTACCATACCATCGCATGGGCCCCAATATAGTCGCCGAGCTTGCCCGCCAGCTCGCTTGACGGGTTGTCACCGGTCACTTCAAAACCAGCCACTTCGGGTCGGTTCAAAACCAGCCACTTCGGGCGGCGGGTTTTTGATAGGAGT
>Ga0116187_1000960_pt1 | contig 32312 bp, 23 predicted proteins | sample AD_JPNNA6_MetaG_FD_89755 | JGI IMG/M metagenome (GOLD analysis project Ga0116187, IMG submission 89755) | Active sludge microbial communities of municipal wastewater-treating anaerobic digesters from Japan - AD_JPNNA6_MetaG | ecosystem: Engineered > Bioreactor > Anaerobic > Digestate | place... | reverse complement strand
CAGGTTTCATGAGACTTTGTCATTGCCGATGATTCTTCTTTTCTTGCTTTGACTGAAGTGAGTTTAGTACTACCTACAAGCTTTCTAATCCTAGGTCTTCGTAGAAATGCGGGAATATTAATTTCTGATTTGACAATAATCGAATCAAAGTCAACATCTAAAATCACAAACAAGTCTTTTCCGTTAAATTTGTAACACTTAACCCTTGAACCATCCACATCAACTACTTCTCTTATAGCTTTCAAGTTAAGAGTGTGCTCAAGATACTGTTGCGCTTTTTTGAATTGCTGGATGTTAGCCCTTGGAGAATATTTATAGGTAAACATATTTATTCCTTTTTAAGACGGTCGTCTACTTCCTTATTCGTGGTTGAAGCTGACTTAATTATATCACGATACGCTTCCTCCAATGTTAAATGCTTGTCTAAGGTCTTATGCTTTATCATTTCATCAAAAGTTAAGTTGGGCTTTACCTTATCTAGAATAGCTCTTGCTGCCTGATCTTCCATCATATTTCTAGCCTCGGTTCTGTAAGCATTTCGGAGTTCGAATGCTTGGATAGCTTGCTCTCTTAAGCTTTTCGAATAATCAAGAAGATTAGGAATATTACTTACCTTTTTAGCATACATTCTCCTAACTTCTATGTTTTCATACAGCATATCGTAACAATTATACCCTTTTTCAAATATCTTTGATAAGATTTCTCCTCTCTTTTTTTTACTTTTCGAACGTAAACATCCATTTGATCCCTAGCATACAGATTAAAAAACTTCTTACTGAGCTTCTCAAACTCTGATTTTGTCAGCGATTTAATACCCACCCACTTCGTGACAGGAACAGATCATGCGTGCAGTGATTATGTTATGAACCACTATTCAGTCAAATTATGAACAACTGAGACCTTCGGTCAACTAACCGTGCTCGGCCTGTACCCGCCATGAAGTGGACGAGTATCAGGGAACCAGCACGATCAAATAATCGGAGACCAGCAAGACCGAAAGATTTCCTACGCATTTCCGAGGCTCATGAAGACAGCCGCAAGGGCGAGGATCAGGCTGATCAGGACGCTCCATCCCCATACGAGGTATATCCAGCGTTTTTCCAGCAAACTCTGCAGGAAAAAGTAAGCTCCCAGCAAAGTGTTCAGCAGCCAGTCCAGCACGCCCACCAGCGATAACAACAGCAAGCGGTTGGAAGGCACCTGTTCAAGCGTTGTCCAGGTGACAGTCAGCCTGGTGGCGCTGAGCGTAAAGGTAACCGCCGTCAGGAGCAGAACGCCCAACAACCCGGCTATCAGTAGTTTCTTTGCGGTTGCATCCTGGAATATTTCCCCGAGCATGGACCGCAGGTTTTGGGATACCGGCTCGATCGGTTCCGCCACGCCCAGCATGGACACATTCTCGAAATCCTGCGCAAAAGCATGGGCATCTGCTGGTGAAATCACAAAGTGGCGGTCGCCAGCCCGGATGAGGACCATATTGGGCTTGTCTGTGGCAGCAAACTCCACCGCACCAAGACCGCGGATATTGCGCTTGCCGTAGTATTGCCACGGCAGCAGAAAACCGGGCAAGGGCATGGGAGAGTCAAAATCAGATACCGGATGCGCCCACTCGACCAGGTCTAAAGGGATGATCTCACGTTGGAAACCCCAGTGGAGCTCAAGCGACGAGGGTTTGAGAAAATAGCGGGTGGTGAGGATCAGGAACGCGCGGTAACTGAAGAAGAACCCAACAACCAACAGCAGCACCGCCAGGATGATGAAGAGCAGGTTTGGATCACGCACGGTATTGCCCGAGCCAAGGATCAGCAGCACGAGCGCGCCCACCAAGGCAAGGAACCCGAGGCTCAAGGTAAAGTTGAGGCTTGCACGGCGGGGAGGTTCGTAGACGGCATCCATAGTTGAACGTATTATACCGGAGGCAAAAAAAGAAACTCGAGCAATCTTTGATTACTACGGAAGTTTCCGGTTCTTGTTCTTTGATGATCTGTCACTGCATTCCCCAAAACAGACAAAATCAGATCGGCATACCCTGCTTACCCGTCCGTTTCACGGCGCGCACAGGTCGCGGGCACAGGCGCACCTCATCCACCGCAAGCGGTCACTCCCCTTCACTCCGTTCCGCGGATCTTCGACCTTTCCCCAAAGGGGAAGGCTATAGATCGCGATGACGAAGATCTCGTTCGACGTAGGGAACGGCCTTGCGCCGTTCCGTACGTAAATTGGAACGGGACACCCTATCCGCTTCGCTACCAGGGCAGGGCCACGTTCCCTACAAAAACATGGTTGACACATAAATTGGAACGGGACAAGCCGCGTTCCCTATAAAAATGTTAAAAGACCGGAGGCAAAAAAAAGACGCTCAAGCAATTTGAGCGTCTTTTACTCAGAACAATGAAAAGCTATGCTGCCAGGTACTCGGCTCCGCGGTGCAGAGCCTCGATATTCATCGCGATGAATTTCTTCAGGCGGGCAGCGGTGTGATCTTCAAGGGCGCGTTCGAGGGCGCCCTCCTTGAGCAAATGCATGTTCCCTTCCAGGGCACCCAGCAGCACCATGTTGGCGGCGCGTTCATTGCCAATTTCCTGGGCGATCTTATTCGCGGGCACCATCAGGACATGGATGTCGTCGCGAACAGCCGGGCGATTGACCATATCCTCATTCACGATCAGGTAGCCGCCCGGCTTGATCATGGGTTCGTACTTGTCGAGGGAGGGGAGGTTCATCGCGATCACAGCCGTTGGGTGGAGAGCAGTCGGCGCACCGATCTCGTCATCCGAGATCACAACAGTGCAGTTGGCTGTGCCGCCGCGCATCTCAGGACCGTAGGAGGGGATCCAGGTGACATGTTTACCCTCATCCATCGCGGCATACGCCAAAACCTGCCCAGCATAAAGCGTGCCCTGACCGCCAAACCCCGAAATGATAATTTCAGCCTGCATGCTAATTTCCTCCAATCTTCATTTCGCTTACAGCGGTAGAGACCTTGTAATCACCGACGGGATAGTAGGGTAGCATATGCTCAGCCAGCCACTTGCGGGAGTTTTCGGTGTTCATGCCCCAGTTGGTGGGGCAGATGGAGAGCAACTCAACCATCGAGAAGCCCAGGCCCTGTTTTTGCACTTCAAAAGCGGTGCGGATGGCGCGTTTGGCCATGCGAATACCACGAACGTCATGCAGAGTGCGGCGTGCCACATACGCGGCGCCGTCCAGCGTGGCAAGCAGTTCAGCCGTACGAATGGGGTAACCCTGGGTTTCCACGTCACGCCCGAGGGGAGAAGAAGAAGTTTTTTGACCGGGCAGAGTGGTTGGAGCCATCTGACCGCCGGTCATGCCGTAGTTGGTATTGTTGATGAAAATGACCGTGATCTGCTCTCCGCGGGATGCGGCTGCAATGATCTCGCCCATGCCCATTGAAGCAAGATCGCCATCACCCTGGTAGGTGAAGACGGTCTTGGTGGGTAAGGTGCGCTTGATACCGGTAGCCATGGCAGGCGCGCGACCGTGGGCAGCTTCAACAAAATCAAAATTGAAGTAATTGTAGGCAAAAACGGCACATCCCACAGGGGCAACGCCAATGGTATTCTTCAACTCGCCCATTTCTTCAAGTACTTCCGCGATCAGCCGATGGGCAACGCCGTGGGTACAGCCCGGGCAATAATGCGTGGTGCGGTCAGTGAAACCAAGCGGACGCTTATAGACAACTTTCACATCTGTTTCTGTCATGATCTACTCTCCTGTTCCTACGAGCTCGCGCATTTTAGCCAGCCATTTTCCGCGTGCGTCCACGTTTACATCATGCTCGCCTTGCACCAGGTCATTGATAGCACTGGCAATTTCGTCAGGATAAGGAACCATGCCGCCCATGCGTCCGTAGAATTCCACGGGCACCCGGCGGGCAACAATAGACGTGATATCATCCAGCATCTGGCCATTGCTCATTTCTACCACCAGGAAACCTTTGACCCTGTCAGCCAGTTCGTCAACCGCCTTGGTGGGGAAAGGCGAGAGACTGATTGGGCGCAGCAGACCAATCTTGTGACCCTGTTCGCGGGCAGCACGCACCGCGGAGAGGGCGATGCGACCGGCAGTGCCAAAACCAACCACGACATATTCGGCATCTTCCAAATAATAGCCCTTGTAACGCACTTCGTTCTTTTCGACTTCCTGCCAACGAGTCATCATCTTGACGTTGAAGCGTTCCTGGGTGGGGGGGTCAATGTTGATTGAGGTCTTCACAACGCGCTCTTGGGAATCAGGGCTGCCAACAGCCCAGGCTGGCGGCGTGGTGCGCACAGGCTTGAACTCGGGCAGTTCTACGGGTTCCATCATCTGACCCAGGGAGCCGTCCAGCAGCAAGCAGACCACCATGCGGTATTTTTCAGCAATGTCGAAAGCCATACCAGTCAGGTCGACAGCTTCTTGCACAGAGGCAGGGGCAAGCACGATCAGGTGATACTCGCCATGACCGCCGCCATGGACCAACTGAGTATAGTCAGCCTGGGAGGGAGCAATGTTTCCCAGCCCGGGACCGCCGCGGACAACGTCCACAATGACGACAGGAAGTTCCGTGCCGGAGATGTACGAGAGACCTTCCTGCATCAGGCTGACGCCAGGGCTGGAGCTGGAGGTCATGGTGCGCAAGCCTGTGCAGGCTGCGCCGTAGACCATGTTGATCGCGCCCAGTTCGCTTTCAGCCTGCACGAAAGCACGCCCCAGTTCGGGCAGGCGCGCGCTGAGATGCTCGAGCAGCTCGGTTTGGGGAGTGATGGGGTAGCCAAAGTACGAGACCAAACCAGCCCGCATCGCTGCCTCAGCAATAGCAATGTTTCCTTTGATCATTTCAAGTGCCATTATGCAACCTCGCCTTCTTTTTTGGTGCCAGGGCGCACACCGCGGTAGACCGTGATGGCTGCATCGGGGCAAACCACCGCGCAAATACCGCAGCCGGTGCAGTCTTCGGGGTGAAGCATAAAAGCGGGGTGATAGCCCTTCGCAGTCAGTCGGCTCAAGTCGATTGCGAGCGCTTGCGTTGGACAATCGATGACGCAGGTTTCACAAGCCTTACAATACAATTCGTTAACTTCTACCCATCCCTTGGGTGGCATGCACATCCTCCTGATAAGTTTTATTCTGCCATATTGGGTGAGCATGGCAGTTTGACTCCCTTAGTATATCGCAAAAGGAGGTTTGCGGGCTGGATCCGAACCGCCTGTTTGCGTCAGGGACCGGAATTGGGCTGGGAGAGACCACCTCTCCGAAGTGGCTCGATTAGAGCACATTAATGATTTTTCAGGGTAAGTTGAACTCGTTCACAGCCAAAGCCAGGTCTGAATCAAATTTCCGACCTTATTCAACCGGCAGGTGCAGGCAAAGGAGACCAGATGGGCTCTGGCAAGATACTTGCAACATAAACCTTGAATATTATCTATAGCATAAGGTGGACTTATGAGTAATCAAACCTACACTCCAAATACTGAGCCATCGCCGCGGAAGAGCCATGCCACCAAGCTGTGGATCCCCATTTTTTTCCTGGCGGCGGTGGCGATTTATTTGATTTTCAGTGACAATTCGATTGAGTCCCCCAAAGATATCATTATCCCAACTCCTCCACTCGAGCAGCAAACACCGCTCGAAACTCTGCTCTATACCCAATTGCCACAGCTGATTCACAACATCGGCGAAGATAACTGGACCTTGGACGACATCCATTTTAATGAGAACGGAACTCAGGCTTTATTGTGGATGGCTGAGAATGACCCCGAAACGGGTGAGACGCTTGCCAGGGAGCCGGAAATCGTTTTGGCAGTATGGGATGAAGCCGCCGGCAGTTGGACCTTGCATCTCACTTCGGACCCAGAGTTTAACACCTTCTTCCTGACCACCGATTTTAAAGATGACGAAGTCGCAGACCGCTTCAATTTTGAAGCTGACCCAAAAGACGGGCCGACCTCGGTGGTATATGGAGGTTACAAATTACCTTGGCGGGCAGGACTATCGAAACGCCTGACCTGGTCGGTAGGACATAACTCCTGTAATCCGAAGAATTATTGCACCCACGCGTTCGATTTTGCTGATGGAAGCATGTTTGAATTGCTGGCAGCCAAGGGTGGCTATGTCTATCATTGGCGCGACACCTGCAACAACGGCGACTCCGGCTGCACGAACAGCATCACCCTGCAAGACCGCAGCACTAACCCCTGGACCTACCAGATTTATATGCACATCGCCAAAAACAGTATCCCTGCCAGCGTAAAAATCAGAGGCGCGTATGTTTGGCAGGGCATGAAAATTGCGAACGTGGACGACACAGGCGCCAGCACCGGGCATCACGTGCATTTTATGGTGGTCGAACAAGCAACGCTCAATACTTGCACAAATTACTGCTTTGGGAAAGCGATGGATATTACCTTCAGAGATGTGGATATCAACTGGGATGCCGGCACTCAGGGCGGCCGCCCGCGCCTGACCGAGGAAGCCTCGTGGTATGGCGGTACTGGCAGGACCAACTATGTAAGTGGTAACGCCTTCAAACAAGGACCCTGGAGCCGGATATTCCCACTGATCATATCGCGTTGATTTTGGTTAGGATCTGTTTTGGTTTATACTTCAGCTACCAAGCGGGTAATTGCCTGATCTTTAGCTGGTTTTTTACAGAAGTGACAACCCGTTAAGCAAGCAAAAATCGAACGGTACAACGGGTTACTCAGGGCTGGAGTACCAAAGCAGCAAGCAATTTGCTCCCCAAAGCGGTAAAATGATAGGGCCGTATATCACTGTTTTAGAGCTTAGTTTTTTAGGCCGAGAGGTTTCAGTTAAGACTAAAATTAAGGAACTGGTAACGCAAGAATAGACAACATGGATGACAATTTGCTAAGTGACCGCGAAATAGAGGTCTTACAACTCGTAGGACAGGGGAAGAGTAATAAAGAGATCGCCGTTGACCTTAATATCAGCGTCAACACGGTCAAAGTGCATATTGGCAGGATATTTCAAAAAATAAATGTAACATCTCGCACGGAAGCTACCCTTTACGCGATCGAAAATGGCATTGTAAGCCCCGCTCTTCCGCCAAACAGTCAGGAACCGATAGACGATTACATCGTTCTCGATAGTTTGCCAAGTAAAAAAAAGGCTTTCATAAACAAGAATTCCATTTTGGTCATGATTATATTGGCTGTTATCATCTTCGCATTTGTTATATTTATGGTAAGCCAAACAAGCAATCCAACAAGACCCACCTCAACTCTTATGGTCGATTTCACTGCCGAAGATCGCTGGATTGCCTATGACCCTCTCCCAACATCAAGATCAAATATGGCTGCCACTACTTATGAATCAAACATTTATGTTATCGCTGGCACCTCAGACAACGGAGTCTCAAGTAAAGTTGAGGCGTATTCGCAAGCCACCCATAGCTGGACAACCTTGCAGGACAAACCCACCCCAGTGACCGAATCAACCGCCGTCGTGGTTGGCGAGAAAATATTTGTACCTGGTGGGAAAACTGAAGACGGTGTAGTTACGGACAAATTAGAAGTTTTCGATCCTAGGCGGAATCTTTGGGAAGAAAAAGCAAGTCTACCGACAGGATTAAGCGATTACGCCCTAGCAACCTTCGGGGGTAGTCTGTATCTTTTTGGAGGTTGGGATGGGTCGCAAGCAAGCGACATCACTCTCAAATATAATCCAGAACAAGACAAATGGTCAGAATTAACTAAATTACCTCACCCACTTACTTCGGCGACTGCGGTCCAAATTGAAAACAGAATTGTTCTTATGGGGAAGACGGAACAAAGAGCTTCACAAATTGATATGTTGAGCTATTTCCCAGACCGCGACCTACCTGGTGAAAATCCTTGGGAAGAGGGGGCGAGTTTACCAGTAACCGGTTCAGTTTCCTGTCTGTTTGAACTTCTCGGAGAAATTTATACAGCGGTTGTGAGCGAAGAAAGCACTCAATTCTTTATTTATGATGCCCAAGAAGATGCTTGGATCCCTATTGGCCACAATGACTCCCTGAACTCAAAAGACTCACAATGTTCGGTCATTGGCGGAGAGTTATTTATCTTCGGCGGCATTAAAACCGACGGCACAAATACTGATCAACTACTGGGTTACAAGATGATTTATTCCATCTCACTTCCAGGAATTGTCAAATAACTATAAATAAATATTACTCTTCCTGTCACTGCTCCGCTATTAAACCTTTGTAAATTCCCTTGAAATAACCTGATATTGCTTTGGTCTCTCCGCGAAGCAGCAATTTCACTGTCGTCTTTAATGCACTTCCAAGGCGAAACAGAATAATTGGGATTGCATTGACAACGCTGACATGCTTTCGGAAATAGAGTCCGCTTGACAGACCATACTGGTAGCGCTCTCTTTCACTATCTGGTCCCCCACTGCTCTGCGAAACCTTGTGCCACAGCTTGGCAGCAGGAATTACCTTCATTTTCCAATTGGATTCATTAATTCTCTTGCAAAAGTCCAGATCCTCAAAATAAAGAAAAAAACGTTCATCAAATAATCCAACTTGTTCCAACAGGTCCCGTTTTAGAAGGTAACAACACCCAGAAATAAATGTTCGCTCAGTCGGGCAGGAAATTTTATTTTTCTTGTTATGCGACTCCAACGGCATTAATAAAAAATTGTTAAAGAACCCACCACTAGACCAGACAAGGTCAGGGGTATCGTAGTAGTAAATGATAGGAGCTGTCAATCCCACGTTTTCATCTTGACACGCTACGAGTAACTGATATAGCATGAATTGGTCAGCCTTGGTGTCGTTGTTGATTATTAGAAAATATTCAAAATCCTCCATCAGAGCTTTTCGCAGTCCCAGATTATAACCTGCAGCAAAACCAAGATTTGACTCTGATCGAATGTAGTTAATCTCTGGGTATTTAATACTAAGATTGACCAGTGATTCAATATTAGAACCATTGTCAACCAAAAAGATTTTTTTTTCAACAAATCGCTGATCAAGAATAGATTCTATACATTCCTGAGTGTCAAGATAATTATTCCAAGCAACAATAATTACTGCTATTGTAGAGTTCACTGTTGGTGATTCTGATAGTTGATCACGCTAATTTGAAAGATGACCCAGATCGATGACTGACCCAGACTCCACTACTATCCACAGATAGTCCTGGCCATCGGCGTTCTCGATAAACTGTGTGTTACCTGGTGGAGTCCATAAAGTCAGAGCATAAACCCCAGGCTCGACATCTTCAAAACAAAAATACCCTGCCTCATTCATCTCAGCTCTTGGATTGGTCTGGTAAGAAAAAGACATCATCGCAGGTACATCCTCCCTACCAGCAGCAATATTTTTTGAAAGGAAGAGAGAAGCTTGTGGAGGTAGATTGGTTTTTTTATCAAGAAGAAAACCACAAACAACTCCTTTGCCTTGGGCTGCTATTGGGATTGTCGGTATCGCAATAATATCACTCGTCAATTGTAGTGTCTCTTCAGTCGATTTCGACAAATCAAGCTTATTCGTCGTGCAAGTAGTCAACAAAAACATCAATGCAAAAAGTGATATCAAAAAATTAATGAGTCTTTTCATTGTCAAATCCTTTGTAGCAATTATACTCCGAGTAATATTACAGAAGCTGAAATGTTGACATGAAATGTTGGACGGCTACAAAAAAGTGGGGTTCAAAACCAATTTGAATTTACTCCTTATCTGACTTAATTACGTCATCATGGGAGAATCCTCATTAGTAGCAATTCAAACCCCTAGTTGATGTATAAACAGAGGCTGGCAATTGCCAGCCTCTGTAAATCTTGGGGATCGGTCTGCTAATCGACAATAAAACCTTCTGAAACCAGCAGAGTATCAACACCTGCGGTGGCACCCAGTTGGTTGGATGAACCAACAAGCAATGCGCCAGCAGGTCCTGTGCAGGTTGCACCACCGACAAAGCCGTCACCCAGTAGACCTTCGTGGTTTAGAGTCCAGCTTGCATCAACCGGAATAGCCGCATCATTGCTGATGGTTTTACTAACAGGGCCAGTCTTGTCGGTACCGGTAAAGAGGCAACTCAACGCGCCAGCAGCGATCTCAGTAGTACCAACGTTGACGATACTATGGCTGGTGAAGTACCCGTAGTTTCTGTCCATGATCAACGGATATACAATCTTAGAGCCGCCCTGAGCAGGATCAAAGGCTACATAAGCACCGCCCTTGGTTTGTGTTGGCTGAAGCTGGTTTACGACGGCTACAAGCGGGGCTGCAGTTGTATTAGCAGTGACCTTTGCAGATCCGATGAATGTCTCACCCATCTCGCAATCTGTATCGAAAGCAGGATCACCGGATTCATCCTGGCTTTCATAGAACACATACTGCGAGAAGGTCTTAGAGGTGCCTGCAGCAAGAGTACGGGTCTCATAACAAGCTGTGCCGCTCATCGACGGTGTATAACTAACCGTTACAACAGTGGACGCAGTACCAGTATTCATTATTTGAACACCAGTGAAATATCCATAGTTGTTCTGGTTGATCAGAGGCATTAGAGGATTAACCGCACCAGAACCGAACCCAGTATATGAGAATAGAGTTGAGCCTTCTTCAACAACAGTTACAGCAATTGGTGCTGCAGTTGAAGTTAGCGTTGCTGAGAAGACTTTTGGAGCATGAGTTTCAGTTTTCTGACTTACGATAACCGATTGCCCTGGTGCAATTTCAGCGATATTAGCGGTTGTACCATCAGAATATGCAATATTAACTGCAGTACTTGCAGCGCCAGTGTTCTGGACATAGAAGAAGGTATTGTAGCCATAATTGTCTTTGAAAAGTGTAGGCAAATAGGCTGAAGTGGATCCTCCGCTGAAACCAGAATAAGCTGCATAGCTAATTGGAGTAGCAGCAGCGTCGAGTCCCACAAGGTTGGACATTGCAGCGATCTGCACATCAGAAGAAATAACAACAGAGCCGTTGAAGCCTGAAGCCACGGGCATTGTGCTTCGATAGTAGCTCTTAGTTTCATTGGCAGCGATGGAATCGGTCAGGGGTGTGCCGACAATTGTGCCGCTCAGGTCGTAGAAAGTAAGGGTTATAGTGCCTGCGGTACTAGTCAGGTTGCGCACTTGAATACTTGACTCATAAGTAACAGGTACTGCAGCATGAGCAGGTGTGGCGACTATACCAAAAGTCAAAGCTAAAACGAATAGTACTGCTAAAAACTTTTTGAACATAGGATCCTCCATTAGAATATTTATCTATATTCTATGGGATTCCCGGCCTAATTCAATAACTCGTTTGGATTATTTTCTTTATCAAAGTCGTTTTCCTACAAAAAAGGGATAGTAAAAAAGGATTATTTCTTCGAAGAAGGGTTATTTGATGCAAAGATAGTCATGCTCGTACTCTTGTTCAACATAGTAGATACTATTATATACGGGTAGAGAAGCAACCTGATAATCGGTGAATAATAGACATTCTTAACCAATTGTCTGGTCTTCTCAGAAAATTTACTCTCTTGCAACCAAAAATCCAAAGAAATCCTAATTGCCCCTAACATGCCCGTGAAACTTATCAAACTTTCAATGTGCATCCCTTGGGCTTTGAGTAAATTCTCGATGGCATTCGGCGAGAAAATGTGGCAATGCCTCGGAACATCCCATCCCGCCCAATACTGCTTAAAAATCCTGCATTCCCATGAATCTGTATTCGGCATGGTTATCACAAGGCTTCCATCTGGTTTCAGGATGCGTTTTATGATCCGCAATGTCTCAACGGGGTCAGGAAGATGTTCAAAAACATCCCAAAGAGTTATGACATCAAAAAAATTATCCTCAAATTCTGCTTTATTCAGATATCCATTAAATACATTTAACCCCAGTTGATCCACGGCAATACCAGCTGCATAAACCGAAGGTTCTACACCAAATGTTTCCCAACCATGGTTTTGCATTTCTTTTAGGAACACACCTGTCGCACACCCGACATCAAGGATCTTGCCCTGTTTCTTTCCTGTGTGTCGTTCAATTTTTTTGCGTCGTTTAAATACCCCGAATTGCCGGTCAAGACGCTTGAGTGTCGATTTTTCCTTTTCGATCGGATTAGGGAAAGATATGTAATCCTGTGGGTAGTATCGTTCCATTTCTTCATTCGAAAGTTGTGGTCGGACGGTAACTACACCGCAATTAGGGCAACTGAACAAAGCAAAATCACCTTGCACACCATGCAACCGGTCTTTGCCATCGTAAAGAAGGTCTAGTCCAACATTACTGCAACACTTGCACTTCATCGATTCCATGATTATTTAATTCCCTGGTTCTCGCAATCTGAGAGAAATAAAAGTCTTGCAGTTCTTCAGCCCGTTTTTCCCAACTAAATTCGAATTTTTTGCTGGCCTGGATGGCATTCGCACCCATTACACTTTTTTGTTCACAAGAATGAGCAATTTCTAAAACAATTTTACTAATGCTTTCCGGGTTATCCATTCCGATAAGACCCACTTGCAACGACCTTATCCATTCTGCCAAGTCACCAACATCTGTGCTGACGATTGGTCTGCCAACGGTCAGGTAGTCGCTAAATTTTAAAGGAAACCTGCCAAAATTTGCAGGGGTCCTCCTTAACGGAAACCAGAAAATATCACAAGCTGATAAAAACAAAGAAATTTCTTCATAGCTAACTGATCCGGTACAAATGACAGCCTCATCCGTTTCAGTATGGTAATTTGATCTTCCAATATGCAACAATTTCACGTCTCCGACCATTTTTTTCAAGGTACGGAATGAAGAATACATCAGGTCTATATCCTTTTCGAAACCCGAACCGAGATAACCTATTATCAAATCTTTTTGCGGCAGGCGTTTTTCGGTACGAGCCACGTCAATTGGGAAAGACTGAATGTAGGGATCACTCAGACCATTTGGCAACAATAACACCTTTTCTTGAGGATATCCTCTTTTAATACATTCATTGACAAGCGTGGAACAAATGGCTGTAATCCCATCACTGTTCTGAAAGCGCTTGTTTTCGAAATAGGTTTCAAATAATTTCAATAAGTTTTTCTTTATGCCATTCGGTCTTTCTTCTACAGAACCACCCTTTCCCAACCAGTCGGCCCAATCGGTAAAAAAAGCGGCTCCCCGTTTCTGCAACTGCCTTGCCGGAAAATAAGTAGTCGGTCTGCATTCAAATGCATGTACCAGGTCAAACTCGTTGTCCCTAATCCAATACAATCTATGTATTAACTCTCCGAATCCCCATCCCGAAAGAAAAAATCCTTTGAAGAAACGGGGAAAAGTTACTATCTTCATCCCATTCTCAATTCGTTCGTGGGTGTGATTACCGTCAATGTCTGCAGCTAAAATCGTGACCTTATGCCCTAACTTGATCAATTCTTCACCAAGAAAATAAGCTCTCAGATAGGTACCTTTTCCCTCTTGATTGAAGGTGATCAAGGCGATATTTAGTTTGTCACCAGATTTCTTTCCTACTATTTTTGATATAAAAAGGTCTTTTAAAACACCCGAAACTACAAGAAAATAGCCAAAAGACAACACGATTTCACTGATTATATAGACCCACCGTAAACCCTCAATCTGCCAAATAGGAAAGAGCAAAAGGCTGGCGACCACCTTGAAGACAAGCGACACGATTTGAGGCACAATTCGTTTTTTTTGCCTATTATTGACAATTATAGTCACTGTCAAACCGACATTAAGAGAATTTATCAGCACAATTACAGCCGTTTTGGAGATAAAATCAGCAGCCATCACATATTGATTTCCGAGAATCAGGTGAATCACCTCCCGGCCAAACAAGGTAATGGCCAACCATCCAGCCGACCCCAAGAGGAAAAACCCAAATATGGTCCATACCAATGTTTTTCTCTGTGCATGTGCAGACTGATTTTGCTCTTTTGACAAGGAGGGTACTACCACATTCATTAAGGACAGGATGATGGTATTTATCACATTGTATAAGCTAATCATCAACGAGTAACTGCTAATCGTCGTCAGACTCTTGGACAAAAATGTCACTAAGGTAACATCGATATGATGGAAAACAATGTTGATTATGTCAGAAGCATGAAAGGGCAATGCGTTAGTAAATGCGTTCTTAAGTCCTTCTGGTGCAATTTTCCAATCAGTGAACCTTAATCCAAAAATCAGCCCAGCAATAATCAGAACAAACAAATCGATCAAGGTTCTGAGAGAGATAATGATGCTCAGATTGTTGATGGACAACAAATATAGCCCTACCAGCGAACCTAATCGAGACAATCTGCCAAGTAAAAGGATTGCTGACGATTGTTTGAATCGATCAGTGGTTAGAAGAACCGTATAAATGGAATTAGTCAGAGACTCAAATAGAGTGCTTAATATCGCTAAAATTAATAGATTCCTAAGGAAAATTTCAGGCTTGAGTAGTGGTGCGATGGTGAATAACATTACTGCCCAGAGGGCTCCAAAACTCAGCTTAAGCACTAGGACAATTCTCAGCACATTCATACTGGAGAGTTGGTCGTCCGAAGTTTTTTTCAACAACCAAGTGTCCAATCCCCAATTAACAACAAACGCACTGATTGCGCAAAGGTTGAAGATGGCGACGTGCAAGCCGTAAGTTTCAGGTCCAATCCATCGTGCCAAAAACACTAAGTAGCCTATAGACAACAATTGGGAGAGTGCCGCTGTTATCCCAACAACAACGACTGATTTACCCAAGTTTCTATAATTTCTTTCATCCATGGTCGACTTCAGGCAAATATGCTTTCTTACTCAAACCCTTAACAACACATCTAAGAGAGGCTGCCAGGAATTACTTAGGACATTGCCGTTCTTCGATTTTGTATCAAACTTGCTGAGCAACATCTCTTTGATTTTTTCTGCAAACGCCTCAGGGTCTCCACTTTTCACAACACTTAAACCCCCAGGATAATCCAGAACAAGGTGATCAGTCATCACATCAGTCACGACCATTGGCAGCCCGTAACCCATAGCCTGTTTGATAGAACCGCTCTGAGTTCCACCTATATATGGTGCGACGAATAAGTCAGCAGATTCAAAATATAATCCGGCTTCCGAATCTGGAATGTAATCAGCTCGAATTGTCACCATGTCCTTGATTCCTAATTCAGCAATTTGGTTTTCATAAACGTCCTGATCATCCCAAAATTCTCCGGCAACTACCAAATGAATTCTCGAACCCTTACTCTTGAGTATTCCCATGGCATCAATCAAAATTCTTAATCCCTTATATGGGCGAACAAACCCAAAAAATAAAGCAATAGGAACTTCCAACGGCAATCCGAGTTTTTTCCGTACTTCAACTTTACTTAAACCACTATTGGGAAATTGACGGTAGACCGGATGTGGGGCTGTAAGGATTTCGGCCTGGGAGCTTACTACGCTGCGTAAGCGATTGGCTTGTGCCTCCGTCATAGTCACAAAAGAACTGGCATCCCTCAATGCCCAAGCAGTAAGTTTTGCGTCCAGCCAAGTTGAATCATGCGGAAAGGCATTGTGAACCAGGATTTTTATATTTATCCCAGCTTTGTTCACCTGATGAATAAGCCATGAGGTAGCTGGCGCCCAAAAGGTAGTCCACCATTGATAAATTACAAGGTCGGGTTGAAAACATTTTATTTGTTTAAATGTCTCATTCCAATCCTCCAAGTTCAAGGGGCTAAACAAAAATTCTGTGCGTACTGCAGATATATTTTGACTATAGTCCTTCTCGGTTTTGCCAGGATAAAGTAATTTCGGATATTGTTTTCGATAAGAAATTACTTTGACATCGTGACCTATATCCATTAGTTCTTCTGCCAAAGAAGCTGTGAAACGTGCAATACCCCCACGATAAGGCGGCATCGGACCAATTAAAACGATTTTTTTCGAATTTGTTGTCACTTTCGCTTATCCGTTAAGTATACTGGTCTTACACCATAGCGATTGATGGATGAAAACTCTACCTGTAATGAACTTTACATGCTTTCGAAAAGGCATTTCTTAACCTATAAATTTTACCTTATGCCTGCTATCAATCACACAGTTTGTAGATTGAAACGCCGCCATCCTCGTAGATTGCCTGCATGCTTTCAAACTGGGAAATCGCAGGGATATTAAACTGATTCCCATCGAATGGATCTTTTGCCCCATCGTAAAGATAATCCACGCCCAGTTCGCACAGGGCGCCAATGTCGGGGGAAGCTGAATAAAGGCTCATCACGGCTTCCGATCCAACCAAGATTTCTTCATGACCAGGCCCTAAACCTGAAAGCATCGTGCTGGTGGTGGTTTTCCGTTTGGCATAGTAAGGAATGAAATAGCCCGCATCAGAACCATGTGGAGAGTCAGGCAGCCAATAGTAGGTATGAACAGCAAAAACAGCCTCTTTCGGGGTGTTTTTCTCAATCCAATCCATGGCTTTCTCGTCTGCCGGGGTCATAAACTGGCGGAAGCCCTCAACCTCACCAAGCCGGTAAATAGCAGCTACTACCGCCAGAAATAACACAGCCCATTGAAGTCCAGTTCTCCAATTTTCATGTTTTTCCAGGGAGAATAATTGCCATAAGTCTTCTGCAAGCACTCCAACGATCACGCCAATTGGCAAGTAGAGCATGATCATCATGCCAGTCATGTTCGTAAAAGCCAGCAGCGGGATATTCAGACGATAAAGTAGTCCTATGCCAAACAACGCCAGGATCCAGGCGGTCATCATGAAGATGACAACCCTGTTTTTCCGCAGCAGCCCCACCAGCATACTCAGCAAGGTCAATCCGATCAGCCACTTTTTTGCTCCAATCGCATAAAGTGAGTCGATGTTGTAATTGGAAAAGTATTGATTCTCTTCCAAGCCTTTTGATGGTTCTAAATCAGCCGTTTCGGCTGGCGTAGACCTTTGATCAACGTAAAATTCCATCGCGGGAACCAATGCTGGCAGGATCAAGACGACACTTACAAGTGCAATGGCGGCGATTCCGATCACCATCCTCATTGCATGCATTTTGGTCTTGAGAGCCACAGCGAACTCGTAAATACAGAGGATGACAAGCAAAGGGAGAAGGAAAGCTGCTGCCCTGAAATGTAACAGGAACACCCCTGCGATGAGCAGTGCGGAAATGCCTGTTAGTGCTAGTGCAGAGTTGCGGTTCCCTTTCCAATCCCCTTTCCACGCCCTGATCGCTTCCCAGGTGGCAAAAGCCGCGATTAACAAGATGGTTTGAGAAGAAACTTGCGTAAATCTGCCCCAGCTAAAGTACAGAGCCGGCTGAAAACTGAACAGACCAACTACAGCCATGCCTGCAAGACCTGCCAAAGGAGAGACCCTCTTCGACAAGAAAAGGAAGACTCCCAAACCGCATAAACCGTTGAGAGCCTGCGCCATCCACAAGAGTGCTTGATGAGCGGGAATATCCGCAAGCACCTGCAGGCTGCCAGTGAGCGCGTAAAGTCCCAGGTGATACTGGTCCAAAGTGGTCGGCGCGTACGGTTGAAGGTCGAATGGGAGCTTGCCAGTTGTGGCGACCAGGTCTGTGATCAGCATATGATGTAGTGAGTCGGTCCAGGCAGGGTAAGGATAATTATGCGCCAGCCAAAACCGGGTTAGGAGGGTCAGCGCGAGAATGAAAAGAAAAGGTCCCGCGTATTTTCCAAGCTTGAATTGTTCGCGCCAGTTTTTTCTGAGGGTCCAGGCGGTGAGGGCAAAAAGCCCTGCCAGAAGCACGATGAGTTTGTTTTGCCCAATGCGCACTGACGGGAGGATTGCCCGGGTGAGATAGTATACGAAGGGATAAAACGCGATGCTCAGCCCAACGGCAAGGATACAGCGCTCAATTGCCTCAAATCGCCGCCAAAGATTGGTCACTGACAAAATTGCCCATCCGGGGACAATTAACATAATGAAGATCGTGAGCAATGTTCGCAATTCAACCCAAGTCATACGCTCTCTCAATCCAGCGAGAATTCATTAAAAATTATACCCTTCAAGGTGTGTTACCTGGTTTCGTAATTAAGTAGATGTGAACATCTTCAATGTTGATGAGTTGATCAACCCCATCACAAGAAATCAAGTCATCAGGCTGCAAACCGCCAACACCTTCTTTGATGTATAGATAATCAAGACTGGCATCGTTCACCAGCAGCCAGAAGTCATCCCCACAATCAGTGATAGTGCTTGCCCTCATTCCCAGTTCGGTAACACTCCGGACAAAATCCCTGTCTGCAACCATGGGATAAAATATGGTTGGAGCAAGACTCCAACGTCCGGTTATTGGCAATATCCAACCCCCACCATCTACACCACGGTAGACGTCAAATCCCCAATTCGTTGTATTCACAAAAAAGCGTGCGTCTTCAGGGGTGTGGGTTTTGATCCATTCCAGCGCTTCAAGGTCCGATCGGGTCGCAAGGATGGTTTCTGGATTGACCGCCCGCGCGTTCTGCCACGCTCCACCAACACTCAGCGCCGCACCAATCAACATGATCAGAAAGCTGGCGAGGTTTTTCCGCTTTATGAATCGCCCAAAAAGCAGCACAATACCAAAGGCAGACGTTATCGCAATCGGAATAAAGGCAACCAGGGCAAAATAATCATTCCTGAAGTTCATCAGGCGAAAACCGGTGGGAAGCGCAAAGAACATGACAAGGATTGCCCAAAGTTGAAAATGGACTTTTTCGGTTTTGAAAACTGACCAAAGCAAGCCAATCAGGCCAAGCCCAATTAATATATATCCGCTGGTTGGACCGACCAGGTACAAGAGGTAATCCCAGGATGCCTTGAGGGTCTCAGCTTCCATCACCTGAAAAACAGGCCTGGAAGCCGCGCTTGAGTAGACAAAAATGCGATAATACCAGCGCGAAGCCAGAATCAGCCCCGTGAATGTTGCAATTGCAACGCTTGCGATAGGCTTCCAGTTGGCTGATTTTGACCTGATGGTCTCCACAAGCCATTGGATGCCCAGCAAGGCAAGGAACAGGACGAACAAGAAAGCCGTAAAGTAATGGCTGAGCAGGGTGCCGGCAGTGAGCAGGCTGAGACCTGCCAATTGCCACCAGTGGTCGTGATTGTCCCATGCCCGAATTGCTTCCGCCATCGCCACGGGCATGATCATCGCACCCATTAATAAGGTGTAGCGCCCCCAACTGAGGTAATAGCCGGGCATTTTTGTCACAAAAGTGACAAATACCGCCGCCAGCAACCCAATACGCCAATCTTTGCCGAGCTGCTTTGCCAGTGCGTAGACCGCCAGACCGACACACGCGCTGATCGCCTGCCCCAGCATCAAAACGCTGGTAGCCGGGTCAAGCCCGCTGAGCACTGAAAACAGAGCGCCAACGGCATGAAATCCAAAGTGATAGTAAAACGGTCCAGGCAGGTAGGGCTCGAGCGTGCTTGGCAGTCCTCCAAATTCGATCATTTTTCGAATAATCAGGACGTGGTGTTGAGAATCGACCCAATTAGGGAAAACCAAATCCCGCGCCTGCCAAAAGCGCCAGACCAGGGCAACTGACAGACCAAGCAGGGCAAACAGCCAGGTTTTATTGAACGCGCCTTTGCCTCTGCGAATGAGCCCGGCAATGGCAATCCCAAAACACAAACCGAGCACGATCCCGAGCGATAGGGGAGTGACTTTCAGCCGAACGGTATAGAAGCCAAGCGTTCCAAGAGCGATGAAACTGGCGCTGATAGTGATGATCTCAGCCAGCGCCTGCGCGCCATCTTTGCGGCGGTCGCCAAACCACAGCCACCAAGCCAACCCCGGCAAGAGCAGCGCCGCGAACGCCAGCCCTATCTGCATTTCTGCACCCCTCCCAAATCCGGTAAAGCTGCAAGCAATTGGGTGACGGTCTGCTTATTCTGTGGATGGACAAATTCCGGCGCGATCTCTGCCAGTGGTTTGAGCACAAAAGCACGCTCCGTCAAACGCGGATGCGGTACCTGCAGACGGGGAGTCTGGATGATCCGATTCCCATAAAACAGGATGTCCAGGTCAATCAGTCTTGGTCCAAAGCGGAAGTTCGCCTGCCGCCCCAATTGTTTTTCGGTTTGCTTGAGAAAATCCAGCAGGTTCAACGAACTCAAATCGGTTTGAGCTTCAATCACCTGGTTGAGAAAGGCGGGTTGGTCCAGATAGCCCCAGGGAGCAGTTTGGTAGATGGATGATTCCTTGAGGATCTCCAGCCTTTGGCTTAGAGCCGCGCGTGCTTCCTGGAGGTTGCGCTCCCGGTCACCAAGGTTGGTGCCTATCCCAAGAAAAACTTGAATCATGCCTGCTCCCCCACCAGGTCGATCAGGTCAGCGAGCATTCCAAAGGCGGTGGTTTTTGGGCTGGGGTTCGATTCAAGCACGCCCAGTCCAGGCAGCACGTCAAGCTCAAAATTAACGAAAGAAGAGGTGCCGCCCACGCTATAGAGCGGCGATCCTGGGCCAACCCGTTCGGGTCGCACCCGGGCCATAAAGTTTCCATCCTGCCAGTAAGCTTTGCAGACCAACTTCCAGCGTTCGCCAGCCGCTTCTGCCTCAGCAATCATTCCCCTTGTAATTCCGCGGATGCCTTCCCGATCAATTTCCACGGGCGTGAGAGGATGATCCATCAGCACGGTAGAAAGCGCTGCTACTTTGATTGCCGCGTCCCATCCGTCCACATCGTTGCTGGGGTCGGTTTCAGTGATGCCAATGGATGCCCCATAAGCGATGGCTTCTTCAAGCGTTTCACCCTGCTCCATTCGTTCGAGCAGCAGGTTGGTGCAGGAGTTGAGGATGCCACTAAAACCCAGCAGACGCGCGCCTCGCAGCGGATGGCGGAAGAGGGAGAAAATCGGCGCGCCGTCCATTACAGCTGACTCAAAACGAAAGCCAAGCCGCTGCCTGGCGGCAAGTTCTTTAAGCTCATGATAGCCATAAACCACGGGACCTTTGTTGGCGGTGATGATATGCATGCCGTGCTCGAGGGCCTGGCGGAGATGGCTCAAGGCAGGCTGTCCGCTGATGGGGTTGACCGGTGTGGTTTCAATCATCACGTCTGCCGGACAGGAATGGATAAATTCCAATGTGTCTCCCGAAAAGCTGAAGGTGTCAAGTTCAGTAAGGGGACGCCCCTGAGAGATCAAAGACAAAGCCTGCTCCAGGTCGATTCCCGTTGGATTGATGCAGGAGGCATGTCGACCTGTGATAATGCCGGTAACCACGGGAGTGATGCCATAATCAACTTCCAGCGTATGCTGCTTATCAATTAACAAGCGAGCAAAGGCTTGCCCGACGTTTCCAAATCCTACCAGTGCTAAACGTATTTCTCTCATGGTACACCTGTAATTCCTTTGATTTTCAATTATAGCCAATTCCATTCCGCGCGTTTGTCTCTCTCTGCGCATGAGGTGTCTCTGCGCATGAGGTGCTTTGCGGGTCAGCGGTCATTGAGGATGGCGCAAAAACCATTCAAACAAGCGGCCAGGGGACAGGGCGATGACCGGGTTCAGGCTCGGGAAACACACCTTGCTTGAGTAAGACCTGCAGCCTCCGGCGCATTGCGGCTATTTCGTCCTCTCTCAGCAAGCCTCTCAGGCTCTGGCTCAGTTCAGCGTTTGGCTGCAGCGCCAGTTCAAGTCTGCGCAAAGCGGTCACTTCTTCTTCGCTAAAGGGCTCGCCAATAAAGTCCCAAATTACGGTACGCAACTTTGGCATGGCATTAAAACACAGGGCCTGATCAATCGCCCACCAGCGTCCATCTTCCCCAAAAAGGAGATGCCCGGACTTGCGATCGGCATTATTGACGACCAGGTCAAACAGGGCGACCTTTCGGAATGAAGCCCGTTCATTTTCTTCAAGGGCAAGGTAGTGCATTTGGGGGTAATGCTCGATATATAACTGTAACGATCCCGCCCCAAAAGGCAACCCATCTTTTCGGTGTATGGTTGGCGGCACAAAATCCCAACCTGCTGCCCGGCACACCAACCAAGCGGCTACTTCCCGGCGGGGCAGAGTGGCAGGTTCAAAGTCATAAAGTTCGGTCTGCCCAGCCTCGGGTTTATAAACAGCCTGGAGGATTTCTTCCTCAAGCAGGCAAGTTACAAAAAAAGTAGCATTGGAACTTTCCAGAAACCGCTCCTGGAGCCTTACTTCGCCCCTCTCCAAAACGCGCAAGATGGTTTGAATTTCCATTGGAGCTAAAAGATCTAAATCAGAATTTATGACCGTTGTTGCCGTGGTGGAAGCCGTTTCCGCCATCCTTATTTGGCTGCAGGGGGTCGTCGGACCTGCCGCGGCTTGCCAGTTCAAGTGCCCAGTGCGCCAGCCTGCGCATCTTGTCGCGGGTGACCCAAAACATCACCTGCTGGCGTTCTTCTTCAACCCCACCCTCTGCCACTTGCAGCAGAAGCAGATCCTTTTCCTTGTCGTAACCCAATGCGACCTCATCAACCCTGAAAAGCGGGTCCACTGGCAAGACCAGCTCCATCTCTGCCTCGTCATAATCCCCGCGCGATTTTTCATCCTCTGTTTGATCGGCTTCTATTCCATCAATTATCCTGATCGCCCCAACGGCAATCATTTGGATTTGAACCTTCTCGATCAGGAGGGTAACGAGGTTATCTGCATCACCACCCTGCAGGAAGAAGGTCCGCTCACCTGGCGCGCCGATGGCGTTGATCCGCAAAACTGTGGCAGGCTGGAAAATGTGTTGATGATCATTCATCCCTGATTTCAAACCTTTCTGTACGAATAAAGAAACTGCCTTCTTCCACAAGTCCATTCAACTGATCAAGCAGGCTTTGGCTGATTTGTACACTTTCATTCGGAAACACATATTCGCGCCAACTTCCTTCAGCAAAGAACTGAAAAGCAAACTGGTCCTCGCCGGGATGAGAACCCAACCAGCCATGCAACTGGTGGACCTTTCGGGTGATGCGGTCCGGGGGTTCGTCCTTGGCAATCTGCACCACCAACACACGCCTCTCGACCACGCTCACCGAATCAGCCGCTGGTTGGTAGTTTGCTGGAGCCTGTGGTGGCAATGGTGTTTGCGCTTCAGCTTCAGGGATTGGATCTGGGATCTCATTCTCAAGTTGGGGCGGATGCTCAAGTATTTCAGGTTCTTCAACTGAAAATGTGCCTGCTTGATTATCATCATCCAGATCCAAACCTACCCGCCAGAGTTCATTTTCCTCCTCTTCAAAATCGTCCAACTGTTGGGGCTCTTCAACCCGGTTCGCTTCCGCAGCCTCTCCAACTTGATAACGCGACAGAAGGCGAATATCAGGCAGGTAGTTTTCAAGCAAGCGCTCATATTGTTTGCCGCTGTTTTGGTTAAACAATTCCCCGGCTGTGTCATCCATCCCGATCCGGCTGACACGATCGACCAAAACAGAAGTGCCGCGTTCCTGGTGCTGCAGCTTGCCCTCCACCACCAGCAGGCTGCCCTGCTCCACCATGCGGTTGTCGCGTTCCCACACCGGCGGGAACATCACCAGATCCACTTCGCCGAACTGGTCCTCAATGGTGACAAAAGCCATATTTTGGTTCTTTTTTGTCAGGATCGGCTGAACACGTTTGACCAGTCCGCCGATGGTAACCTTGCTGTTTGTTTCGACCTCAGCCAGCTGATTGGAGCTGTGGCTGATCTTATCGGCGATCTGCGACATGTATGAACTCAACGGATGGTCGGAAACGTAGAGGCCAAGTAGTTCTTTCTCCCACCCGAGTTGTTCGTTGGTGTCCACATGCACGTTGGTGGGCAGGATCACATGGGGCAGAGCCACCGTTCCGCCACCAAACAGGTCGAGCTGACCCATTTCGATCGCCTTGATATTGCTGGCAGAAACATTGACCATCTGGTCAATTGAGCGCAGCAGCGCCTTACGTGGACCGAAGGAATCCAATGCGCCCACCTTGATCAGGCATTCCAACGGACGCTTGCCTACCTGGCGCAGGTCGACCCGCCGGATAAAGTCATTCAGGTCCGAAAAAGCCTGGTGACCGCGAGCCTGAATGATCGTTTCCACCGGTCCCTGGCCTACGTTTTTGATCGCCCCCAGTCCGAATCGGATGCGAGCGCGTCCTTCAGTGTGCTCCTCAATGGTGAAATCATAGCCGCTATTGTTGACATCTGGCGGCAGCACTTCTATGCCCATGTTGTGGCATTCCGAAACATACATGGAGCATTTTTCGTTGTCGTTCTTCCAGGCAGAGAGCAGCGCTGTCATATACTCGACCGGATAGTGATATTTCAGGTATCCGGTTTTGACTGCAATCATGCCGTAATTTGTGGCATGGCTTTTATTGAAACCGTAGTGTGCAAAGGCTTCCCAATGGCCAAAGATATCTTCAGCGGTTTGTCGCTCAATGCCATTTTTTACCGCGCCTTTAATGAACTTTTCGCGGTGCTTTTTGACTTCCTTGACCTTCTTTTTCGAGATTGCCGAACGTAAATCGTCCGATTCTCCGGGAGTATAGCCTGCCAGTTGCATGGCGGCGATCATGATCTGTTCCTGGTAAACCGCGTGTCCATAAGTCTCGCGCAGGATGGGCTCCAGCTTTTCGTGCTGGTAGACCACCGGCTTTTCGCCGTGCATGTTGGCGATATATTCAGGGATGCTTTCCATTGGACCAGGGCGGAAGAGCGCTACCATGGCGATCACGTGATGGATGGTCTTCGGTTGCATTTGCATCAGGTAACGGGTCATGCCGTTGCCTTCCAGTTGGAAGAGACCAACCGTGTGACCTTCGCTGATGAATTGATAGACCTCGGGGTCATCAATCGGGATGGTGCTGAGGGTGAGCTGAATGCCATGACGCTGGGCGATATATTCGCAGGCTTTGGACATAATCGTGAGGGTCACCAACCCCAGGAAATCCACCTTGAGCAGACCGAGGTAGTTGATGCCGTCCATGTCGTATTGCGCCACGGATTTAATCGGCAGCTCATCACTGTTGCTCGTCGGTCGGTGCAGCGGAAGGTATTCAGTCAGTGGTTTATCACTGATGATCACGCCAGCAGCATGTGTGCCTACGTTTCGCAGGCTTCCTTCCATTCGCCCGGCAATATCGAGCAGCGTTTTCATTTGGTCAGAGGATTCATACACTGCCCGCAATTCAGGGGAAGACTTGAGCGATTCAGTGATAGGCACGTTCTTGCCCTGCACCGGACCCGGAATCAGCTTGGCGACCCTGTCCACGTCCGCCAGGGGGATGCCCATCACCCTTCCCACATCGCGCACTGCGCCGCGGGCTGCCATGGTGCCGAAGGTAATAATCTGAGCCACACGATCAGCGCCGTATTTTTGATTGCAGTATTCCATTACTTCCGCGCGGCGATCATCCTGGAAATCCAGGTCAATATCCGGCATAGTGACGCGGTCCGGGTTCAAGAAGCGTTCAAACAGCAGGCCGTGGCTGAGCGGCTCCACAGAGGTGATATCCAACGCGAAAGCCACCAGCGAGCCATTACCCGATCCGCGTACGTTGTACCAGATGTTTTTCTCGCGCGAGAAACGGCACAAATCCCAGACGATCAGGAAGTATTCCGCAAATCCCATCTGGTTGATAACGCTCAGCTCATAATCCAGGCGCTTTTGAAATTCCTCGCTGTCAGCCTGATCCGGAACGTTGCGCCTTAAGCCTTCCTGGCAAAGTTCTCGCAGGAAGGTGGAGGCGGTTTGTCCGGCTGGCACTTCAAACTGAGGCAGGTGATATCCCTTGCGCGTCAGATCAATGCTGCATCTCTCGGCAATTTCGAGGGTGTTGCTGATCGCTTCGGGCACCTGGGAGAACAGATTTTGCATCTCTTCCGGGCTGCGCAAGTAGTAAGTCTCGTTGTTCATGCGCATGCGGTTGCGATCGCTGAGCAATTTTCCGGTCTGGATGCAGAGCAGGATATCCTGCAGCTCGGCATCCTCACGCCGCACATAGTGCACATCGTTGGTGGCAACTAATCTCGCACCCTTCTTTTGGGAAAGGTCGATCAAACCGCGGTTGACACGGTAGAGCTCGGAAATATCGTGATCTTGCAGCTCAAGAAAATAGCGGTCTTTGCCAAACACATCCAGGTACCATGCCAGGCTGCGTTCAGCCCGCTCCGGGTCGTTATCCAGCAAAGCGCGGGAAAGCTCTCCTGACAGGCAGGCGGATAAGGCAATCAGCCCTTCAGAATGAGCGGCAAGGTAAGGCTTATCGATACGGGGATGGTAATAGAAGCCCTCAAGTTGCGAAGCGGACGCGATCGAAAGCAGATTGCGATAGCCGGTCATGTTCTCCGCCAGCAGAACCAGGTGAGAGGAGTACTTATCGCGCGAGACGTCCTTGTCGTGCATACTGCGCGGAGCAAGGTAAGTCTCAAGCCCGATGATCGGTTTGATGCCTTCCGCGGTGGCTGCCTGGAAGAAATCCAGCGTGCCAAACATGGTGCCATGGTCGGTCAGCGCGAGGGCAGGCATGCCCAGTTCTTTGGCGCGTTTGACTAATGCCGACGGGCTGCCAAAGCCGTCAAGCACAGAGTAAGCAGAGTGAACATGCAGATGAACAAATGACATTAATCAATTCCTGAGCGCATCAAAACGCCTTGTGAATTATGAGTATAGCACAGCGATTTGGCTGATCGGAAAATTTTAATAATTTAAGATTGCTTCACTCGAGAGAGTTGAAGGCAGGAGGATTACTGACTGAATAAATCGGATGCCCCTGAAATTCGCGCAGGTCAGCCGGCTGCGGCAGGCGCGCTTGATCCCGCTGGCTGATCATCGTTTCTTCAGCTACCTGGCGGTTTGCCCGCACGGCATCCCCCAGGAAGCCAAACATGATCAGTGTGATACCGGCAGTCAGCAGCGTGCCGCCAATGGAAACTGACTGGATGTAACGGGAGCCCAAGTCGAGGAAGAGATAGCTGATCAGGAAACGCCCCAGGAGGATCAATCCAGCCAAAAGAAACACGGAGCCCGTGCTTATGAAGGTCCGCAGGGGCTGGTAGAGCACGTAGGAACGGATGATCACGCCGCCCTGCCGCCAGATAAAGTTAAAGATGCCTTTATGCAGGCGTGATTCACGCAAGGCAGAGTTGGTCTCGATTGGCACGCTTTCGATTTTCATCAGGCCTTTGCCGGCTTGAATGAGTGTTTCAAGGGTGTAAGAGTAGGGGTTGTAGACCTGGAAGCGCAGGGCGGCATAGCGCGAGAACGCCCTGAACCCGCTGACCGCGTCCGGCACATCGGTTTTCGAGACCTGCCGCATAATGGAACTGCCGAGATGCTCCATCAGGCGCTTGCCTTTGGTGAAATGCTCGTTAGCCAGTGTTTGACGGTCGCCAATCACGAGATCTGCCTGGTCGGCAAGGATTGGGGCAATCAACTTGCTGATTTCGCTGCCGGGATATTGGTTGTCTGCGTCGGTGTTGACAATGATGTCCGCTCCAAGGGCTAGCGCGAATTGCACACCACTGATGAAAGCACGCGAAAGACCACGGTTGCGGCGATGCCTCAAGACATAATCCGCGCCGTTTTCCAGCGCCACCTTTGCAGTGTTGTCCGTGGAGCCGTCATCAATTACCAGCACGATCACTTCGTCGACACCGGAGAACTGTCGCGGGATCTCGGAAAGTACGACAGGCAACTGGTTAGCTTCGTTGTAGGCAGGGATTTGAACGACGAGTTTCATAATTATCAATTGTACGATAGATTTCGTAGGCTGGATGCGATTTTCAACCCGATTTGTTCCGCAGGGAATGCGGCTCGTCCCGTTCCTTGTGAGGTCAGGCTGCGTATTTTGTGCTTCACAACATTTCGTCAACCCGATTTGTTCCGTAGGGAAGGCGGCTCGTCCCGTTCCGTGTGTGGTCAGGTTACGCATTTTGCGCCTCGCAACACTCCATCAACCCGATTTGTTCCGTAGGGAACGCGGCTTGTCCCGTTCCTTGTGTGGTCAAGTTACGCATTTTGCGCCTCGCAACACTCCATCAACCCAATTTGTTCCGTAGGGAACGCGGCTTGTCCCGTTCCGTGTGTGGTCAGGTTACGCATTTTGTGCTTCGCGACACTCCATCAACCCGGCATTTTTCGTAGGGCGAGCTTGGAAGCACCACACACATAAATAGTATGTGACCTCTCCGTGCTTCCAATCCGCCATCAACAATACCTTCCGCAACATCGTCATCGCGAGGGAGCGAAGCGACCGTGGCGATCTGCCTTTGTTCCAACACGCCAAAAACAAAAATCAGATAGTTACACCCATTGATTTGGGATTGATGATATTCAGACGTAGGGGCGAAGCAATCCAACATGCCAATGACTCGCAATTCCAACCCGTTCGTGTAGAATGCTTCGCCCCCACCAGAAGTTTCAAAAACGCTGATGGGATGAAAATATAATAATTTCGAATTGCAAACGGCGGATGAGGACGCCGGCGAGATCATAGACCGGATTCTTCGTCATCGCGAGCGAAGCGTGGCGATCTACCTTTGTTCTTTCACATAAACAAAAAAAATCAGATTGCCACGCCCCTTTCACGCGTCCCGGTTAAGAGAGTCAATCATTCGGGGCTCGCAGTGACCAGAGGTCACGTTATTTCGGGTGATTTTTTGCATTTAACGAGCCCCCATCAAATCGGCTTGTTGTAGGGCAAGATTGGAAGCACTAGATGCATTGATGGAATGTAACTCGGCCGTGCCTCCAATCCGCCTTAAACACCCCCGCGCAAATCGTTTACGGCGGATTGAGGACGTTCAAACGTGTGTCTTGACATAGGCCATATCGTCCTCAATCTCGCCCTACAACTACCCCGTCTCGTCCCGCAACCGCTTTGTCATTGGGTGCTCAAAAGATCACCTTCCGCAATTTATGGTATATAAATCACATGCAAAAGTTGCGGAAGATCACCCTCTTTTTCCTGTGCCTGCTGCTTCTGGCAGTCAGTGCCGCCAAGCCGAACCTGGCAACAGAAGCAAAAGACGCCGAGGCACCCCTGCAGAGCGTAAGCGCCTACGAGCTTATCGCGGCGATGAACGTCCTGCGTATGTCCAACGGGCTGCCGGCCTTGATCGAACATCCCATCATTGACGCCGTGGCGCAAGGCACCGCCCAAATCATGGCGGACGGATTGCTCTCGTGGCACATTGGTGACGTTAAAGGGCGCCTGGCAGCGGCAGGGTATGGCGGGGGAGGGACTGTTTTCGCCACGGAGAACTTTGCGGTCGCCAGCGACAGCGCCACCATCGATCAGATCATGCTGATGTGGGCGGATTATGACCATATGCGCCCTGCCACCCAGCCTTACTACTGCCATGTCGGCGCAGGCACTGCCAAAGCCAGTAACGGCATGACCTATTTCATCCTGCAAGCCGCCTATATCTCTGGCGTACCCTGCGAAGCCGCCCCTCCCAGCGGAGGAACCCCCATCCCCGGGCAAACACCATTTGTGCCCGGTATCGTGACCCCGGTCGAGTTGGTGGAGCCTGACGAAAACGGAAACTACCTGCATATCGTCAAACCGGGACAGAGCTTTTGGTCGATCGCGGTGGCTTATGGGGTGACGATCAAGGACATTTTGCGCTGGAATAACCTGCCCGAAAGCTACGTGCTGCAGACCGGAGATGAGCTGCAGATTGCCGGTCCGAATTCTCGCGCGCCGGCAACCCCCACACCCATGGGGAATGTGATTATCGCTACCCCTCACAGCGATGGGCGGATTGTGCACGTGGTGGAGGCGTACCAGAACCTGTCAAAAATCGGCGAGGCCTACGGGGTCTCGGTCAACAGGTTGGTGGAGCTCAATGGCATCACCATGGAAACACCACTTCAGATCGGGCAGAAACTGCTGATCAAAGGTCCGGATCAAACCCCCACGCCCACTCCAGTGCCTCTCACCCCGCTGCAGAAGCTCACCCCGGCATCAGATGGCAGGTATTACCACATAGTGACCGAAGGGCAGAACCTGGCCTGGATCGCCAGTTTGTATGGGATCTCCGCGACTGACCTGATGGCGTGGAATTACCTCAACACGTCGAGCGTGATCTACCCCGGGGAGAGACTGCTGCTGCAGGTCACCCCGCCGGCGACCGCCACCTTCACACCTCTGCCGCCGACGAAGACCCCACTGCCAACCCCCACCCCCAGCCCAACCCTGAGCCCCACCGCCACTAACCAACCCACTTTTACCGCGTTTACAACAATTGTAGAGGATGCCGAGAACGGTAATGGTAGTGGCGCCTGGCTATGGCTATTAGCAGTTGGGATCGCTGGTGTAGCGGTTTATTTTGTAGCCAGGTCAAAAAAGCGGGGGTGAAAGAGCAACACGTTAAGGGGCACCATGTCCAGCCTACGATGATTACTTTCTGGATAAGTATCTCCTTTGATCGTACTGGTCTCCTGGTTGAGCACGCTTGGTTGACTGAAGGTCTCCACACTTTATCACCTGACATAAAACAAACGCTAAGGTCAATTGCATCGTAGGACCTCTACCTAAAACCGAGCGTTCCAAATATCAAGCCATTACCCAAATTACAATCAGGGACCAGCAAAACAAGTTACTAGAGTTCAAGAAACCATTACTCCCCAAGACCCCTCTCACCAACCATGTTCTCAGCTTCTTCCATCAACGACTGAAGATCCATCAGATGATAGATTTTGGATAAGCTGACAATATGCTCCTCACCCTCTGTCGCCTGTTCTGAAGCTGTTCCTAATAACGAACTCTTGGTTTGAATGGTGTATCGTACAACGGAGGATGGGTCCGGGAGGGAGGTCGTGATTTCAAAAGAACTCGATTGACCCGGGGAGAGGTCATGCGGAACTTTATTGATAAAGCTGTAATCACACCCAACGATGCGCCCACTGCTGAAATACAAACTATCGACTGCTTTCACGGAATAGACCGTCTGATATAAGTTGTTTGTCAGTATCCCCAGGACTGTATACGAGGAACCTCCCACGTTCCCGGAATGATTTGAGAGTGTAAGATTAGGCCTTGATTGGCTGGTGTCATCCCAGCTTAAATTCCCCAGTTCAACGTAAAAATCCGGATCGGAAGGTCGGGGGAATGAGATATCGATACAGGCTTTCCCGCGAATGTGAACAATATCAACAGGAGCATAGGCATAATCGGTATCGACTAAGCCCCCAAGCGAATTGAAGATATCGATGTAAAGCTTGACGTTCTCTATGTTGGAGGAGGTGTTATTGTATATCTCACATACCAAGTGGACATTAGCGTTGGTAGTCGCATACATCGAGCAATTATCCAACACATGAACACCCGGATCCAGGGTTCTAAATGACCAGAAGGACGCGCTGCTGCCGTTGGCGTAAGCCGGACCGTAGATGCCATTCCAGGACCGGACTTGCCAGTAGTAGGTGGTTGATGATTGAAGCGTCGGCAAACCCACGCTTCTGTTCGTGCCCGTGGAGATCCAATTCGAACATTTTCCATCATTTGTTGTGTCGTAACAGTATTCGTAGTGGGTTGCCCTGGCGCTCGCGGTCCAAATTAAGGCTGGTGTGAGGATCATCCTGGTCGAGCCGTTGACAGGCGCGTACTTGTTGAACGCCCCAGGCTGCAAAACCACAGTCGTGAAGGACCAGTGGGCACTGGCGCTGCCGTTGGCGTAGGTGGGACCGTAGGTGCCATTCCAGGACCGAACCTGCCAGTAGTAGGTCGTGCCCTCCTCCAGTCCGGATAGACCGGCATAGGTGTTGGTGCCGGTTGAGACCCAGTTGCTGCAGGCGTTATCATTTGTCGTGTCGTAGCAGTATTCGTATTTAGTGGCTCTGGCGCTGGTGTTCCAGCTTAGAACTGGCGAGAGACTGACCCCGATTGCGCCATTGGCAGGCGCGTGCTTGTTAAACGCCCCTGGGGACAGGATCGCGGTCGTGAAAGACCAGTAAGCGCTGATGCTGCCGTTGGCGTATGTGGGACCGTAGGTTCCATTCCATGCCCTAACCTGCCAGTAGTAGGTGGCGCCCTCCTGCAGTCCGGATAGACCGGCGTAGGTATTGGTGCCGGTAGAGATCCAGTTGTTGCAGGTGCCGTCGTTGCTGGTGTCATAGCAGTATTCGTATTTTGTGGCTCTGGCGCTGGTGTTCCAACTTAGAACTGGGGTGAGGCTGGCGCCCGTGCTGCCTTTGGCAGGCGCGTGCTTGTTGAAATTAGTTGGAGGTAGGCTGCCGTCCGCAATTAACGGGAGGTATATTGTATAAGCAATGGCAGTTATATCACCCCCTTGGTTCATCATACCAATCCTCTGATATTTTGCTCCAATAGCATCTTTAGAGTCAACATGGAAATTCTCGGTCCTAAACGAATTTGTGTCAATGGAAGATAGTAGGAGAAACATTAGGTACAAATGCAGTACTGGCTTTTTCACATATTTTTG
>Ga0116187_1000945_pt1 | contig 32602 bp, 77 predicted proteins | sample AD_JPNNA6_MetaG_FD_89755 | JGI IMG/M metagenome (GOLD analysis project Ga0116187, IMG submission 89755) | Active sludge microbial communities of municipal wastewater-treating anaerobic digesters from Japan - AD_JPNNA6_MetaG | ecosystem: Engineered > Bioreactor > Anaerobic > Digestate | place... | reverse complement strand
TGTCAAGTTCAATAACAGCAAACAGGCGGTCACGGATTTCTTTGGCAACTTCTGTTGCGGTCGCCATCAAAGGTGTTTCACTCATAGGTATCCCAGAATGCCAGCCCGACGATCGCTGACGCCCACATTGATGCGATCGCTACACCAGCGATGATCGCTGATAGTACGATCAGTGTGGTCAGATGGCAGAACACAGCGAACGCGAGGATCGGTACGAAACAGAAAGCTATGTTCCTTGAAATGAAGAAACACTTTGCTTCGAAAGTGTCGTAGTGGTTCATTACGCTCCGAGTACGCATCCGATGCCACACCCTAGAAGGAAGATGTTGGCGAAAGGTACGCTACCCATAGCGAGGAACATGATCACGAAGATCGAGTTCATCACGATAAGGGTGGTACCGAACGAGAGCAGTGTATCATGGGTCATGTTAGTTCCAGGGTCGTTTACGTTCCGCAAGCACCTTAGCGGCTTCCGGGTTGGATGAGGCACGGTTTTCTTCGGGGATGATGGTTGCGCCAATGCCATACACACCAGGGTTTGATTGAAGGTACACAAGATCGTTATGATCAAGTTCTACCTCTTGGGTTTCTGCGGCTAGTTCTTCTAGCCTTGTCTTAGCTGCCCACAGTTTGAGTTCAATCCATTCTTCACGGTTAAGTGGAATGAGTGGTTCGGCTGTTACTGGTGGGCGGCGCTTGAAAGGGTTTCTCATGACAACAGTCTACCACACTTCACTTGGATTCGAAATCCTCAGGAGTGACGGAGTTGCTTACCTGCCCTTTCGGTTCACAATCTGACTTGCTGGCGATCCGAGCATCGCCGTTGTTGTCTTTCTTGAGAACACACGTGTAGGTCTTGCCTTTGATGTCGAGGTTAGCGCGGTCGTTGTTGATATTGACAGTCACGTTATCGTACCCGAGGTCGGTGAGACGTCGCGAGGTTTCTGAGATTTCGTAAGCGCCGTTCAAAATGAGAAAGACGCTAGCTACCAGACCGAAGATGGCGAATACTGTTGTGATAACAGATTCGTTCCAGATGGCGATTGCGAACGAACCGAGGTTGACGATGGTTAGGATAATTCCGAGGATCATGAGTCGATTCTACCTGATGGATGGGTGGGTGTTAAGAGGTTTCGGGGGCAGGATTTAATCTACCCTGTATATACAGCAAACGGGTTGTCATGGGAATGACATAAGTTCAGGGTGGTTAACGGAAAGTAGGGGTTACGGGTAGGTGGCGCACATTCCGAGGATACCACCTACGAACAAGATGGTAGAGATAAGATGAAACAAGAAACGCATGTTAGTTCCCGTGGGATGGGCGGGAAGAGGAAATCTGGGCGCAACGATCCTGAATCGCACGCTCATTACAATGACCTGCACCATAAGCAGCATCAACAACCGCTTGAACATGGTTACGGTACAGCTGAGGCATACTGTAGGTGGTTCCGTTTGGGGTTTTCCAAAAGTCGATTAGCCCGTCAGGTGATTGAACAGTGGAGTTGGGTGAAGTCTGTCATCGGCCGTATTCTTTTTGAAGGTTCCATAGTGGAACAGGGTCTGATGGGATGGCTGCGAGAAGAGTCTCAGGGGAGAACGGTTCTGAAGTAACCTCAAACACAATCACAGGAGGGTCAGATGGGATGGGCCGAGAAAAGCGACCAGCAGAGCGCTGCTCCAACTCATACGCAGAACGCAACTCAGCAACATCATCCTCCAAATCCTGCGCCAAAGACCAACCACAAGCAACCTCATAACGAAGAGCTTCCCCAACATCACCGACAACAAAGGTAAGAGCATCCAAGATTTCACGTACAGTACGTTCTGCCATGAACCTATCTTACAAGAACACAACCCGCCCTGTCAAGACCGATCTTCGAAAAAACCACCGAAAACAGGGTCAGTCAGCAAAAACCCCAGAAATCTGGAAAAACCCCAGAAATCTGCGGCCCGCCCACATGTTGTTTGTGTTGTGGTAAGACAGTTTTGTGTGAGGAACGAAACGAGATCAGAGTTTGCGGATACGGTTCAATGCTGCCTGTAATGCTTCCCGTGGGTTTTCAGGTTCAGGTACAGGTTCCCCTTCATATTGGGCTAATGCTTCTACTGCTTCCCCTAGTAGATTGGCTATTCCGCTCTCTGTGAGGTGTAGGTTACGCATGTTTTGGAGGTCTTGGATGAGGGTCACGTCTTGTTAGCTGCTCCCGCAGCCTACAGGATGTCGAGCAGGATGGAGATGATCACGTAGATGATGAGTCCGATGGTGAGTTCGCCTGCTGTGATGGGGGCCACCGATGAGGGCAGCGAGGATGAGGATGATGTAAAGGCAGATTACGCCTGCGTCGAAGTCCATGTGTCTATGATACCTGTTTCGGTGGGTTTTGTCAAGGCGTTTTGGTTTTGGTGCCGAGGCCCGTTTTTTGTCACCCTAATTCTAAAGGGGATTGTGAGGGTTGCTCACCGGGCCAGCACTTTCGTTTGGGATTTGTGTGCCGAGTTCAACGGAAGTTCCGTTCAAAATGAGATGAGGAATATGCAAGATACGGAAACCGGTCTTCTTTGAGAGTTTCACAGATGACATCCGTGTTGACCGGTAATCCATCTGGCACACATTCCAGAACCGCCCGGACTTAACACAAATAGCAGGCCCAGACGCATAATCCACAGCAACAATCGAACCCGCAGGCTGATCATCTAACCATCCCCACCAGATGAAACCGTCAGGTTGCGGAGGTTCGTTCTTCCAGATCAGCTTATACTTTTCGGGCCGGTACGACCAGTTGTGTGGGATAGGGCCGGTGTTGTTCACGTTGAACCACCAGCCTGCCTTACGTTTCACACTCACCCACGGGGCAGCTGTGTTACCGTACCCTACGATGATAGCGTCTGTGGGTAGCTGCTTGAGTTGTGTGTCGTTACGGATTTCCATCATCGCACCCATTTTATCATGGACCTAACAGAACCGTCAAGTGCTATGATAGTTGTGTGGCTAAGTCGGTGATGGTGAACTTCCGCCTGAAGGAAGAAGATGTGGATAGGGTGGATGGGGCAGCTGAAAGGTTGTCGATGAGCCGTTCAGACTTTATTCGTAAAGCAGTTTCGGATGCGGTTATCCGCTATACGGGTGGTAGCAACGTGGAAACGGTAGGGACTCGTGGCCCAGCTGCACCTAAGTTGAATAAGATGAAAGACAGTGGTTGCCCTAACAACAGTTACTGCCATTTCATCAAGGACACAGCAGGTTCGAAAACTTGCGGGACTTGTGGGGTTAAGAAATGAGCGAGGACTTCAAGGACGTATCGGACTCTCAGGACTTCGGGGACCCTTCGGACTTGGTGGATGTGACGTTGTTTGGTGAGTTGTCGTTGCGCCCAGCTGCTCCACTTGTTGCTGTGGAACCGGTTGACCCTGATGTTATTCTGCCTTCTGTTGCTTGGGTATGGGAAGATCTTGATGATGAGGATTTGGCTGAGATCCCTGATGATGACGTTAAGGTTCGGCACACCCGCTATTTCACTGCCGACCAATAATGTTCATCTCCCCCATTTGGTGGGGGTTTTGAGCGCATATAGAACACGCACCTTATGTTAACATGGCTGACATGTGACGGTGTGATCATATTTGTATCAGATCTGTTGACTGAGGGTATAGAATAGACAACACACCACAGGAGAAGCGTTGAACAATCATGGACACCACCGTTGAGAACCCAACCGACTCAGACACAGAAGGCTTCGGTACATCTGTGCGTAAGGCTGTAGAGGTTTACAGCGTGTCCATTGACACGATCCTTACGAAGGCACGTCTCGCTACTCAGATGCTTGATGCCAAGCCAATTCAGGGAACAATGTAACCGAGTTCCTCGTATAAACATCTGGTTGGACCCGTTCAGAAATGGACGGGTCTTCTGCATTTTCTGGTGTCCCTGTCCGTCTTACACTATCATCCAGCATTTCATAGAGCATATCAACAATCTCAACTACTAGTTGACGCCGGATCTCAATCGTGATAAGATCATCAGCGTAAGGGAACAGCCGGTAGTTGAAACATGTGGGCCAACGCTCCATGCTGATAAGAGCAGGTGGTTCATAATCCGCTGGTAAAGTCTCATGAAACTCCACAAGCCGTTCCTCATATGGCATATGTAATCCCATAGCACCATCAGTGTAGTCCACCAAATTTCCTAGTTGCCGCCCATCCGTGAAGAATGTTCCCCGGACACCACGCGAACTGTCCACAGTGGGAGCGTCCCGGACACCTTCGGGTGAGTCCACAGTGAGGGCAGGACTTCCGTCCCGGACTCCATCAGGAACGTCCACAGTGTGCGTCCCTGTCCGTCCCGTCTCGTCCTGGGACCCGACGCGAGGTCCTGAATGAAATTCTGTCATGAACACAGAATAATCATTTGCTGCTACCGTCCGTGGTCGAATGTCACTCTCCGTGACATCGGGGTTTTCTTCGATGATTTCGAACAAATCGTTTGACATCCCTTGCTTTGTTTGTCATACTGGCGTCATGCAGAACTACGGATCACTTGAAAGCCACCTGATCGAATCCCTCGCGGGGATGACACCCGATGACATGATGACGCGCCGCGACGCAGAACTGACCTATGCGGAACATCGTAGCACATTCGGCTTCGCGAAGACAGCCGGTAAGCTCCTGAGCGATGAGGGAGAGAACGAGAAACTTGCGAAGGGGGAAGGTGTAGCGCTGATCATGTTGGCTCTCGCGCCTCATTCCGCAAGCGGTATCGCGGATGTCTGCCCTTTCTCAACCGAATCATGCCGCGCTCACTGCGTAGCGTTCAGCGGTAACGGATTGTTCCCCGCGGTGCTCCGGGCGCGACAGGCTCGCACCGCGTTTCTTGTGGGCGACCCGCGAGCGTTCGTTTCGCTTCTCGTTCACACTCTGGATCGTGAACTGAACAAGCGTGATCTAGCGGTGCGGCTGAACGGATTCTCTGATATCCGATGGGAACGCGTTCTCCCCGCGTGGTTCTGGGATCGCTACTCTGACGTTCAGTTCTACGATTACACAAAGCATTCCGTTCGTTCGCGACCGGTCGCTACGATGCCCGCGAAGTACGCTCTGACGTACTCTGTCACGGAGCGTTCTACCGCTACCGGTATCGCCCGCGAAGTCGCTTCGGGTCGTTCCGTCGCGGTGGTGGTCGATGTCAAGGGCGGTAAGCCCCGCGGCGCTTCTGAGCTTCGCCCGCTACCGTTCGCCGGTATGGTCGATGGCGATACGAACGACCGCCGATTTGACGATCCGGGCGGTTCCGTGGTAGCCTTGCGTTACAAGGGTTCGCTTCGTTCTGGTGACCCGTTGGTCGTGAACAACGATCGGCTCGCGGCGATCATGGCAGGGGTGAACGGTTGAGGCATCATGTCGTTAACCTAATCGCAACATCATGGGAGAACGCAGAACCTAAACCCCCGAAAGATGGGGGACCCGGTTGGCTCTTTGTTGTGATACTTCTGTTATTGATCGTTGCGGGCTTGCTATATGGGATTCCAGCTGCTATCATGTTTGTACTCGGTTGAAAGGAAAACATGCCTGAGGTTGATCTACGGTTACCGGACTATGAGGCGATGCGCCACTATCCAAGCTGGACGGACCCGCTAGGACAGCTGATGCGTCCGGGGGACGTTGGGTTCTGGCCGGTCGCATACGGGTCCTCCTACCGGATCAAGTTCGGTATGGTGAAAGCGTTGCAGCGGACGAACGCTAAGGGCGAACCGTACCTGGACCGCAGCTATGTGAACGACCCGGAGTATGTGGATGTTCACGGACGGAACACTCAACGGCGACCGGTGGACGTGCCTTCGGTGAAGATGAGTATGTACGGACTGGGGACCACTTCACCACCCGGACGACTTCACTTGAGCGTGAGCGACGGGAACAGTACCGTGTCAGCCGGACGGGTATGCAAATACCACTTGACAGTCGATCAATTCCTTGATACGCTAGGTGTCATGGATGACGACAGTTACACCATCGTTCGATGAATGAGGCGGAAGCAAGGAAGCTGTTCACGATTTCCGATGAACGCCACGATGAGGCTTTGATCAAAGCTAACGCGGCGTATCGTGAAGCGATTGAACAAGCGCACCGGGAGTACGATCACCGGAACGAACTGATCACTCTGGCGCTTCAGACTTCGGAATCTTCAGAACGTCACAACTGACGATCATTTCGTTGGGGATAGCGATACCGTCCCCGACCAAACCTGTTTGTGTGCGGTTCAGGACGATGACAGTCCATCCGGGCTTGGTGTCCTTAGGGAGTCGCCATCCGACTGTTTCGCATGTAAACTCACCGGGTTCGATGGACCCTACTTCAGCCCAGGACGGGTAGCAAGCGTGAGCGTCACGCCACACAATATAAACAGGCTTCATCTTCGACATACTTAGATTCTACTTGACAGCCCACCCGATTCCGTGTAAGGTAGTGATATGAGACTTGTAGATACGAACGGCGACAACGCCAAGCTGGAACTGTCCGTAACGGAGATGAGCCAGCTGGTAGCGGCGCTCACCACCTATACGGTGTCCATGACGGAGAACGCTACGAAGCTGATCGAGGCTGGCCAGATGAGCGTTGAGCAGGGACAGCTGGTGAAGGCGCACGGTGAACGTTCGCAGGCGATGGTTCACACTCTGATCGGGACGGTGGAAACGATCAACGGAACTTCGGACCGGGAGTTCCTTGACATGTTGCAGGACGGACCGTTCGTGGGGTGGACGCCTGATGACGGTGAGAACCCGATCGGTATCTCAAAGTAGGTTTGATAGAATGGCGGGGTGAAGAGAACCCCGCTCAAACCATCGGCCCCTCCGAAGCGTTCTAAGCCCCTCAAGCGAGGTCCGGCCCCTAAGCGTACCGGGAAGCTCAAACACCGCTCAGAACGGACGCAACGGGTGTATACGGAGCAACGTATCCCGTTGGTGATCCGTATCCTTGAGGAACGCCCCGAATGTGAAGCGTGTCCGGTCTGGAATGCTTATGATGGGGTTGACAGAGAACCGAACCCTAGTGTAGACTGCCATGAGAAGCTGACACGCGGAAGGTCCGGTGGGGTTTTCGGGACGGCATGGCTGGACCCGGACAACATTCTTGCGGTGTGCCGCCCTTGTCACACTCGGATAGGGGATAACCCTAAGATTGCGGATGAGCTTGGCTTGACAGTACCGTCCTGGTCTGGTAGACTTAAGGCAGATGACCGATAAGAGTAAACCCGACAAGAGGACGAGGCTCACTCCCGTAGAAGATATGTTGCAAGCAGCTGAGAAGAACGGTTGGCTTGTAGATAAGACAGGACCGTTCATGACACTCATGTGTCCTGATGTCCTGTTGGGGAAGTTCATGGAACCCCAAATCTTGCATTGCACCGAAGATGAGAACGGGTACCTTGCGGGGGACCCGAAGTTGCACACGGTGGAAACTTTCGCGAACGTCCAAACCGGTGAGTCCACCTATAACATTACTGGTGGCGCTGCGTTCCGTGCAGTAAAGAACACTTACCATCCGTTGAGGTCCTTACCTTTCTTCAATGCTGTTATGGCGGCGGGACGTAACGACCGGGAGTTGTGCGAGCCGCACGGCATCCCTCATAGCGCTTTGCGTATGCCTAGGCTTCGAGGGTACATGACGTGGAAGGAAGCTGACAAGTTCTCTGTGAAGCTCCTGTCCCGTCATCCGGCTGAGATTTGGGGTGCTGACGCATGGATTAGAACTGTTGAGGAAGGTTGGCTTTAAGGGTTGACATCTTATCGTGGATGCGGTAAGATCATGTCATGAACGAAGACGCTTACCTTGACGCCAGCTACGAGGATCGTTACGATATCGGGTTTGATGACTACCATGATGATGGTGGGGACCTGTACGACGACGCTTCGCACTACTACTACGACGAAGAGGATTTCTCATGAACAAAGAGCAATGGGTGGACAAGGTGGAGAACGCTTGGGACGACCTTGAATTCGCTCAAGCCCTCCGTAACGAGGTCCGTATCAAGCGGGCGCAGGACCAGCTGCATCAGCTGTACGAGAACGGGTTCACGAAGTCCCCTAGCGATTGGGTCCGTCAGTTCCTTGGGTTGGGGATGTTCACCCGGACCCAGATTGAGGCGATCCGGGCGATCAAACCCTTGACCGTAAGGTAGAATTGATCTATGGCATACGCTTTCATCATCATCGACACGTTCATCCAGTGCGTCCCCTTCTGGAAGGCCCGCAGGAATTTCTCATAGAAGTTAGTTGACATCGGCAGTAAAGCCGAGTATACTAATGACATGCTTACGAACGAAGATCCTCTCGGTCAGGCAGGCGGGACCCCCATTGCGGGTGGTTGCGGCTGGCTCGTCATGGTTCCGACCAACAACCCCGAACCGGACTTCCCTTCGGATATGTGGAGGGAAGAGGAATGCGGTGCTCCTGCGTTCGAAACGGACCGCGGCTGGTACTGCGAGCAGGGTCACTCCTACGTTGACATGATGCATCGTCATCAAGAAGGTTGGGATTACTCGGATTAGTTGTTGACAACCACCATCGAAAGAGGTAAGATATTCTTATGAGCAACTACAAAGTCAAGGGCGACTGGATCGACATCACGTCGGAGACGAACACCTTCCCGGCGCTGGATGAGGTGAGCATCGAAACGTGCAGCCTTACCCACACCGATGGGTTCGGTCGAGAGCACACCATCCCTTACGGGGCGCACCGTGTGAAGGCACCCGGTAAGCGGACCCGCACGTTCAAGGGCGAAACGGCTTGGATGGACGCTGAGCGTCTGGCAGGCGACTGGCAATCAGAGATCAACCAAAGAAAGAGGAACTGGTAATGGACGACATCGACCTAAACCATTACACTTGGCGTACCGAATGGGAGGACGGCCCGTCGCTGGTCGTTCCTTGTTCCAACCCAAACGATTACGAGTACCCGGCTGACGGTATCTTTTCCACGGTTGATGAAGCAATCCGTTACCGTGACGAGTGGATCGAAGACGGACATGACTGCACCGAATGGGTGCTGGTCAAGTTCGTTGGAAACGTTGTACCTATCCCTTGACGGGGTTACGGTTCCTGTAGTACAATTCGATACAACAAAGGGAAGAGGTCACAATGAAGGTTCTGTTCACGACATCATCGAGCTACTGGACCCTGGACCTTGAGGGGAACACGATCAGCCGTCAGCCGATCAACCCTGAGGATCGGGACCACCCGACGTTCAAGTACGACCTGCTGTCCGAAGAGACGGCGCTTGACCACTGCGAGGTTGTCAAGTTGTTCGGCGGGGACCTGCACCTGAACGGTGTCCTTGCCGATGGGATGCCGTTTCTGAGCGGATTCCTCACCGAATTCCCAACAATCATTTGACAACGTGAACCCGGCAGGTTATACTGGGTTCATGGATGAGACGTGGATGGCAGAAGAGTACGAGCGTCAGCAAGCCCTGTGGGAACAGGAGATGTTCGATGAGCGTTTCGAGGACTGGATGACCGAAGGGTCGTACCGGGACTGGGCGCTCAAGCACCCTTCTCACACTGTCGCTCAACTGAAGGCTGCGTTCCTTGATGACATGCTTGATGACGCTATCTCAGCTGCGGAGGCTCAAGCCGAATGGTGATTTACGGGTTCTGTGATTGCAACGTATGGCCGCTGATGCTGGACCCGAGAGGGCACGGCAGATGCGGTCGTTGCCATGTCCAGCCTGAAGTGATCGGGACTGAGGACGAGGCGCTGTCCGCTATGGTCCGAGTCCACGGTTATGGTCCTGTCCCGTTCGAAGAGGTCCCTCACGCTCCTGCGTGGGGTCCTCCTACAGTTCGATCAGGTCACGCGCCCGGATAAGGTAGCTGTCGTCCGGGTCACTGTCGAACGCAACGAACAGGCGTCCGTCGTCGGTTTGTCCGACTGCGGTACCTTGGGAGCCTGCGGGGAAACGGTACGTCTTCCCAAGCAGATAGAACTCTGCGTCCTCCGCAAGTTCTACTCTGGTTTGGATTTGCTTTGCCATGCACTAACAATACAGGATGGCAGGGTGGATGTCAACTACTAGATTTGTTTGCGAATAGCTTGACATGCCTTGCAAGGTGTGGCATCATAGGTTCATGGCAAAGAACAAGCGCAAGAAAACACAACAGCGCCCGGAGCTTGCTTCGGTTCGAGCCGCTGCACGTCAACGTGACATTGACGCTGGGCTGCCGAACTGTTCTTACCGGTTCAGCACACCTACTGACAAGTACAAGGCGCGTGGGCGTTCTTGGAAAGGCGAATACTAATGGACCCCAAAGACATCCGCAACATGCGAATGGCGAACAACGCAACCGTTCTTCACTTCACCCCTTCCACCACCCCGAACCGCGGGACCGTTCTGTGTTCGTGGAACGACGACTACGTGACATGGTTCGTGTACCGGACCGAGACTGCCAACGGGTGGGACGTGAAGTGGGAAGCCGAGATCGGCCATTACTTCTACAAAGACTTCTTCGCTGCTGTTGACGACTACAAGGAAAGGGTGTAAGATCTAGCTATGTTCGATGACTACGACGATTACGAAGATGACGAACCGATCACCCGTGACGAGAACGACGTGGTGAACGAAGAGGTTGACCAGCTGCTTGCTGACGCTTGGGAAGGGTTGCATCACCGTCCCTCCCTCAAGGACGCTGACTGGTGGGTCGGCGAATGAAGTGGGCTGCGGTTGTCCCAAGCGGTTCAGCGATCAACATCAACAAATCTTCGGATTAGTTGTTGACAGGCGTGGTTCCCGTCTCTACAATGGAACTTACCCGGTTAGCTTAACAAGGTAAAGCACCTGAGAGATCAGGGGAAGACAGTTCGAGTCTGTCACATGGGCGCAATTCTGGTAGGCTACGGGTTTTTCTTTCTACTTTAAGGGGTCGCTGCGCACCGCTAACTATGTGCGTTAAGGGATGTTGGTAAACCATCCTAAGCACCTCGCTTACCAGAATCTTTCTGAAACTACTTGACAACGAATGTCAGGTTCAGTACAATGAAACCAACAACAACCAATGAGGTACGAAATGACTGAGTTCACTGGCAAGACCGATTCCCTGTACGCTGTCTTCTCCCCGGAGACGAAGGACGAACTGGTCGATCTCGGCTTCGGGCTGGGTAAGGCTGAGGGCCTTCAGGAGGGCACGACGATCGCTCTTCCCGACATCATGAGCGCCGATGGCACCGGGGTCCGGTTCGCCACGGTGACGGGCATGTCAACGGTTCACCCGACGATGCTCGCAACGACGGTTCACCTTGAGCCGTTCGAGCACATGCACCTGACCATGATCTTCCGCAAGGACGATGACCTGATCATGCTTCACAACTCTGCTAAGGTCGCCGCTCGGCTGGACGTCGCTGATCTCCTGCGGGCAATCTTCGGCGGCTGAAGAAATCTGCAATAACTACTTGACAAGCTAACAACAGTCAAGTATAGTGGTTCTTGTTGAGGGCAATCCGAACCAAACAAACCTTCGGAAACTTTCTCAACAAACAGCTTGACACCAGCTGCGAAACGATGTAAGGTAGTGACATAAACAAACCGGGAACACTCCCACAACAAACGAGGTATAAACAGCATGGCAATCGAACTGATCACCCCCGAGTTCATCGGTACCACCCTTCCCAACCTGAACGTCGGTCGCCCGCCCGCCGACATCGCCGGTTCCCTCAAGGATCTCCGCAAGCGGCCCCGCAACTGGGCGCGGATCACGGTTCCTTCCGACAAGCCGGTCGCTCCGACCGTCACCAGCTGGAACGCTAACCTGTTCAACGCTGCGAAGGCCGACCCGACGATCCTGAACTTCGAGTTCGCCACCCGTCAGGTGGAGGACCCGGAGAACCCCGGTGAGATCCTGGGTCAGTCGATCTACGCCCGGTACGCCCCGGAGGTTCCGGCTGCGAAGGCTCCGAAGGCCACGACCAAGGCTGCGAAGCCCGCGAAGGTTGCTGACGCTGAGGCTGTCGCTGACGCCAGCTGATCCGGTGGGATGGGTGAGAGAAATCTTGCTCATCCCACTTGACAACCACCTACCGTCATGGTATAGTGGTTGAAGTAGGGAGACACACAAGATTCCGGGATCGTGTCTCATGCCCAGGGGTGGCGGAACTGCGACCTGAGGGAGTACCCGGACCTGAACTGGACCCGCTAGAATGATCCAGTTTCGGGTGGCGGTAAACGGGATAGCCGCCACTCACCTGATAGTTTGACAGAATCTCATCTGACGGTATGTTAGGGATCGGGCTACGGTATACGGCGACGGTGCAAGGGTTTAGCGGCCCCTCTCCCTGGACCAACCCAGAGGCTACGATGACGCTGCTAGTGATTCTTTGATCCTAGGAAATCAAGGTTACGTGTTGGGTGAGATTCCGTGAGATTATCAGGTAGTCGTTAGGGCGACTCTAACCTAGTGCTTAAGACTCAGTGCTATAATCTTAAGCATGAAGCACTGCAAGAAATGCGGGGAAGACAAGCCTCTCGATCAGTTCCATAAGAACAAATCAAAGCACGACGGTCTAACCACCTACTGTAAAGAATGCTGGAAAGAGTACGAGCGAAACCGAGCAAAGCGAGATCCAAGAGGGACTTTCTACAGGTTCGGCTTGACAGCAGACTCCTACAACGCTATACTGGTGGAACAAGGTTACGGGTGTGCAATCTGCGGATTTACCCCCGGTGAAGGTGACAAGCGCCTAGCGATTGATCACTGTCACACTCAAGGTCATGTTAGGGGTTTACTCTGCATGACTTGCAATACTGGTCTTGGAAAGTTCCGAGACGATCCTGATTTGCTCACCAAAGCAATCGGATACCTCGATAGGGCGAGGTTGTAAACCGTCTTAAGCCCTAAGCGTCTCACTTCGGTGAGGGTGACCCGTTGAGTGATTCTTGAGGCTCATTACCTTAGGATGACAGGCCACGTGAGGTAATGGCTCACGTAATAGCTCTCTCCGTGAATCGGGGTTGAGTGGCTATGCTCATAATACCCACGGTTACCAGGACGGTTGTGGGAGACAAGGGATAATGTTTCTGGCGTACCCACCGAGTACGTGACTTCGGGCAGAGTGAGACTGTCTAATATTAGAAGGTTGATCGGTAGTGCCCCCGCGATTGCGGGGGCACGTGCATTTGTAAACGGACGTTGGGTGTGGTAGACTGTGGTCCTATCGAAAGGGACTTTATGTCTGCTGAAGCTGGTGCTGCCGTTATTGGCGGTTGTCTACTCGTAATCCTCCTGTTTGCTCTCGCTTCCGCCTTCTACGGGTGGATGGTTATCCTTGGGTTCGGTATCGTCCACTCATTCGCCCCTAGCGTGCCCGCTATCGGCTTCTTGTGGGGTGGATGGGGTCTAGGTGCCATCCTGGCTGTGATCCTCCCTAGCGGCTCTTCTAGCGTCTCTAAGTAAGTCCTTGACAGTAGGGTCAGGGTTTGGTATCCTTGTTGTATGAGTGATACCACGACTGAGACGAAGCCCGAGATCAACCCTTACAAGCAGGCGGCGCAGAACCAGAAGGCTGGACTGCTCGCTGCGTTCTTCGTGGCGCTGTACGAGCGTAGGGGTAACCTGCGTTTCGCTGCCCGCGCCCTCGCAACCTTGGACGAGGATGCGTGGAATGACGCTGCGTTCAAGGTGGGGATCAACCCGCCTTCGGATGAGACGAAGGACATCGTGATCGAGTTCGTGCGGATCATCCACGAATCCACAAAGACCATCGCCTGATGCTCACACCCGAGCAGTGGTATGCGCTTAGGCAGGACCCGGACTTCTGGTCCGAGGGTTGCTTGTGGCGCATGGACATCGACAATGCTGCTGTTCGTGTGGGACTTACCGACCAGGACATCTGGGACATCACGGACGGTTTCAGAAGGTTGGAAGCCCGAGGGTATAGTGGCTCGGACGCTTACCGTGAGATGTTCCGTCATGCTGCCCCGTACGAGGACAATGTGGTGAGTTTGGACGCAAGAAAGGCGGGAGCCGCACCACTCGACTCCCGCCTTGATCTTGCCGCTTAGCCCTTGCAGGCTGCCTTGTCAGCGATGCGGCGGTTGCTGTTGCTGATGGCCTTGGCGTCACGCTTGCGACCCCAGTGACCGCGGCCCTTCTTTGCGCCGCTGTGATCCTTGGTTGCTCCGTTGCTCATGTCTATACAGTATACCCTTTCGGCGTTGATGTCAAACGATTCAACAAAGTTTCTGAAACGGTTGACACGGCGATGAAATGGGTGTATTGTTGAGTCATAGCAACAAACGCACTTTCGACACGTTGGGTTCGCTTCGAGGATGACACTGAGATCGGGACCGCTTTCGAGCGTGCCGCTCTCGCCGGTGCGTTCCTGGTGAAACGGTTCCCTGAGATCATGTTCCGTCCGAGTATGGTGAAGGTGGCAGGGGTGGACACTCCGGTGATCACCATCGCCCACCAGAACCGGGGACTGTTGGCTGTCGTTCACGCTGCGATGCTGGCGTGCGGGTCCACCCGTGTCGATCACATTCCTCACCCGTTGCGTTGACATCCCCTCCGTTGTATGTTATACTTGACCTATGACGGAATGGAAAGAGAAGAACGAAGCACGCCGCGCTGCCCGTAGAGGGACGAAGGAAGAGCAGGACGCTCGTAAGCTGCGGCGTATGCTGGGTGGGGCTTTCGGTAACCTCACCGATTACAAGTCGCTTACCGCTGAGGACCTGAGTGTAGGGACCAGCAAGAGTAAGTATCTCTCTCAATAAGAGGCGAATCGAAGCCCGTTCGTGTGGTGGTTCCACGGACGGGCTTCTTCGTGTCCCGGACTATGTTGGATGTCCTCACAGGACACCGCCCCAGTCCCCTACAGGGGTCCAGGGCGGGCGGTCCTTCAGGAACTGTAGTCCTGGTAGCCCCGCTCCTGATACCACTTCTGCGCGGCCTCATAGGTGGGAACCGTGACCGTTGTCACAAGTCCGACAGAGTTGAGGTACCACTCGATGCGGAACCCGTCCCCGTCCGGGTACGTGTTCGCTTCGGCGATCGCTTCCTCTCCGTCGTCCGGGTCGATCAGGAACCATACGTCCAGGGCTTCGCTCACGATTGGCGGTCCTTCCATGCAGCGAGACGGCGGTCCGCTTTGGCGTTCTCGTCCCGTGCCATCTCGCGGATGCGTCGGTTCTCGTTGAGTTCACCGAGCACGTTGCGGTGTCCGGTGAGCGTGGTGATTTGCTGCTCAAGTGTCATGGCCTAAGTATAGCGTGGTTCACGATAGAACGCAAGAAACAATGCCAGAAAGATTTCCGAACAATCGCTTGACACCCCTAGTAATCCGTGGCATCATGTCTACATGGCAAAGAGCAAGATCGACCCGCACAAGGTAGTCACCGACAAGATCCTCGCGATGCTTGAGGGTGGCGTCGTTCCGTGGCAACGCCCGTGGCATACCACTGCTGCGATGCGTATGTCTTCCAAGACTCTGTATCGTGGTATCAATCAGTGGCTGCTTGAGGCCGGGGACGGCCCCGGTGGTAACTGGTGGGGCACGTACCGTCAGATTGAGGCCGAAGGCGGTAAGGTACGCGGCGGGGAGAAAGGTTCTCTCTCCGTGTTCTTCCGGGTGGTTGAGAAGAAGGACGGCGACAAGTACGCGATGCTCCGTCATTCGTACGTGTTCAACTGTACTCAGGTTGACTGGCCGGACGGCGTGGTACCTGAGAAGTTCCTCACTGTCGTGAACAACGAGGACCCGATTGAGGCCGCGGAAGCAATCTGGAACGGCTACAAGGGTCGCCCGTCGCTTTCCCATGGCGGTGACCGGGCCTACTACACCCCGCTGCTGGACAGCATTCAGATGCCGCTCCCTGAGTCGTTCACGTCACGGGCTGCGTACTACTCGACTCTGTTCCATGAGGGTGGACACTCAACGGGTCATGAGAAGCGCCTCAACCGCCCGGAACTGGGTGCCGGTGGGTTCGGTAGCCACACCTACGGACTGGAAGAGTTGACCGCTGAGATGACATCTGCGATGCTGCTGGGGCACGCCGGTATCGAGTGCCAGCACGAACAGAACGCGGCTTACATCGGCTCATGGTTGAAGACCATCAAGGAATCGCCCACGATGGTGGTGCGAGCCGGGACGAAGGCGCAGTCGGCGGTCGATCACATTCTCGGAACGAAGTTTGCGAAGAGTGTTGACAAGGAAGACAAGGAAGGGTAAGATAGGGACATGGCAACGATCATGCAGTTCATCCCCAAGCAGGACACGATGGTATTCGAGGGACCCTGTGAGGTGTCCGTAGGGTTGAGTCCGGGGGATGTCCGTGGGGTGGCGTCCCAAGGGGAAGGACACCCGCTGATTCTGTCCGGCCCGATTTGGGTGATGTTCGAGGGTCAGAAAGTAATCTGACAAATTACTTGACACTCTGACCGAAAGGCGGTATAGTTATCTCATGAGCGAAACCACCACCACCGAAACCACCGAACGCATGGCCTCCTGCTACTGCGGGCGCACCCGACCCAGTTCTGAGCGTAAGAGCTTGTTCGGGTTCCAGGACCGTTCGGCCACTTCCAAGGGTGCCACCGAGAACTGCAAGCATTGCGGGTTCTGCGACTTCACCCACCCCGACATCTGCGAGTTCAACCCCGGTACGGGACGACCGAACGGTGGGCGTCAAGGGGATCACAAGTTCGAGCCGCGGGGTGAGATGCCCACGGACAGCTACTACTGCGGCTGCCGCGGTTGGGATTGACCGAAAGGGGAGGGAAACCTCCCCGGTCCCATGTCCGTCCCCGTCCCGGACTAAATCATCATGTTATGTGGTCCTGGACTTTTCTTTGAAAGAATGCTTGACAGGCTGAACGAACTGCGTCATAATAGGGACACACCACAACGAAAGAGGTAACCATGACGGTCACCATGCAAATCATCGCCCCCTTCACCCCGCAAGAGCAAGAGTTCCTGAGCGACATCATCACGACCGCTGTCGAGGGCGGTATCGGGTACTGGTCGCAGGTGGACAGCTACGAGTGGTCGCCGCTGGACCTGGATCAGGCGGATTGGAAGCCCACCACCGTCGTGGTTTACGACACCGAAGAGTACGGCGAGAACGCTGAGCCGATGCCGCTGGACATCGCGAAGGTCGCTGAGGGCATCAACCGGCTTGTTCAAGGCTGGCCTGACACGATGGTCACCAAGGACACGCTGAGCGGGCTGGCAACCCTGGACGCCGGTGAGATCGACTCTGACGCTGCGGACGCGATCGTGCAGTGTGCGCTGCTGGGGGAAATGGTTTACGGATAACGAAAGAATCCCGCTAGATTGGTTGACAGTCTAGCGGGATTCCGTTATAGTTATCTCATCACCACAACGAAGGGCACACAATGACTCTCACCCCTGGCACTGTCATCATGAACACCGAGTTCATCGAAACCGAGGTTTGGCCTCGTAACAACCCGGACCGCGCTTACCTCGTTGAGATCCCGCCTCGTACGTTCGGGACCGTCACCCGGATCGTTGAGGGTAACGAGAACCGGCTCACTCAGGTGCTTGTCGAGTTCGACGGGTACGAGCATCACGAGATCGACATCTCGTTCGAAGAGTACGAGATCACCGAGTAAGGGCAGGGGAGGGACACCTCCCCCAGTCCTGCGTCCGGTATGTCCTGGACTGAATCATGTTATTATTCTGTCCGTCCGGTTTGGACATTTCTCGGATTTGTTGTTGACAAATCGGTGGGATGGCGTCATAATGGGGACATGACCGACGCCGATAACAACGCAGCCGCCACGACCATCGTCATTCGCTGGTCACCCGCACCTGGACGTAACGGGTGGGTGCTCGGAGGACTGACGCTGGGTTCGATCCTCAACCCCGTGGACGAGATTCCTGCGATCGGGACCACGGTTCTGACGGGATGGGGTAGGGATGCGGACAACGGCTACCCTCTTGAGATCCTCGGGTCCGCTAAGGTGGTGGAGTGCCCGCGTGGGCAGTCGTCGGCTCCCCGGTACCCAGGACAGCCTGCTGTGGAGTGCCCGATCCTTGTGCAGTCGGAGGACGGCGGTTACACCTACGTGAACGTGTGGGTGAAGACGCAGTAGGATTTTCTGACAAAGTATTTGACAAACGTGTCCGGTCATGCCATAATAGGGACATGAACGAGAACGTAACCCAGATGCTTACCCGCCTCGCCGCCAGCTACCTGGACGAGGCTGACGTGTACGGTCAGTTCCGCGCTGTGGTGATGGGCGAGTGCTTGAGTGCTGGCACGACCGCTTTCCTTGCCAACCCCAACGAGGCGGCTGGACGCTGTGACGCTCAGGACGCTGTTGTGAAAATGCTGGATTTCATGCTTGACAACCCCGCTGGAAAGTGAGATACTTAACCCATGAACTTCGACAAGCTCTCTCTCACCACCGAGTACCGGGGAATCCGCAAAGAGGACAACTGGGAGCACTACCTGTGGCGTGCCAACATCATCGGTGTCGGCGATTCGATGAGTGTCCGTTTCCGTTGTGGGATGGCGTGGGTGGAGGACGGTAAGCCTAAGCCTCCGACACTTGAGGACGTGATTCATTCCATCGTGTCTGATGCGTTGTGTGTGGCGGATCAGGACGGGCTGCCGTTCATTGAGCAGCAACCGGGACGCTGGCACACCTTCGAGTCGTTCGTCGAGGACATGGGTTACGACATCGAGGATAGCCGTGAGCTTTCTCGGGTCGCCAACATCTACTCGGCGTGTTGCAAGCAAACGATTGCTTTCCTTTCCTTCCTTCGAGGTCAGGACATGCTGAAGGATCTGGACGCTATCTGCGAATATTTCATCAACTACTAGTTGACATTGGGCGGTGACTGTGCGAGAATGTACTCATGCAGTCACCGCCTACCCCTTTCCACACGGCACGCCAGCGGTCGATCAAGAATTACTCGTCCGAATGGTTGAATGCACGTTGTCAAGTGATCACCGCAATGATCGCGTTGGGTCACGGACGGTGGGTGTCCCGACATAATTTCGGTCAGTTGTGTTTCCAGCGTTCGTTGTGTGCTAGGGAGTTGCGTAAGCGCGGCGACTTGGCGGCGGTGAATGAGCGTTTCGGGCGACCTGAGGACCAGGCCCGTAAGATTATGACAAACAAAGATCGAAATGGTGGTTGACACCCGGTTGATTAGCTGTCATACTTAGGTCATGACCAAGACCGTTGTGACCCAGTTCAAAGACCGTGGCGTGTTCGAGATCGCCCACGTGGTCGTCGGTTCCAACATGGAACGGATGACCGCCAGCGCACATTTCAGCGGTAACACCGTTCGAGTCTGGTGCTTCGGCTTCGGTGGACCCCGGAAAGACTTTCGAGTCTGACCGGGGTTTACCCCTTGACAAACCACAAACAACATGAGAGAATGGAACCATGAACGAAGCAATCGAAGCACTCATGCAGGTACCGGTACCGGACATCGGGTTTCCCACGATGTTGGTGGGTGGCGCTGTACGTGACGCGTTGCTCGGTGTCAAGTCCAAGGACTTGGATTTCAGCGTGGAAGCCCCGTCCTTTGAGGCGATGATTGTTCACGCCACTGAGGTTTGCGGCGATCCGTTCGTCGTGACCCCTGAGACGTTCACGGCACGTTTCAAGAACCCTGTCAAGGGTGGACCTGCGTTGGATTTCGTGTTGGCACGTGAGGACGGCCCGTCATCTGATGGACGGCACCCCGATTACGTGAAAGCCGGGACGTTCTTTGATGACATGATGCGTCGTGACTTCACCGTGAACGCTATGGGGTTGGACCTCAAGACAGGCGAGATCTTCGATCCGACCGGTGGAATGCGCGACCTTGAGAACATGGTCCTTACGTTTGTGGGTAACCCCATGGACCGTATCAACGAAGATGCGTTGAGGATCGTTCGGGCATGGCGTTTCGAGATCGTCAAGGGGTTCACCCCGGACGGTGACACCGAAGAGGCTTGCATGAGTCCTGAGGGTGCGGAGTTGTTGCGTACGCTCCCTGTTGAGCGTATCCGCCCTGAGTTGGAGAAGATGTTGCAGGCGGATACGTTGGCGTCGTTGAGGTTGTTCACTCAGATGCCGGACGTGACCCGTTCAGCGATGTTCCGTAACGGGTTGCGTTTGGCAGCTACGAACAAGGCTAAGCCTGTCAGCGAATAATTCGTGATAACCCCTTGACGCCGATGCGTTGAGGGGTTATCATGTTCTCATGACAAAGACGCTGATCTTCGCCACCTGCAAGTGTAACGTTTGGGAGATTGATCCGATGCTCCCCACAATCCCTTGCGGGGCCTGCGGTGAGAAGGTGACGCGTCTCAACAACATGTGCACGCGGGCTGACGCTGAGGCTATCCTCGCTGAGGACCACGGCGCTACCCCATGGGAGTAACGATGAACACCTTTCCTGACCATATGCCCAACAGCGGAGAACAGGTCCCTGCTGACCCTGCGGATTTCCTCAGGGACCTGTTTCTCGCTAACAAAGGTGTGATTGACGCGATGCAGCTAGGTCACGCCATGGGACGTCATACGTTCACCTACGGACAGAAGATCTTGGACGCTTGGGAGTCCCTGAAGTCCGAAGAGTACGTGGTCCGTGAAGGTCCGAACTGGGTGTGGCCGATGCAACGCTGGTTCTATTCGATCTAGATAATTCCGATTACCCCTTGACAACAACAACCAGAAACGGTAAGGTATACCTATGAACTTCACCAAGCTGAACAGCCTCATGACCACCACCCGAGCATCCCTCGGACGCAACCTGACCGCTGAGCGTGCCCTGGACGCCAGCGTGATCACGATCCTTGACGGGGACACCCCGCTGGTTCGTCTTCACAAGACGGGCGCGGTCGACTTCGGGATCACCGAACCCACCCAGCGGACCGCTGAGGTCATCACCCAGTTCCTGACGGGGAAGGACTTCGTGAGCGTGTCCGGCCCTAAGCCGGTCATCCACCGGGGCGAGAAGGGGACGACGACGGTGCTGCCGGGGAACTGGTACCAGATCGGTCCCAAGGGCGGGCTGAAGAAGAAGGTCGGGGCGTGACAGCCAAGGACCTGCTGGATCTTCTGAGTGGAGTTGACCCGGACACCGAAATCGTGATCTGCACCGAGGACCATCGTGGCGGTCACACTTACTCGGTGAAGGACGATTGGTCGGGGGTTGACAAGTCGGCAAAGACGCTCTACCTGGAAGTTGGCAAAGAAATCTAGGGAATGGGTTGACATCGGGGTGAATGTGCGGTATTGTTACTACATGAACAAGACGCCTTTCACCCCGAACCCCTTCGCCGCTGAGAACGCTCGCCTCGCTGAGCTTCGTCTCACCGCTAAGGAACTGGCCGCTGAGTCGCCGGTTCGTCTCGATTCCACCTACGTGCGCAACGTTGCGCAGGGGATCTACTTCGATCAGGCTGACCGCCTTCAGAACCACTACATGGGCGCTTACCACGCCCAGAACGCTGGCGACATCACGCTGGCCGCTGCTCTCAACCGGGTGCGCAACTAGCGCCCGGTTCCTACTGAACTAAAGGGGTGATCAAACCGCTTAACTGACGAGTTGCCTAAACTTTCGTCGTGATAACATAGCCTCGGACCGGCTCACTCCAGATGGGGTGGGCCGGTTCTGCGTCCAGGTCCGGTTTGGACTGTGGTGAATAGTTTGATTCATTGGGGACTTGTTGGGACTTAATGGACTTCTGTGGACGTGTTGGACGTTGTGGACTTCTAGGACTTATTGGACTTGTCGAGTTAAACGTTGGAGCACTCCAACATTTATGGTCCTTGACATGGGTGAGCTAGTGTGAGAGAATGGGTGTATGGGCGCACATAACAACCGTGAGATGGCAGCTGCTTCAAGGGCGAAAGGGTCCGTTGTGACTGGTGGACGGTGGTCGTTGTTTGGGGCTGGTTATGACGCTCCACGTAACCCGGCTGATTGTCTTCACTGTAAGGGGACGATGCGTGCTCCTGGTGACGGGAAGACGGCTTGTGGGTTCTGTGACACCCGTGTCCCTAAGCGTTAAGCCGAGCTAGAGATATTTCTCGGCTTTCCTGCCGAACCACTTGACACCACACAAGAAAGCCCGTATACTTAGCACATGACCCACCACGACCCTTACTTCATCACCGCTGACCCCCGAGACGAGATCGTGTACGCGATCTATGAGGCTGCTGTCGCTGAACTAGCGATCTTCAGCGGCCCTGGTGTCCCCATGCTGCACATGACGGCTGTGCGGCTCGCAATGGAAGCCTACGACCGTGTTGTGCCCTACAAGGGGCACGTGAAGGGCGCTCTCGCTGCTTCTGACGCTCTGGTCGATGTTGTCGGTGACCTGATCGACAGAGTGGAGCGGGACAATGGCTAGGGCTGCTGTCGAAGAGATCACCGGCGACCATGTTCTGCGGTTCAAGCTGGTGGACACCGATACTCATAAGGTTGTGTCCACATGGGTGTATGTGAGTCCTGAGGGAATGGACATCGCAGCTGACATCTTCGTTGATGGGGTGTGGGATTTCCTGGTGGAACGCAACGTTGATGGACGTTGGGTGAAGGACAGCTAACCCGAGATCTGACCGGCAAAGAATCATAGCCTGGTCCGCACCGGCCCCGTACGCTTTGTGGTGGAGCGTGCGGGGCTGTTGTGTGTCCCGGACAGTTTGGAAAAGTCCTACAGGAGGACAGTTGTCCGTGTCCCGGACAGTCGCGTGAGTCCCCACAGGAGGAATGTCCCAGTCCCTTTTCGCGGGTCCGTCCGGTCGTCCCCGCGTCGGTCGTCGCGATTCCGACCCATCGAACACGCGTTCGGGCGAACAGGCGTTCGGTTTCGAACACGCGTTCGCTCGCGGGAGTTAGCACCGATCGAAAAGGTTTCAACTGCAATCACCTCCTGGTCACTCTGTGTGGTCGGGTTGAGTCACCTATGATGACAGGTGTTCGCGGAAGTTTCCAGCACATTACAAAGAAATCCTAGAAATGAGTTGCAACCGGCTGTGGATCGACTAAGGTGACTCTCGTTCCGAACAAGCGGAACCCACACTCTTAGGAGTCGAAATGCTTACCATCGCTGACATGTTCCCGGAAGCTCCGACTGAAGTTCACTTCTCTCTGACGTGCCCTGCGGCCAGCGTCGAGAACACCGAGAGCTACGCCGCGTTCCACTCTTGTGCCATTTCGGCCAGCCTGCTGGGGTTCCGAGTGAGCGTCGATGACTTCAACCCTGATGGTTCAGCGTCGATGGTCGCAACCGGAATGACGACCATGGGGGAAGCTCTCGACTTCGGTGCTCTGCTCTCGGTTCGGGCCGAAACCCATGGGTTCGCGTTCTCGCCCATCATGGTCGCTTCGATCTAGCATCCACCTCTAGGGGCACCCTACGTGCTAGGGTGCCCCTACCTACTCCGAAAGGCTCATGATGAATCGTTCAACCCTGAAGGCAATTCTCTGCGGTGCGCTCGCTCTACTGGCATTCGCTCTCGCGGGGATCTTCGCGAACGGCAACGTCTATGCGAACGTTCGTAGCTCAACTCCGACGACCATCGTTTCGGTGGATAGTCAACCGACCGCGTGCGCCGACTACCATGGGGAGCGCTACTGCAACGTTTCGGGCGATACCGAGTCTGCCGTTCGGATCGCGCCATGATGGCGATTCTTTGGGAGAACGCTACCGACGCGGAGCGCTCCGAATTCCTAGCGGTCACCGAAGGGGAATTTGACTTGCTCGCGTTGATCAACTACCGCGGCCCATGGTTCGCGACCGACATCGGTTGTGACGATCCGACCGACCATCGGCGCGGATTGTTCGGTCGCTGAACTTTCTGACGATTCTGGCGATTTCGTCAGATCTGACGTTTCTGCCCGATTCGTCAGATCTGACGATTTCGTCGTTTCTGTCAGATTGTGAGCGATGCTCTCGTTTCTGACGATTTGGGCCATTTCGTCAGATTCTCGAGCCTGTGACGGATGTCACACGAAACGAGTTGCAAGCCGCGATCCCATCGACTAGAAATACATCTGTCGCCGGATCGACCGGCCCAAACGAAAGGCTCCCGAAATGAACACCTCCGATCTCACCCCCTACGCTGGCCCGATCGCTTTCCCGATCTACGATCACGCTGGCACCTACGTGGCCGCGGTGGATGCGTGGAAGGAAGACAGCGGCAAGGCATGGCGATGCGAAGTCACTGTCTGGGGCAACCGCGGTTCGTTCCTGACGAACTCGGGAGCACGTCGGGCTACCCGCGATTCCGCGATGCGTGCCGCGGTCGTGATGGCGCTCACTGGGGGCGCGGTCAAGATGGCCCCTGTCGATCCCATGGCGATCCTTGCCCAACACTCGCTTACCATCGGTTTTAGGGTTGCGGATGGCGACGACTTGCCCAACGTCGAAAGCATGGATGACATCTCCGACGCTGGCCCCATCATCCGCGGCTAGGGTTGATCTAGGGGAGTGCCCGAACCGATTTGACTAGGTTCAGGCATTCCACTAGCTTTACCCTCACTCAACCCGAAAGGCTCCCGAAATGACTTCCTACGTGCTCACTTCCCCCATGATCATCTCATCTCGACTTCTCCCCGCGATCCAAATCGGGGGAGCTACCCTGTCGATCGACTTCGCGGGGTACTCCGATGACGATCGGTGCCAGACGCGTCTGATCATCGACATGCCCCATGGGGCAGCACCCCTCTACGATGGGGAGGGGCCATCCATGGGGGTAGGGCAGGAGTACGATCCCCGCGAATGCCTCGGTTCTGCGCTTGTCTTTCTTGCGTACGATGGGGAGCGCTGGCCCCACGCTGAAGATGGGTTCTGCTACTCGGGAGTGGTGGCGGCATGGGCATCCATCCATGATGATGATTTGAGCATCACGGGAATGGAACTACTCGGCGAACTCGACTAGATGCCGAAACCCCCTAGGGGGTCGGTAGGGAGTGCTTCCCCTACCCTGACGATGGCAGGCACCACGTAGACCGAAAGAGAACTAGCCATGGATACTCATACCATTTCATCCAACCATTTCAGCACCGATACGCAAGCGATGGATGCGCTCGCGTGGATGCGCCTACAGCATCCTCGGAGCTACTGCGCTGTGATGCGTACGTTCAGTGAGATGGCTAACCCTAAGTGGGAAGGGTCGTGGCTCAACACTACCGCTATGGGCGTTGATGTTGAGTACGGATCGTGGCTAGTGGAGGCGATCGAAGCTACTGGCGTAGTGATGTGGGAAGATGGCGAACCATGGGCGCTAGTGCCCGATACCGGTACCGATGAGGAAGAGATCGCGTACGCAAGGGGCGCGCTCGCTCATTGCGAACCGGAGCGCTACGGCAACCCGTGCCCCTGTGAGACGCTCTAAGGGGCGCATAGCCCTACCCGCACCTAACCCCCACCTTTTCCTAGAAAGGCCCTAAAATGCCCACTGTAGGCTCTCTGATCCTGATCGAAACGCAAGGTACCCTAGTGCCCGCTACCCTCAAGGCTATCCACCTAGGGGAAGGGTACGTGGTAGCTACCCTCAAGCGAGGCCGCTCACGTAATGGAGCACGCGTCACGGTACCCCTGTCGCAAGTCATCAACCCCTCTCGTATGCGCTGAACGCTAACTGTCGCGAGCACTAGCGCCCGTCACTCTACGTGGTGGGCGCTAGCTCGCGTGCTAACCAAAGGCAGCACATAGAGTTGTTCACCGAGGGCAGCCGCCCCCACCGAACCGTGTGAAAAACATAATTTCGGCGGGATCGAATTCCGTGAAAAACGTTATCCGGTCCGGGACGTTTTCGCACATGATTTCAAACCTTAGTGTCTTACATCAGGTTTGTCGTTGGTATTCGAGTGGGTTGCCGAATAGTTTGGTTGCGTGTGCTTTGGCTTCTGCAATTCGGCCTTCGATTTCTGAGGATTGAAGTACAACGTAAGGCAGATGATAGGTTTCGCATAGTTCAATCCAGTATTCGTCTGTGGCTTCGCGTTTGTCTCCACCGTAACGTAGCGGGTCAGGTTCGAACGGCACATTGGATTGTGTGATTACGTATAGGTCAGATGAGAGTAGGCGTGCGTCTGTGCGGAGTTTGTCTGGTACGGTGTTTGGGGACCAGAATTCCCAGTATCCGACAGTAGAGTACAGGTCGGTGTCTTGAATAATGTACGGGTATCCTTCGGCGGCTCGACCGGCACTTCGTTGCAACGCACGTTGGCCTTTCCAGATCCGTGTCATCACACCATCGTCAAGGTCGTTACCAACAGTTTCCAAGTATGGTCTTGCATATTCGGGGATACGGTGCGCTTCACCAGGAAGAGCGTAACGGAGAGCGTTACTCAGCGTCGTCTTACCTGTGGATTCTGCTCCGAAGATGGTGATGGTTTTACGTAGGTACTTTTGGAATTCTGGGAGGATATAACCGAATTCGTGTTGTGTGCTGGTACGGATGTTGGTGGCGCGAGCAGCAACAATTTCGCGTGAAGGATCGTACGGCATAAACACACCGCCGCACACTTCTGCTAGCTTAATCCCGTATGTCTCTGACGCAACAATATAGTCACCTGTTTGAAACCCGTACTGTCGGAGCAACCGATCCCACATGTTCCAAAAATCGACATCATCGTCACCAGCAGGAACCTGCTGAATAACCTTGTTGTAAGACATCACGTCAACACGGGGGTTATGACGGTAATGTTCTTTCAAAGCCCACACACGGGCTGTCGGGAACGGCTCGTCAGGCATCGTGTTGACCATCACGTTAGCTCGCACCACGTCAAGTTCCGACGCAAAATCAATGATTGCTTTGTGCCCAAAGGTTGGTGGCATAGCTGTCATCAAAACCCATGCGTTAGTCATTATTGTTCCTTAGTGGCATTGTTTCCCACACAACAAGATCTTCGGTCGGGATACTGGTGTAACCCCAAATCACTTCAGGGTCATCAAGTGATTGCACAGCCGGTACCCACCAGTCACCGATGATGTATGTTTTGCGGTCGTCTTTGTCTAACAGCCACCCATCAGGGTGCTGTGTGCTGATGTCAGCTTCACGGTACACAGCTGTACAGTCAGCGCATTTGTATGCTCCGGGGCGCAAAAACATGCTGTAGGAACGCCACAGCTTCACGCCACCAGCGCCACAATCACCACAAACATACGGGATATCGTCAAGGCTCACAAATCTGTTCTTTCGAATCAGGGGTGTACTCTTCACCAAGATCACAAATGTCATACACCCATTCGTCAACCCCGATGTCTTCCACCAGTTTACCATCCGCTGTCTTCACTGTCAAGTACCAAGAATCACCGTAACGACCAGACACCGCGTCCCGAGCCACCACAAGCCCCGCCATTTCATCAGCACCCCGATTATCATCAAAAACACCCACTAAGGGTAAGACACAAAAATATAGCGAGGGCTACGCCCCTCATGATAACTCCAACGGGATCTGCGCTGCATCAAACCTCGCGGCTTGAGCGTAAGCGTTCTGACGGGTACGTTTACATGCACGGCACCCACGATGCTGCCAGCCGTCACGGATATACACGTACGTGTTCTCATCGGTGAAAGCATGACCACGCACACAATGGGTCTTAGCGGCGTTCTGAGCGGCCCCACTCACCCCACGCAACGTGTTCTCACGTTTCGTCACAACCTCCAAATGATGCGGGTTCACACAATGCCGTACCCGACACAAATGATCCCGATCATACACCTTCTGATCAATCTGACCAAACAAATGACGATGCGAATAAATGTGACCTCGAACAGTGCGACCTTCGAACGAGAACGAAGCGTACCCATCCTTAGGCATAATTGAAGCGTTCCACAACCAGCATCCTGTGGTCGGGTCAACATCAATTTTTGCAACAAACCTGTCGAGGAACCCGAACGTGTCGGGGGCTGGCGTGTGCAGAACAAAAGGCATTTACTTTACGCAATCCTTGCTGTAATCTTGGCTTCCATTGCTTCCTAAATCGCGAAGGTTCGCGGCGATAGCTGACCATGCCAGCGAACGCTGAGCGTACGTGTCGCTCCAATTGCCGTCTTCAGAACCCTTATCTCGAACCCAGTTCACCGACTGCTCAACAGCGTAGTCAAACGTGACACAACGTGGCTTAGACGAAGCACCTGCGCTGGCACACCCTGTTACCAGAAGGCATACCAGCGCAAGAATACCTGTTTTCATCGGTTCTGATGGTCGGTACGGTAGTTCGTAACCACGTCAACAACCTTCGTTGCGATGGTTGAACCAGGAGCCTTACCTTCGCGGAACCTCACCGAAGGTGAAAGATCCCACTCAAACTGGTTGATGTTGTAACCGTACCTGCGGTTACCTTCAACCTTCACCATATGCCCCTGAGTGGTCAGCATGTAGCCGGTGTCGAACGTGTTGCCGTTGACACCTGAAGGAACATCAACAAGGATACCCTTCAGCTTCGACGGAGCCTGATTGATCACCGAGATCGCCTCAGCGGTGCTATGGATGTCGACACCTCTACGGTTAAGAGATTCAACCAAACCCTGCTGGAACGCCAACCAGAACTCTTCTGGGTCGCCCTTGGTGGGGTAGAAAGTGTTCCACATGGAACTGTAGCGGGTATCAAACACCGGTTGCGGCATGTCACGCGCGCCAGGCACCTTAGCGGAAACCGTTTCAGCGTACGCCTTAATACCTGTAATCACGGTGTCTTCAGCGTCAGGCCCGCCCTTACCGTCGTTGTAGACGTTCGAAACATCAACACTGATCTCACGACCATCAGGCATCGTAGCCTTCAACGGTGACTCGGTAAGAGCAACCCACACAACGTCAGCTGCCTTACGACCACGATCAACAAGCGCAACCGTCAGCTTGTCAACGATCTTGGCGGTTGTGCCGAAACGCTCAACCCCACCGTTCTTACTGACAGTAAGTGTCAGCGAAGTACCGATGTCGGGGGCGTCAGCGATCTTACGCTTAAACAAACTCATGTGTTTCCTTGTAGGTTGATCGTACACGTGATGTACTCGGGGTCGTTTTTCTGCTGTTCAGCATACAGGTCAGCAGGCACCTTGTCAAGCTGCATATCCTCATTCCATGCTTTCCAACCCCATGCGTTCATACCCAAGAACAGCACATACTGGATAGCTGTAAGAGGAAGACCAATACTGAAGTACACAGGAATCTGGATCCAGTTGACCGCCGTCCACACATACCATGTTTCGATTTTCTTGTTATCCAACAACCACTGGGCGAGCAACGAACCCAACAGAATAAGGATATCCCAACCGGCGAGCGCGCCGCCTGCGGCGGTCAACACCCACACCCCACCAAAGTACATTGCCACTGTGGCAATAATGTACACCGGGATCATCTTCCAAGAAACATGAGTAACAGGCCGGGTTTCATTATCTTTTCCCCATCGAAACCAACCATAAATGAGTTGGATCGTGAGGTACACGTTAAGTAGCGCTGACGCTATAAGACCAACCTGCCAGAACAGCAGAGCGAACAGGATAGTGCTGACCATTCCGACAGCGTACTGCCAGCGTCGTTGACGCACACACAGATAGGTGCAAGCGTACGCTGTGAAGACCGCTGCGGCTTCAAGGAAGACCACCCCGGTAATCCACCCGACAAGGAACGCTAGGCCGTAAGTGAGGCTTATAGCGACCAATGCGAGGATCAGAGCGATCTTGTAGTCGGTTGCGGGTGTGTTGAGATACTTCATTTCACTTTGTACCTTCGTTTGATTTCTTCCCACGCTAGTTGCGTAGCTTGATGAACAGCTGCACGATCAATCTCGTACGGACCGTTAACCGACCATTTCTTCAACAGGTTTGTTTGAATGAAGATTGGGTACTCGATCGGGTATTCTCCACCTTCGATTGCTTCGAACTGACCACACCAATCGGTTGGGAGCACCATCGGGAACCCACCGATCTCAGGTGCGTTACGACAACACTTGTCAACCGATAAACCATCAGCGATATCTGATGGGCGGAAGTAAGCACACTCAGAACAGTTACCGTCTTGACGGCTTGTTACAGGGATTTGTTTGCGTCTGTTGAACACAGAAATATCGCTTTCATGTCTCGCCAACACAGCTGACACAGATGGTACTTGTGTACGATTGTGCCTTCCGGTGGCGAGAACGCTAGAGCAGCGGGTTGTACGATCTCAGTATGACATGAATCGCAACGGATGTCAATCACGGTACGAAGTTATGGTGATCCATGCGTCAGCATTGAACACCTTTTGACGTGGCTTACCGTCAACCTCGTAGCGAACCTCAAGGACTTTGTTCGCATACGTTTCGAAGTAGTTGACGTTACTGATCCGTTCTGGTGCGGCGGTGCCGGGGCGATCAATAACTACGTGCTGAATGTTTTCCATCAGTCTTCAGGCTCCACAATAACCTGCCATACCTTGTCAAGCGGGATCATAGTGGTAACACCGTTCTCGATGATCACAACAACACCCTCAACGATTCGACAATCGTCGGTGTCGAACTTGTCGGTGATGACTTCGTTCATTTCCTTTGAAAGGCGTTCTACGGTAATCACTTTTCCTCTTTCGTGAGAGCACGGCTCTCATCTCGGTATTCATCTGCATCAATGAAACCCTTGTCGGTATAGAACCCCCAAGGGGCAATCTTCGGGCCACGCACAACCAGCGTTTTGGTGCCAGGAATAGCAGCATCAATACGGTGCGCGTGATTGCGGTCAATTTTGTGGATTGATCCACGACCCCAGTAACGCCAGTACAGATCTGGGGCTTTCCATGTGTAGCGCTGCGGGAAGGACTTGACGATGCCTGAGTAGGTTTCTTCGTATCCTCCACGCAAGATCAGCGACCAGAACGTCCAGGGATGATCATGTAGATGATCCCCAGGGTCCGGGTTGTCAATGTGATGAAGGTAGATACCAAACCATGGCAGGTTCAGTCCTTGCCTGGTCAGGTAGTTCTCGCCGTTCTGTGCGAGTTTGAACGACTGCCAGAACTTCACGCTACTAGCTCCCCGCCCAACCACCACGCAATCGGGAGCATGATGACAACAACAGCGATCACAGCAAGGGTGAGGGCCGTTCCAGTCAAGAGCACGGTGAGGCTGTAGGTCGTCAGGAAGACGCCCGCAAGGAAGATGAGAGCAGCTACAGCCTTCATGAGTTCTTCATCACCCATGCTGCGGCGTTGCCGATGATGTTCATGAAGGTGCCGTAGAGGGCGAGGCCCGCACCAACAATCACAAGAGCGATGACAACAGCGACATGCAACGCTGACGTGACCGCCAGGATGATGATGGTCGTTGCGACCGCCAAGATGAGTAGTTCGATAAGTAGGAATCTCATGGAGTCATCCTATCATGGCTCGGCATGGTTGTCAAGCGGTTGGGTCGAATTCTTCGGGCCACTTGATGTACGCCAGGTTGTCGCCCATGGCGTTCATCAAGTTCATCTGTAGGGCAGCGTGCCAAGCGTCATGCTGTTCGGTGGAAGCAACTAGCGCTCCGCAACCATGACAGATGTTCAGAGCGGTGCGCTCACGGCTATCACCGATGTTGATCTCGATTGCCTCAGTGTAGGTCACTTGGCGCTCTCGATGCAACCCGACTCGCGGCCATTCACCGACGTGAACCACTGGTCGCCATCAGCAAGACACTCGATCTTGGCCTTCGCTTCCCGTTTCGCATCTTCTACCTTACCGTCAGGGATAGTGAGGATCACGTAGAACACATAGGCGAAGAAAATGAGTGCCAGAATTCCTGCGACGAAAAAGAAAAGTCTTCTGCCGGATCTGAATAAGCGTACATGTGTGTCCTTCGTTCGATTTACGAAGACCATCGTACCAGGCTACCGCCCGAATGTCAAGCAGGAAGTGTGGTTGTTGGGAGGATCAGACAAGCGCCAGGCTTGTCACTACCGGCATCCAACCAAATGTTGTTTGTTTCCAAACAGTTTTGACGGTCACGTTCGGTGTTCTTGATTTCGGTTTCGCTGGAAAGCGAAATGTAGCGCCAACCTAGCACAAGAACAACAACAAGAGCGAGAGCTGCAAGGATTGTCTTAGCTGTACTGTGCATGGTTACCTCAGGGGGTGAAATCGCCCACAGCGTCAAAGTGAGCATAAGCAGCTTGTTTCATTTCGATCTGCTTATTCAATACAACCTTAGCGCCATCGCTCAGGTTGTGATCCACAAAATATCCTACCGCAAAACACACGTCACCCAGTTCTTCGATCAGAGAGTCGGTCAGATCACCGTGCCAGTGGTTGAGGCTGCCTGTCATGAGGATCTTGGAGAGCACTTCTCCTAGCTCGTTCATTTCTTCGAGCACTTTGGCTAGCCCTGGGAACACAGCGGAACCCATAGCGTATGGTATAGGGTTGACCGGGTTTTCCACGATACGTTCCCTTACGTGAGTGAGGTAATTGTCAGAAGGCAAAGGCATCAGAGTTGTCGACTGCTTCAGACGCCTCTTCGGATTCATCATCCCACACAGGCGGGAAGTGAATGTTTTCCATGGTGTTCATCACGTCGATCGCCCAACGGGCACCCTTCCAGAAGGCACCTTCGTTGTCGCCAGCGCACTCACGAATGTGGTCGCCCCACTCGGTGATCATCTTGTCGTAAGCGGCTTCGCGCTCTTCGGCTTC